>Ga0310811_10000208_pt1 | contig 85198 bp, 107 predicted proteins | sample YCmetagenome_FD_207642 | JGI IMG/M metagenome (GOLD analysis project Ga0310811, IMG submission 207642) | Soil microbial communities from experimental microcosm in Duke University, North Carolina, United States - YC | ecosystem: Engineered > Artificial ecosystem > Soil microcosm > Unclassified ... | reverse complement strand
ACTCTCTACAACAAATCCACTCGGCACCAGATTGGAGCGCAGGAGTGCTTGCTGCATGGCGCTGATTCTCCCCCAATCAAAGCGCCAGACATCCCTTAAACTGCATCAAAAGTGAGTCAGAGCCAATATTGCAGGCCGAATGACAGCGGACTTCGGATGAAGCGCCGACGCGCGCGCTTTGGCCGCTGTATTGAGGACTGGAAAATGTTGGTGACCACAGGGTGCAGAAAATGACAGAGAAGAAAGGATCCTCGCCCGACGTCGTTCGCGTCGTCGTCGGCGACACGCCGCCCGCAACGGCTCTTGCACTGCTGTGGGGCGTTCAAGGCAGAGAGCCAGCGGAGATCGCAGCGCGATTCCAGATCGACGTGGCGGAGGTCGAAGCAGCGATTCTGTTGCACGGCCACAAATATCCGCACCGTCCGAAGCGGCGCCGCCGTCGCGTTTAACGGAAGTGTCTGCTCATCGAGCACAGTTATCTGAGATCATGTGCCCAGGTATTGAAATAATTAATTGATGTGGCAAATGCAGATGCTGACGTTGGAAAGGACTTTCGCGGCGCGTACGATCTCCTCCGGGTGGAAAGGCTTCTGAAGCAGCACACTGCCGGCGACCGGCCGCGCGGTAACCGGGAAGAATCCCGTCGCGTAGATCACCGGCAGGAAGGGGGCGTGCAGCCGGAAGCCTTCAGCGATCTGCCACCCGTCTATCGATCCCGGCAGCTTGATGTCGATCACCAGAACGCCTATGACCTGCCGATCCCGCCAGGCAAACGCCTCGCAGCGCCTCGACCACAAACTATCGGAACAGCGGATCGTCCTCCACGAGCAACACGTGCACAGACATCCCCTCAACGACCTGAAATCACTTCTCGTCACGTCGCTGACCCTAGCGTGCCGAAAAAGCCTCGTGAACAAGCCGAGTAAACATATCTGCCGAAGCCTCTACCCTCGGGGCCAGCGCGCGCTAGTTGTCGAGAGCAGCAGAAGAAACAACGCGCTATGCGCATCATATCTCGCGGCAGCACGCGAGCTTCGCGCGCCCTGCATAACGACTGTCCCGTTCGTTGAACATACGCGCCAGCGCCATCGCCGGCCCTTGGGCTGCAGGATGATCTCGAAAGTAGGAAATTGATGCAACACGGTATTATGCAGCACGGTTCGGGCTTGGGATATAGCCATCGGTCGCTTGAGCCGAAGCAGTACTGAAAGAACTGGAGATGAGCTTATCCGCTGCACGCTGCTCCTCAAACAAACGTCGCTCGACGAACTGGCGCTCTGCGGCCATTAGTTTGGTTCGGAGCAAGCGAAGATAACGTTCGGTGTTGCCGTGATGCACTCGAACCAATACGGCCGAATTCGCTCGGGTCGCCTTCGTGACAGGAGCACCCAACGCTTGTCGCTCGCGAACATCCGCTTCTGGTTCGGTCCTGTCCTTGAGATTCTCAATCATTGGGGTGCTCATCGTAAGATGTTAAGTCGATGTCCCGGACCAGTGATAGGGCCCCGCAAGCCCGGCCGACGGTAGTCGGCTCGTCAATCCGAGGGTACCTGGGGTAATTGCCGCGCCTCGTTCCAGCCGAGGCGCCACTTTGACAACGACACTGCTTGTGCCTTCTCTTCGTTGAAGCGTTAGTTTCAGGTCCTGTCCAACTCGCGCCAAGCCGACCTTGTTGCGCAATTGCGCAGCCGACCGAATGGGACGGTCGTCGGCCATTGTCACAATGTCCCCTTTGCGCAGACCGGCCATTTCCGCCGGCGAATTTGGCAGAACCTCAGCTATCAAAGCACCTTCGGCCCGAGCACCGGACAGCCGCGGGTCCTGCAAAGAAACGCCGATGCGGCCACGTTCGACATGGCCGGTAGCAACGATTTGCTCCATCACTCTCCGCGCCGTATTGGACGGGATCGCAAAGCCAATTCCGACGTTTCCGCCCGCTGGCGAGATGATCGCTGAATTGATTCCGATTAGCTCGCCGCGGAGGCTGACCAGCGCACCGCCGGAATTGCCGGGATTAATCGCCGCGTCAGTCTGAATGAAATCCTCAAAGCCCTGCTTGCCAAGGCCGGTGCGGCCGAGTGCGCTGACCAGACCCGAGGTTACGGTTTGACCCAGACCAAAGGGATTGCCGATCGCGAGCACAAAATCACCAACCTCCATGATGTCACTGTCGCCAAAAGCAAGCGCCTTGAGCCCCACGGGGCTCTGGATCTGTAACACGGCCACATCGGTCGGCGGATCGCGACCAATCACCTTGGCAGAAAACTGTCGGCCCTCCTTCGTGGTGACTTGCACGGTGGAAGTGCCTTCGACGACGTGATTGTTGGTGAGTACATAGCCGCGCAGAGCATCGACGATCACTCCGGAGCCGGTTGCGTTAACCTCTTTCTCGATTTGCTTCGGAACATCAAAGAATTCGCGGAACACCGGGTCACGGTAGAGGGGATTGTCTTCACGCACGCGACCGTGCACCGAAATGTTAACGACCGCAGGCGTGACTTGGCGAACGAGCGGCGCCAATGTCGGGATCGGCGCTCCGGTCTTGAGATCGGGAACTTGCGCCGTCACGAGAGACGGTGCCCCAAACGTCAGCGTCAACACCACCAATAGCGCCAATCGGATTACGCGACCATTTTTCATCTTGTGCACCATGATATTCGCGGGAGCCGGCTCAAGCGCTTGCCGGCAGCCACATCGCACGTTGCAGAGCGACGCAGGGAACGACACAGGCCGCAGCCATATGACCGAACAAGACAAGGCCGAGGACAGGGTGCGTGACCATCATGCGGCCCTCCGTTCTGCGGCGGCCCAAGGCCGCCGCAGCCGCATCGGCACGCCGCCACCACGCGGCGGGTCATCATTGTCATTGTCGCCGTCGAGCTTGCGCAAGGCTGCGAGAATATCCGCGAGCCGGACCGTATGGCTCATGCCGGGAATCTTGCGCAGCCACGGACAGGATTCCACCGCATACATGTCGGAGGCCCAGGACGACAGGATGATGCGCTTCTCCGGCGTGGAGAGCTCATTGTCGTTCAGGACGCTCCTTGGAGAATCGTAGTGAGCGGCGGGGTGAAAGATCGGATGAAGATTGTGAGCATTTGTGTTTGCGTTCGTCATCGTCGCGTCTCCCTTATCTCTCCTTTCCGAGGGATTGCTGTGGGAAGAAACGGCGGAGGAGCCGTCGCTTCCTGGTTCTGATTATGCCGCGTTGATCGCGATGCGTTTCACGCCCTCGCGCGGCTTGTCCGATTTGGGCAACGAGACAGTCAGGACGCCGTTCTTGAACGTCGCCTCAACCTTGTCCTCCTGCACATCGTCGAGCGGAATCTGGCGCTCGAAGGCGCCGTAATACCGCTCGCTGAAGTATCGGCCTTCTCCATGGTTCTCGGCCTTCTTCTCGCCGCGGATCGTCAGGACGCCATTGGTGATTTCCACCTGAACGTCCTTTTCGGTCATCCCCGGCAGTTCGGCCGACAGGGTCAGTGCCTTGTCCGTTTCGCTGAGCTCGACCTTCGGCCAGCCGAGGCGACCTTCCATCGACGACGACAGGCCCGGGCTGCCAAAGCCGCGAAACACATCGTCGAACAGACGGTTCATTTCACGGTGCAAGGTCAGGAACGGATCGAAGCCGTCGCGCGCGGGCGCAAGCTCCTGCGGTTTCGACCAAGGAATGAGATCACGAATAGCCATTGTTTTACCTCACTTGTTCATGGGGACAGGGGGTGCGGACGCTTCAAGCGCCGCACGCCCCGTCTCGATGCTGCAATCGCGCCTAAGCTGCCTTCTTTTGCGCGATCTGGGGTGAGGAAGAAGCCGCCGTTCCGATCTCGATACGGCGCGGCTTCATCGCTTCCGGCACCTCGCGCACGAGATCAATGATCAGCAGACCGTCTTGGAACGAGGCCTTCTTGACCTGGACATAGTCAGCGAGGTTGAACACACGCCGGAACGGACGGGCCGCGATACCTTGGTAAAGGTATTCGCGCGCGCCACCGTCTGGCTTCTTGCCCTCAACGGTCAGCACGTTCTGTTCCGCCGTCACGGCGATGTCCTGAACACCGAAGCCGGCCACAGCCAGCGTTACCCGGTAGTGGTCTTCGCCGAAACGTTCGATGTTATAGGGAGGATAGTTGTCTTCGGTCGCCTGACGCAGCGTCGAATCGACGAGGTCTGCCAGGTGATCGAAGCCAATCGTGGAGCGCCACAGCGGCGCGAAGTCGAGTGTCCTCATAGCCAAGTCCTCCAAAGAGCAAGATGGATACGAAGGAACGCCAGGCCGTGTTTACGGAACGGTCCGAAGCCCGGTCCGGCGCCCGTACCGGACCCAAAACTGGCGTCCGGCACACCGCTCTCGCGGCGAAAAATGACTTAAAAAAATGGAAGATGATTTCAAGGGGGTTGCTCAAAAAAATCTTCGAGTTCCGGTCATGCCGCAATTTCAATCCGGGTTACGCGGCCTCGGCGTAAGTCAGGCGGGCCAGTTCTGCTTCAGCATCATCGCGCAGGCGCATGAGGCGAGCGCGATCCTCAGGAGTTAGGTCGTTCACAGGCAAGAGCCTTTCGCAATGCGAAATAACGCGTCTCTGGCTTTCGATCAGAAACGCAACCGCGCCGCCAACAACGGGTTCATACGGCATGGAAAGTCCTCACACAGCTCAGACGGAAGTTTGGAGCGACCGGATCAGCCGGCCGCTCCACCCGGACTAGCTGGTTGCAGGTGGGGTCCCGTCGCGCTGGGTCGGCAAGAGGTCGAACCTCAGCCGCGGTGCATCCAGGACCGGCGAAAGCAGCGTATCCACCTTCATCGTGGAAGGCGCCTGCGGCCAAGTCAGCCATGGCATCGTGTCGAGGTACGGAATCGGCGGCAAGGCAATCTGTTCGAAGCCGCCTTTTGCTGCCCGCAGCGGGGACGTCGCTTCCGACCCTCGCGCCGCAAACGGCGCCAGCGCAACGACACCGCCGAGCGTTACTGCGAGGAGATTTATTAGGGTTTTGTGGGTGCCCTCCGCCCGAGCGGAGACTGTGAATTGATCCTTGATCATCTCATGCTCCTATCGTCGAAAACAGATCCAGATATCCTTTCTCCATGTGAGAGGTGGGCCCGGCCGATCGGCCGGGCCCGATACGCGTTAGAAGTCCATGGCGGGAGCCGGCGCGGCTTCCGTCTTCTTCGGCTTGTCCGCCACTAGCGCTTCCGTGGTGATGAGCAGAGAGGCGACCGAGGCTGCGTCCTGCAGCGCAGTGCGCACGACCTTTGCGGGATCGATGACGCCGGCCTTCACCATGTCCTGGTATTCGCCGGTCGCGGCATTGAAGCCCCAGTTGTAGCTCTGGTGCTCCAGAAGCTTGCCTACCACCACCGACCCATCCTCACCGGCATTTTGCACGATCTGGCGTGCAGGCACCTGGATCGCGCGACGCACGATATCGACGCCGGCCTTCTGGTCGGAATTGGCGATCTTGATGCCCTCGAGGGCCTTCAGCGAGCGCAATAGCGCCACGCCGCCGCCCGGCAAAATGCCTTCCTCGACCGCCGCCCGTGTCGCGTGCAACGCGTCGTCGACGCGATCCTTGCGCTCTTTGACCTCCACCTCGGTGGCGCCGCCGACGCGGATTACCGCGACGCCGCCGGCAAGCTTCGCCAGCCGTTCCTGCAGCTTCTCGCGGTCATAGTCGGAGGTCGTCTCGTCGATCTGCGCCCTGATCTGCTGGCTGCGCGCCTCGATGTCCTTCTTGGCACCCGCGCCGTCGACGATCGTGGTATTCTCCTTGTCGATCACCACTTTCTTGGCGCGGCCAAGCATCTTGATTGTGACGTTCTCGAGCTTGATGCCAAGGTCCTCGGAGATCACGGTGCCACCGGAAAGGATCGCGATGTCTTCCAGCATCGCCTTGCGGCGATCGCCGAAGCCCGGCGCCTTGACGGCCGCAACCTTCAACCCGCCGCGCAGGCGGTTGACGACCAAGGTGGCGAGCGCTTCGCCTTCGACCTCCTCGGCGATGATCAGAAGCGGCTTGCCGGACTGTACCACCTGCTCGAGCAGCGGCAGCATGGTTTGCAGACCCGAAAGCTTCTTCTCGTGGATCAGGATGTAGGGATCCTCGAGCTCCACCCGCATCTTCTCGGCGTTCGTGACGAAGTAGGGCGAGACGTAACCGCGGTCGAACTGCATGCCTTCGACCACCTCGAGCTCGGTGTTCAAGCTCTTGGCTTCTTCGACCGTAATGACCCCCTCGTTGCCGACCTTCTGCATGGCCTCAGCGAGGAAGCGGCCGATCTCGGTGTCTCCATTGGCCGAGATGGTGCCGACCTGGGCGATCTCGTCGTTCGAGGTGACCTTTTTGGCGCGGGTCTTGAGGTCAGTGACGATTGCATCCACCGCCAGATCGATCCCGCGCTTCAGGTCCATCGGGTTCATGCCAGCCGCAACGGCCTTGGCGCCTTCCTTGACGATCGCCTGGGCCAGCACGGTCGCGGTGGTGGTGCCGTCGCCCGCAAGATCGTTGGTCTTGGAGGCGACTTCGCGCACCATCTGTGCGCCCATGTTCTCGAACTTGTCCTCGAGTTCGATCTCCTTGGCGACGGTGACGCCGTCCTTGGTGATGCGGGGCGCGCCGAACGATTTTTCGATCACAACGTTACGCCCCTTCGGACCGAGTGTGACCTTCACCGCGTTCGCCAGCGTGTCCACACCGCGGAGCATGCGGTCGCGGGCTTCGGTCGAAAACTTTACGTCTTTGGCAGCCATGTTGAAAATCTCCTTTCTCTTCGATGACTGTCAGATCACGCTGCCTTTTTGAGCGCTTCGGTCTTTTCGACCACGCCCAGAAGGTCGCTCTCCCTCATGATCAGCAGCTCCTTGCCATCGATCTTGACCTCGGTGCCCGACCACTTCGCAAACAGCACGCGGTCGCCGGTCTTGACGTCGAGCGGCACAAGCTGGCCTTGCTCGTTGCGGCCTCCTGAGCCGACGGCGATGATCTCGCCCTGCTGCGGCTTCTCCTTGGCAGTGTCGGGGATAATGATGCCGCCAGAGGTTTTCTCTTCAGCATCAATGCGGCGCACGAGCACGCGATCGTGCAGTGGACGGAAATGCATGCACATCCTCCTCAATCAGGTTTAGCGATGTCCAAAATCCGGGTCCGGAACCGGCCCCCCGGGCGAAAAACGAACTGGGAGTCGAATCGGCCCCGGTCAAGACCGCGCGAATGAAAATTTTGCCTGGTCGCAGCGCCGATCTCGATTCGACAGGAGCTTCTGGGATAGACCAGCGGCTTGCCGCAAACGATTGGTTAACCGTGCGCGTGAACGAGCACCAAGTCCTGCCGTGCCGCTGGTTTTGATAATCCGTATTTCTCGCGTCCGGGGTCAAAATTTTTTCGGCCCCCTCTTGAAACCGAAAACGGTTTTGCTAATTTTCCGACGCCACAGAAATGTGGGGTTCGGACGCCTTATGGGTCCGGATCAATGAGACGGGCACCGGTCGTGTCCGGTGTCGCTCGTAACCATCTTGCTCTTTTGGAGGATTTGGCTATGCGCAATTACGACTTCTCACCTCTTTGGCGTTCGAGCATCGGATTCGACCGCCTCTTTGACCTCGCGGAAATGGCGCAACACGCCGGCGAGAATGACTATCCACCTTACAACATCGAACGCCTCTCCGAGGACCGCTATCAGATTTCGCTGGCGGTTGCGGGCTTCGCGCCAAGCGATATCGAAATCACGGCTAAACAGAACGTGGTCGTTATCGAGGGCAGCAAGCCGGATCATGCCGAGCGGAATTTCATCCATCGCGGCATCTCTACGCGCAGCTTCAAGCGCAAGTTCGACTTGGCAGACTACGTTCAGGTCAAGAGTGCTTCCTTCGAAAACGGACTGCTCAAAATCGAGCTTTTACGCGAGATTCCGGAAGCCATGAAGCCGCGTCGAATCGCGATCAACGACGCCCTAGCTGACAATGTCCAAAAACTAGAGACCAAGGCAGCGGCGTAATCAGGCTGCCTAATCGGCGCCGGGCGCATTCGCGCGGCTGCCGCCATTTGTCAACGAACAGGAGGATACAATGCGGCTGACGACCGCGGACTATAACACGCATCTCCCGACATGCGACGGCCGACGTTACTTTCGTCGGACCGAGCGCGCCAACGCTACATGACGCGGGAGAGGCAGCCATGACAGGCCAGCACATCGAACGGCTTCGCGCGTACCGAAGCAATATTCGCCGTTATCGCAGGCTCCTCGAAACGTCTCTCACAGATCTTGAACGAGGCTATATCGAGCGACGATTGCTTGACGAACGAGCTTCCGTGAAAGCTCTCCTGCGAGAGGCCTACCCGGATTGCCTGTCACTCCGGACGACGAAGCCCGGGGCATATCGGCGAACAACGCCATTGGAGTTGACGGAGTTCCTGCATCCGGCCGGTGCTTTTGAGCATCCCCTGGATGTACTCGATGATCCAGATCTCACCGCGTACGAGAAGCGGACCATCTTGTCCTTCTGGCTCGCGGATCACTGCCTCGGCGACGATCGCTCCCACCTGAACCCGCGCCATGACGATACGAGCGCCCAGCTCGAAGATATCGTGGATGCGCTGTGTGATCTCTCCTCGCAAACTGAGACCGAGAAACTCGATCATGAATGCGAGCCGGATCAAAAGGTGCGGCGGACAGGACCCCAGTTCCCCTCAGGGCGTCGGCATCATGACGACCTCAGGAGGACAAATCGATGCTGATCGATCCCGCTGATGTTGCCACACTGGTCGGATCAGTCGGATGCCTTTTGAGCATGGCGGTTATTGCAAGAGTGCTTTCGAGAGCAACCCTTCGCTGATCGCCGCTCGATACCGGCCTTACCTTATAAGAGCCACTGCGAGGGGCACATGTACAACACATATTCTCGGCCACTACCCTCAATTACAACTGGGCTGACTCATTATCTCGCTCAGATTAAAAGATTCCCGATCCTGACGCAGGAAGAGGAAACCCAATTCGCGAGACGCTGGCGCCAACTGGGCGATCGCGAAGCGGCCTATCGCCTCGTCACAAGCCACCTGCGCCTCGTTGCAAAGGTTGCGATGCGATACCGCGGTTACGGATTGCCCATCGCCGATATTGTTTCCGAAGGCAATATCGGATTGATGCAGGCCGTGCGACGCTTCGATCCGGAGCGAGGGGTTCGTCTTTCAACCTTCGCATTGTGGTGGATCAAGGCGACGATTCAGGAATATGTGCTTCGATCATGGTCGATGGTGAAGGTTTCAACAAACAACGCACAAAAGAAACTCTTCTTCAAACTACGGCAAGCCAAGCGTGCGATCTCGGCTGTCGAGGACGGGGATCTGCGTCCTGAGCAGGTTCAAGCAATTGCTGCGCGCCTCGACGTGCCGGAACGAGAGGTAGTAGACATGGACCGGCGCCTGCGCGGCGACGTATCCCTGAATTCCCGCACTCACGACGATCTGGACGCCGACGAAGCGATAGAACGGCTTGTAGACCCCTCGCCTGCACAAGACGACAAGCTGGCTGATGAACACGAATTGGTCCAACGCCGACAAGCGTTGCGAGCCGCTATCCAGACGCTTGCTCCGCGCGAGCGACACATTTTCACTGCGCGCCAGTTGACTGAAACGCCTCCAACACTGGAGGAACTCGCGGCAGAATATGGAGTATCCCGCGAGCGGGTCCGCCAAATAGAGCAGCGAGCATTTGAGAAGATAAGGCTGGCAATGCATCCGGCCGGCAATTCTTTGAAAGCCGCGACAACTGTCGCAAGGAATTCCGTGTCGGTCCAATCGGCACAAGAAAATCGAGATAGACCCTATCGGCGAGTTGTTGAATTCAACGACATCTGAGCCTTGAACGCATAAAGACGCCGGGCGGACGGCTCGCCAGCATTCGCTATGCAGCGATAGAGCAATTCTGCAGCGCAGCTAAATCATGCGAAGGGACAGAAGGGGAAATTAGCGTTGGTTGAATGAAAGGTTCGATAAACTGAGGTGGCCTAGTCTTTCGGCGGCGGCGTCTGGTTGATCAATTGAGAGACAGCTGTCACGACTTGGGCAGGCGCAAATGGCTTGTTAAGAAGAATGCTATTGGGCACGCCATGCGAGGGCCACTCATCCGCCGCAGCTCCGGTCATGTAAATTACCGGCATCTCCGGATTGATCTCCCTGGCCCGTTTGGCAACGTCCCAGCCCGTCAGCTGGCCCTTCAAGTTAATGTCGGTCAAGAGCGCTCGATACTTCGTGGGCGCGCCTTGAAGCAGTGCTACTGCCTTTTCACCAGATGCAACGATCTCATTTTCAAATCCGCCCTCGGCAAGCGCGGCGTCGACAAGGTCTTGGATCAGAGAATCGTCCTCTACTACTAGGATTAATAGTACCGCGCTATGCATAATCCCGCCTCCGCCGCACCAATGCGGCAACTGCTAAGTGCTAAAGTACACATAAGTTCCAGATGCGAAACCGGCCGGGGGAATTTCAACTAAACCAATGGCACGTGTGGGGCCGCTCCGCCTGCGATGATCGCGTCCCGTTGGGTGGTGTAGCTGGCGGCGGGTTACCGCGTTCGTCGGCGAGAGCCGGGCTGGTCAGCCGGCGATTGCCGTGATGCTGACGTTCGGATCATCGCTCAACGGCGCGATGGTTTCCAGTGTCATATAGCGGGCGCGCTGGACGGCCCATTCATCATTCTGTTCGAGCAGGATCGCACCGATGAGGCGGACGATGGCGTCCTCGTTGGGGAAGATGCCAACGACCTTGGTCCGCCGCTTGATTTCGCCGTTGAGACGTTCGATCGGTTTGGTGGAGTGCAGCTTGGTCCGATGCTGCGGCGGGAACGTCATATAGGCGAGCACGTCGGTCTCGGCATCGTCGAGGAAGCCAGCCAACTTCGGCAGCTTGGGACGGAGCTGATCTGCGACCTTGCGCCATTGGGTTCGCGCGGCCTCGGCATCGTCTTGGGTAAACGCGGTGGCGATGAACGCGGAGACCACGCGCCGGCCGCTCTTACCGGCATGCGCCAGCGCGTTGCGCATGAAGTGCACGCGGCAGCGCTGCCAGCTGGCGGAGCACCTTGGCGACGGTGGCCTTGATGCCGTCGTGGGCGTCAGACACGACCAGCTTGACGCCGCGCAGGCCGCGGCGGGCCAGCTTGCGCAGGAACGCCGTCCGTCTCAGCCTCGGAGGGACCAGGGGGACCTGCAAATGTTGGCGGAGTTGCGGGCGCCGTCGGAGGTGGCCCGGCCGGCGCCATCGGTGGCGGCGGCAGAAATTGCGTCAACGCAGCAGTGGCAATGAGCGGGCTCGCTGCGACAGTCACGGCGACCGCACAGGTTGATAGCGTCTTCGAGAGCATCGTCTTCTCCATTCTAGATTTGGGGCTCGAGCACAGGCTGCGGGGTGTGGTGAGCGGGCCTGTCCTCGGCCGGCGTGTCGTTCGCAACGGCTTGCGGCTCGTGTGAAGGTGTTTCATCCGCACGATCCGGATGAATCCGGAACCACGCCACATACAGCGCCGGCAGGAACAGCAGCGTCAGCAGCGTACCGACGATGATGCCGCCCATCATGGCGTAGGCCATCGGGCCCCAGAAAATCTCTCGCGCGATCGGAATGAGCGCGAGGCTTGCGGCGGCTGCCGTCAGCAGGATCGGCCGCATGCGGTGCTCGGTCGCTTCCACGACCGCATCCCAGGCGGGCCTGCCCTCCTTCTTGAGGTCCTCGATCTGCACGATCAGGATCACGGAGTTTCGGACCAGGATCCCGATCAGGGCGAGCACGCCGAGGATGGCGACGAAGCCCAACGGGGCTCCGCTCGGCAGCATGGCCATGACGACGCCAATCAGGGCGAGCGGCGCGACGGCGAACACCAGGAACAGGCGCGAAAAACTCTGCAGCTGCACCACTTGCCGACCGCCCACAAGCCGCTCATAGGCCGGGTTGACAGGGGCAAACCGATGCTGCGGTCCTTCAAGCAGCGCCATGAAGCTTGGCGCCTGATGGAACAGGCGGGTCAGGCGCTCGCGCTCGCTGGCCGCCTGCTGCGCAGCCAGAACCTGCTCCGTGGTCTCGGTCGCGGCGCAGAAGATGCCGGCGATTCTGTCCTCGTCGTCGAGAATCGGCGTGTAGGAGAAACTGAACCAGCTCACATCGCGGTTGCGTCCCGCGAGGGCGAAAGGCATGTCCTCGAACCACTGGGCCTCGCCGGAAAGGACGGCCGCGTTGATCGGACCGAGCGTGTCCCAGATCTCGCTCCAGAGTTCGCGCGCGGGAAGGCCGAGCCCGTCCGGATGCTTCGAACCAAGAATTGGGATGTACCCGTCGTTGTAGAAGGACGTCTGCTCGGGCCCCCACGCGACGTAAGCTGGCTGCCGGGCTTCAAGCATGAGGGCGATGGCGGTCTTCAGGGCGCGCGGCCAGCGCGTCGCCGGGCCGACTGGCGTGGAGGACCAATCGTGGTCGCGAATGAGGCTCGCCATCGTCCCGCCGCGGGCGAGGAACGCGAGCGAGCTGGCGGGCTCAGGCGCTCCGGGCATATGCCGCCTTGCGCTGTGCAGTCCTCTTGGCTGCCGCTTGCCTTCTTTCACAAGCCGCAGCACCCGAGCGGACGACCTCGCTTGCGTTCCGGTACCTTCCCGAGGCCACATGGGCACGGATGAAGTCGCTGAGTACGGCCGTCAGGGAGACGTTTCGAGTGTGGTCGTTCGGCATTTTTCTTCCTGGCGGCTGCTTGGCGAGCATTGTCACCCACCCTAAAGGCCAAGCCGGCACTGCGTTGCAAGTTACGCCGATTTGCGGCTCGCGGCGCCGAGGGGCTGCCGCATTCACCATCGGCAGCGTTTCTGGCGCGGATTGCGTATCGAATCCAGAAGATTCTTGTTGCTCTCTGGGGCGACGCCTCTCGCCTCAAATCTAGGGCCACAGGAGCTTTTTGACTTCGCGTGCCATGGAGAAACTGCTGACGGGTGTGCCGGAACTCGACATCGTGCTGCGCGGCGACCTGCCAAATCCCGCGTACGGAGAGCGCGGAGGAGCTTAGAAGCAGCCGCCGCATCGATGACATCGATGTCTTCGAACTCATCCCAGCGGAGTGCCGACTCGATGCGCAACAAACGGTGCTCTCCCGTCGGAGGTAGAACCCGGAGAAACGGTCAAGCTAATTGCGGATCACATTCAAAGTATCCTGCGCGCGTGGCGAACATGCAGTCGTCCTCGCAGGCAGCAAAGCGCTGAGGCCAATCGTCGTCGCAGCAGCGTGGGAGACGCGAAGGGTCAGAGTTCACAATAAGCCTTTGTTATCACTTTCAAAACCCTACCGTCGCACCTGGAACAAATTGTTGGAACTTGCGTTATTTGGGTTCCCGTTTTCATGCGCAAAACTACATCGCCAAAGTCTACCGACCATCTGCAGTTGCTTGTCATAAGCTCTCCGTCAGAAGAAGGCATCACCTAGTGACCGAGTTGAATGACGGCTATCTTGAATCGTGTGCCGCAGAGCCCATTAAGATCCCAGGAGCGATTCAGCCTCACGGCGCCCTTGTCGTCGCCGAACCTGAAACCCTGACGATATTGCAACAGAGCGCGAACGCTCGCCGGCTGCTTGGGTTCGATGTCCGCAATGACGCGTTGCTTTCTGCCTATGAGGAAGCGACGATGCTTTGCGAGGAAATCCGTGGGTGGTTGTCGGGAGGCGAAAACACGCTTCTCTGCATGGTTGCAGTCGGATCGCAGCAGCTTCAGCTCACCGCCCACCGCAGCCCCCAAGGACTCTTGTTGGAATTCGAGCCACCGCCGCGGCGAGGCGAGCCGACGCTGGATGGTCTTTACCCGCGGTTGCGAAACTTTCTGGACCGCATATCCGGTGCCCACGATATTACCAGCATCGCTGATGAGGTGGTTCGCGAGGTGCGGGCAATCACCCATTTCGATCGAATTCTCCTTTACAGCTTCGATGGTAACGGCGATGGCACGGTGTTGGCCGAAGACACGAATGGAATTCTTCCTTCCTACCTCGGCCTTCGATTTCCCGCATCCGATATTCCCGCTCAGGCCCGGGAGCTCTACCGCCTGAATAGGATCCGGCTCATTCCCGATGCCGGCTACGATCCAGTCCAGATCGAACCCTCAATCAGTCCCCTTAACGGGCTGCCGCTTGACCTGTCGCAGGTGGCGCTGCGAAGCGTTTCGCCCGTTCATCTCGAATACATGCGCAACATGGAGACGGCGTCGTCGATGTCGATGTCAATCATCGTCGACGGTGCGCTGTGGGGGCTCATCTCCGGGCACAGCCGCGCCTCTCGGATGATCAACGCGCAGATACGCACCGCATGCGATATCCTCGCTCAAGTCGTGTCGCTGCAGATCGGCTCGCGCCTGAAGGCAAGCAGTGCCGCGGAACGCCTTGAGCTGAAAAGCGTGGAGACGTCGCTGCTCAGCAAGCTATCGGTCGCGACTTCGTTTCAGCGCGGCCTGGTAAACAATCCGCACGAATGGCTACGGCTTGTGGACGCGGAAGGCGCTGCGGTCGTCGTGCAGGGCGGCATACTGACGACCGGTCAGACGCCGAGCGAGCGCCAGATACGTGAATTGGCGACGTGGCTCTTCGAGGCCGGGCACGACGTATTGGAAACGAATTCGCTGGCTTCGATTTGGTCGGGCGGCGAGTTCTTGAGCGAAAAAGCCAGCGGTATACTGGCGGTCTCCATCTCGCAGATCCGGGGTGATTACATCATCTGGTTCAGACCTGAAGTCGTCAAGACGGTTGCTTGGGGAGGCAATCCCAACAAACCCATGGAGAGCGGGGTCGGCCGGCTTCATCCGCGCAAGTCCTTTGACCTTTGGAAACAACTTGTTCGTCAGCAGTCGAAGCCTTGGACTTCGGCAGAAGTCGAGAGCGCGCTGGGCTTCCGCGCGTCGATTCAGACTCTTGTGCTGAAAGCTGCGGAAGAACGGGCTGAACTCACGGACCGGCTGGAAGCGGCCAACAAGGAGCTCGAGTCGTTTTCCTATTCGATTTCGCACGATTTGCGCGCCCCTTTCCGGCACATCGTCGGTTTCGCAGAGCTTCTATCGGACAAGGAGAAGGGGCTCGATCAAAAGTCGCGTCACTACATTGAAACGATTAGGGGCGCCGCGATCTCGGCGGGAAGGCTCGTCGACGATCTTTTGCATTTTTCCCAACTCGGGCGCTCTCAGCTTCTCAAGTCGAACGTCGATGTCGCCAAGATCGTCAACGAATTGAGGCATTCGTTGCGGACGGAGACCGAGGGCCGAAACATCGAATGGCAGGTAGGGAAGCTTCCAATAGGCTATGGCGACCCCGCCATGCTTCGTCAGGTCCTTCAGAACCTGCTTCACAACTCCATCAAGTATACAGCGCCGCGGGACCCCGCCGTCATCACCATCTCAGGCCATGAAGACGCGAACAGCACGACCTATGTCGTCGCTGACAACGGCGTCGGCTTCGAGATGAAGTACGTCGACAAGCTCTTTGGAGTGTTTCAGCGCCTCCATCGGGCCGAGGAATTCGAGGGGACTGGCATTGGGTTGGCCCTGGCCAAGCGCATCGTCGAACGCCACGGCGGCTCAATCAGCGCCGAAGGCAAGGTCGGGGCCGGCGCCGCCCTCACTTTCACTTTGCCGCGCCCTAAAGATTCGAAGAAGAGGAGCTCTTAATTGCCTGACCTCAGACCGATTTTGCTTGTTGAAGACAACCCGCGAGACCTCGAGCTGACGCTGGCGGCGCTTGCGAAGTGCCAGTTGGCCAACGAGATCATCATTGCTCGCGACGGAGCCGAAGCGCTCGACTACCTGGCCGCGCGGGGCAGCTTCGAAGGCAGGCCGCCCGGTGATCCAGCCGTTGTGCTGCTCGATCTAAAGCTTCCCAAAATCGACGGGCTGCAGGTTCTCGAAAAGGTCAAAAACGACCGCCACCAGCGCCAGATCCCTGTCGTGATGCTGACCTCCTCGAGAGAGGAGCGCGATCTGGTGAAGAGCTACGAACTGGGCGTCAACGCCTTTGTCGTGAAGCCCGTGGACTTCAACGCCTTCTTCGAAGCCATCCAGGATCTCGGAATGTTTTGGGCCGTGCTGAACGAGCCGCCTCCCCGCCCCTTCACCAACGAGGCCTAATCATGAAGCAAGAGCCTATCCGCATTCTGCTGCTTGAAGACAGTGAGATCGATGCCGAATTGCTGGGCGCGCATCTCTCGAAGGCCCAATTGGGTTTCACGCTCGAGCGCGTCTACAACAGACGGGATTTCGTGGCGGCTCTGGAAAGCGGCGGCCATGACATCGTGCTGGCGGACTATTCATTGCCGGATTTTGACGGCCTATCGGCGCTAAATATCTCCACGGTTTTGCAGCCCGATCTTCCCTTCATCTTCGTATCGGGAGTCGTGGGCGAGGAATTCGCTACCAACGCGCTCAAGCGGGGCGCCACAGACTACGTGGTGAAGCGCAACCTCACACGGCTGTCGACGGCGGTAGAGCGCGCGCTCGAACAAGCTCGCCAGCGCGCATCGGCCAAGAAGATCCAAGATGCTTTGGCCCGCAGCGAAGTCAGCGCGCGTCTGGCGATGGAAGCGGCCAAGCTCGGCCTGTGGGACTATGATCCGGCGACGCGAGAGCTTAAGTGGGACGCCAGCGCGAAGGCGATGCTCGGTTGGCCGGTCCAGAAATCGCCGGATTATCGAGACTATCTTGCCGCCTGTCATCCGGACGACCGCGGCCGACTTCATCAGGCTGTCCGCCAGGCGACGACATGGTCTCGCGAACACGATGGCACGTTCGGTGCGGAGTATCGTATCTTCTCGGAAACCGGGAACGAGCGTTGGGTGGCCGCCCGCGGTCAGGCCTTGTTCGAAGACAAGGAATTCAAACGCTTCGTCGGGGTCGTGCGCGACATCACCGACGAGCGCAGAGCGAAGAAGGATCTGGAAGACCTAACGACCGACCTGGAACGTCGCGTCGCGGAACGAACGGCTGAGCGAGACAGCCTTTGGCGGCTCAGTCCAGACCTGTTCGCCGTGATCGGACGGGAGGGGCGATTGCGGCGCCTCAACCCCGCTTGGAGCACAATGCTCGGGTACGCCGAAGGCACCCTCACGGAGAGCATGTTCGATCTATTGCTGCCTGTCGAAGAGCGCACCGAGGTGAATCGACAGCTTGCCGATACGATCCGCGATCGCACGGTCGGTCGTTTCGAAAGCCGTATCCGCCAGGCGAACGGCGAATGGCGCTGGGTCACCTGGAATGCGGCCCCGGATGATGAGGCAATCTATCTCATTGGACGCGACTGCACGGCCGAAAGAGCGGCAGCTACCGCGCTGGCTGAACGTAACGCCGAACTCGCCCGGCAGATCGAAGAGCGGGAGCGCGTCGAACAGACCCTCCGGCAGATGCAGCGGCTCGAGGCCGTCGGACAGCTCACCGCTGGCGTCGCTCACGATTTCAACAACCTTCTTACAGTCATCCTGGGCAACATCGCTTTCGTGGAGAAGCGGTTCGATAAGCCGGAGCGCGAGCAGGACGTCCGTTCTCGCCTCCAGTATATGCGGACCGCGGCCGAACGAGGATCAACACTAACGGCACAGCTTCTTGCGTTCTCGCGGCGCCAAAAGCTCGAGCCGAAGCCAGTCGATCTGAACGAAACCGTGTCCGGGATGAGCGAGCTTCTACAGAGCACAATGAAAGGTTCAATTCGCATCGAAACGGTGCTGAAGAGCGACCTGGGCCTGGCGCTCGTCGATCCGACACAGATCGAATTGATCATTCTCAATCTGGCCATCAACGCGCGCGATGCCATGGAAATCGGTGGCGCGCTCACCGTCGAAACCAGTCAGGCGATCGTCAGGGAAGTGCCGACCAAGCCGGCCGACCCACCTCCGGGCGATTACGTGGTCCTGACGGTGAGTGACACCGGTACCGGCATTCCTCCGCATGTCCTTGACCATGTGTTCGAGCCCTTTTTCACCACAAAACAGGTCGGAAAAGGTTCTGGCCTTGGATTGCCGCAAGTATTTGGGTTCGCCAAGCAGTCCGGCGGCGGCGTCAAGATCAGCACGGCTGAAGGCGAAGGCACCAGCGTCAGCGTCTATCTTCCCCGCGCCGCCAAGGCCTCCCAGACCCCTGCGCAGACGCCGAAGAGCGAGCCTACATTAGATCGGGCTGCAGCCAGGACTATCCTTCTGGTCGACGACGACAGCGCCGTTCGCGAAGTGGTTGGCGTGATGCTCGAAGAGCTTGGATACCTCGTTGTCAGCGTGGGTAGCGGCGCCGCCGCCTTGGATATCCTTGCCGGGCAGGAGCATTTCGACGCTCTGATAGTGGACTACGCTATGCCAGCGATGAGCGGCGTGGAGGTTGCCAAAAAGGCACATGATCTTCGACCCCATCTTCCGACTCTTTTTGCGACCGGCTACGCCGATCTCAAGGCTCTCGAAGAGATCCATCACGCGAGGCTGATAAGGAAGCCATTTCAGGAGGAAGAGTTGGCGCGCCGGCTCCACGAAGCATTTGCCGAGTTCGACGATCCCAAAGTCGTTCGTCTACGGGGCGCCAGCTAGATCATGGGGCGCGAAACCCTTCTAACTTTGCCTAAGATGCACCTTTGGAGATCGCCATGCCGCTGAGGCTGCTGGTCGTGGAAGACGAAAGCCTGATTGCCATGATGATTGAAGACATGGCCGAAGAATTGGGCCATGCGGTTGTGGCGAAAGCGACGAATGTCCGAGAAGCAACGACTAAGATCGAAACTGGCGAATTCGATGTCGCTCTCCTCGACGTCAATCTTGCCGGCGAATTCAGCTATGGTCTAGCCAAGATGCTGCGGAGCAGAGGCGTCCCGTTTGTGTTCACAACCGGTTATGGGTCAGGGATCGAGGAAGAATGGCGAGGTTGCAAAATTCTGCAAAAACCGTTCGCAGAGGATCAGCTCAAGGCTGAACTTGTCGCGTTCGACAAAGGATGAAGCGGCGCCTTGCCATGGAATTCGGCATCCGCGCTTCTGGCGTGTTTTCGCAGAAATCATAACTTGGGCCGAAAATCTCACAATTGGCGGAGAGAGTGGAAGTTCCATCCCCGTAGCGCGGTACGCGCGGAAAGCCGCCGAAAAACAAAGATTTGTAATTTGCCTGACGGAGTTCGCCGGTTTCGACCAGTCGGGGACTTTTAGCTGTTTCTCGCTCGACGGAGCGATAGGTTCACGCGGGCATCATGCCTCGGCGGCTCGGCAGAGGAAAAAGACCACGCGCCAATTGCCTGCTTCAAACAAGATCATGGACAACGGCGATTAGACGCCCGAAGAATGGTACTGTTGGTTCCCACCGCCCGGCAGCCTGAGAGAGCTATGCCCCTTGTAAAGACAACCAAAATTGCCCCCGCCGCTGCGAAGCGGGCGTTGCCTGGAAACGGCGCCAAAGCGGACCGCGCTCCGGGGAAGCCCGTAACATCGCCCGCGGTCTCCAAGGGCTTAAAAAAAGATAAAGTCTCCGAGCGGATAGCGGCGGCCACGGAGGAGTTGGCGAGTGGCTTGACGGAGGCCGCTGCCGCGGCCGAAGAGCTCGGCCGGTCGATGGAGCAGATTTCCGCGGGTGCGGAAGAAGCCGCCGGCGCGACCCAGGAACAGCTTGGGGCGATCAAGAACGTTGCGGAAAATCTTGCCGTTGCTCGCCGCGAGGCGGACAGCTCTCGCCGGCTGACCGACGCGACGCAGGTGCTGCTCGCAGAGGCCAGCACGCAGATTTCCACCTCCGTCCAGGCCATCGAGAAGAACGCGGAACGGCAGGTCGCGACCGCAAAAGTCATCAGCGAACTGGAGCGTCGTGCACAAGACGTCAGTTCGATCACCGGCACGGTAAGCAGAATCTCCGATCAGACCAATCTCCTGGCTCTGAACGCGGCGATCGAGGCTGCGCGCGCGGGTGATCATGGTCGAGGCTTCGCTGTCGTCGCCGAGGAGGTTCGGGCGCTTGCGGAGGTTTCCGACAAGAGCGCCCTGGAAGTACAAGGCCTGGCCGAAGAGATCACCTCGAATGTCCGCGGTGCGGTGGAAGTCATCAACGCTGCGGCCACCACGGCGATAGCCCAGTCCAAGGCCGGTTCACTGGTGGCGCAGGAGCTTGTGGCCGTTCGCAAGGACATGACGGCGCTGGCCGAAGGGTCTCAGGACACGCTGACCGCGTCTCTCGAAGCTGAGCGCGCCATCATCGAGGCGCAGAAGGGAGCCGAACTCGTCGCCAGCGCGGCCGAAGAGCAGTCCTCAGCGGCTAACGAAGCACGATCCGCTATTCGGCAGCAGTCGGTGTCTCTGGATCAAGGGCAAAAGGCCGCGCAAAGTCTCGCCGTGCTTTCGGAGCAACTGCGTTCAGGTTCGGCCGAAGGATCGGCGCCCGAGCAGATCGCCAGCGCCGCAGAGCAACTTTCCGCCACGATCCAAGAACTTTCGAGCGCGGCCAGTGAAATCTCGGCCGCAGTCGAACAGATCAACAAGGGATCGACGCAACAAGCGGCGGCCGCGCAACAGACCTCGGCGGCTTTGGCCCAAATCGAAAAGAGCGCGCGGATTGCGCAGGACCGGAGTCGGCTGGCGAGCGAGCGCGTTGCGGCGATGGAGAGCGTTATTGTCAGGAGTCGAACCGCCGTCAGCGACTTGATCGCCGGCGTGGGTGACGCTCTTGAACAGACGCGCGGTAGCCTGGCGACGATTATTCAGCTTGAATCCGTCGGACGCAAGATCGAGAAGATCGTCGATTCGATTGCCTTGGTAACGATCCAGACCAGCATGTTGGCGGTTAGCGGTGCGGTCGAGGCGGCCCGCGCCGGCGATGCCGGTCGCGGTTTCGCTCTAGTATCGAACGATATTCGCGGTTTGGCACGCGAGGCCTCGGAGAGCCTCGAGCGCGTCAAGGACAGCGTGAGCAGCATCCTCGATCAGATATCCGTTTTGCGGCGAGACCTTGAACAACTCGTCAGTGCAGCCGAACTCGAAGTCCAGAACAACCGCGCTGTCATCAAGGCCCTGGACAACCTGAATATGGATGTTGCATCGCTGAGCGCCGCCTATCAGTCGATTGGACAGGGGGCGGAAGCGATTCTGACTGCGGCGGGGCAAACCGCCGCCGCTGCCCGGCAGATTGCTGCTGCGGCAGAAGAAGCTAATTCGGCCTCGCGTCAGGCTGCGACTGCGTCGGCGGAGCAGGCTCAGGGCGCCGACGACCTCGCGGCCGCGATCGAAGAGATTGCCTCCTTGTCGGACGAACTGAAAAAGCAGCATGGCTAATCCAGGCCAAGGCAGCAGCGACGAACGTTATCTGACCTTCAGGTCGGAAGAGCGGCTTTATGCGCTGCCTGCGGGAGAGGTCGCGGAGGTGATTCGCATCACGCCACTTGCACGGGTTCCCCAAGCGCCGAAAAGCCTGCTCGGCCTTGCCAATCTGCGTGGCGTCGTGATGCCGGTTGCGAGCGTGCGCGCACTGCTTGGTCGCGACGAGACCGCCTCGACATCGAGGTCAAGGCTGATCGTGCTCGATGGAACTGCGCCGGTCGCGGTAGCGGTCGACGAGGTCGCGGCCTTGGTGACGGTGCCAGAGTCCGAGATTAGGCGCGAGGACACAGAGCTGACAACCTTGGCCGGAGAGCAATTGCGCGGAGTATTTCAACGCGGCGGCGAGATTGCAAAGATATTGGATGTAGACGCGCTTCTCGCGCGTTCATTTCCGCAAACCGAAGCGAAGCGAGCCTCAGTCGTCTTGGCGACCAAAGTCGATGACGCGCATGCCGCTATTGACGACCGCCGGCGGTTGCTCACGCTCAACGTCGCAGATCAGGAATATGGACTGGATTTGCAAGCGGTCCGAGAGATCGTTCCCCTACCTGATCACCTGACTCAGCTGCCGGGCACCGACGAGGTCGTCCTGGGCGTGATGCCATACCGCGATACGTTGCTTCCGCTTCTATCGCTCAGGATCTTATTGGGCTTACCGGCCGCATCGCTGGAACGCAGCAAGGTCGTTGTCACACGGGTCGGCGACACCTCGGTTGGGTTGGTCGCCGATGGGACGAGATCGCTCATTGCCGTCGATCCTTCGCTCGTCGAGAAGGCTCCCCCGATCTTGAGCGCACGCGCCGGTGGGGAAACGCAAATCGCGGAAATCTATCGAGCCAGTAAAGCGCGATTGATTTCTATCCTGGTTCCGGAGCGCCTTTTTCGGGAAGACGTCATGCAGAAATTGACCCGTACCGATCGCGCGACGGATTCGCCGACTGTGAATGTCGGCGAAGGAGATACGCGAGAACTCCGTTTCCTGGCATTCAAATTGAACGAGGATGAGTTTGCGCTTCCAATCGAAGCAGTGGATGAAGTCGCCCGTGTTCCGGAGCAGATCACCCGGTTGCCAAGGACGCCCAAATTCCTGGAAGGCGTCGTCAATCTGCGCGGCGTTGTGCTTCCCGTGGTCGATCAGCGACGTCGGTTCGACATGCCGGCTGCCGAGAACACCGCCGGCCGCCGGCTCGTCGTCGTGCGGACCGAGCAGCATCGCGCGGGGCTCATCGTCGATAGCGTGACGGAGGTCTTGCGGTGCTCGGCTGAAGCGATCAAGGCAGCGCCCGACTTGACGGGGGAGGCGGCTGGGCTGGTCCACTCCGTCATCAACCTTGAGGAATTCGGCAGAATGCTACTGCTGCTGGATCCGTCGGAGCTTCTCAGCCGAGCGGAGCGGGGGTTGTTGGATTCCTTCAACAAGACCGCGTCTCCGAAAGAGACCGGGCGACCAAACCGGTGATCAACGTCCTCGTCGTGGACGATTCCGCGTTGGCGCGAAAATTGTTCGGCAAGGTTTTTGCCGAGCAGCCGGACTTCCATGTGACATTTGCGCGCAACGGAAAGGAAGCATTGGCTTCGATTGCCGAGTTCGTTCCCGATGTCGTGACTCTCGACGTGCACATGCCTGAAATGGACGGATTGACATGCCTCGACCGCATCATGATCGAGCACCCCTGCCCGGTCATTATGGTTTCGTCTATGACAGCGGACGGCGCCGACGCGACCCTGGAGGCTCTCAGGCTCGGGGCTGTTGATTTCGTCGCGAAACCCACCGGCGCAGTTTCGCTCCTTATAGACGAAATGGCGCCGGAGCTGGTGATTAAGGTTCGCCAAGCCGCTCGAGCGCGCCTTAAGCGATCCCTCCGGCTGAGGGAGCGCGTTCGGCACCAGATCGGCGGGCCCAAGGCTGCCGGCGCTTCCCCGTCGCGGAAAAAGAACGCGCTGGCCGCCTCCGGAGACGGGCTTGTCCTGGTCGGCGTCTCGACCGGCGGGCCGCCGGCGCTGGAAGCTCTTTTGACGGCGCTGCCGGCCTCGTTTCCGTGGCCCATATTGGTTGCCCAGCACATGCCGGACAAATTCACGGGGTCGCTGGCAAGACGTTTAGACGGGCTCTGCGAACTGAGCGTTACCGAGGTCCGCAAGCCGATGCCGTTGCAGCCTGGCTTTGTCTATATTGGGCGAGGCGATGCGGACATCGTCGTCTCGAAACGTGGCACTGGACTCGTTGTCACCGCCGCGCCAGCGCTGGACTATCCATGGCACCCCAGCGCCGACAGGCTCGTCCGCAGCGCGATGAACCATATAGGTGCCGGCCAGTTGATCGGGGTGCTCATGACAGGCATGGGCAACGATGGGGCGGAGGCGATGGCACTTCTTCAGAGAAGGGGCGGAAAGACAATTGCTGAAGCCGAGGAAACGGCCGTTGTCTGGGGCATGCCCGGCGAACTCGTCAAATTGGGCGGAGCGGATTTTGTCGTTCCGTTACCGAATATCGCGGCTCAACTCGAAAGGCTGGTACCCTGATGCCCCTAGTCAGACGAGGCTCCAGCGAGACAGCGGCCCCCACGCTCGAGGCGTCGACCGTGACGGCAGCACTGGCAAGCGGCTCCATCGATGAGCGCTGGACTGCGGCGCGGGCCGCGGCCGAACTGCCAAACGGACTTTCGCTTCTGAGCGACGCACTTTCCCGCGAGGCCGATCCGCGCGTTAGAGAGGCGATCTTTACGAGTATCACTCGCACGCGGACACCTGAAAGCGCTGCGGCGTTGTTGCCCTATTTGCATTCGGACGATGCGAGCTTGCGAGCCGGCGCGCTAGATGCGCTCCGCGCTATGCCCGAGGCAACCGCACCGCATCTTCCTGGACTGCTGACCAACAAAGACGCGGATGTCCGCGTGCTGGCCTGCGAACTGGTCCGCAATCAACCGGTCGGCGAGGCGAACCGGCTGCTGCGACCCATTCTCACGACGGAAAGCCAAGCCAACGTTTGCGGCGCTGCGGTCGAGGTGCTGGCTGAGGTCGGTGGGACCGACCTGCTGCCGTTTCTGGCGGAATGCGCCGGACGCTTTCCCGACGACCCCTTTCTCGGTTTTGCGATTCAGGTCGCCAGCGATCGTATCGGCTCACAAGCATCGAACCGTGGCTGAATCCCCGATCGTCACAGAAGACGATTTCCGCCGGCTCGCCGAGTTTCTATATCGGCGGACTGGAATGGTGTTTACCGAATCGAAACGATACTACGTCGAACGACGCATCGCCGAGCGTATGGCCGCGACGTCGATCGACAGCTTTCCCGCATATTTCGCCTTTTTGCGCAGCGAAATCCGGGACGAGGTCGAACACATCATCAACGCCTTCACGGTCAACGAGACGTATTTTTACCGCGAGGATCATCAACTCGAATGCTTGACCAAGGACCTGCTGCGCGAGCGCATCCAGGAAAAGCGGCCCGGGGACGCGATACGGATATGGTCGGCGCCATGCTCGACCGGCGAGGAGCCCTATTCGATTGCGATTTGGCTGCTTGAGAACTGGTCCGAGGTCGACAATTTCAACATCGAGATCGTGGGCTCCGACATCGATACACGCGTGCTCGGGGCGGCCAGCGCCGGCATCTTCGGGAAGCGCGCGCTGATGCGCCTGCCACCTGATCTCGTTGCCCGATATTTCGAGCAGCTCGACGATGAGCGATGGCTCATTCTCGACGATCTCCGGCAATCGGTGCAATTTTCCCGGGTCAATCTCGTTGAAACCCGCCAGACGCGCCCACAGGGCCAATTCGACGTGATCTTCTGCCGGAACGTCCTGATCTATTTCGACGACGAATCGCGGCGTGTTGCCGCCGAAAACCTCTATGATAACCTCCTTCCGGGAGGATTTATTTGCCTTGGACATACGGAATCCATGAGCCGAATTTCGCCGCTGTTCGAGGTCTGCCGGTACTCCGACGCTATCGTCTATCGCAGGCCCCGGGAGATGAATCCGTGACACCAAGCGGCAAGAAGAACGTCCTGGTGATCGATGATGCGTCTCTGGTGCGAGCCTACTATCGCCAGGCGCTTGAGAAAGCCGGCTATCGGGTCGATGAAGCCATGAACGGTCTTGAAGGCCTGGAGAAGCTGCTGATGCAACCCTTCGACGTCGTCATCGTCGATGTAAACATGCCGCAAATGGACGGTATGACGTTTCTCAGCACGCTGCGATCCAAGGACCTTCCGCTCGCCGGGATCCCAGCATTGGTGACGAGCACTGAAGCAGGTGAGCAAGACGTCGCTGCCGCGCGCCGCGCGGGGGCCAACTACTATGTCGTGAAGCCAATTTCGCAAGAGGCCTTAGCCAACTACATCGATCTACTCACCGGGGTTACCCGATGAACGAATTCGTTGAGCAATTTCTACTGGAGGCGCGTGAACTCATAGAGCAGGCCACGAATGATCTGCTGGCATTGGAGAAAGGGGAAGGTCGCAAGGAAACGATCGACGCTCTGTTCCGGGCATTTCACACCTTGAAAGGAGCCGCGGGGATTGTGGAGTTCGCCGCGATGGGACGAGCGCTCCACGCCGCAGAGGAAACGCTGTCGGAAGTGAGGAATGAAACGAGAGAAGTATCGCCGACACTTGTGGACGATTGTCTCGGTTGCCTCGATCAGATCTCCCGATGGCTCGACGAGATGGAAACTACCGGCGAACCGCCGACCAACGCGGATGCTGCCGCCGATGTCATTGTCAAAAAATTCGTCGTCAAGGCTCACGATGCCGACGACGGCCGCCCGCGCACCAGCACCAAGGCTTGGTTCGAGACCTTGCGCAACATTCACGGCGGCAAATTACCGGCGGCCGGCGTCGCCTTGCATTTCCGACCCGAAGCCGACACCTTTTTCCGCGGCGAGGATCCTTTGGCCCGGTTGGCGGGAGTTCCCGAGCTCGTCTTGGTCGATCTCGCGTTGCCTGACGGAACGGTTCTCGATGACATCGATCCGTTTTCCTGTGTGCTCGAGATCGTCGCGGTTTCGCGGGCCTCGAAAGATTCGGTTTGGGCGGCGTTCGAAGGTGCACCCGGCGTCCTCGACATCGTCGAATTGCACGCCGGCGCGGTCGAACTGCGGCAGGACCTCCAATCCCTGCTGCAAGCCCAAATCCTTCTGTTGAATGAGAACGGGACGGAAGGTCGTTTGGGACGTATGGCGGCGGCCGGCAGGGTCACCATCAATGTCTTGCAGCACGAGGGGCTGCTAGACGCGGCCGCGAGGATAGCTGCATTACTGGAAACGTGTCTGGTCAAGGGTGACGCCGCCACCCTGATCGCGGCCATTCAGAGCATGCTCGATGGGCCTGCCGGCGTCGAGAGTGCGCCACATCTGGATACGACGGTCCGTGTACGAGCGCCGACAAACCTCGTCATGCGGGTCGACTCGTCGCGCATCGACGCCTTGGTCAATCTGACGGGCGAGCTGACAGTGACCAAGAATGCATTTGGCCACATCGCGGCACTCATTCAGAACGGTGTCGATCCAAAGGAAATCTTGGCCGATCTGCGGGAACAGCAAACGCGCCTGGACAGGCTCGTCGGTGAGCTGCAGCGCTCCGTACTCAAGATCAGGGTGTTACCGCTTCGGCAGGTCTTTCAGCGCTTTCCGCGCCTGGTCCGCGAAATTTCGACGAGCATTGGAAAGTCCGTCACGTTTGTCACCGAAGGTGAATCCACCGAAGCAGACGCCACCATCGTCGAGAGTCTGTTCGAACCGCTGCTTCACATTGTTCGCAATGCAATTGACCATGGCAGTGAGGACCCAGCAACCCGTAAGGCGGCCGGGAAACCCTCGTCCGCGAGCATCGTCCTGCGAGCCCGGCGACAACTTGAGAACGTAATCGTAGAAGTCGAAGATGATGGGCGCGGCATCGATGTCCGGCGTATCCGGGAGGTTGCTGCAGATCGCGACTTGCTGCCAAAGGCTTCATTGAGCGAAATGAGCGACAATGAAATCGTGCAGCTGATCTTTGCGCCGGGGTTCTCCACCTCAACCGAAGTGACGGGATTGTCCGGCCGCGGGGTCGGCTTGGATTCCGTCAAGGCGGCCGTCGAACGGATCGGAGGGACCGTCAGCGTCGATAGCCACCCCGGCCAAGGGAGTAGAATACGGCTGACCTTGCCCTTTACGGTGATGGTGACCAAGGTCATGACCGCCGAAGCGGCTGGCCAGGTTTTCGGGTTTGCGCTGGATACGGTTGTCGAGACGGCGAGCGTGCCTCGCAAGGATCTCGCCGCCATCGGCCGCGGTCGCGCTTTCGTGCTGCGCGACAGGACGATACCATTGATAAACTTGGCCGAAAGCCTTGGTCTGTCCGGGTCGCAAGAGGCAACCGAGGAAGCCAGGATTGTAGTAACATCGTCAGCCGGCTACCTCGGCGGAATCGAGGTCGATAGGCTCGGTGAGCGCATGGATGTCATGCTCAAACCAATGGATGGCTTACTGAAAAACATGCGAGGTGTGGCAGGAACGACCCTGCTTGGCGATGGTCGCGTTCTGATCGTGCTGGACGTTCAGGAGTTGTTCGAGTGACGATAAAGCTGGGCGACATCGGCGAAGTTCTGCTGATCGGCGACTGTTCGGTCGAGGACGCTGATGTGCTGATTCAGAGATTGCTGGAAGACCCCAGTGTTGCGGTAGACTGGACTAAGTGCACTAATGCACACACTGCCATCATCCAGGTTCTCATGGCGGCCGGCCGGCTTCCAGAGGGGGTGCCCAAGAACTCTTTCCTCGAGGCAATGGTTGGTCCGGCACTTCGACGCGACCAGGAGGTAAACTCGGCCTTCCCGAAACAACCAAGAGGTGCGAAAGAGCCGAATGATACCATTGCTATTACCAAAGGCCCTGCGAGACAAGAATGACCTACAAGCTTCTCATCGTTGACGACAGCAAGCTGGCCCGGATGTCCGCGGCCAAGGCTCTTAACGCACTCTATCCCGACTGGACCCGCGTCGAGGCGGCGACTGCCGACGAAGCGGTGTCAATGGGAAGCAGCAACTCATTCGACGTGGCGCTGCTAGATTTCAACATGCCGGGACGCGACGGCCTACAATTGGCTGCCGAGCTCAAGGCCGCCAATCCATCCATGCCGATTGCAATCGTCTCTGCCAATTATCAGGAAGAGATTGTCGCGCGGGCGAACGCCATCGGAGCGACCTTCTTGCAGAAGCCTCTCACGCAGCATGCTTTGGGAACGTTTCTTGAAGCTGCAGTTGCCCAGCTTCAGGCGGCGAATAAATGACAACCAAACCGACTGTGATGCTCTCGGAATTGCAACTTGATGCCCTGACCGAGCTGGTCAACATCGGGGTCAGCAAAGCCGCGAATAGCTTGCGAGCGATGGTGGGTGCGCAGGTCCACTTGTCAGTACCAACCGTCGCCCTGGTCAGTCGGGGCGAGGCGATTGGAATTCTGTCGGAGCGAGAAATCAAGAATCTCGTTGCTGTCCACCAGGTGTTCGAAGGTGATATTACCGGACGCGCTCTCCTGATATTTCCGGAAACCAAGAGTCTGGAGCTGGTCAGGGCCATCACCGGCGGCGACCTTCCCCTGGAAGATATCATCGAGCTGGAACAGGAGGCGTTGGCGGAGACCGGCAACGTATTGCTCAACAGCTGTCTTGCGACCATCGCAAATATGCTGCATCGAAGTTTGAAGATGTCTTTGCCTGAGGTCCTTCGGGGCAATGCGACCACGTTCTTCAGTCTCGCTCCGCCACCCGAGGCAGGTGATGTGGTGATGTTTCTCTACATAGACTTTGCCGTTCGTGAGCGCGATATTAGTGGCTACATCGCCATGATCATGGATCTTCCCTCCCTCACCGCGCTAACGCACCTGCTGGACGAGTTTATCGAACAGACGACCGGCTAGAGCGGATCTCTCAATGATCGAGCTTGAACGGAAACTGCTGCTTGCCGCGATCGACGCGCTCGACGCTGGCGTCGCGATCCTTGACCGCGACCAGCGAGTGATTGGCTGGAACGATTGGCTTGCGTCGGCCAGTGGCGTTACGGCGCCGCAAGCCGGTAAGAGGACGCTCGCCGAGATCTTCCCGGGAAAGCTCTCCACGCGCCTTGCTGCTTCGATTTCCGAGGCTCTGGAGCTGAATTCATCGAGCTTTCTGACACATACCCTCAACCGTAACCTGTTGCCGCTCAGGACACGGGCCGGGCTGGAGATGCTACACAATATTTCGGTCCGGCCGCTCGGGACCATGCCCGATCTGAGCTGTGTTGTTCAAATCGTAGACGTCACCGCGTCCGCTCATCGAGAGCGGGTGCTTCGCGAGCGCCAGAACGCGCGTTACGACGCCGTGGTCGAAAGCGCGCCGGATGCCATCTTCACCGTGGATGCGCCTGGCCTAATTCAGTTCGCCAATCCGTCGGCTCTTCGCGAGTTGGGTTACACCAAACAGGAATTGATCGGTCGACCTCTATTGGCTCTGTTCGACAACTCCAGGCGGTGGGACGAATTCTGGCGAGACGTTCTGGACAATCCAAGCCCTCCGCGAGCAGTCGAACTTGTGGCTCGCCGGGCGAATGGTTCTAGCAGCTATCTCGAGGTGTCGGCTTCCCGCTGGCTCAGCGCCGGCCGCGTGTTCGTGACCGCAATTCTTCACGACGTCAACGAACGGCACGCTGCCGAGAAAGCTTTGCGGACCTTGAACTCGACTCTGGAGCTTCGGGTGGCGGAGCGCACCCAGGAGCGGGACCAGATCTGGCAGGTCAGTCAAGATATGCTGGGTGTTGCGAGCATCAACGGTGTCTGGATCAGCGTCAATCCGGCTTGGGAGCGGATCCTTGGATGGTCTTCCGCCGACATTCTGGGCAAGACCTCGGAATGGCTTGAGCACCCGGACGACGTGCGTGCGTTCCGCGCGGAGTTCGATCGCCTTGCGGCAGCCGAGAAGACCTTCAACTTCGAGAACACCATGCGGACTCGAAGCGGCGACTATCGTGTGCTCGCATGGACGGCCGTCAATGCGGACGGGCTGCTGTATTGCGTTGCGCGAGATATCACCGAGCAACGCCGGCAAGAGGACGCACTCGCCAAGGCCGAAGACGCCCTGCGCCAATCACAGAAGATGGAGGCTGTCGGCCAGTTGACGGGCGGCCTCGCGCACGACTTCAACAACCTGCTCACGGGCATCTCCGGCAGCCTCGAGCTTTTGCAAATTCGCATCGCACAGGCCCGCTACAAGGACGTCGATCGATATATCTCGATGGCGCGAGGCGCCGCAAACCGCGCAGCCGCGCTGACTCATCGATTGCTGGCGTTTTCACGACGGCAGACTCTCGACCCAAAGGCGACGGACGTCAACCGCCTCGTTGCTGGAATGCGAGATCTGATCAACAACACGGTTGGGCCCGCGATCGAAGTCAAGACCGTCGAGGGAAGTTCACTGTGGGCCACGCTGGTGGATCCCAACCAGCTTGAAAACGCGCTGCTCAATCTTTGCATTAATGCCCGGGACGCAATGCCCGATGGAGGAACGATTACGATCGAGACGGACAATTGCACATTGAACAAGCCCGCGGCTGCCGAGCGCGAGATGAAGGCCGGCGAGTATGTTGTTCTTTCAGTTTCTGATACCGGCATAGGCATGACGGATGAAGTAATTCAGCGCGCATTCGACCCCTTCTATACAACGAAACCGTTGGGACAGGGCACCGGCTTGGGGCTATCGATGATATACGGATTCGCCAAGCAGTCCGGCGGTCAGGTTCGCATCTCATCGAAACTGGGAGCGGGTACAACAGTCCACATTCTTCTGCCGCGACATGACGAGCGGGAATCTGCTGCAGACGACGTTGGAGATTTTGCCGCCGCTCCGAGAGCTGGTGCTGGCGAAACGGTCCTCATCGTCGATGACGAGCCTTCAGTGCGAATGCTGGTCACAGAGGTACTTGCCGAGCTCGGATACACGGCGATCGAAGCCGCCGATGGTTCAAGTGCGCTGCGTGTTCTTCAATCCGATGTGCGCATTGACCTGCTGGTGACTGACGTTGGATTGCCCGGCGGGATGAATGGACGTCAATTGGCCGACTTCGGCCGACTGGATCGGCCGAAACTAAAGGTGTTGTTTATCACCGGCTATGCGGAAAAAAGCGTTTTTGCGAAGGACCGGCCGCAAGAGGGAATGGGTATCCTGACGAAGCCATTTGCGATGGACAGCTTGGCGGCGCGCATCAAGGAATTGATCGCGACTAAAGGTTAGAGTTCTCAGGGTTCGCTTAGGCTCGATCCTCAGCGAGCCGCCTCACGGCTCTCACGATGTCCTCCGGATGGTAGGGCCTGCAACGTCAGACTTCCCGACACCGGGCGCGGCACGATGGGAGACAAGCCCGTCGCATAGATCACGGATAGTCCGGGGTTGTGCTCTCGCCAACGCTCGGCGATCTGCCATCTGTCGATGCCGCCGGGTAGCCTTACGTTCGTAGTGAGAACGTCCGCGACGCGCCGCCCGCACCATGCCAACGCTTCTTCACCGTTGGCCGCGTGGATGACGTCGTATCGTTCCTCTCGCAAAGCCTCCACGACGAACTCGCGTATCAGGGCATCGTCCTCGACGACGAGTATTCGCGCTGGCGGGCTCCTTGATTGACAGATGGCACTTCTGCCGACGACCGCGCGATCGCTGCCGCGGCAAGCCAGCGGGCTTGCCGGCAACCGTCAGAACCCGGAATAAAAATCGTTCACCGCTCTAGCCCGGCCAGGATCGTCCCAACGGCGACGGGATGCTCCCGTTCCTGGCAGCTTAATCAGCGCGCTCAAGACCTTGCGCCGTCGCTTTCTCGATATCCTTGTCTGGCGCTTCCTCGATGCCCGCAAGCCGCGTGAACTATTCACCTCGGCTCGCGACTTTGGAGAAGCCTTTCCGATAGGAAGCTTTGCGCGCCTGGTATTTCCTTCCACGCTATTTCGGCTCGATCTTAAGCTCGGGTTCGGTCGGCAGGACTCACGCGCCGGCCTTGGCGGCGGTCTGCTCGGTCGTGACGCGGGGGTCGGCGTGCACAGTGTCTTCGTGTTTATCGCCGGGCAACAGGTAAATCACGACGCCAGCACGATCAGGACGGAAAGCTTTCGTTTTAGCACCGTCCACCTCGCGCTCTGGCCAATCGCTCGGATGGAGGCATGGTTCCAACGCGTGCAGTTCTGCTTTAGTTGGCCCGGCTTCGTCTCTCACCGTCGAGCTCTTGCACGGCTCGGATTATGTCATCCGGATGATAGGGCTTCTGCAGGCATCGGCTACCGGGCACCGGGCGCGGCTTTACTGGCGAGAAGCCGGTTGCGTAAATAACTGGGAGAGCGGGATCGTGCTGCCGGCAGCGTTCCGCGATCTGCCAGCCGTCGATGTTTCCGGGTAATCGAATGTCGGTGACGAGCACGTCCGCAAACTGCCGCGTGCACCATGCCATAGCTTCCTCGCCGGTACTTGCGTGGACCACGTGGAAGCCTGCCTCACGCAAGGCGTCGACCACGAACTCCCGGATAAGGGGGTCGTCCTCCACTAAAAGAATTCGCACGCTCTGCTCCACACTCAACTCTCCAACCTGTGGAAGTTCGAACAGTTGAAACTATTTGCTGTTCCTCCGACAATCCTTGCAAGCTTGATCCGAATATCGTGCCGTGAGCCTTCCGCCGGTTCCTTCCTCACGGAGGGTCGAAGAAATAGGAACGCTTCGTACCTCGTCGGTTTGGTTCGAACACATGAAGCATAGGAGTTTTTCATGGCAGACGAGCAAAATCCCAACAAGCAACAGAACCCTGGTCAGCAGAGCCAGCAGGGTAACCAGCAGGGCGGTGGTCAGCAGGGGCAGAACCCGAACCAGAAGCCGGGTCAGCAGAACCAGGATCCTGGCCAGAACAAGCCAGGCGACAAGCAGCAGGGCGGTCAGAGGCCCTGAAGCAAAAGCCCGGCTTCGGCCGGGCTACTTTCGGCTATCAAAATCACCGCCTTCGTGGTCACTTCGCTGCCAGCAGCGCAAGATGTGCGGCCAGCCGCTCCTTGGTCAATGGCTTCTGTAGCACTCCGACGGGTCCAATGGATTGCGCCCTTGCGAGGGTAGATGGGTCAGTGTTCGCCGTCACGAAAATCGCCTCTACGCCATAACGCGAACGAATTTCCAGCGCTGCGGTGATGCCGTCGGCGGGTCCAACGAGGCGGATGTCCATGAGGACGACGTCGGGCTTCTCTCGACCTGCGAGTTGGATCGCCTGCTCGGCCGAGACTGCCGTTCCCACGACCGTGTGACCGAGCGACCTGACTTGATCTTCGGCGTCCAGGGCGATGAAGAACTCGTCCTCGACGATCAGCACCTTCAATTTTCTGGCGTCCACGCCCGCTCCTTCAAGCTATTTGGTCAATTCATCGGGCGACATGGCCCGCCGGTATGAAGATCTCCCAGCGGATGCCTCGCGGCGTGAAGTCCAGTATGGAAGAGCCGTTTAGCGCGCGCGGGACCAGTTCTGTGATCACGCGATGGCCAAATCCTTCCCGCTCCATGTGCGATGGCGGACCGTCGCTTTCGCTCCATGAAAGCCGTATCCCACCCTCCTCGACCTGCCGCCAGACTATGACCACGCGTCCGGCGTCCGTCGACAAGACGCCGTACTTCGATGCGTTCGTCGCAAGTTCGTGCAGGGCGAAGCCGATATTCTGGACCGCCGTGGTGTCCAGGAAGAGGTCCGGGCCGCTAATGTCGGCGCGTGACCCGGCGCCGAAGGGCTCTAGGTGGGCGCAGACCAAATCGTGCAGCCAAGCCCCCCGCCAGTTTTGGCGGAGGAGGAGATCCTGCGACTGCGCCAGGCCCAGGATTCGCCGATCGAATTGGTCGATGAATTCGTTCACCGTCGCGCTTTCGCGTGCAGTCTGCAGCGCCATTCCCTTGACGACGGCGAGTTGGTTTTTCGCCCGGTGAACGAGTTCGCGCATGAGGAAATCGGAATGCTGCGCGCGCTCGTTCAATTCCTTGGATGCCGTTGCGAGCGTCTCGATGAGCACGTTCGCCTCGACGAGCGATGTCTGGACGGTATTCACGTCCTCACCTCGGCCTACAGATGCTGCCGCCTGCGTAGCCGCGTCGAGCGGCCGCGCCATCAGCCTGGCGAACAGGTAGGCCAGGGAGCCGCCGAGGACGAGCGCCATCGCCGCCAGCAGAGCGACGAAGAAGAGGCCTCTGTAGTAAGGTTCCTGCGTATGCGACAGCGGCACGGTTGCGGACACGAACCAGGGCGCCCGCTCGGACCTAACAGTCGCACGCAGGATGCGATCGCCGGCAATATTGGTGGCCGGATAGACTTGCTCGGCGTTTTTCGTCTGTTCGAACAGTTCGGGCGGCAGAGGTTTGCCCACATATTCGTCCTGCTGCTGAGACCGGGCCAGAACGATCCCCTTGCTGTCCGTGACGCCGGCAAGCCACGATGGATCAAGTCTGACCTCGGTTAGCACCTCTGCGACGTAGGCGGCTTGGAAGGACATGATCAGCACGTAGCGGACGCGCTTTTCATCGTCGAAAACCGGCACCTCGACGTTGAATACGGGCAGTCCATTGACCGATCCCCTGAAAAGGTTGGAGATCTGCGGTTTACCGGTATCGATGACCCGCTGCGCGGTGACCGGGTCGGAGGTCGGAGGTAGTTCAGCTCCGAAGTCCTTCAACGTATCGACGAGCTGTCGATACGACGTGTCGATCAGGACGATTGCTGCCTTAGTCGGTTTTAGCGCGAGAACGGCCTGGCGGTGAAAAGCGCTCATATCGCCGGTCCGGAGCTCCGATGACGTCGCCAGCGTTTCGAGGGTGACCAGCGCCCGATCTAGCTCTCTATCGACGACGAAACGGAGGTTCTGAGCGATCTGCATGACGCGGCGCTCAATCTGAGACTGCTCTATGGCCGCCATCCGATTCAAGCCGAAGAACGAGACGGCGAGTACCGGGAAGATCAGGGCAAGGGCGAACAGCGCAAGGTAGGTTCGCACGCGCTGCGGAGCGGCGAGCTTCACAGGTGACCGGGTCATCAGGAAGCCTTCAGGGAACGGATATTGGCAGCAACCCGGCTGTCCGGGCCCGAACCCTCCCCTCGACCGTAAAATTGGTGATTTAGCATTTTTCCCCAGCGCGCCTGAAACGCTTACCCCAGTTCCAAGGTTCCAAATAAAGATCCGACATGGTCGGCTGCGCCACCTTAGAACGAAGGCGCTGAGCGTGCAGATCATGATGTTATGTCGCTTCGGTCGCCTCGTTGGCCATCGCAGACCTGCAACTTTGACACCGAGCAGGCGCCCTTTCGGCGTTCGCGTGGTCGAAGGCATCCTTACTTCGGGCCAGAAGAAAGCGCACTTTGACGCCCGCCATGACACTGCGCTCGAAATCGACCCGTCGGTGATGAGACGCCCTCCGCAAGCGGTGGCGGTCTCAACACTTCAGACGCCTTATGGGAAGAGACGGGCGCAGGGGTCAGCTATGGTTCTAAGCGGGACCCGCCCCCGAGGTTTCGAAGCTCGTCGCGCAACTCGGTTTCAAGATCTCGCAGCATCTCGGCGGTCGGTCCGTTCGGGAATTGCTTCCCCAGCTCAAGGCACCTCGCAAGGCGAACTTCCAGGGCCTGCTTGTCCAAAGGGTCGATCATGAAATTGGAACTCCTGCCGAGATCATAAGCCCGAACACCCGCTTTTGTTGCAATTCATTCCGCACGGTGTGTCGGCAGCTCGTCACCGAAATCCGCCTTCCCGGGGTCGAGTGAATTTTCGGAGTTCCAAAAACCGGGACGAGTGCGCTAGGATGGCGTTTTTCCTCCTCGGGGCATCTGATGTTCGATACGGAAACGACCGCGCTTTTGCGCGCGATCCTCGACGAAATCTACGAAAGCATCTCCCGCGGCGAGATCGGAACGCGCACGCACGTCGCATCGAAGATCCTGGAAGCCGCCACCAGAGGCAAAGTCTCGCCCGATGGCCTCAGACAGGTCGGCCGCAAGACCCTCTCTCATGCACCCACGATGTGGCGCTAACTGAGAGCCGGGAGACGGACGTGAACTTCCAGGTCACCGTTTTGAAGATTTTGGCGGCATACCCGGGCGGGTTTGCCGTGATGGACGACCTCAAGCGTGACATGGCTATCCTGGCGACCAGCGGTCGCGACTGGGCGGACCGGACCAGGCGGCTCGCGGCCAAGGCGCCCGGCCTGGACATCTGGTCACAAGGACTGGTCGAGCGCATTAGCGGGGGATGGAAGATCACGACCAAAGGACGGGCATTGCTCGACCTCATGGAGGCCCGCCCAGGGGCGTCGGAGGCCGTCGAGGTGCTCGGGGTTGAAGATTCCATTGCGGTGTCCACGTCGCCCGTTCACCCGCTGCGGCAGCCCGCCGATCGAGCCAAGCGGCGGCGCGAGCGCCGGGAGCGTCGCCGTGAGGCCCGTGAACGAGCAAGGGCGAACGCCTCCTAGCTTGGTCAAAGAAAAAGCCGCCAGCGGAGCTGGGCGGCTTGATAGTCCCGGACCGTCGGTTGCCTCCCCAGCCCCAAGCGTACCGCCGTTACCTTGTTTGCGGACATGCCGCTCCGAACTATCGAATGTGCTTCAATTCGGCTATTGGGCCGCCGATTTATGAACGCGCATTTCAAAGAGCCCGCTAAGGCCGGATAAGGATGGAAGCCGACCCCGGGGCTATGGCCAGCCGCGACTGTCCCGTCGCCCGGACCCGCCCAGACCCCGATTCGAGGCGAAGCTCGTTTCCGCCGACGAAAGCGCGTGCTGTTAAGGCCGGCTTGCAACCGATGGGGAGAGCGCCGTCTAAGAACTGATCGCGGGACTAGGCGAGAGCCTTCAAAGAATCGAGACGCTTGCGCAGAAACGCCAGCACTATGATCTCTTCCGACGTGAGCTTGGCGTACTGTCGCTTGAACTTCCGAGCGATCTTGGCTTCGATCATTTTGACGAGGTCACCGGACATGTAGGCATTCAAGACTTCAGGGTGCACATAGCACTTGCGGCAGATTGCGGGCGTGTTGCCGAGCTGCTTCGAGACACTCTCGATCGCGGCGACGACGTTGCGCTTCGCCTCGGCCTGGCTGTCGTACTTCTTGAACTCGGTCAGCGCCAACGCCGCCAGAACCGTCCCCGCCCAAGTCCGGAAATCCTTTGCGCTGAAGTCTTCGCCTGTGATGTCCTTGATGTAGGCATTGACGTCGCCTGAATCGACGGTACGCGGCTGCCCGTCGTCGTCCAGGTACTTGAAGAGCTCATGTCCTGGGAAGTCCGCGCAGCGCTTCACGATGGCGGCAATCCGCTTGTCCTCGACGCGAAGTTTCCACTGTTTGCCCGACTTACCCGTGAAGTCGAACCGAAGAACGCCGCGGCCCACCGCAACGTGCTTTCGTCGCATCGTCGTCAGCCCGTAGGACTTGTTTTTCTCGGCATACTCCGCGTTGCCGACCCGGATCAAAGTCTTCTCCAGAAGACTGACGATCGTGGCCAGAACCTTCTCGCGAGGTAGTCCTTCCAGCTTTATGTCGGCCGCGACACGGTCGCGCAGCGCGGGCAGCGCGGCCGCGAACTGGACGATGTGTTCGTACTTGTTCTGGTCGCGCAGCTCGCGCCATTTTGTGTGGTAGCGGTACTGCTTGCGCCCCCGAGCATCGAGCCCGGTCGCCTGGATGTGTCCGTTCGCCGAGGGGCAGATCCAGACGGATTCATAGGCCGGCGGGATACCGATGGACTTGATGCGTCGGATAACGGCGGCATCGGTGATGCGCTTGCCGTCCTTGTCGTAGTAGCTAAAGGTAGTCTCTGTCCGCTTGCGGGTGTAACCGGGCGTGGAGTCGCTGACATAACGAAGGCCTTCTTCCGCAATGGTGGCCGCGACCTCGGCGGTGCGGTCCAGGACCTGGTCTTCGCTGCTGGTCTGTCGGAGCATGGGTCGGTCCCCTCGGAAGCACTCCGGGATCGAGGCTCCGCTCTTTCTCAAAGGATAACGACGCCGGTTGGTTCCGTTCTAAGGTCGGTGGAGCGATGTGTAACTCGCTGACAGCGCGACAGGTCGCCGGTTCTTTCGGCAAAGCAGGCCGATGAGAGACGGCATGGCTCGACTTCAGACAATCGCCACAAAGTTCACCGACATGGCTCTCCCAGTCAGTCTGCGAAGGCCGCTATGTTCCAATATTCGCTAGATGCGTTGCGTCAGCGCTATGTCATCGAGAAAAGACCGCTCGAGACTAGCGTCGAACAGATCTTGCGGGCTGACGGCCGAGCGGGGGTCCGCGCCATCTTGGCTTCGATCGATAAGAGGCGCTTCGAAAACCGGTCCGAAGGCCAGCGCCTCCGCAAGATGCTCCGCTTCGAGACCTCTCTCTGGGAAAGCGGCCATCATGCCGTGGCGGGCGTGGACGAGGCTGGAATGAGCCCCCTCGCCGGGCCAGTCTCCGCTGGCGCCGTGATCCTTAAACCCGGCACGCGGATAGCGGGGATCGACGACTCGAAGAAACTCGACGCCGCGGCTCGCGAAGAACTCGCGAAGGAGATCAAGGCAAAGGCAGAGAGTTGGTGTGTGGCGTTCGTGGAGGTGGAAGAGATCGACACGATCAACATCTATTGGGCCGGCATCCAGGCCATGGAGCGTGCGGTTCGGGGGCTGGGATTGCCGCCGCAGCACTTGCTCATCGATGCGAAGCGGTTGAAGGACATCGACATCCCTCAGCAGGGTCCGCCAGTATCGCCGCGGCCTCGATCCTCGCGAAAGTCGAGCGCGACACCGTTATGCGGACGCTCGACGAGCGTTACCCCGGCTACGGCTTCGCGGATCACAAGGGCTACCCCGTGCCGGCTCACTACGAAGCTCTTGCCAGGCTTGGTGCATGCGCAGCTCACCGGAGGTCGTTCGGACCCGTTCGCAAGGCTCTCGGGTTGCCGCCGCTGCCGCCGTGGCCTTCCGCATCCGAGCGCGAAGCCGGCTGACCGAAGCGGACATCTCTTCACGGCGGCGCTATTTTCGCGACCAACTCTTTTCGCGAACGACATCCTTGGCCTTTTTGTCGGACCTCAGGCCGAGATAGACTGGCTGGCGCAGCTCTCCCTTACTGGTCCACTCCGCGAACTTCACCTCTGCGACCAACGAAGGACGCACCCACGTCGTGACCTGCTCATCCTTCACCTTGGCGGAAAAGGGCGACTTGGACGTCTTGAGCTTCAGGAGCTTGCCGTGAAGCTCTCCGAGAACCTGGTGGCTGAAGCCGGTGCCGACGTGGCCGATGTACCGCCAGGCTTCGCCTTCGCGTACCGCCAGCACAAGGGCGCCGAAGAAGGGCCGGGTTCGCCTGGGCGCCGTGAACCCGGCGATCACGACCTCCTGCCGCTGCGCGGTCTTCACCTTCAGCCAATCGGCTGTCCGGCGTCCGGACGCATACGGGCTGTCGGCGTGCTTGGCCATGATGCCTTCGAGATGCCTTCGCTCAGCTTCTGCGAAGAACTCCGTTCCCTTAGCTTTGCGGTAGTTGCTGAACGAGATCAGCTTGTGGCGCGGCAGGATGGCCTTGAGCCGCTTCTTCCGCTCCAAGAGCGGCAGCGGCCGCAGGTCTACTCCGTCCGCGAACATGAGATCGAACGCGCAATACAGGAGCTTGGCCTCATGGCGCAGGGCGTTCTGAAGCAACTGGAAATGCGATGCGCCGTCCTTGCCGATCGCGACGAGTTCGCCATCGATCACAGCATCCGCCTTTACGCCCTCAAGTGCTTTCGCCACCTCGACATAGGAGTGGCTGATGATTTTCCCGTTGCGGCTGTAGAGCGCGACCCGACCACGCCGGATTTCCGCGACCATGCGGAAACCATCGAATTTGTCCTCAAAGACCCAATGGGGATCGTCGAACGGCGCATCCGTCAGCGTGGCCAGCATGGGCTGCAGGCGAAGAGGCAAGGTCGATTTTCGGGCCATGGCAGGGGCTCGCTATAGGGCCGGCAAAGGCAGGAACGAGGAGGATGGAAGGTGAACCCGCGCGACATAACCAGCCGCGACCGTCCCGCCCGCCCGTACCGCGCCCAGCACCCCGGATCTGAATGGAGGGGCCGTTTCCGCCGACGAGAGCACGTGCCGCTTAAGCCCGGCTCGGAAGCGGTCGATGAGGACGCAGGGCGTCCGGAGGCCCGTCAGCTCGACGATCGCGGACGGCCCGAGCTCGATCAGGCTCCCTAGCGGCATCCGTTCGAGGTCCAATCCGGCGGTGGTGACGTTCTCGCCGAGGTCGCCGGCGCCAACCTCGAAGCCGGCTTCGAGGAGGGACAGGAAGAGTTCGGATGGGATCAGGTGGACCTGCCGGAGATTGGGCAGACGGGGCCGGCGGCGTGCCAAATAGCGGTGCCGGACGAAAGGGCCGGCGTGAGCGTCGCCTTCGACGCCGTGGCCTTCCACCAGTATTATGCTGTCCTGAGTTGGTTTGCTGAAGTGGTGCCCGCGGTCGGCGGCGACCGCCACTACCCTTCCCTGCAATGAGAAATCGTGCTTCTGCGGCATCAAGCGGCGCGGGCGAGCGAACGCCGCTTCTGGCGCAGGTAGCGCATGATCTCCGAGAGCGACATCGCATTCAGGACCGCGTCGGCAGAGACGCCGCCTTTGCGGGCCATCTGGACGCCCCAGTGCATGTGGTCGAGTTCAGAGATCGAGTGTGCGTCCGGATTGATGCTCAGCATGCAACCGAAGTCGAGGGCCGCCTTGTGCCAGCGCCAGTCCAGGTCGAGCCGCCATGGGTGAGCGTTGATCTCGACTACAACGTCGTGCTTGGCGCAGGCCCGCAGCACCTTTTCGACGTCGATTTCGTAGCCCGGCCGCCGCTGGAGCTGTCGTCCCGTCATGTGGCCGATGAGGGTGGTGTGAGGGTTGGAAATAGCCCGAAGCAGGCGCTCCGTCTGCGCCTTGCGATCCAACTTGAAGCGTCCATGAATGCTGGCGATCACGAAATCGAAGCGCTCCAGAACGTCGTCGTCATAGTCGAGCGACCCGTCCGCAAGGATGTCGGACTCGATACCCTTGAGGATTCGGAAGTCCTTGCCGAAGCGCTTGTTCAGTCGATCCGCTTCCCGGTGCTGCTTCGCGATCTCCTCAACGGAGAGACCGCCGGCATAGTGGGCAGACTTGGAATGGTCGGCCACGCCGAAATACTCGAAGCCTCGCTGGCGCGTCGCCTTCGCCATCGTCTCCAGGGTCTCGGTGCCGTCGGAAGCGTCCGTGTGGCAGTGAAGTATTCCGCGCAGGTCCTGGTCGCTGACGAGCTTCGGAAGCTTGCCTTTCAAAGCCGCCTCGATCTCGCCGCGCCCCTCCCGGAGTTCTGGTTCTATGAAGGGCAGACCAAGGGCGCGGTAGATCTCAGGCTCCTCGCCGGCGATCAGGGTGCGCCACTTGTGCAAGCCGTCGGGCTCCAATCGCATCCCCTTCTCCGCCGCCAAAGCCTGGAGTTGTTCGACATGAGCGGCGGAGCCGGTGGCGAAGAGAAGGGCGGCACCGAAGTGCTTCCGGTCGGATACTCGGATTTGCAGCCCGTCGGCCGATGACGTCGATGTCTTGTCCGGCTTGGCAGCCTCCGCAACGATCGCGAGATCGCCGACGAGTTCGCAGCCGCGACGGAAATCGCCGGCGATCGTCACACGCTTGAGTTCGGGACGGGATTCGCGGATCGAGTCCTTCGCATGCGCGAGCAGCGCGGCAGCGCGGTGCAGGTGGAGGCGGCCTCCTCCGCTTTTGGCAATCGCGAGGTTCTGCAGGAGCTTGGTCTGGAGCGCGGCGCCGAGTCCTTTCGCCTTCTTGATGCGGTCATCCTTGGCGGCAGCCTCCAACTCCGAGAGCGAGCCGATACCGAGATCCTTATGCAGGCGCAGCACCTTCTCCGGACGAAGGCCGGGCACGGTGAGCATCTCAAGCACGCCGGCGGGAATCTCCTTCCGCAGCTTTTCGAGGCTGGGATGACTGCCCGTTTTGTGAAGCTTGGTGATGATGTCGGCTATCGCGTCGCCGACGCCCGGGATCTCGGTAAGTCGATCTTCGGCGACGAGCACGTCCAGAGGAACGGCTAGGGCCGCCAAGCTGTCGGCGGCCCGAGAGTACGCTTTCGCCCGGTAGGGATTGCCGCCTCGCATGGCGGTGCGCTGCGCGTACTCCCGCAGGAGAGTTGCCACACCGCGCGCGTCGAGCGAAGGCATTCAGCCAGCCTCCCTGTCCGAGCTTTGCGGCGCCGCCGGAGTAAGGCGACCGCCGGGGCGGTCGCTTGACCGGCGATCAAGAGAGCTCTCCAGCTTCCGGGCCGCGCGAAAATCCTCGAGGTGCTGCGTGTTCGGGCCGTACGCCGCCTCCTTCTTAAGGAGGTTATAGATCCGGCCGACCACAAGCTGCAGGTGCTTCATCCGGCCCTTCGGCATCGCTCGCGCCTTGCAAAGAGCCCGGAGTGCGTAGGCGCGGAAGTAGTCGAAAGCGTCTGACATGATGTCAGTAAACGCCGGCTACCCCTCATGGTTCGATTAGCAGCCATGGCCTCATTCTCCTACGCCGGCGCCGCGGCGCCCTCGCGGCGCCGGCCTCGCGGCCTGAGCGCTGCGTCAATCCGAACCGGGAAAACTTGGAACCTCTGGGCGCAGCACATGTTGTGCCCGGCCAATACTGGAGGACGACATGAACACGAAACTTCTTCTGCTGCTGACGGCCGCTTCGCTTCTGACGGGTCCGTCGTTCGCGCAAAATCCGCCGGCGACCGACCGCCCGAACAACAACGCAGTCAACAGTTCCGGCCAGAACAATTCCGACAAACCGGTTTCGGGGGCCAACAGCTTCACCGAGGGCCAGGCCAAATCGAAGATCGAGCAGGCCGGTTACACCGACGTCACGGGCCTGAAGAAGGACGACAACGGCGTGTGGCGCGGCAAGGCCAGCAAGGGCGGCACATCGACAAACGTCAGCCTGGATTTTCAGGGCAACGTCAACGCGGCCAAGTAACACTGAGCGCAGCAGCGAACGCAGACAAGGATTCAAAATGACCGTTACGATTTCACGTCTCTACGACAACTATTCCGACGCACAGCGTGCGGTAACGAGCCTCGAAGCGGCAGGTCTGCCACATTCGGAGGTGAGCATCGTCGCGAACAATTCGGACAACTGGTACAGCACCGACAAGAAAGTCGATCGCGACCGCGACGGTGTCGACGATCGTGCCGAAGGTGCTGCCACGGGGGCCGGTGTCGGCGCGGGTCTCGGCGGCGCAGCCGGTCTGCTCGCGGGCCTTGGACTGCTGGCCATTCCGGGCTTGGGTCCGGTGGTCGCGGCCGGATGGCTTGCCTCGACGGCGCTGGGCGCGGTCGCGGGCGGCGCCACGGGCGGAGTCGTCGGTGCGCTGACGCAAGCGGGCGTTTCCGAGGAAGAAGCACCTCTCTATGCCGAAGGCGTAAGGCGCGGCGGCACGATGGTTTCGGCCCGCGTTCCTGAGGGCGATCGTGCGCGCTACGAAGCGATCCTCGACCAATCGGCTGTCAATCTGCGCGACCGCAGCGCGGCTTGGCAAAAGGCGGGGTGGAAGAGCTACGATCCGGCGGCGCAACCTTACGGGGCGGACGAGGTCCGCCGCGAGCGCCAACTCTACGGCGCAGGCGTACGGTAAGGTTAGTCGGCGACCCGCCCTCCAGGGCGGGTCACTTTTTTCTCACGCGACAACGATCGAATACGGGAGCGGAAAATGAGCCGCGGAATGCCATCGATGACCGCCCTCTTGGGCATGCTCGCTATCGCTGGTTACCAGAATCGAGACAAGCTGGCGGAGATGTTTCGCAACGCGACCTCCGGGCAGTCGGCGCCAGGTAACAAGGACTCGCTAAGCGGCATGCTCGGCAACTTGGGCGGCCTCGTCGGCGGCGGTGGCGTGGGTTCGTTGCTCAACGGCGGGATCGGCGAACTTCTCGAGCACTTCAAACAAAACGGTCAGGGTGACGCCGCGCAGTCCTGGGTCGATCGCGGGCCGAACCGGGAGGTCACGGCGCCCGAACTCAAGCAGGCGATCGGTCCGGATGTCCTGCAGAAGCTGGAACAGCAGACCGGACTGTCGCAGCAGGAGATACTCGACCGCTTGTCCCGCGAGCTGCCGACAGCCGTGGACAAATACACGCCCGACGGACGGCTTCCTTCTTCGTCGGCTGGCTAACGCAACGAGTTCTTGGAGGAAAACGTGGGCATCATCTGGACTATCATCATCGGTTTTATCGCAGGGGTCATCGCGAAGTTCATCATGCCCGGCGATAACGAGCCGACTGGTTTCATTCTGACCACGATCCTCGGAATCGTAGGAGCGTTCGTGGCGACCTATCTCGGTCAGGCGCTCGGCTGGTATCGGCCCGGCGAAGGAGCGGGGCTAGTCGGCGCCGTCGTCGGTGCGATTATCGTACTTTTCGTTTACGGTCTGGTCGCAGGCAGAAGCCGTCGGGCTATCTAGTTCACGGGGTGTCGCCCGTCTTCGAAAATCCCTGCGAAAGCGCGAACGATGCTACTGCATGTCTTCCCGCAATCCCTTGAAGAACGGATGCCGAACCTTCCCTTCCGCGGACTTCGCCCGGTACTCGACCTCGGCGAGTAGCTTCGGCTCGACCCAGATGCCCTTGTGGGCGATCCGCTTCGCGTACGGCTGCGTCTTCCGGATTAGCGGCTTCAGTCGCCTTTGCAGGTCGGCTGCGGAGACCTTATCGAACCCGTGATCGACCTTGCCGGCGTAGACCAGATCGTCCCCCTTGCGCCGGCCGAGATAGATGCCGTCCCATTTGCCTTCGTCGAGCGCGAACCCGGCGATTGTCAGGGTCTCCCTCTGCGCGCAGGTCTTCTTGACCCAGTTGTTGCCGCGACCGCTGGCGTACACGCTGTCGCGGACCTTCGAGACCACACCCTCCAGGCCGACCTTGCAGGCGTGCGCGAACATCTCGCGGCCTTCGATCTCGAAGCTCTCGCTGAATTGGATCGCGGTGCCGTCGATGATCTTCTTGAGCCCTGCCTTGCGCTGAAACAGGGGCAGCTTCCGAAGGTCGCGGCCGTTCAGGTACAGGAGATCGAAAGCGACCAGCACGATGCTGCTGGACCTGCCTTTCAGTTCGTTCTGAAGGACCGAGAAGTCCGTCGTGCCGTCCGCGGCGGGGACCACGACTTCGCCGTCCACGATCGCCGACCCCGCCTTGATGTGCCAGGCGTCGTCGGCGACCTTCTTGAAGCGGTTGGTCCAGTCGTGACCGCGCCGGGTGAAGACCTTCACGGCTTCGTTCGCCAGGTGGACCTGGACACGGTAGCCGTCGAACTTGATTTCGTGAATCCATCGCGCTCCGGACGGCACCTTCTCGATCGACGATGCCAAGGCCGGTTCTACGAAGCCGGGGAACGGCGCCTTCACGCCGATCGCCGCCGGTTCACGCCGCCGAAACGCCACGAAACGAACTCCAACGCAACAACCTGCGGACTCAAAGCCCGGCGGCAGGATTCGTTTCCGGAACCCGCGATTCCTTGCGGCGTTGCATCGCCATCAGTTCGCAAGAGGAGCAGCGGATGGCGGCAGCGAAGAAGAAGACCGGACGTGGACGCAAACAGGACCGGGCACGCGTCGCCAAGGGACAGGACTACGAAGTCCGCTATGAAGCGAAGAAGACCGGCCGCTCGGCATCGGCCGTGAAGAAGGCCGTTAAGAAGGTCGGGAATTCCCGCAAGCGCGTCGAGAAGCGTCTCGGCCGCTAGGCCACCAAGATGCCTTAGATCCGGCCCGAGAAGCGTGTGAAGGCTGTCAGCCTTTGCACGGCGGGCTCGACGTCCTGCATATAGATCTGCGTTCGCAGAAACGCGATCTCGTCCTCGATGGCCGTCTCATCGACGTCGATGAACCAGGACTTGGGGCACCCGTCGCTCCCGTCGTTCCAGCGATAGCCTCTGCGTTTCAGCAAGTCCTTGAGCTCGAAAGCCGTCTGCTCCGCCCAGACGCGCAGCGTCGGCTTGCGGGCGGTCTCCAGCAGCAACGTCAACGCCGTCGAGCCGGTCGTCGGCAATTCGAAAGCGAGTACCTCCAGTAGAGCGTGGCAGTCGTCGACCGCCCGGTGCGCCTGGTGAAAGTAGCCTGCGCCGTTGAGCAAATAGCCGAGCTGCGAGCCCGCGAAGCCGTGTTTGCGCCACTCGATCTCGCTCATGCTGCAGCCCCAGGCCTTGTGCTCGAACACGGGCCAATAGCGTTCGGCGAATTTTCGGTCGAAGCCGCTGTTGTGCGCGATCGTGATGACTCCGCTTTCGACAAAGGCGGCGACCGCGGCATTGTCGAATTTGTGTCCGGCGACCATTTCGTTGGTGATTCCGGTGAGTGCCGTCACCTCCGCGGAGATCGGCGCACTCGGTTCGTTGAAGGCGGAGAACGTGTCTCTGACGCCGACGATCCGTCCGTCCGGCGTGTAGTCGAACTTGACCATTCCGAGCTCGATGATCTCGTCCTTGGCGTGGTCGAGGCCGGTGGTCTCGGTGTCGAGCAGAATGCCGGTCCGCACCTCCAGTCCCGCAGTTGGGACGTAGGTCGGTCGGGCAACCAGTCGCCGCAGGATCCGGTAGTCGGGCGAGCGGGCCAGAGCGTCCGCCATTTCAGCCAATTCTGCCGGATCCTGAAGCAGCGCGGTTCTAAGAGGCTCGGTCAGGGCGTCCATGGAGCTATGATACCGGTCAAAATCTCCACGAGGTACCTATAAAGCAAGCGATTCACGACGTTTTCGGACATGCCCGGGGGCGCTGCAGGCCGTTGATCAATTTTCCTGTTGGTCGGGTCGGTGCATGTCGGAACCGGCAGGCCCCGTTCGTCTTGAATCCGAGTAGCCCGATTTGGAGTTCCGCGTTCATGGCCCCCCGCGCCAACTGGAAAGGTTTTCTTCGGCTGTCCCTGGTCACCTGCCCGGTGGCCCTATACCCGGCGACGTCCGAGTCCGAGAAAATCTCGTTCAACCAGTTGAACAGGGCGACGGGTCACCGGATCAAGTATCTGAAGGTCGACGCGGACACCGGCGACGAGGTGGCCAACGAGGACATCGTCAAGGGCTACAAGGTCGACACCGACACGTTCATCGAGGTGACCAAGGAAGAACTCGAGAACGTGGCGCTGGAATCGACGCGGACCATCGAAATCGACGAGTTCGTCGCCAAGACCGACATCGACCCGCGCTACCTGATCCGCCCGTACTATCTGCGTCCGGACGGCAAGGTCGGCCACGACGCCTTCGCGGTGATCCGCGAAACCATTCGCGACATGGACAAGGTAGCGATCGGCCGCGTCGTGCTGACGAACCGCGAGCACATCATCGCGCTGGAGCCGCTGGACAAGGGTTTGATGGGGACGCTGCTGCGCTACCCCTACGAAGTCCGCGACCCCAAGGAATACTTCGACGAGATTCAGGACGTGAAGGTCACGAAGGACATGCTCGACCTCGCGCGGCACATCGTCGAGCAGAAGGCGGGCAACTTCGAGCCCGAGAAATTCGAGGACCAGTACGAAACGGCCCTGGTCGAACTGATCAACCAGAAGCGAGCCGGCAAGCCGATCGTGGCGAAGGACCGGCCGAAGGGCGAGAACGTCGTCGATCTGATGGAAGCGCTCCGCCGGAGCGTTGGCGGCGAGAAGTCCGCGGAGGCGACCCCTGCTTCGAAAAAGGCCGCCAAGAAGCCGAAGAAGGCCACCGGCCAGAAGGAAATGCTGATGCCGATCGCTGGCAAAAAGCCGGCGAAGGAGGCCGCTTCCAAAAAACCGGCCGCAGGGGCGCGGCGGAAGTCTGCGTGAAATATCCGGTCACGCCCGACGGACGCTATTTCGTGGTCCGCGGGCGCCTCTGGCGGATGGCCAATCCGAACCTGGAAGAGAACGAGCGCGCCAGGCTGGTCAGTCGCCTGATGGCGGCGCGCCGCGCGGTCCGCGAGGCCAAGGTCAACGCCGATGCCGACGCGGAAGCCACCGCGCACCGTGCGGTCGATCGCGCAAAGCGCGGGCTCGGCGAGCGCGGACCGGTCTGGTGGGAAGACGACTCTCCCGATCTGAACCGTCACATGGCGAAGAACAGCCCCTACGCTGCGTGGTACGTTGAAGCTTTACGGACGCGCAGGTGAGCTCCGGTGCCGCGTAAACTGAAGACCTACCAGACTTCGCTCGGCTTCTACGATTTGGCGATCGCGGCGCCGTCGATGAAGGCGGCGCTGGAGGCCTGGGGCGCCGGCAGCAACCTCTTTCATCAGGGACACGCCAAAGAGACCGAGGATCCGGACATCGTCGCCGCTACAATGGCGAAGCCGGGCGTGGTGCTGAAGCGCCCGGCCGGATCCGGCGGGCCGTTCGCCGAGCATGCCGACCTGCCCGACCTGGATGATGACGGGGCCAAGCCGAAGAAAAGCCGCCGCCCGGAGCCGAAACGGCGAGCGGCTCCCAAGATAAGCTTGAAGGATTCACGAAAAGCCGCTGCGGCGTTCGAGCGCAAGCAGAAGCGGCGGGACGCGGAGCGCCGCAGAGAAGAGGCGGCGCGCGAGAAGGAACGGGCCAAACGCGAGAAGCTGGTCGCGAAGGCCCAGGCGGCTCTGGACGCCGCGCAGCGGGAGCACGACGAACGCTCGGAAGATCTAGAAGCCGAGCGGCGCGACCTGGATAAGCGGACCGAGGCCGAGGACGCGCGCTGGGAAGCCGAGAGGGAGAAGCTCAGAGAGGCGCTGCGCCTCGCGCGGGAACAAATCGGCAGGGATTAGCATAATGGAACTAACGCTAAGCTAGGGGCGAACTGAAGAAATGGCATTTTCGACGGTAAGTAGCACCCCCGACTTCCTGGCGGGAGGCGGGCGCATGGGCGAACTGATGCGAGCCCATGACTGGTCGCAGACGCTGTTTGGAGATCCTACGACCTGGCCGCAGAGCCTTCGGTCGGCCGTCAGCATCTGTCTTGGGACAAGCTTTCCCATCGCGCTCTACTGGGGACAGGAGCTCGCACTCCTGTACAACGATGCGTGGAGCCCGATCCCGGGCGACAAGCATCCTTGGGCGCTCGGAAAGCCCGGCCGTGAAGTCTGGCCCGAAATCTGGGCCGAGATCGGTCCGCTCTATGAAAAGGTGCAGCAGACCGGTGAGGGCGTCTGGCAAGAAGACCAACTGTTGCCGATGCGCCGCTACGGCTACACTGAAGAGTGCTACTTCAATTTCACATTCAGTCCGGTGCGGGGCGAAGACGGGGGGGTAGACGGCATCTTCAACGCCGTCGTCGAGACGACTTTCCGGGTGATCGGCGAACGCCGCGAGCGCACGCTGCGCGAGCTCGCCGAGCGCATGTCGACCGCCCGCTCCGAAGAGGAGGTATTCGCGGTCGCCGTGGAGATGTTCGCGGTGAAAGCGGCCGACGTTCCCTTTGCTCTCCTCTATAAGCTTGATACGGCAAGCGACTTCGCGACGTTGGTTGGTCGCGCCGGACTCTCCGCTGACGGCGCGGCCAGCCCGGAACGGATCGATGTCCGAGAGACCAACTCGGCGTGGCCCACCGCCTCCATCCAGGAAGGCCGAAGCGAAGTCGTCGAAGGACTTGCGTCGAAGTTCGATCACCCCCTTCCCGGCGGACCATGGCCGGAGCCGACGGACCGGGCCTTGATAGTACCCATCATGGCACCGCTTCCCGATCGCAGCGTTTCCGGTTTTCTCGTCGCGGGAGTGAGTCCGCGGCGCGATCTCGACGCAGACTACCGCGCCTTCATCGAGCGGGCGGCCAGTCACATCGCCACGGCGTTGATCAACGTGCGTGCCTTCGAGCAAGAGCGGAAGCGCGCAGAGGCGTTGGCTGAAATCGACCGTGCCAAGACCGCATTCTTCTCCAACGTCAGCCACGAATTCCGCACGCCCCTCACGCTGATGCTCGGACCCCTCGAAGAAGCCCTTGCAGATGCCGCCATACCGCAAACGGCGCGTGTCCAACTCGATCTAGCTTACCGCAACAGCAGACGATTGTTGCGCCTGGTGAACAGCCTGCTGGATTTCTCGCGTATCGAGGCCGGACGAGCCTCCGCGAGATATCAGCCAACCGACCTCGCAACGTTCACTCTCGACATCGCGTCGAGCTTTCGTTCCGCGATGGAAAAGGCCGACCTCGTCCTCAAGCTCGAATGCCCGCCCCTACCGCAGCCCGTCTACATCGACAGGGAGATGTGGGAGAAGATCCTCCTCAATCTTCTTTCCAACGCTTTCAAGTTCACGCTCGGTGGATTCGTCTCAGTTACCGTGAGGCCGGGTAGCGACGGTCGCGCCGCCTGCATCGAGATCCAAGACAGCGGCATCGGAATCCCCGCCGACGAACTTCCGCGGCTGTTCGAACGCTTTCATCGCGTCCAGGGCGCGCAAGGTCGGAGCTTCGAGGGAAGCGGGATCGGACTCGCTCTTGTGCGTGATCTCGTCAAGCTTCACGGCGGCTCTATCGCGGTGAGCAGCGAACCCGGTCGCGGCACGACCTTTGCTATCTCGCTTCCTTTCGGCAAGACCCATTTGCCATCCGAGCTGGTGGACGATGCCGCCCCCGTAAGCGCATCCCCGAACGCGACGAGAGCCTATGAGTATGCCGACGAAATGGCGCGTTTGCTGTGGGGGGACGGAGAAGGCCTGCTACCTTCCGCGGACCTTTCCCGCGAGGACGCGCGGCGCGTAGACGGCGGCGGAAGCGGCCATGGCAAGAAGATCGTCCTGGCCGACGACAACACCGACATGAGGAACTACCTGCGGCGGCTTCTCGAAGCTGAAGGCTATGCCGTGACGCCTGCTGCGGACGGCGAGGATGCCTACGCCGCAATCGAGAGGTCGCGCCCGGACTTGGTCCTGAGCGACGTCATGATGCCGAAGCTCGACGGGTTCGGCCTGCTTTCCCGCCTTCGCAAGGACGCTCTGCTCGCCGACCTACCGGTCCTACTGTTGTCGGCGCGTGCGGGCGGCGAGGCCCAGGTCGAAGGGCTCGAGGCGGGAGCCGACGACTATCTCGCGAAGCCTTTTGCGGCCCGAGAGCTCCTGGCCCGCGTCAATTCGAACATCCACATGGCGGAGATCCGAAAGCAGCTTCAAGACAAGTTGAAGGCGCTCAATGCCGATCTGGAGCGCCGCGTCGTCGCAGAGGTGGCCGAGCGCATGAAGATCGAGGAGGCCCTGCGTCAGGCCCAGAAGATGGAAGCCGTCGGGCAACTGACGGGCGGCGTGGCCCACGACTTCAACAACCTTCTCACCATCATCGTCGGCGGCCTCGATACCATTCGCCGGGCCAAGCCCGAAGATCACGCGCGCATCAAACGTGCGGCCGACATGGCCTTACAGGGCGCGCAGCGGGCTGCAAGTCTGACAGGGCGTCTGCTCCAGTTCTCCCGCCGGCAGCCGCTGGCGCCAAAGCCTCTCGATCTCAACGTCCTCGTCCGCGACATGGCGGAACTCCTGCATCGCACGCTGGGCGAAGAAATCGAACTTGAGGGAGTGCTGGCTCCGCGCCTCTGGCCTATCGAAGCCGATAGCAATCAGCTTGAGAGCGCTATCCTGAACCTCGCCGTCAACGCACGCGACGCCATGCCGGACGGCGGCAAGCTCACGATCGAAACCGCGAACACGTATCTCGACGAACGATACGTCGAAAACACAGCTGAGGTTGTCCCCGGACAGTACGTCGTGATCAGCGTCAGCGACTCCGGTTCGGGCATCGCTAAAGAGGATCTGAGCCGCGTCTTCGAGCCTTTCTACACCACCAAGGAAGTCGGTCGCGGCACGGGGCTGGGTCTCAGCATGGTCTACGGGTTCGTAAAGCAATCCGGCGGACACGTTACGATCTACAGTGAGGTCGGCGAAGGAACGGCCGTCAAAATGTATTTTCCCCGCTTCCATGGCGCCGATGTGCCGGAAGAGATTGCGGAGGCGCAAGCACCCGGCGGCAGCGACGGTGAAGTCGTTCTGGTGGTCGAGGACAACGTCGATGTGCGCGCGTACAGCGTGATGATACTCGGTGAGATGGGATACACGGTTCTCCAGGCCGATGGCGCCGACAGCGCGCTTGTCATTCTGAATACCGACCAGCGCATCGATTTGCTCTTCACCGACGTCGTGCTGCCGGGCAGGAGCGGCAAAGTTCTAGCGGATGAAGCATTCAAGCTAAGGCCAGGGCTTAAAGTGCTCTTCACGACCGGGTACTCGCGCAACGCGATCGTTCACCAAGGTCGCATCGATCCGGGAGTTAAACTCCTGTCGAAACCGTTTACCTACGAACAATTAGCTGCTCGCGTGCGTGAGGTGCTCGACAAGCACTAGTCGCTCGCCCAAAGCCGGCGTTGTGGGCACAGGTCGGCCCGGACTAATCTTTATAGCGCACCGGTAGCGGCGGGCTCCAGACCGGGCCTGAGAGGTCGATGTGCGCGAGTTACCGGCAATGCCGATTAAACGTCCCCGACTCCTTGCAAAAAAAATTCCGCCCGCCCCTTGAAACTTTTCCCTCGCTTCCAAATTCTTTCGGCGTCGTCATACGACGATCGGGATGCCGTCAGGGTCCCGCCACTTGAGACGGGCACCGGTCGTGTCCGGTGCCGCTCGTAACCATTTTGCTCCCAGGAGGATCTGGCTATGCGCACTGTTGATTTTTCGCCCCTGTTCCGGTCGGCCATCGGGTTCGACCGTCTTTTCGACCTCGCCGAAGCCGCCCAGCGCGCGGGCGAGGAGACCTATCCCCCCTACAACATCGAGCGGCTCGACGAGAACCGCTTCCAGATCTCGGTGGCGCTCGCCGGCTTCACTCCGGAGGAGGTCGCGCTGACGGTCGAGCAGAACGTCCTGACGCTGGAAGGCCACAAGAGCGAGAAGGAGGGAAAGACCTTCCTGCACCGCGGTATCTCGGCCCGCAACTTCAGGCGCCAGTTCACGCTCGCCGACCACGTCGAGGTCAAGGGCGCCAGCTTCGAGAACGGCCTGCTGATCGTCGACCTCAAGCGGGAGATCCCCGAGGCGATGAAACCGCGGCGCATCGCGATCAACTGTGCCGTGCCCACGAACGTCACGCAGATTGAATCCAAGGCGGCCTGAGGCCTTCCTGAAGATCTGCGAGCAAGCCGCGCGGGCCTTGCCGCGCGGCTATCCAGTCATTCGTCTTGGAAATGGAGGAAGCCATGCGGCCGACGACCGCTCTGCACGACAACGTTGTCGATCTCAACGCCATCATACATCCCAATACCGTTTTCGAACATCCGCGGGACGTGGTCGCCCATCCCGCCCTCAGCTTGTCCGAAAAGCGCGCGACCCTGGCTTCGTGGGCATCGGACGCTTCCGCGATCGCGTCGAGCCCCGCGCTGCGGGCGCCGGAAGGCCTGAAGGCTCCGGTGACGATCGACGAGATTCTTGAAGCGCTCTGTGCGCTCGACGAAGGACCGAAAAATCCGCCTGGCGGCAAGCCGATGCGTTTGCGACCGGCTAATCGCATAGCGGCCTAGGAGGGGGTCGATGCAGGCAATTGAGGAGACGGGCGACCAGTTCGAGCGGAGCCTCGCCCGCAACCTGCGACGGCAGGTCGACGAGTGGAAGACCAGGCGCTCGCCGGCAAGGACGCATTTGGCCGGCGGCGTCTTGGTCGAACGGCGTGGCGGTCTTCGTCGAAGTCCGGAACGCGTTCGCCTCAAACGAGCTTGACACGACCCGCTGGCAGAATATTTTTCGAGCGGGAAGCATTCCGCTCTCGGACATGGAAGGAAATTGTTACGTCTGGAGTGACGATGATGCTCGACGCTGATCTGGCCCGCATTCGCGCCCACCGCAACAACATCCACCGCTATCGTCGGTTGCTCCCAACCAATCTTTCCGAATTGGAGCGCCAGTTCATCGAACGACGTCTGGCCGAAGAGCTGAGCTCGCTGGCCGCGCTCACCGCCGAGACTTTCCCCATCGCGTTTTGGCATTCCCAGGGAAGCCAGGCGGCCGCCAGCCTGGAGGCAGAGCCATGAGCGATCTTCGCGACGTGCTCATCCGCGGCAGCGAGAAGATCATCAACCACTACCGGCTATTTCTCGCCGCTCGACGAGTGAAAGCAAGCGCGCACTTGATTACGCCAAGATCGAGCGAGAACAGCGTCTGTTGGACGAACATCAGGGGTCGGTCGGAGCGCCTGGCCGCGTGGCGGCTGGCGCTCCTTGCCGGCGACTGCCAATGCAGCCGAGGTATGCGACTAAGAGCCGTTGTTGAGTTCCCCACTTCACTGCCGTAGGCATGTCACATGGAGTCCTGGTCCCCATCCGGCTTGCCCGCCGCCCCCCCAGCTTCAATGGGGCAGTCATCTGGCGCATTTTTTCGCATCGGGCGACGAGCTGCACGATATTCTCATTCCCTATTTCAAGGCCGGTCTTGAGAACAACGAGAGGTGCCTTTGGGTAACCGGCGAGGCCTTCGACGCGGAGCGGGCCCGCTCGTCGCTGCGTGCCGCGGTGCCGGACCTCGACGGTCGGGAGCGTACCGGCCAAATCGAAATCGTCGATGGCGACGAGTGGTACGCGGCCGGACAGAAGATACAGCCCCAAGAACTCGTCAACGGCCTTCTGCAGCGCGAACAGGATGCGCTCGCGCTCGGCTATGACGGCCTGAGAACCAACGGCAATTGCGCGTGGGTGCGAGAGCATCAATGGCCCGACTTTCTGACCTATGAGACGCTTGTGCAGAGCGCCGTGCGCGGGCGGCGCATGATCTGCCTTTGCAGCTACTGCACGGAAGAACTTCGAAACAGCGCGCAATTGGAGGTGATGGAACGTCATGACTTGACGGTGCCAAGCTTGCCACGGGCCCCGCGTCAGCACGGTGCGAATGGGGCGGCCATCCTCATCGATGGGTTGAGAGCTGTACCACAAGATCCTGAAGTTCAGCGACTGCGGGATGAGCTGGCGCGGCAGAAGCGCGTCTTCGACTTCGCGATGACGGCCTCCGACATGGGAACATGGCGCTATACGCTTGCCGACAACATCTGCGTCTACGACGAGAACGCGCAGCGCCTCTACGGGCTGACCGAAGCGCGTTTTCTCCATGACGACGAGGGAGTGAAATCCAAATTTCATCCCGACGACCTGGAGCTCATGTGGGCGCGGGTTGCGAAGGCGCTCGATCTTGAGAGCGATGGCCGCTACGACGTCGAGTATCGGGTCAAGCAGTTCGACGGAAGCTGGCGATGGCTGAGTGCGTGGGGTCTCGTCGAATTCGAAGGCGAAGGCTCCGACCGAAAGCCGACGGCAATCGCCGGCGCAAGCAGGGATCTGACGCAGAGGAAACAGGCAGAGGAACAGCAGCGGCTTCTTCTGGACGAACTGAACCACCGCGTCAAAAACACTTTGGCGACGGTCCAGGCGATCACCACGCAGACCCTGCGGACGGCGCGCGATCTTCCCTCGGCGAGGGAGGCCGTGGAACGGCGCATCCATTCGATGGCGCAAGCTCACGACCTTCTGACGTCCCGTTCCTGGAAGGGCGCCAACATGACCGATGTCGTAGCGCGCGCCCTTGAGGCCTTTACGCCCACCCAAGTACAGGTTTCCGGAGAATCCGTCGAGCTTTCATCGAGGCACACACTTGCCTTGTCGCTGGCGCTACATGAGCTCGCCACGAACGCGACGAAGTACGGCGCTCTGTCGTGCTCGGGCGGGTCGGTGAATTTGGCGTGGTCGGTCCAGGATGGAAAGCTTCGCATCGACTGGAAAGAAAGCGGCGGGCCGCCCGTGACTCCTCCAACCCAGCAGGGATTCGGCACCCGATTGCTGGAGGTCCTGCTTTCACGCGACCTCGGCGGAAGCATGAAGCTCCAATACGACGTGGCCGGCGTGCGCTGCAGCGTCGTGGTTGCGCTCTGACCGCCGGTCGGTCCGGACAGGAGTTTGTCCCGGGAACGAACAGCAACCGACAGCACTTGGACTTGGTGATCATAGACGGGCGCGTCCTCCCGGTGGCAGCTTCGCACCAAGATTCGCCGTGCGGGCCGCTGGAACCTGCCAGCAAGTGCTTCGTTTCGGTCGGACCCAGGGGCCTTCGTCGCTGTAAACACTAGGGAATCAAATCGGCTGGCGCCGCATGTTGCGGCTTTCGACCGAGACCAGGGAATTCATGACGAAGCACAGCCAGGCAGATCCGTCGGCGGAAATCGTTTCCGGGCAATGGCGCCAGATCGTAAACGGCGCCACAGATACCGCCATCATCACGACGGACGTTCAGGGACGGGTGACGAGCTGGAACACGGGCGCCTCGAACATTCTCGGCTGGTCGGCCTCCGACATGCTGGGAAGGTCGCTCAGCCGCATTTTCGTCGAAGAGGATCAGGAGGCTCAGCTCCGCCGCGAAATCAAGGCTGCGGTCTCGACCGGCAAGGGCGGAGGCGAAGAGGGCTGGCGCTATCGGAAGGACGGGACTCGGCTGTGGGCCGTAGGAGAATTGAGCCCCATCCGCGACGGTTCGGACATCGTCGGCTTCGTTAAGATCCTGAGGGACCGGACGGCGCAGCGGGACGCCGAAGAAATCATCCGCGAGGAACGCCATGCGCTCGAGGTGCTCAATCGCGCGGGTTCGATCCTGGCACAGGAGACCGATCTGGCCAAGCTTGTGCAGATCGTGACCGACGCGGGCGTCGAACTTTCGAGCCGAATTCGGGGCCTTCTTCTACAACGTCATCGACAACGCAGGCGAGAGCTACATGCTCTACACTCTGTCGGGCGCTCCAATCGAGGCGTTCTCAAAATTTCCGATGCCCCGAAATACGGAGGTGTTTGCGCCCACGTTCAGCGGGGCGAGCATCGTCCGATCCGACGACATCACGAAGGATCCACGCTACGGCAAAAATTCGCCGCGCCGCGGCATGCCCGAGGGACATCTGCCGGTCAGGAGTTATCTGGCGGTGCCCGTCGTTTCGCGCACGGGAGAGGTGCTCGGTGGCTTGTTCTTCGGACACGCCAGGACGGGAGTGTTCAACGAGCGCTCGGAGCGTGGCCTATCGGGATTGGCTGCTGAGGCCGCGGTGGCGATCGACAATGTCCGCCTGTCTCAGGCCATGCAGCGTGAAATCGAGGAGCGCAAGAAGGCGCAGGAAGCGCTCGTCCAACTGAACGCTACGCTGGAACAGCAGGTAACGGAACGCACCGAACAGTTGCGGAAGAACGAAGAAGCGCTCCGACAGGCCCAGAAGATGGAAGCAGTCGGCCAGCTGACCGGCGGCGTCGCGCACGACTTCAACAATCTCTTACAGGTGATCATCGGCAATCTCGACACGCTTCAGCGCAATCTGCCTCAGGAGTCAGGCCGACTTCAACGGGCCGCCAAGCATGCGATGAACGGCGCGCAGCGCGCTGCTTCCTTGACGCAGCGGCTTCTGGCCTTTTCGCGTCGGCAACCTCTCGATCCCAAGCCGCTCGACATCAACATGTTGGTCAACGGGTTGTCCGACATGATCCACCGCACCCTTGGCGAAACAATCTCCGTCGAGACAGTCCTCGGTGCAGGCCTGTGGCGCGTGGAGGCCGATCCTGCCGAGCTAGAGGCCGCGATCGTCAACCTCGCCGTCAACGCGCGTGACGCGATGTCGAACGGTGGAAGATTGACCATCGAGACCAGCAACGCGCACATCGACGAGGCGTACGTCGCCTCGCATTCGGAAGTGGTCCCGGGTCAGTACGTCGCCGTCTCGGTGACCGACACCGGCGTCGGGATGGACGCCAAGACGATCGCCCAGGCATTCGAGCCGTTCTTCACGACGAAGGCAGTCGGCAAGGGTACGGGTCTCGGTCTCAGTCAGGTTTACGGCTTCGTCAAGCAGTCCGGCGGGCACGTCAAGATCTACTCCGAGATCGGACAGGGCACGACGGTGAAGCTTTATTTGCCGCGGCTCGCCGTCGTGGGAGGCGGCAAGGAAGAGACCGACGATCTTCCCAATCCCGAGGCCGCTCAGGAGGAGACCATTCTCGCTCTGGAGGACGACGACGACGTGAGATCCTACTCTGTCGACAGCTTGCGAGAGCTCGGCTATCGCGTTCTTGAGGCTCACGACGGTCCCTCCGCGCTGAGGCTGCTTGAACGTCAACCTCGCGTAGACTTGCTTTTCACGGATGTCGTGTTGCCCGGCGGCCTCACGGCGCCCAGGTGGCGGCACAGGCGACCGCGCTTCGTCCTACTTTGAAGGTGCTGTTCACGACTGGTTACGCCCGCAACGCCATCATCCATCACGGCCGACTGGACAAAGGGGTACAGTTGATCGTCAAGCCATTCAGCTTCAACGAGCTGGCCGCGAAGGTCCGCGACGTCCTGGATGCAGCCAAAGAATGATGCGGCATGGCCGCACGCGGTCGTGCCGCGACGGGAATACGGACGATGGCGGCTAGGCTGACTTTTTCGTCGACTCAGCGAGAGCGGCCCGGGCGATTTCGGTCAGCCCGCCGATCGTCTTGTTTCCTTTTAGCGCACTGTCGAGAAGCTTTTCCGCGATAGTTTTTCTCAGTTCGTGATCGCCGCCATGCGGCAGCGAGCGGCACACCTCCTCCAGCACGACGTCGAGGTTGGCCATGGTGCGGTCATCGAGCTGCGTCATGGCTGAACTCGCCGCTCCAGAACCGATGAAATCTCGAGCGGTCCAGGTTGACCGCAATCCGTGGCCCATTCGTCCACACGGGCCGCGGTTTCGGCTTGCCGCGCCTTTTTGAGAAGGCTTTCGCGCTCGGGTCCGGGCGGCAGCTTGGATGCCTTTTCGCTTGCCTCTCTTGCGAACGTGGCGAGCCTGTCTTTCAATGAAATCGATTGCTTGAAACGACGTCTATGGTGCATCGCGCTCTCCTTCCCGAGACAGAACGTTTGACCAAATCGAAAGGATCCGGAAGTGGAACCGGCAGGGTGGAACAAAGTTCCTCGGGTCGAACCTGCCACCGCTATTCGGAAAACGGCGGACACTCCGAACAGTATCGCCGATAGAAGTTTGCCCGTCAGGATCCTCCGATCGGCGTCCCTGCTGGCGAGGCCATCGCGGCGCTTCGTGACGTCCTCGACTCAATGTTTGCTCTTCACGTTGCGGATGTTGGTGGTTCCGGAATCCGGCTCCCTCCGGAGCAATTCCTTGAAATCGACCGTCTTGCCCTTGGCCTGCAGTTTCTCAGCGCTCTTCTTCGTCGCGTCCATGAGCGCCTTCGACGACGACGGCATGCCCCATCGCGCGGTAACGAGCTCCCGGCCCTCGGCGCCATTGCGCACGATCGGCGCCTTACAGTCCGGAAAGACGCCGGGCATCGGGGCGAGGTTGCCGACGAATCGGTTGACGACGCGGAACAGCGCGCTGATGGCGGCCTGGTTTTCGTCAGGTCTCCGCAGCCGCCGGGCGGCGATTAGCCCTAACCCAGGAGCCGACTCACCAGGTTGTGCACGAACGCGGTAGGCGGGCGCCGCAGCGCGGCCAGATCGACGTCCCGCTTGGTCTTGCAGCGCGAGCACTCGATTTCAAGCCACGGGTAGCCCCCGTTGATCGCTTGATCGACCGTGGGCGACGGGTCGATCGGCTTGCCGTCAGCCCACATGTGTTCGTTCCAGCTTTCGCATGCCAACTTGTCCGCCGACCGGATCAGGGCCTCGCCCTTGCTCCGGGCGTCGGCTGCTTGGGCGGCGAGAATCGTGGTCATGGCGCGGGCGCGGCCGAGCTCCTTGGCGAGCGCCTTGCGGTCGCAACCGCTCAGGGGCGTCGGGTGATGTTTAGGTGCCATGGCAGCATCCAGTCCGGCCGCGTCGGCGACTACTCGAACGCAGGCCAGCAGCCGTCCTCCTCGTGGCGCCCGGTCCTCTCGCCGCAGATGTTGTCCAAGAGCCGGCGCCCGACATCTTTCCAGAGTGCCTCCCAACCATAGAGGCGAACGGCGTCCACTGTCAGGATCTCGACGATCCTGCCGCAGCGCCGGCAGCCCACCCTGAGGAGATGCTTAGGAATTTGGTCCAGCCGCAGCGCCGCTCCGGAAGGGACTGACCGCGCCTCGGCGCGAGGGTCATCCAAAAGCGCCTGCCAGTATTCCGCGGGAAGATCGCCGTCCGGAGCCAATCCGGGCCTCTGCGGCACGTTTTTGCCGACGAGAGAGGCCATCTTGTCCATCTGCTTGGGTGTCGAAATGCGCCATCTCGCGGGTCGGTCGGTCATCGTCATTAGAACATAACAAGAACATTAGAGTCGATAGGCGATGCTAAAAATATCCTTCCGTCGGTCGTGCAGGCTGTCGGAACCTGGCCCTGCCGTTCGTCTTGAATCCAGCACCGTCCCTCCGGAGTACCGCGTTCATGGCCCCCCGCGCCAACTGGAAAGGCTTCCTGCGTCTGTCCCTGGTCACCTGCCCGGTGGCGTTGTACCCGGCGACGTCCGAGAGCGAGAAGATCTCGTTCAACTAGCTGAACCGGGCGACCGGCCACCGGATCAAGTACCTGAAGGTCGATGCAGACACCGGAGACGAGGTGCCCAACGAGGATATCGTCAAAGGCTATAAGGTCGACACCGACACCTTCATCGAGGTGACGAAGGAAGAGCTCGAGAACGTGGCGCTCGAATCGACCCGGACCATCGAGATCGACGAGTTCGTCGACAAGAACGACATCGACCCACGCTACCTGATCCGACCCTACTACCTGCGTCCGGACGGCAAGGTCGGCCACGACGCCTTCGCGGTGATCCGCGAGACAGTCCGCGAGATGGACAAGGTCGCAATCGGGCGTGTTGTGCTTACCAACCGCGAGCACATCATCGCTCTCGAACCCCTCGATAAAGGCCTGATGGGGACGCTGCTGCGGTACCCGTATGAAGTGCGCGACTCGAAGGAATACTTTGACGAGATCCAGGACGTGAAGGTCACGAAGGACATGCTCGACCTGGCCCGGCACATCGTCGACCAGAAGTCGGGCAACTTCGAGCCGGACAAGTTCGAGGACCAGTACGAAACGGCCCTCGTCGATCTCATCAACCAGAAGCGCGCCGGCAAGCCGATCACTCCGAAGGACCGGCCGAAGGGCGAGAACGTCGTCGACCTGATGGAGGCGCTCCGCCGCAGCGTCGGCGGCTCGAAGTCGAACGAAATGCCCCCTGTTCCCAAGAAGCCAGCCAAAAAGGGCAAGAAGGCGGCCGCGGGTCAGAAGGAGATGCTGATGCCGATCGCCGGCAAGAAGGCGGCCGCCAAAGAGACGGCGGGGAAAAAGCCGGGCGCCGCGGCGCGTCGGAAGTCAGCCTAGGAACCGAGACGCCGGAGGCCGGTTTCTGTGGCGCCACTGTGGGAGGTTCGCATGGATATGAAAGAGTCGTCGGCGATGACGGAGGCCTCCGGATTGACGGGCGAGCAGGGTGACCTCGAGCGGGCTTCGTCGGACCGGTCGAGAGCGAAGACCGCGTCCGCGGACGGCAGGGCAACCACGCCAACTTCGCGGGATGCAGCAGTGCGCTGGGCCGAGCGATTGCGCGAAGTCACCGTGAAAGCCCCACTGCAGTCGCTCCTTGTCGCGTTTCTGCTCGGCATTTGGTTTGCTCGTCGCCGTTAGAGGGCCGCCTATGAGCACGCGATAGTAGGGGGGGGCGGGCCGGCAGCGCGACCAGGCTGCCAAAATGCCGTTGATCCGGCTCAAGTGTCGGACGTAAAGCGGCGAATCCTAAAAGTCGGCTGAACAAGCCCAGCGTAGCGAGCCGAATTGCGGGAGGCGCGTCGGGCCGCGGAGGAATACGCCGCTCATTTTTCGGAAATCATCAGAAAGCTTCGCGCGCGTCTACTTGATTGATATCGGGGGCGCGGCATCAATGCTGGCCGTGCGATGGAACTCGCTCGCTTGGCGGTCGTTGCATGGCCGCGGCAGCAGTAGCGGGTAGGAGTGCACGTGAACCGACGGCAACTTGTTCAAGGGTCGGCGTTGCTGCCGGCGTTGCTGCTCGCCTCGCGCAGCGGTTGCGCCGCTGCGTCGGATGGCGCGTTTGGGTCGTCCACGGTCAGGGACTTGGCGCGTGCGCTGGCCGGCAAACCCTATGAGGCGCCGGACGAGAAACTCCCCAGCGGATTAAAGGAGCTCGACTACGATCAGTATCGTTCGATCCGCTTTTTGCCGGAGCGCGCGCTCTGGCGCGGTAAGAACCTTCCCTTCGAGGCGCAGTTCTTCCATCGCGGCTTCTTCTACAAGAACAGGGTGACCATCTTCGAGGTCGCGGACGGGAAGACTACCGAGCTCAAGTACCGCAAGACGGACTTTTCTTTCGGCGAGAAGGTCCCGGCGTTCGATGACGTCGATCTCGGGTTTGCAGGCTTCCGCATCCACGCGCCCATGAACCGTCCCGACTATTATGACGAGGTCTGCGTCTTCCTCGGCGCAAGCTACTTCCGCGCCGTAGCCAAGGGGCAGACGTACGGGCTCTCGGCGCGGGGACTTTCGATCGATACCGGCGAAGCCAAGGGCGAGGAGTTTCCGCTGTTCAAGTCTTTCTGGCTCGAGCGGCCGGCGCAGGGTGCAACATCGTTGGTGATCCATGCTTTGCTCGACAGCAAAAGCTGCGCAGCGAGCTACAGGTTCACCGTGCGGCCCGGGGACACGACGGTGTTCGACGTCGAGTTGTCGGTCTACCCGCGGGCCGAAATGCCGCGGGCCGGTCTCGCGCCCATGACCAGCATGTTCTTCTACGGTCCGAACGACCGCAACGACATCGATGACTTCCGTCCGTCGGTCCACGATTCCGACGGCCTTGCCATCTTCAATGGGAAGGGTGAAAGCCTCTGGCGGCCGCTCAGCAACCCCCGCGATCTCCAGATCAGCACCTTTCAGGATCTCAATCCGCGCGGGTTCGGGCTGATGCAGCGGGAGAGAAACTTCTTCGCCTACCAGGACATCGAATCCAGCTTCGAAAAACGCCCAAGTCTCTGGATGGAGCCGATCGGCGATTGGGGCGAGGGCGGCGTCGTCCTGTTCGAAATTCCGACGAAGGAAGAGGTCCACGACAACATCGCCGCGTTCTGGCGGCCGAAGAATCCGCTGCAGGCCAAGGGCGAACACAACTACACCTATCGACTGCATTGGGGTCCGGACAGCCCGAAGCCGCATTCGCTGGCCCGCTTTACGCGAAGCGGAATAGGAGCGCGAGGCGAGGACGCCCGCCTCTTCGTCCTCGATCTGGTCGGTGAGAACCTGAAAGGCATCGATCCCGCGGGCGTCAAAGGCGTGGTGACGGCGGAAAAGTCCGAAGTGAAGAACATCGTGACGCAGCCCAACCCCTACACCGGTGGGTGGCGGTTGAGCTTCCAGTGCCAGGTAAAGGGCGAACCGATCGAGCTGCGGGCGTTTCTAACGGAGGGCGACAAGCCCTTGTCGGAAATCTGGGTCTACCGATGGGCACCGTGAGCCCGGCGCCGCGACCTGTCGATACTGCGAACCAGCGCCTGCTGCCGCGGGAGGCCCCGCTTGCGATGGCTCCTGGTGACCTGGGAAAGAATCGGGCACTCGACCGTATTCCCGCGCCGGCCGGCCCCGCGATCGCGTGGCGGCGCGGCCTCATCCTGCTCGCGACGGCGGCGCTCACGGGATCCGGCGGCTACGAGATGTATCGCGTGCTGGAGGTCGGGGGCGTCACCGTCCTCGAAGCCATGGTGCTGGCGCTCTTCCTGGTGCTGCTCGCCTGGGTCGCCTTCTCGTTCGCATCCGCGCTGGCCGGCTTCTTCGTGCTGCTGGCGCATCGTCCGGATGCGGCGACCGGCGCGGAACTGCCTTCGATTTCGAGCCGCACCGCCATGCTGCTGCCGACCTACAACGAAGACCCGCACCGATTGACGGCGCGGCTTCGTGCGATAATCGAATCCCTGGAGACGACCTCGCACGGACAGCTGTTCGACTGGTACGTTCTGAGCGACAGCACCGATCCGGACATTTGGGTCGCCGAAGAAAAGGCACTGCTCGCATTGCGACAGGCCGTCGGCACATCGAGGCTGTACTATCGCCACCGCGCCGACAACACGGCGCGCAAAGCCGGAAACATCGGCGAGTGGATCACGCGGTTCGGCGCCGTCTATGACTTCATGATCGTGCTCGACGCCGACAGTCTCATGAGCGGGCAGACCATCGTCCGATTGGTCCATGCGATCGAGACCAATCCCACCGCCGGGCTCGTTCAGTCGCTCCCCCTGATCGTCAATGCGCGAAGTCTGTTCAGCCGCGTGCAGCAATTCGCGGGCCGGCTGTACGGACCGATGATCGCCGCCGGCGTCGCCTGGTGGCACGGCTCCGAAGGCAACTACTGGGGCCACAACGCGATCATCCGAGTGAAGGCGTTTGCCGAAGCGGCGGCGCTGCCGCGGCTGCGGGGCCGCAAGCCGTTCGGCGGGCACATCCTCAGCCACGATTTCGTCGAGGCCGCGTTGATGCGGCGCGCCGGGTGGGGCATCTACATGCTGCCGATGCTCGGCGGAAGCTACGAAGAGGTTCCGCCCTCGCTGCTCGATTTCGCCGCGCGCGACCGGCGCTGGTGCCAGGGCAATCTTCAGCACCTCGCTGTCGTGCCTGCACGCGGTCTCCATTGGCTGTCGCGCTTACATTTCATGGTGGGGATCGGGGCCTATCTGACGGCGCCGCTGTGGCTGCTGTTCCTGCTGCTGGGGATGCTCATCTCGCTGCAGGCCCGCTTCGTGCGTCCGGAATACTTTCCCAAGGGCTTCTCACTTTTTCCCACCTGGCCGGCCCAGGATCCCGTGCTCGCCATTTGGGTGTTCGTCGCCACGATGGGACTGCTTCTGTTGCCGAAGCTGCTCAGCCTGCTCCTCGTTTGGATACAGCGCTCGGAGCGACGCCAATTCGGCGGGGCGTTGCGAACCTCGGCCGGCGTTTTCGCAGAGATCATCGTCTCGGCATTGATGGCGCCGGTGATGATGATCTTCCAGTCGATCGCGGTCGTCGAGATTCTGGCCGGCCGCGATGCGGGCTGGCAGACGCAAAGGCGCGACGACGGCACGGTGGAGCGCCGCGAGCTCTTTCGGAAGTACGGCGTCCCGACCTTGTGCGGCGTCGCGATGGCTGCAAGCGCCTACGCCGTTTCCTTGCCACTTCTGCTCTGGATGTCGCCGGTGATCGTCGGGCTGCTGTTCGCTGTCCCGATCGGGGCGCTGACGGCCGGGCCCGCGCCCGGCAAACTGTTTGCCACCCCTGAAGACCGGGAGCCGCCCTCGGTCCTGCGCAGAGCCAACGAATTGAGCGCTGCGGTGGAGGCCGGCATCAAACCCGCTCTGGTGGCGCTGCGCGAAGACTCCGCGCTCCTGCGCTTCCACGTGGCGCAGCTTCCACCTCCGCGCACCGCCCGGCCTGACACGGTCGATGCGAACCTGGCGGTCGGCCGAGCCAAGGTGGACGCGAGCGATACCTTTGAAGAAGCCGCAGCGCATCTGTCCTCGCGGGAGGTCCTGTCGATCCTGAACGACGGTCCGGTGCTCTCGACCGTGCTGCAGAAGCGATGAGGATTTGACCTGCCGGGTGCGACTATCGGCGCGAGGCCAGAGTTGGACCCGGAGACCTCGCCGGATCGGCGGAGCCGTTCTGCAGCGCGGCGCACCTTTCCGCAACCGCATGATCGAACAGTTCGAGGACCAAGCCGAATGCGACCATGTCCTCTTGTTCGATCGTTCCGTCGTCGTAGCACTTCAACGTTTCGGCGATGATCGCATCGACTTCTCGTCGCGAGGCCAGCAGATCTTGTTCGGACCCCGCTTCACGAAGCTCCGATGCCAACGCCAGAATGCGGTTGCGGCGGCTGGTGTCGTCTTCCCGGTCGTCCCTGTTCAGATAGCGGCGCAGCCAGGCGGCGGCCGACCCGATGCCGGACAGAAGAAGCAGAGCGAACCAGAAGTAGTCGCTGTACTTGTCCAGGAAGGTCCGCTCCGTCCCGTTGATGACCGCAGCGGCGCCGCGGTGCACGGAGGGTTCGGTTTCCTTCTCCGTATCGGGCTTGGTGATGTGCGCGGCTCCTGCGACACGACGCGTAATCGTGTCGCGGACCGCGAACAATTGGCGATAGAAGGCCGCCGCTTTGGCCTCCGCCAGCCCCCGCCTGGCAACAATGAGATGGCTGACGCTGATTGTGTCGACCTTGTCCTCCGGCCAGGCCGGGTTCGCGCTGAATACGCTGCCGGGAATTTCCTCGGCTTCGTAGCGCGGTTGCCTCAAGGCGATAGCCTCGGATGCATCGACCGGAAGAAATTTCGCGGCTCCGCGCGATCGCGAGGTCGCGGCGATCGCGTCGGCCGTGATCCTGCTGTCGAGCGGTCCGACCGCGAGGTAGGCGTCGAGAGTGGTATCCTGCGCGAGCTTTTCGAGCTGGTCGGTCCCGAATTGAACCGTCGTCACCTTGTCAGGATCCACGCCCGAGCCGACGAGAACGGTGCGCAGCAGCGCCAGATTGGCGCCGGTTCTTCCGATGATGCCGACCTTGTGGCCAGCAAGATCGGCAATCTCTCCGATCGTCCCCTTCGGCTTCTTCCGAGAATCCTTGCCCGTTCTGCCGGAGGGCGTCCACAGGACGACATAGTTCTTCCGCAGCACTGCCAACGTCTGCGCGTCCGACGGCATGCTCAGGTCGCCGCGACCGACCGCGAGGTCGACCTTGCCGGCGCCCAACAAAGAAAGGGATTCGGCCGCGCCTTCGGTCGTAATCGGCGATAGCCTGACCGACCTGCTTTCCTCGCCGAAGGCCTCGGCCATCGCCTCCACAACCTGTTGGTCGTCGCTGCCGGCGGGGCCGACCGCGATCCGAAGGGTCTCCGGCTGCAGGAGGTAGTAGAGAGCCGTGGCGGCTGCGGCGAAGACAAGAAAACCCAGCGCCAGCACCACCAGCAGCCTTCGTTGGCGTCCGTTGTGCGCGATCTGGGCAGGGTCAGACGGGGTCATCGGCAGAACCTCCGCCACCAAACGGGTGGCCCAGGGATCGGTTCACGCGCCGCTCTATTTTCCTGCCAAGCTTCCCTCATTGCATCGATTGACTGCCACTCATGGATTGGTTTGGCGGCGGGCGGAGCACAAATCGAGATTTCCACTCCTGGATCGGAGAGCGAGCGCTTCGCTCGCATTCGCCCTCCGCGATGGTCCAGTTACTTCTTTTCCGGCACCCAGGTGGTGCTGGCCCGATCGTACTTGAAGCCTGGGGCGCCCTTCAGGTCGTCCTTGGTTTCGTCGAGAGACAGCCACCACTTGTCGTTCTTCTTGGCGGTCTTGACGGCGTTGAACGGCACGATGACGTCCTTCTCGCCCGCGCCGAGGAACCCGCCGACCCCAATGACGAGGCCCGTGATCTTGCCCGATTTGTCGACGAGGACGTCGTCGATGTCGCCGATCTTGCTTTCCTTCGGATCGTACACCGCCTGCTTGTAGTAGTTCGTCACCGTCCAGCTTTCCGTCGGCGCCGCGGTCAGCACGGTTGTGGCAGCGAAGGCTCCGGTTGCCGTCGTCGCGGCCAGCAGACATCCGATTGCAAGATTCTTCTTCATATCCGAACTCCTCATTTCGTAATGAGTCCATCCAACGGGATAAAATGGCAAATGTTCCGATGCTGGAACGCGCTGAGCGCCGTGCAGCAAGGCGTGGAATTTGCGCGAAGCGAGTCTGTCGGCCGCACCGTCAGTGCAGGTCGATCTCGACCGCCACCCTGACGAGGTCCGAGTGGCTTTTGGCGCCCAGCTTCGCTTTGAGCGCCGAAGTGACGTTCGCGACGGTCTTGTAGGAGATGCCGAGTTCGGACGCCACTTCCGCTATCCGGTCTCCCCTCCCCAGCAGCCTGAGTATTTCGAGTTCGCGTGCGCTCATCCGTGTCAACGGGCTCGCTTTGATCTCCGCGCCGGCAAAGGTCGTCGCTTCGGCCAGGCGAGGCGATACGAATCGCCCGCCCGCTGCAACCTTCCGTATCGCCTCGGCCAGGATCTTGGGATCGTCGCTCTTTGAGACGTATCCTTGAATGCCCATTTCGACGGCGCGCACCACGAAAGCTGGATCCTCGCTCACGCTGAGCATCACGATCCGCGCGCCGGGATCGTCCTTGCGGATCCGGCGCGTCAGCTCGAAGCCCGTCAGGTCGGGAAGCCTCAGGTCCACGACGGCCACGTCTGGATGCTGCTGCAAGTACGCCTGATGACCCGTCTTCGCGTCGAAGGCCTCCTCGATTTCGACGGAACGGTCCGATGCGAACAGCGCGCGGCATCCCGTCACGACGACAGGATGGTCGTCGACAACCAGCACCCGCACGACCGATTTTGTTTTGTCCCGCACCGACGATCCTCGATTCTCGCGACAGGAACGCCGGGCACGCACCATTGGTTCGGTATCGCCTAACGGAAAGACGGGCGAAGCGCTCTAAGAACGCAAGTCCCGAATCTCCGGATCGCTCCTTGCTCCGACAGTAAGCCGAGGCTGCGAGGAAATGCATCCGACGGGAAAAATAGGCAAACGACCTGTGGCAAATCCGGAACCTTGCCACCATCCGCGTGTTCTCGCATGCCGCACTTTGCGGAGAGGGAGACATTCATGAAGAAGCTGATGCTGACGTGCGCGGTTGCCGCGCTGATCTCGACGGGCGCGATGGCACAGTCCACGGTCGTCACCACCACCGGCACGGGTCACGCCGCCGCGGTCCAGATCGAACCGGAATACCGTACGAAGATCCGCACCTACGTGACCGAACACAAGATCCGCCCGGTGGAGACCCGCGAGAAGATCGTGATCGGCCAGCCGGTGCCGCGTGAGGTCGAACTCGAGGCCGTGCCCGCCGACTGGGGTCCCTCGCTCACCCGGTATCGCTACGTGTACTCGGGCGAACGCGTGATGCTGGTCGACCCGTCGACCCGCACGGTCGTTCAGGAAATCGACTGAGTCCTTCGGGGCGGGTCGCCGAACGGCGGCCCGTCCCGACGTCAATCGGCCCCCGCCGAGTGTTGATGCCTTTCCCGCGAGCGGCCGTCCATGCCCATCATCCGCTACTTCGTCTCGGTCGGCGCTCTGCTGCTGGCGTTGCTCTTCGCCGCCGACAGATACCTGCCGCCTCCCGTCGAACGCGCGGCGGCGGCCGACCCCGACAGAACCATCATCCGGATCGCCTCGGCGAGAAGACTTCCCGACAAGATCGTCTTCGATACGCGGCCGCGGTCCGACCTTCCAGCCGTCGCACAGGCCGATCCGGTGGCTGAACGGCCGCAGCAGCATGTAGGCGAAGCCATGGCCGCCGCGCCCGCAGCGCCTCTTCCAGTGTCCAAGAAAGATCAGCCGACACGCGTCTCCGCGGCGCCCCGTCCGCACCGCAAGCGCGCGGCTAAACCGTCGAAAATAATACCCGAGCGGCAGCTCGCCTTCGACCGGCACGACCCGTTCTCAGTCCAATGGTGGTAGAAAGGCCGCGCCTTCCGAAGCGCGGCGCCCTTTGCTTTGTAGCGACCGTTCTCACCAGTAGTGACGATGCCAGCGGTGCCGGATCACGGGATAGGAACCGCCGTAGTAAGCGTATGCGGGTCGCACGACGCGCCGATAGCGGTAGCCATAGGAGACAGGGGCGCTGTAGTAGGTGCTGGTGTAGCCGCCGCCCCAGCGATAGGGTTCGTCGTACCCGTAGTCGTAGGCGTAGGGGCCGCCGTAGTAGCCGGCACCGTAGTAGCCGGGACCGCCATAATATCCGTAGCCGGGGCCCCAGCCATACGCCGAGGACGCAAGCCCGCCGATCACGGCACCTGCGACCAGGCCGCCGGCGATGCCCGGGCCCCAGCCACCACCCCGCCAGCGAGCTTCGGCGGGAGACGTCGTGGCCACCGAAGCCAGACCCAGGGCGCCAACCATGAGCGCCGACATTGCAATCTTCTTCATCGGAATTCCTTTCTCATTGCGTGCTCCGGCCGTTAACGGGAAAAATAAGCAATGGTTGCTGCTGCGGCGGCATTCGGCAAGTCAGGACACGGCGTGAACTTCCAGGTCACGGTGCTCAAGATCCTCGTCAGCTATCCCGACGGGTTCGCCGTCATGCCGGATCTAAAGCGGGACATGGCCATCCTGGCCACCAGCGGCCGCGAGTGGGCGGACAGGACCCGGCGCCTTGCCGTCCGCGTCCCCGACCTCGACCTTTTCTCGCAGGGACTCGTCGAGCGCTTGAACGGCGGATGGAAGATCACCGATAAGGGACGCGCCGTGCTCGACTTCATGGAAGCAAGGCCTGTCGAGACGCAGGCAGAGCTAGGCGCAATCCCCGTCTCCGAGAAGGCCACTCCAAGGCTTCTCGCCTCGACGAAGCTCGCCCGAAGCAGCCGCCTGCAGCGCCGCCGGGCGGCACGCGTAAAAGCAAGAGCGAAGGCGTGAACGCTTCTTTGCATCAATCGGGAAAAACTGGAAACTTTCGCTCGCGCGTGGAGTTTGCGTCGAAAGGAATGCGGTGGCCGGAGCGCGAATATGTTCGACGATATCGTGTTGAAGACGGCCGCGGAGACCGCATGGACGGTGTATCGCTCGCATCACCCCGGCATCGACGCGCGAGATGACCGGCGCGGCCTGCTGCAGCGTCATCTGCAGAGGAGATGGGAAGAGCGACGAAGCGATTCCGAAGAACTCGCGAGCTTCGGAATAGCGTACCTCGACCGGCTTCCTAGAGAGGAATGCTGACGCGGCTCAAGATGTTCGTTGTTCGGGTGGCTCGCGGAAGCACCAGGCCCCACTGGACTTTGCTCGCGATCTCCTGTCTCGCCTCCGCCGCGATCGTCATGGCGCTGCGCTTCGTGGTCGAGGGCTGAAAAGCAGACGCGTCCATCCAAAAGAAAACGGCCCGCCGGGTTTTTCCCGGACGGGCCGCTCCGTCGTCAACCGGTTCAGTGCATGTGAACCAGGAAGTATCCGGCACCGCCGACGAAGATGACTGCGGGGACGGCCCACAACAAGATGACGGGCATGACGTTCTCCTCCATTCCGATTCTAACTGAAGGACCTGGCGGCCCTTCAGTTACTCGGTGCAGACCTTCGTAGTCTTCACGGCGGATTCCGCCTCGACCTTGGTCTTGTACACGCCGTCGCCGACGACCGTGGTGGTGGTGGTGGTCGGCTTGCTGTCGACGACCGTGCACTTCTTCGTGGTCGCGTCGCGCACGATATAGAACTCCGCGGCGCTCGCGGCCTGGGTGCCAAGAGCGAAAGCGGCGAGAGCGCCGCACACGATCAGTTTCTTCATGATGTCCTCTCCTCCAGTAGCGTTTCAAGTATCACGCAAACGAGAGCGCAAGGTGAAAGTTCCTCTTTTTCCCAACTTATGATGTGGCTGCAAGAAAGCGGCTTTCGCGAAATCAATAGCGAGAAGGCGAAAGACATTGCCACTAATTCCCGGCTGGAACTGAAGGCGACATTGCATGTTGATGGGCATCATGTTTCAGGAGGATCAGATGAACAAACGTCTTTTGTTGGCGACCACCGCCTTCGTCGCGATTGCGACCGCTGCTTTTGCTCAGTCATCGCCGAGCACTTCGACCACCGCCCCGTCGGCGCAGCGTCAGCAGGATTCCACGTCGACGTCCACGCAGCCTTCGACAACGAGCTCGCCATCGGCTTCGACCACCAGCCCGTCGACGTCGAGCACCGCGCCCAGCAATTCCGCGCAGACCTCGAATCCTTCGTCGACCAATTCGGCCCAGACGCAGCCGCCTTCGTCCACGAGCCAGAGCGCAACTGGCCAGGCGCCCAACTCGGGCAACAACACCAGCACCTCGCAGGCTCCGGCATCCTCGAATTCGCCGAGCCAGGCGCAGACCAACACGACCACTCCGCAGTTGAACCAGGCCCAGACCAGCCAGCCGTCCGGCAACTCGACCCAGTCGGCCAACCCGCCGGCGTCGGGCAGCAACCAGGCGCAGCAGAACCAGACCGGTTCGAACTCCACGAACGCCGCCCAGCGGACCGACGACAGGCAGAACAATGCCGACAGGTCCTCGACCAACGTGAACGCGTCGATCAACATCAACGATCAGCAGCGCACCCGCGTCAGCCAGTCGATCGCGCGTCTCGACGTCAGGCCGCTCACCAGCGTGAACTTCTCGGTGTCCGTCGGCACGGTGGTTCCGCACGACGTGCGCCTGCAGCAGTTGCCGGCCGACGTGGTCGAGATCGTTCCACAGTACCGCGGCTACGATTTCGTGGTCGTGAAAGACGAGATCGTCATCGTTGAACCGTCCAGCTACAAGATCGTCGCCACGCTGCCGTATTCCGGCAGGTCGACGGCATCCGCTCCCACCCGCAGTGGGGAGCGCAAGACGACCTTCAGCGATCGCGACCGCGAGGCGATCCGGAAGCACGCGAAGGCACGTCCGGTCGAGCGCGAGAAGCACGTGACCACCGGCAGTACCGTCCGCACCGAAATCCGGACCGGCGAGCGCGTGCCGGAGGGCGTCGAAGTCGAGACCTTCCCCGAGGAAGTGTATCGCGACGCCCCAACGCTGCGCGAGTATCGGTACATCAACCGCGACAGCCACACCTACATCGTCGAGCCGCGCGAACGCCGCGTCATCGAAGAGATCGACTGATGTCGCTACGCTGACTTCGATGGCCCCCGGTCGTTGCTACCACGATTGGGGACCATTGCAGCGGCAGCCCAAGCAACGGTTTTTGGCTTCGGCGCTGAAACTGGCGAACAAGACAAGGGCCGCTTTCCGAGCGGCCCTTTCGTTGACAATCTGGGATGAACCGTATGTCCACTCTCGCGAGGCTAACGGCACAGAAAGAACAATTGCTGGCGCGGCTCGGAGCCGATCCGGCCCCGAATGAGCGCGCCGAAATCCAGGCGCTGCTCGCCAAGATCGAAACCGCTCTCAAGCTGCTGGAGCCGCAAGGCGCTTCTCTGCCGGACAGGGGCTGACGAGACCCATTAGGCATATTTTTGAGGTGATGACGATGATACGATTGGTTACCAGCTTGACGGCGGTCTGCCTGGTTCTCGGCAATTCCGATTCCGCCGAGGCACGTTCCTATCGGAGCGACGCCTTCGACGGTTCGTGGCATCTGATCTTCGAGACGCGATCCGGATCCTGCGACTCGAGCTACGATTTCGACGTCAACGTCTCGAATGGCAACATCTCTCATCCGAACCTCGTCAGGTTTCGGGGCCGCGTATCGAGGAGCGGCGCGGTGCGGGCCGCCGTGACGGCTCAGGACAAGCATGCCGCGGGCACCGGTAGACTGGACCCGACAAGCGGATCGGGCATTTGGAGCGGATATTCGGGCACCGCCAAGTGCACTGGGATCTGGAATGCGACCAAGGGCTAGAAAGCTTTTGAATTATGGAAAAGGGTAGACGCGTCCCGCTCGATAGAAGACTGGGGAATCTGGTCGGGCCCGACTGGCAGACGGCGGCCGAGATTCAAAGAATTGCCGGCGGAGAAACGCTTGAAGTCGCAAAGACACTCGATCGGCTATGTGAGGCCGGGCTGATCGAGCGGGAGACCCTGGACATAGGCATCGGTGCGCGGCGCAAGGGTGGAGGAACGCAATTGCGTCGCATCAGATACAGGCGCAGATCCTCGAAGCCATAGCGATCGGTTTCAGCGCCGAAGGCGGACTTGGTGCGGTCGTCCATGGCTAGTGCGACGCTTCGAGCTTCCGCATCTCTTGCAGTCTGGCGAGGCAATAGTCGCGATAAAGAACTTCGATGAATGTCCACATGACCAATCCCCATCCGGTCTAGTGTGATCAGGCTGCTCCCGTTCAGTTTCAGAAATGTGTCGCGCCCCCGCGAAAAGGTTTCGCCGTTCGGCTGGCCGGCGGCAGGCTTTGGAAAAACTACCGTCGCCATCGACCTGCCCCCGAAACCTCGAGCTACTGGATTATTCGGCCCGCGCGCCGCAGCACCTCGGGCGGGACCGTTAGGCCCAGGCGGCGCGCAGCGCGCATCTCCACGGCAAGAGTCGGGCACCGCAGGGACTCGATCCGGCAACTCGGTTGCGGAACGGCCCTCGAGGAGCCGGCAGGCTTGGCCCGCCGTGCGGTGAGCGGCTTGACCGAGCGATGTGCCATAGCTCAAAGGCCTCCGGCGCCGGCCTGCTCCAGCGCAACCAGGGCCGGCAAGTTCTGCGAAAAGGCACGCTCCGCGATTTGGGCAGCATGAACGCCGATGATCGGGTTCTCCAGCGCCTGGAGAGCCTGCGTGTCATCTTCCCGCATTCTGGCGAAGGCCGTCTGCAGATCTGGTTCAGGCCCAATGACGCGCACGTCGATTGCGTGCATACCGGCATGCTTTCAGCAATCTCCATCCGGACATCCGGGACATGTATCTCCGATGCCATCGAGCACGTCGCGAAGTGCGGCTGCTGCCTCGTCGGCAGGTACGCCTTCGGGCGGATGGAGTAGGGCGATATCGACCGCCCGACTGCGGGCGTGAGGGTCGGCCCGGTCCTTGGCCCAGCCGTGCTCCTCGCATTCGTGGATGGCGCCTGCCTCCTGCAGCACATGAATCGCCCATCCGCGTAGCGTCCGGATAGCCTTAGGTCGTTCCCTCGTCATCTGCATCGAGATCGCTCCTGCCTGGATGAATCCTTCCGCCAGCTTCTCGTTCCGGGCGGTTAGCACGGGTCAGGGATTCGCAATCGGCAGGGTTGAAGCTTGTCCACGTGTTCCGTCCGATCGATCACAGGCTGGGCGGGACGAGAGCCTATTGTCGAGGAGGCGAAAAGCCTCCAATCTTGAGCGTCGTCGACATCGCGACGAATGGCACGGTCCAGGCTGCCGCGACGTTGCCGAGCATCACCATCGTCAGAACAGCCTGCGTCAGCATCCCGGCGACCTCCGAAAGGCAGCGGCCCAAGGCCGCCGCAACCGCATCGGGACGCCCCCGCCGCGCGGCGGATCGTCATCGTCGCCGTCTAGCTTGCGCAAAGCGGCGAGGATGTCGGCGAGACGGATGGGGCGCTCCATGCCGGGTATCTCGCGCAATGCGGGACAAGATTCGACCGCGAACATGTCCGACGCCCACGACGACAGGATGATCCGCTTCTCCGGCGCGGACAGCGCGGTGTCGTTCTGGACGTCTTCCGGATATCCGTAGTGGGCGGCGGTATGGTAAAGAGAGTGGAGGTTGCCGGCGTTGGTATTCGCATTGGTCATGGGTCGTCTCCCTTCTTACACTCCTTTCAAGGGACGGGTTTCGCGAGCGCGGTGGCGGCGGGGTCGCCGCCACCGCAAGCCGTCAGGCGGCCTTCTTCTGCTCGATCTGTTGAGTTCCGGTCGCGCCGGCTATCTGGATGCGGCGCGGCTTCATGGCCTCCGGCACCTCGCGGACGAGATCGACGACGAGGAGACCGTCGCGGAAGGCGGCTTCCTTGACCTGCACGTAGTCGGCCAGATTGAACACGCGGCGGAACGGCCGCGCGGCGATGCCTTGGAAGAGGTACTCGCCCGTCGGCTTGTCCGGCTTGCGGCCCTCGATGGTAAGCGCGTTCTGCTCGGCGGTGACGGAGATGTCGTCGGCGCCGAAGCCGGCCACGGCCAGCGTGATGCGGTAGTGGTCCTCGCCGGAACGCTCGATGTTGTAGGGCGGGTAGTTGTCGTCAGTGGCCTGGCGTAGCGCGCTGTCGACGAGACCGGCCAGGTGGTCGAAACCGATGGTGGAGCGCCACAGCGGCGCGATGTCGAAGGTGGTCCTCATATCCAAGTCCTCCAAAGAGCAAGATGGTTACGAAGGAACGCAGGACGTCGGTCCGAAGACTTCCGGCCTGCGCCCGCGCGGGCCCCGGAAGGCGACCCGCACACCGCTCTCGCGGCGAAAAACGAGATAGAAAAACGCAAGGCCCGTTCAAGAGGGTCGTCGAAAATCTTTTTTGAACTACGCGAGTAGCGGTCCGTGGGGGCGTTCGCGCTCGCACCACTGCCATCTTGACAACGTCCGGCCGCCGAATATTTTTCGCACGGGGAATTCTTTTCCCGTTCTCGAACCTTGAAGGATTTGGAAGACCGTCAGGAGTGACGACGATGCTCGACGAAGATTTTGCCCATATCCGTGCGCACCGAAACAACATCCACCGCTATCGCAGGCTGTTGAAGACGCGGCTGTCGGACCTCGAACGCCGGTTCATCGAACGGCGTATGTCCGAAGAGACCTCGGCGCTTGAAGCGCTGCTTTCCAGAAGCTTTCCTCTCACGTTCGACATGGCTGAAACGCCCACACTGGCGACCGCGGGAGCCGTGTCGTGACCGCAGTCAGAGACTTGCTGATCCGCGGCAGCGAGAAGGTCGTCGGGCACTACCGGGTTCTGCTCGCCGGCGCCAAGACCGAAAGGGAACGCGCGTTGTACCTGGAGCGGATCGAGCGCGAGAAACGTCTTCTCGATCAGCTGCGTGACGGTTTGCCCATGCGGGATGCGGCATGACCTCCGCCGACGAGGACGGCTTCTTCGGCTACGACATAGCGCTGCGACGGCGCGGACTGGGCCGATGGAAGTGGGTGGTCGTCGCGGCCGGAGGAGAGGTCGTGGCGTCCGGATCGGAGTGCAGTCGCGCCGCCGCGAGATACAAGGCGGAGCGGGCGCTGTTCTCGCTGCTGTGCGCGACCGCCTCGCAGACTCATTCCGGAGATCAAACGGCTGGCAGAAGACGATCCCCCTGAGGCTGCGGGCGGCCTGAGACTATGTCGCCGGCGCGGGATCTTCCTTCACGCCGCGCGCCACGATCTTGAGCGCCCCGTCCGGCAGGGGCCGCTGCAGCTTAAGCGCCTGCTCGGCCGGCGCGGTCATCCAGGTCTCGACCTCTTCGGTCGTCGTCAGGATCACCGGCATCGCCTTCGGGTGGATAGCGCCGACCTCTGCGTTCGGCTCCGTGGTGAGGAACGCGTACAGATCGTTCGTGGTCTCGCCTTCCTTGACCTTCCGGACCGACGTCCAGTTCGCCCAGATGCCCGCGAAGCACGCGAGCGGACGGGTCTCGTCGATCGCGAACCAGATGTCGCCGCCTTCGGCCTTGTTGAATTCGCTGAAGCTGTTGAACGGCACCACGCAGCGGTGCTCGAGGCCCAGCCATCGAGTCCAGTGCTTGCTCTTCACGTTGCGGATGTTGGTGGTTCCGGAATCCGGCTCCATCCGAAGCAGCTCCTTGAAATCCACGGCCTTGCCCTTGGCCTGCAGTTTCTCGGCCCGCTTCTTCGTCGCATCCATGAGAGCCTTCGACGACGACGGCATACCCCATCGGGCGGTGGCGAGCTCCCGCCCCGCAGCGCCATTGCGGACGATCGGCGCCGTGTAGTCGGGAAAGACGCCGGGCATCGGCGCGAGATTGCCGACGTATCGATTGACGACGCGGAACAGCGCGCTGATGGCGGCTTGGTTGGTCGTGATCGAATAGAGATTGCACATCGTCAGGTCTCCGGAGCGGCCTGGCGAGGGCGCTGCGCCAACTGTAGCAGCGTGGCAGGCGGTCGGCGATTGGCCTTGGCGCACTTGCTGCAGCGGAGTCGGCTCGCCAGGTCATGAACGTGAGTTGTCGGCGGATGGGGCAACGCGGCCAAGTCGACGTCCCGCTTGGTCTTGCATCGCGAGCATTCGATTTCGATCCATGGGTGGCCTCCGTTGACGGCCTGGTCGATGGTCGGCGACGGATCGATCGGGCCCCCATCCGCCCACATGCGCTCGTTCCAGCTTTCGCATAAGAGCCGGTCGGCCTGCTTGATCAGCGCCTCCCCCTTCGCTCTCGCCTCCGCCGACTGCGCGGCCAGAATCGAAGTCATGGCGCGGGCGCGCCCGAGCTCTTTGGCGAGAGCCTTTCGGTCGCCTCCTGAGAGCGGCGTCGGGTGGTGCTTGGGCGCCATGGCCGTCTGCCGGCTTAAACGTCGTACGACGGCCAGCAGCCGTCCTCCTCATGGCGGCCGGTGCGCTGAGTGCACGTGTTGTCCAGCAGGCGCTGGCCGACATCCCGCCAGATCGCGACCTTCCCGTACAGCCGGATGGCATCGGCCTTTTGGATTTCGACGGTCCGGCCGCAGCGCCGGCAACTCACCCTCAGCAGATGCTGAGGAATTTCGTCCAGCAGCAGGGCGCGTCCGGATGCACGGGGGACCGGATTGGCCCCGTCGGCGCGAGCGTCGCCTAGGAGCGCCTGCCAGTATTCAGGCGGCAGGTCGTCGCTCGGTGCCAACGCGCGCGCAGGAGGCGCCTTTTTGCCGACGGCGGCCATCTTCTCCATTTGGGCTCGGGTCGGCATACGCCAGCTCGCGGGTCGGTCGGACATTGTTGATTTAGAACATAAAGAGAACAAATGTCGAGTCCGATTAGGCGATGGAACTCGAAGCGGTCCTGATCAGGATGCCAACTGACCACTTTGCTCCCGTGCGCATTCGGGACACGTGTCGCCAAGCTCGTCGAGGACATTTTTTATCAGTGCCACGACGGCTCGATCGGAAAGCCCGACGAGTGGATCGCGACGCGCGATCTCCAAGGCGCGCTCCCTGGCATGGGGGTCGGCGCGATCCTGCATCCAGCCGTGCTCCTCGCATTCGCGGATCGCGCCAGCTTCCTTCAAGATCGAGAGAGCCCATCCTCGGGTCGGCTCAGCCTTCAGCGTGTGGATTTTTATCGATGGCTCGACGGCCTTCGCGATCTCACAGAGGTGGCGGTGATGAGTGAAATAAACTACCTGGCCTTTGCTGGCCATCGCCGCCAGCAAACGGAATGCCTCTTCCGCACGAAAATCGTCGAATGTCTCCATTACGTCGTCGGCAAGGAACGGCGCTGGAGCGCGGGTTCGGGCGAATTCATGATAGCCGGCGACCCGCAGCGCCAAGTAGAGCTGAAATCGCGTCCCCTTCGACAGTTCGGAAGCGATCCTAGAGCTACCGTCGACTCCCTTCGCGATCAGAAGCTCGCTGCCGTTAGAGGGCTGGGTTAGGAGTTCGGAATAAGCGCCCCGACTTATTAGCGCGAATGCCTCCGACGCTCGAGCCATCATCGAGCTTCGATGACGGTCGCGGTAAGCTCGGAGCGCCCGCTCGGCTGCCGCTATTCCGAGCCTCAATTTGAGATACTCGATGGCTCGGTCTTCCATCATCATCAAGACCGTGCGCCGCTTTGATTCAAGAACCGCGACCGCAGCATCGCCTCCGACAGCGGCGATCCTGTCTTCCGCCCTGTTGCGTGACGCGAAACGTTCGCGACTTCGGCTATCCTCGTCCTCAAACCGCGTCTTCAATTCGATCAGTTCGGCTTCCAGCGAGCCTCGTTCCACCGCGTCGAGCGCATCCTCGGCCTGCTCGATCGTCTCGACATTCAATCCTTTGAGGATCTCCTCGCGAGCCTGACTCAGACGCGTCTCGATATCAGCCCTGCGAGCAAGCGACCGCAGACGACCGTCGACTTCCGCCAAGGAATCCGTTTCGAAGTGGTTCATCATGACGCTCGCCCGGCTCTGCACCTCCGCCAATTCGTCTGCTGCCGATCGGGCTTTGTCCTGCTCGGCCGCGAGCCGCGCTTCGATTTCGAACCGACGATCGAGCGTCTTCGTCGCGGAGGCGACGCAGTCAACGATGGCATCGCAGCGCCCGAGAACGTCCGGAGGGTTTGCAGGCAGGCAGATCAGATTCGCAAGATCCTCCACTTCGGCCCGGAATCGGGTTTGATCGCGCTCCATCTTGGAGATGCTATCGGTCAATTCGGCTTTCTTCTCCAGCGCCGACCCCAGGTCGATGAGCGCTTCCAATGTTTCTCGCACTACGGCCATCGAGGGTTCACCCCCGCGTTCGCCGAGCCAGCAAGCCACGCAAGCGTCTCGCCATGCCGTCTGCCACGATCGCTCTGCCGACCTGGCATGATCGAGGCTTCTCTCGCGAGCCTTCAGATCGCGAGCTCGCGCTTCGGCGATCGCCCGCAAGTTTCTGGCGCCGGCGGCACGGTCCAAAGCGGCTTGGCCTGCCGCCAGGATCGCGGCCATGTCGTCGCTGCGCGAGATCTCGACGCCTGCCGCACGGATGGCCTCCGCGATCCGCTCGCGCGAACCGGCCGCATCATCCTGCGAGCGCCGCCATTCCCGTTCGGCGGCGGTCAGTTTTCCTTGCGCGTCGATCGCCCGGTCGCGCTTCTGCATCCACAGATTCAGCCCGGTAAGACCGATGGCCTCTTCAAGTCCATTGCCGATGGCGCGGACGGATTCCCCGATCTCGCCGGCCAACGTCGCGCGTCTCCTGAGGCTCTCGTCCAATCGCCGTCGCGCCTGCTCCCAAGAAGCCCCGGCCTCGGCCATATCCAAAAGCGCGCGGTTCATATCCGCGATGCCGGCTGCCTGACTGGATCGCTGCTCCGTGACCAGATCGAGCTTCCGCATCACGGCCTCGAAGTCGGCCGCGGTCGTCGCGTCAAGAGCTTTCTTGTGGACTGCCCAAGCGGCCTCGCGCGCGGATCTGGCATCACCCGCTTCTTGGTCGCTTATCACGCCCGCGGCGGAGCGTAGGGCTTCGATCTTCGCTTCGAGGCGTTTTACGTCAGCATCGAGGCGGTCGAATTCGCCTTGTCGAAGTGCGATTTCGCGCGAAAGATCCGCTTCGGTCGCAATCCATCGGCGAAGCTGGTCCGGTGTCGGCACCGGGACCGAACGGAGCTCGTTCCTGCCTCCCGTCCAAGGAAGCAGTTCGATCAGGCAATCCTCGAGTTCGTCGGCACGCTCTGCGCGAACGCGATCCGCCACACGCAGCCGAGCTGCGTCGTCGGACTGGCGGGTGCTCGCGATGATCGCCGTCAATGTCGCCGTGGTCGCGTCATTCAATCCGGCGCCTTGTTCGCCAACCGCCGCCTCGGCCTCAGAAAGGGCGTCGGCGGCCTTCGCGAGTTCGGCTTCGGCCGAAGCCAAGGCCGCATCGACGCCCGATCGTTGCTCCATCAAGTCGCGGAGGCATCCCGTCACGGGGGCCGACAGAACGAGTCGCGCGGGATTCTGCTCGGATTCGTAATCGATGAGAGCCAGAACACGTGCGATCGTTTGCTCGGCAAGCCCCAAACTGAGGCGGCGTTCCGGAAGGTCCTTTTCGGCCGTGATGTGCCGCGCGCGCAAATCCGCCAGCAATTCGATGCGGCTCTTCAGTCCGCAAGCCGAGGCGTTCACGACGAGACCTTCGAGCTCCTTTCGCAGATCTGCGATGGTTTCCGCGACCGATTGCGTCTGCGCCGCCAATCTCGTCTGCCGCATCGTCAATGCGGGGAGATCCTGGCTCCAAGACGCGGGCGCTTCGCGCAGGGACGCGAGAGGAAGAAGCTCGGGGCGGAGGGCGCGAAAGGACTGGAGCCGCGGCATGGCGTTAATGAGTCGTTGCACTTCCTCGATCCGCGCCTGCGTACGGCTCCGTTGGGAGAGAGCTTCGGCATAGGCTGCGGCTGCCTCGTCGCGCTCGATGACGAGGCGAGCGTATTCGGTTGCCAGCGTGTCGATCCGCTCTCGTTCCTCCTTGAGGGCTGCCAAGGTCTTCTTGAGCTCGGCGAGGATTCCCGCTCGTCTACCCGTCCGGAAGAAGGCATCCGCCTCCTCCTGTGCGGAGCTTAGTCGATCGCTTAGATCTGCGAGCCCGGCGGTGGCCGAGAACAACAGATGGCCGAGATCGCCCTTGCTGGCCAGGATACTCTCACCGCCCGCCTCGAGTGTCTCGTCGTCGAGGCAGAACATCGTCTGATACGCGTTGCGATCGAGGCCTCCGAGCTCGCCGACAAGCAAGGTGTCGGGAACGGCGTTGCCGGTTTCATCTAGCAGACTGTTGCTAGGGCGTTTGATCCGGGAGAAGCCGCGGACCCTTCCCGAGATTTCGATCTCGGCTTCGATCCGCATCGTCGCGTAGGGGTGAAGGAAGTTGAACCTGCTCTGCGTCGGGATGCCGTAGATCATATCCGTGCATGCCGACATCGCCGTGGATTTCCCGGCCTCGTTGGGCCCATAAACGATGTGCATGTCGGGCTTGTCGACGGCTGGCTCCCCGAAATCGATGAACGCGTCCGTGAACTTGCCATATCGGCGAAGACCTAGCTTGCGAATCCGCATCAGCGCGCTCCGTCCGCGTCGCCGGCCGCAAGCCGCGCCAGAATTTCTTCGGCCCCCTCACCGGCCAACCGTTCGACGAGCTGGGCCAGCCCGCTATCGTCCGGCACGATGTTGCGCCGGCATTCCGGAGGCAACTGCGCGATCAGATCGTTGACGACATCGTTGGCTTCTGCCCGGAATCCCTCGGATCCGACGACCTCGTCGTTCATCACCCTTCGAAGGTCTTCGACCGGGTCGGCCTCTCCCGCCGCAATGGAGACAGGCCGCCGGCAATCGATTTCCAGCTTTTCGATCCATATGTTGCCTATCGACTCGGCACGGGCTTCGGCCTCCGCCCGCAGTAGGTCGGCATCGCGACGTATGTTCCAGGCCAAGGGCGTCGTTCCCGAAATCGCGAGCCGAGCGACGAGATGGTCGGAGTCGGATCGGGCCGCGGCGTCGCGAAGCGTCGTCTCGAGCCTTGCGACAAGATCGGACCACGATGCCACTCCGGAAGAATCGATACTGACCCGCTCAAATTGCGCCAGACTGACGATCCGTTCGTCGAGGACCATCGAACCGTCGTCAAGCACGCTTGTCAGGGTCACGGATTTGGGCCCACCTTCGCCGATATCCCGCCCCTGCGGGATCCCGGGCATCACGATGGCGCACGATCCTTCCGTCGCCGAGCGCTTGTGGATGTGTCCGAGAGCCCAATAGCGGAAACCGGAATTCAGCAGATCGTTCGCACTGCACGGGGCGTAGACGTCGTGCGGCGGCGATCCGCCCAAGCTGGTGTGCATCAGTCCGATGTTGATGGCGCCATCGACCGGTGGACGATATTTGGCGAGAAGGCTTTCGGGCGCTTGCGGTTTCGCGAAGCTGAGGCCGTGCATCACGATCGGCCGTTCTCCGCGGTCGCGCCTGATTTCGATCGCTTCGGCCCGTCCGCCGTACAGATGCACGTTCTCGGGAAAAACAAGCTCCTTGGTTATCCTGGAGAGGGCATCGTGGTTACCCCGGATGATGAAGGCCTCGATGCCAGCAGCCTCTAGGCGGCGAAGTTGCTCGCCGAGAAAGCGCGCAGTCTTCATCGATGTCTGATCGCCGTCGTAGAGGTCTCCAGCGAGCAGAAGCGCCTGCACCTTTTCTTCGAGGCACAGATCGATGATACGCGTGAAAACCAGACGGCTGGCGTTACCGATGAACTCGGCCAGCGCGGGATCGCGCAGGGCGAGCGAGCGCAAAGGCGAATCGAGGTGGATGTCGGCGGCATGGACGAAACGGTAGGCAGTCATCTAAGAGCTCGCATGCTTTTCGAATCGACGGAGTTTACCGCGGCCGGGAATCATCGGATCCCTTCACGAAAAAACGCCATGTCGACGTCCTCGACATCCCCAGTATCCGGGAAGTGCTCCGCCGTCCCGTGAAAGCTAGGACTCTTCAGTACGTGCGACCTCTCGAGCGAGATCGACGGCCATTTGGAAGCGAACTCGCGTAGGCTCGCGAAGTCGCCCCAGTTTGAAATGGTCCGCCATTCTGTAGAGGATGTCGTCGTCCGACAGCCGCACGCGGATGAACGGCACGGCAAGGCTTGCAAGTTCGGCGACAGGTACGTCGCCATGCGATCGAACATCCGGCTCACAGTTGCGATAGGTGACGATTCTGGAAGCCTGTCCGTCGTCCCAAACCACCGCTCTGCCATCGTCTTTCGTCCGACGATACTGCTTCCCGATGACCTTGGCGACGGCCCTTTGTATCCGATCGCCTGACCGCTGAAATCCATGCGCACGGGCGATTCGCTCGATAAGCAGGTCCTCATATATCGGCGATTCGTGCCTCAGGACGAGCGCGACCATACTTTGCAGTACGGTTTCGTAGCCTTGGTCGTAGAACCTCGAAGCTTCCGGCTTCAGTCCCAGTTCCGAGAAATTCGTCGCGGAATATTGGGCCCCGTTGCTCCCTCCCTTCGTCGTCGCTTCCGATCCGAGACGGAAGCCGGACGATCCGATCGTCGGCAGCGTCGGGGCCAGGCTGCCGTTCCCGACGACAGTAGGATGAATATCTCCGGGGCTTTGATCCAGTCTGCTTGTCATTCGGCCTGCAATATTGACCCCCTAAGCCGGGGGATCGGCGTCCAAAATTGGCTCTGTAGCGGTTTTGGTGCAGCTCTATTATTCAGCGCCGATTAGTCTGGCCTGAAGCAGATCGATTTTCCCGCGGCCATACATCTGGCGTCTGACAAGCTTGAGGCGCGTGATCTGACCTTCAGTCTGCCCGTTGGACCAGGGCGAGGTGATTGCCGCCCGGACCGCCGCTTCATCCCTGATGACACCGCTCGCGAACGAGGCGACGAGACTGGTGCGGGCGCGCTCAATCCACGAGGTGAGCCCTCCCTCAACTTTGCGCCGGATCATCGCGTGGAATTCGGCGATGATGTCGCGCGCCTCGACCAAGGCTGGTACGCCAGCTTCGATCGCCGCGACCGTGACGGTCTCAGCTTTCGTCAGCAAGTCCCGGCCGATTGTCATGAGACGAGCGATCGTTCTAGCCGACGGAATCCGTTGAAGGTTTTGCGTGTCGGCCTTTTCAGCTCGTCGTCTGCGGGTCGCCCACTCGCTGACGACGCGAAGCGAGCCTCGGAAGCCTCGCGTCTTCAGGCCGCGCAAAAGTTCAGCTCCGTTTCGACAGCCGGACGCCCACTGATCGTCGAGCCATGGCAAATGCAGGTTTAACGAACTTTGTCGGGTCCGGAAAACATCGCTGCGCTCGCCTCGGATCACGTGCCGGACCAGTTTCCTGCTGTGGCCGGTTTGACGCACGATCTGCTTGATGGGTAAGCCATTCTTCGAAAGAGCCA
>Ga0310811_10000207_pt1 | contig 85301 bp, 74 predicted proteins | sample YCmetagenome_FD_207642 | JGI IMG/M metagenome (GOLD analysis project Ga0310811, IMG submission 207642) | Soil microbial communities from experimental microcosm in Duke University, North Carolina, United States - YC | ecosystem: Engineered > Artificial ecosystem > Soil microcosm > Unclassified ... | reverse complement strand
GGGCGATCCGCACCAGTTTTCATATATGCTGATAACGCTTTACCGGTACAAAGGCGATAAAACCGACCTGGTAAATGAATACCTTGATTTTTTGCCGGCTAATCCCACCTATATCGCACAGGCAGAGAATACCATGTCGGGTATGTTTGAAAGCGATACGGATTATAACATACTAACATCAGCGTTACTGAAACGGATACAAAAAGACCCTGAACAAATTACTTACATCAGCCTGCTGATATGGCAATACCTGCAGCAAAAAGATTTTGACCAGGCGTTGAACCAATCTATCGCGCTGAATCGCCGTGACAATGATAACGGCTCAGCCATTTATGAACTTTGCCATACTTTAGTATCCAACCAGGCTTATGATGCAGCTATACGCGGCTATGAATACCTTGCAGCCAAGGGAAAAGACAACGAATTCTACATCCCCGCAAAAATTGAGCTGATAAATACCAAAAACCTTAAAGTAACATCGGGCAAGTACACACAGGCCGACCTGCTTGATCTCGAGAAAGATTATACCGACATGTTGTCCGAATTTGGACGTAGCAGTAATACGGCGTTTGCAATGCAACGATTGGCACGCTTACAGGCATTTAAGTTGCATAAGTATGCTGAGGCGCAAAAACTGTTGGAACAAGTGGTAAACATACCGGGGCTACAATCGGGATTGCAAGCCTCATGCAAGCTCGATTTGGGCGATATTTACCTGGTAACAGGGCGCCAGTGGGACGCCACTTTGCTATATAGCCAGGTAGAAAAAGATTTCCCAAATACCGATATAGGGCAGGATGCCAAGTTCCGCAATGCCAAACTGAGCTATTATACCGGGGATTTTGAATTTGCCAAACTGCAACTGGATGTATTGAAAGCAGCAACATCGCAACTGATAGCCAATGACGCGCTGAACCTTTCGTTACTAATAGCTGACAACCTGAACGCCGACAGTACTGGGAAAGCGCTAAAAATTTATGCCCGCGCCGACCTGCTTATCTTCGCTGAACAACCCAGCAAGGCGATACAAACACTTGACAGTATTGACGTACAATATCCGGGCAACGCATTGGCTAACGATATTTTAATGGCTAAGGCCCGCATCTTCATTCAGCAAAAAAAATATAATGAGGCTGTTGCCTTATTAAAAAAGATATACGAGGGCAGCCCTGCTAATCTTTGGGCCGATGACGCGGTGTTTATGCTGGGCGATATTTACGATAACCAACTAAACAATAAAACTCAGGCCAAACTATTCTACCAAAAGATAATTACCAATTACCCCGGCAGCCTGTGGATAAATGAGGCGAGGAAAAGGTTTAGGACGATAAGGGGGGATATTAGCCCCACCTAAATTCCCCGGTAAGGAGGACGTAAAATAAAAGTCTCCCCTTCCGGGGGAGATTTAGAGGGGGCTTTCATACCTTTGCACCATGATCGTATACAACGAAACTTTAATTGTTGAAGAAGCCATTTATGAGGAATGGCTTAATTATATGAAGCAAACACATATCCCCGGCATTATGGCTACGGGATATTTCAATTCCTATAAAATATTGAATGTGATCGACTCCCCTAACGAGGGCGTTACCACCTGCATACAATATAACACCGACAGCGAGGAAAAATTCGCTAAGTTTTATAACCAGCATTTGCACGGGTTCCATGCCTCGCATAACGCGCTATATGAAAACCGTTTTGTGCTTTACAGTACGTTGATGGAAACGATAGCAGAAGGATAGTTGGAAGTTGAAGGTTAAAAGTTGAAAGTCAAAAGCGCTACTTTACATTTTCTGCTTTAAACTTTTAACTCACTCTTAAGTCTTTCGGCATCCTGCCATGCAACAGAAATCGGGCAGCATTTTCGTTTCCGTTCTCTTGGGCTATTTTGGCTGCTTCATTCCAGTCGTAAGTGCAATTGATCTGCTCTACATTAATGGCATCCCCATCCGTTGTAATGATGGCATATTTGGCATGGGGCGTCATTGATTCCATGGCAAAACGGTATTCTCCATTGCCAAGATAAGCCGGTAAACCTACACTGCCGGGGTTGATGATCATTTTCCCGTTGGATAAATAAACCACCCTGTTTACATGCGAGTGGCCGCAAAGAATGATACGTTCTCTGATATTTTTTGTCTTTTCTATCAGTTCCTCATTATTATAAACAAACACACCATGCTCGGTCACCTTTTCCAGTAGGTATTCGTTATCGCTCTCGGGTGTGCCGTGGCAGGCGAAGATGAGGTTATCAATTGAGGCGGTTTTGGGCAGCGATTTAAGCCACTCCTTGCTTTGCGCCGATAAGTCAGCCTGTACACGTGGCATTCCCTCTTTATCCGCATTCTCCAGTATTTCCCTGTCGGTATTGCCGGTGATGCAGGTCATCGGGTTTTGGCGTAACAAATCGGCCACCTTTTCAGGTTGTAAAGCACCGAAAAAAAAATCACCCAAATTAATGATGTTGGTTATACCCCGTGATCTTATATTGGCAAGTACAGCGGCGAAGGCACCGGCGTTACCGTGAATGTCGGATATAATGGCGTACTGCTTCATATTAGTCGAAAGTGGAAAGTTTAAAGTAAAAAGTATTTATCGCCCTAATAAGTTTTAAATTCCTTCAAAAAACAAACTTCCGAAGTTTTGGAAACTTCGGAAGTAATATTTAGTGGTTAAAGCTTTCCGCTTATAGTGTTTATTAAATACTGGTCTGTTTTACTTTAAACTTTCAACCTTCTACTTTCAACTATTTTGCGTTTATCAGGTTATATAGTTCATCCAGTTTAGGCGTAAGCACAATTTCTATACGGCGGTTTTTGGCGCGGGCTTCGTCGCTGTTTGCCGGGTCGATAGGCTGGTACTGGCTTTTGCCGGTAGCGGTTAAACGATGAGGGTCTACATTCTCGGTTTCAGTTAAATAACGGGTTACCGATGTGGCTCGTAATACACTCAGATCCCAGTTATCTTTTATCTGGCCCAGGTTAATTACTTTTTTATCATCGGTATGGCCTTCTACCGCAATATTAATATCCGGTTCTTTGTTAAGCACAGCGGCTAATTGCTGTAGCGCCTGTTTGCCTTTTTCGTCAATAACAATACTGCCTGATGGAAACAGTAATTTATCGGTTAATGAAACATATACTTTGCCGTTCCTAACTTCAACCGTTAAACCACTTTGCTGGAAACCTAACAGCGCCTGCTGCAGTTTATCCTTCAACGCTTGTGAAGCGGCATCTTGTTTATGCAAAATATCTTCCACTTCTTTTAAACGGGCCTCGCGCTTTTGCAGGTCGGCCGATAGCTGGCTAACTTTTGATGAGCTGGCATTGTAATTATTATTTAGTGTGTTGTAATTGTCATTAAGGTCACCGTATTTTCTTCTGGCCTCGGCAATTTCATGGTGCAGGCGTGCAGTATCTGATTGCAAGGCCGAAACTTCAGCCTCAAGGCTTGTGGTACGGTTTTGCAGCGAATCGCGGTCAGCAACCAACGCCTTGTATTTTTTAGGCGACATGACCACGCACGAATGCAAGGTGAGCATACACAATGCGGCGAATAAAAAATATTTTACTTTCATGATATGTGGGGATTTTAGTTAAGCAAGGGCATTTTTTAAAAACATATTTAACGGATGAATTTTGGCACAAATTTGCGCTATACGTTGTACAACGTCGGCCTCATACAAATCTTTATCCTTTAACGGATGTGAAACTATAAAACTTTTTAGTTTTAACAATTCAATATTTTCATTATCCGCTTCATAACCTTTTGGCACCGTCTTTAACTTTTCCTGCTGTCGGAAACCACCAAATAACTTTACAAATTCGGGGTCGTCGATAGTACCTTTCAGGTCGTGCCCATTGTAATCTATTTCCTGCCTTATGGCCTTCAGATGGTCGGCTTCGGGCATCCAGTAGCCGCCGGCAATAAACGATGCACCCGGTGTTATGTGCAGGTAATATTCCACGCCGCCATTCCGCAGTCCCATAGTAGGTACGCTAATACCGAAGTTATTTTTATATGGCGTTTTGTTCAGGCTGAAACGTATATCGCGGTAAATGCGCATTACACACTTTTTAGGGTCAAGCGCTTCATCAATACCTGGGTCGATAGTATGTAGCTGCTTTAACAGCTCGGCAGTAAAAGCAATTACATTTTCGCGGGCGGCATCATAGCTCGCCTTATTGGCCTGGAACCATTCACGGTTATTATTACTGATAAGCTTTTTTAAAAATTCAATTGTTTGAGGATCTATCATCGGTGTCAAACTCTGGATGGTAATGTATTTTTGGGGACAGCCAATATAATAATATCACCCGGGAATATCTGAAATTTAATGGCGACAGGATGAAACAGCCCCCCAAAATAACACACAGGTACAACCATGGCGATGTAGTGTTTTGCGTTAGTACTAGCGTAGCTACTGTAAGGCTAACGGCTTCGGCTATGTTTAAGGCATAGCTCACATACATGGCTGCGTAAAAATAACCCGGCTCAATTTCAAAATGCAGATTACAGTGCGGGCAATTAGTATTTATTTTGCTAAAGCTGTAAGCGCCGCCATTAAACATATCGCCGCGGCGGCAACGCGGGCATTTAGCATGTAGCATAGCCCATGATTTTGATGTTTGCGGCATAGCAAGGTATTATGGCCCTTAAAAAGGCAGGATTAATTTAAATGCAAACGCTCATCGCGCATATTAAGATCGATGTTTTTACGGCGATATTTTTTATACCAAACATAGCCTAATACACCAACTGCAAGGTAAGGGGCAGCCAGCAGATATATAATGCCATGGTTCAAACCATCAGCCGTTTTAGCGCCGCTGGCTTTGTTACTCGCCACATTCGCTGCACATTGCGAGCATTGCGCTTTTGCAGGCTGGCGGCTCAATACCATCACTCCGAAGGCTGCAATAAACAGTAGTATTTTCAGACCTTTATTCATGCTGCAAAGTTAGATAATATTTTGTTATTAGAGTCAAGAATCAAGAGCCAGGAATCAAGATAAAAAATAAAAATACCTCGCGCCACTTATTACGCACAAACATCTTTACTCTTGGTGCTGATTCTTAGCTCTTGGTGCTTTAACTAAAAATGATAATAAGGCGATACCATTAAATAAACTATAACGCCGGTAATAGTTACATACAGCCAGATGGGGAACGTCCATCGTACCAGTTTTTTGTGTTTCTCCACCTGCATTTTCAGTCCACGGTAAAAGCTTAACAATATAAGTGGTAATACGCCTGCGGCCAGTATTATGTGCGATATTAAAATAGTAAGATATATGGTGCGGGTACTGCCTGCGGTGGCAGCCTCAGCAGGCGAAAGTATACCATCGCCGTTAGTATCGCCAAATACGGTTTCGCGCGGCAATAACCAGTGGAAGGTGATATACGATACCAGGAAAAGTGATGAGAGTATAAAAGCCAATATGTTAATGCGTTTGTGTACGGCAATATTGCCCTGCTTAATAAAATATAACGACGTTAACAGCAACACACTGCATGTGCCGTTTAAAATGGCATTGAGTTTTGGCAAGAACGGCGTAAAGGCAGGCATAACCGCCGGGCCGGGTATAAGCTTTCGATTTAAAATAAGCACCACCACAAATACAAATATGGATATGGCGGCTACTAAACGGAATATGAATTTATCGGTCATGTTTTTGTGATAGAGTCAAGAATCAAGAGCCAGGATTCAAGACAGAACCCGCAATATTAATTCCTGAGAATTTATTTTTATAATTTATTTTCTTTGTCTTGAATCTTGATTCTTACCTCTTGATTCTATTTACTAATACAAAGCTTTACTGCTGTTACGCAATTCTTCCGATATTTGTACCCTTATCTCATTATCCAGTCTCGCCATATCATCAGGTGATGTACCGGAGTAATAGCCGCGAATATGCTTATGGCCATCTATCATAATTATTTTATCGCTGTAAATAAAGTTGCCGTTACCCTCATTAAGCGCGTTCACCAAAAAACCGTTGCGCGCAAGCGGGTATATGGTGCTGGTATCGCCGGTTAAGAAAAGCCAGTGGTTGCTAATATTGAACCGGGTTTTAACATCGCGCACGTTTGCTGTGGTATCGCCTTTGGCGTCGGTCAATTTATACACGCTGTTATATTTATCGGCATAAGCTTTTAAAGCGCCTGTGGTATCGCGCTCAGGATCGACCGTTATACTAACAAAGTACACCATTTTGTTACCTGCATAGCCTGCCGCAAGGGTGCTTATGTTTTTACTAACCTGGTTACAATTTGCAGGGCAACGGGTATAAAAAAAATTGACTATAAATATCTTATCCTTAAATGTCGCATCTGATACCGGGTGTCCATATTGATCTTTTAAATTAAAGCTGGGTATGGCATGGTAAATAGTGTCGGGTATGCTTTTGCCTTTTACTAAGTGGCTTGTTTTTGCCAGCTGCTTAGGGCCGAAATACGACAGCGGCTCGTATCGGTTTTTGCCCTTTGCGGTTAGCAAATAATATAAAAATCCCGGTAAAGCTAATATCAATACCAGGATCATTATTTTTTTCAGAACATTTTTATTGTTCATTACAGCCTCAGATCGATCCAGTGGTGGCTTTCATTAGTAAGTACCAGGATTAGGCCGATAATAAAAAGTATAGGCACAATTATAGCCATGATAAGCGCCATTCTCTCGAACTTTAAGTGCATGAAATAAGCCACTATAAAAAACGCTTTAAACAACGTTAAAATAATATATATAGGGTTTGCAAATGGCTGAAAATGCGGATAATTAGGAACCAGGTAAAGTGCTATAAAGAACTCAACGCAGGTAATCCCCAGTAATATCCAGAATACATTCCATATTCTTTTTTTGCTCATTCCTTCATGCTCGCCATGTTCGGCATGAACCTCTGTAGTTTCTGTTGACATATATATTGTTGTTAAAAGATCAAACTAAATAAAAGAAAGTAAATACGAATACCCATACCAAATCTACAAAGTGCCAGTAAAGGCCTACTTTTTCTATCATTAAATAGCTGCCGCGCTTTTCATAAGTACCTAATAAAACGTTAACCGTGATAATGATATTAATGATCACACCTGTAAATACGTGGAAACCGTGGAAACCTGTAATGGTAAAGAACAGGTTAGCAAACTGGTGTGCGGAACTTGCCTGGTCATGATAGGCTACCCCGCTGCCAAAAAACTCTTTGAGTGTTTCGGCGTTGGGTATACTGCTCCACCAAAAGCCTTCGCTGTGCAGGTGTGTCCATTCCAAAGCCTGGCAGCCTAAGAACATAAAACCACCTATAACAGTAAGTATCATCCATGTTATTACTTCTTTCTTTGAATTGCGGTGCCCGGCCTCAACAGCTAATACCATGGTAACGGAGCTCATGATGAGGATAAAGGTCATTAAGCCCACAAACACCAGGGGTGCATTCTCAGACACATAAGGAAATACCTTAAAAACTATGGAAGCTTCGGGCCATGCATTAGCGCTGAAACGTAATGCACCGTAGGAAATTAATAATGACGAAAATGTAAACGCATCCGATAGTAGAAAAAACCACATCATCATTTTTCCGTATTCTACGTTAAACGGTGAGCGCCCCCCCGACCAGGGAGTTGATTTTACTTCATCAATTGGTGATACTGCTGTTGTACTCATCTGTACTTTGTAAGAGTTGTTAATATTGGTTCAAAAGTAAAAAAACATACAGATATATCCATATAATTCCGAGAAAATGCCAAAAAATCGATGTCATTTCCATTTTATATTGGCTGCGCGCCTGTGATATATTCGTGTACGTTCCCCTGATTGTGTTTAGCAGTAATAATAATGCTGCTATAATGTGTAATAAATGTATTACTACAAATACATATATAAATGATTGTGCTGCATTTGGGTTAATGAAATACACATTCATTTTTACCAAAATGCTGCAGGCATATATTTGCAGGGCAAAAAATATGAGCCCCAATGCAAACGTACACCATAAAAACAGTTTTTGCCGCTCAGGCATTAATCGCTTTAACGATCTTGCCGCAATAAACAGCGTAATACTGCTTAGCACAATTACTATTGTGCTGTATAAAAGCGAATTTGGCAGTATAATGTTCAAGGCATGTGATTTACCGCCTACATAAACTATAAAACCGCTGGTAAATGCCGCGAAAAGCATAAACGATGTGAATATGAATATCCACATGTTGAATTTTTTGGGGGCGAAATTTATCTTATCTTCCTGTAGCTGGGCCATTACTTCACTTTTCCTATAAAATCAAATAAAAACATTAATTGTACTATGGGCAGGTATAAAAACGAGCCATACATCAAACGTTTAGCGTCTTTTATTGCTAAGGAGCGCATCAACACGAATGACTGGTACAAAAATAACAAACTGCACACTAACGACACTATGCCTACATAATAACCGCCATAACCATAATAAGTTGGCAGCCAGCTTACCGGTATTAAAAATATGGTGATTACAAATACTATAATAGCGCTTGCCCTGTCGCGTTCACCTGTTGGCAGCAGCCTGAACCCGGCCAGTTTATAATCATCGTCCAAAACCCAGGCGATGGCCCAAAAGTGGGTAAACTGCCATACAAACTGTATCCCGAATAATATTAGGGCCACCTGGTCAATAGTTCCATAGCCGGCCACATAACCAATCAATGGTGGCAACGCACCGGGTATGGCGCCTACAAATACAGCTATGGGCGATACCCTTTTTAATGGTGTATATGCAAATGCGTATAATAATATCGAAAATACTGATAGCAGACCCGTAGTTAAATTAAGGCTGCCCAATAAATAAGTACCGAATATCGCCATAAAAAGACCTAATACCAGCGCCTGCCCTGTCATCATGCGGCCGGCAGGGATTGGGCGGTCCATAGTGCGTTTCATCAGGCGGTCATAGTCCTTTTCGATTATCTCGTTAAAGCAGTTGGCAGCGGCTGTTACTAAAAAGCCCCCGATAATTAGCTTAACCCAATTTTCCCAGTTGATAACACCATGTGTTTTGGTATTGGCCATGCTTCCTATCAAAAACGATATGGATGCCGAAAACACTACCAAAACGGTAAGCCTTGTTTTTATCAGCTTTGAAAAATCGCTTAACTTCATTTCACCGCCCCCTGTAAACTAACCGATTTATGCAGGTTAAGCAACAAATAAAATTGTGCACCAAATATTAAGCTTGCCAGTACAACATGTGCCGTTTGCGCGTAAGGCGGTAATGAAAGATAGGACAGTATGATACCCGTAACTATTTGCAGCATGATGATGAGAAACGTAAAGCTCATTAATTGCTGCTGTATGGAATGGCGGCCAAAGCCACGGCGTACCAATGCATACAATACCACGTTACCTATTAAAACAAATATAGCCATACTGCGGTGCTCGATAAAAATACTGCCCACGCCTGATACCCAATCCTCACGATAACCACCTTGCAGGTGTGTAGATACTGAATCTATCTTTTCCCTTACCTCGGTACCAAAAACAATTTGAATAATAGTTAGCGCCAATACAAGCAAGGTAACAATATACACCAGCGGGTTTATCACCAAGCGGTTTTTGTCGTACACTTTTGATAAGTAATAAGTACTTATGCATATTGCAAGTATAGCGAGCGCCACCATCATGTGTACGGTTACTATCCACGCCACCAGGTTACTCGATACTACAATTGACCCCAGCCAAGCCTGGAAATAAACCAATAATAAATTTACGAAACTCAATATTGGTATCATCAGGCTATAACGTGTGTAACCAAATGAGAACACAAGAGTAAGGAACAGGAATATACCTGTAAGCATGCCTAACAAACGGTTAATATATTCCGTCCAGGCTTTGGTAACATTAAAATCTTCAGGGATAAGTATTGATTTGTCTTTACGTATGCGTTCGGCAAGTTCGGTAAAGCCAAACATATCCAGCGCTTGTGCAAATTTTTGGTTCTTTGCCACGCGCTCGTTCACATACTCCTGCTGATAATCTTTTGGTAGTTGGGCCAGGTCGGTAGGCGGGATATAGCCCCCGAAACATTTTGGCCAGTCGGGGCAACCCATGCCCGAACCTGAACTTCGCACAACTCCGCCTGCTAATATTAATACAAAAAGCGTGATTATGGTAAGAAGATTAACCTTCCGGAAATTGCTTTTTGAAAAGAATGTAACCATTTATGGAGTGATTGAGTGATTGAGCGAATTAGTGAACGGTTAAGCTGGTCAACTCAATCACTAATTCACTAATTCCTCAACAAAATTATTTTACTTCTTCGTTCGGCCTGTTGGCAGTAACCCATTTGGCGTGTTCTTCCAAACCTGTAGGGTTATCTTCAAAATCGCTTGGAAGATTTGAGCTCATGGTTTCAGACAGGGGAACTGTTTGCATAATATAGTCCTCTTCGGCTCCAGGCTTGCTGTAATCATATGGCCAACGGTAAACGGTAGGTATTTCGCCATACCAGTTGCCGTGGAAGTGCTCGATAGGTGCAGTCCATTCCAGGGTATTTGCCTGCCATGGATTTTGCGTAGTTTTCTTGCCCCAGAATATAGAGGTAACGAAGTTATATATGAACGCCACCTGTGCCATGCCCGACATAATTGCCGCCCATGTAATAAATACGTTTACTGATAACCAGCGCTTCATTGATTCAAACTCAGTGAAGGCATAGTAACGGCGCGGTACACCATCAAGCCCCATAAAGTGCATCGGGAAGAATACGAGGTAAGCGCCAATAAAGGTCAGCCAAAAGTGCAGGTAACCTAATTTTTCGTCCATTAAACGGCCGAACATTTTAGGGAACCAATGGTAAACACCGGCAAGCATACCAAATATTGCCGCAGATCCCATCACAAGGTGGAAGTGGGCCACAACAAAGTAGGTATCGTGCAGGTTAATATCAAGTGCAGCATTACCTAAGAAAATACCGGTTAAGCCACCTGAGATGAAGAACGAAACCATACCGATAGCAAAAAGCATGGCAGGTTTGAACCGTATATTACCACGCCACAACGTAGCGAGCCAGTTGAAAGTTTTTACCGCTGACGGGACCGCAATAATAAGTGTTGTTATCATAAACACACCGCCCAGGAACGGGTTCATACCCGTAACGAACATGTGGTGGCCCCAAACGATGAATGATAATACGGTGATACCTATTAATGAATAAACCATCGCGTGGTAACCGAAGATAGGTTTACGCGAGTTAACCGACATAACTTCGGAAGCTATACCCATCGCAGGCATAATTACGATGTATACTTCAGGGTGGCCAAGGAACCAGAATAAGTGTTCGAATAGTATCGGGCTACCACCTTCAAAAGGCATTACTTTACCGTTCAGCACAATGTCTGACAGGTAGAAGCTTGTACCCATGCTGCGATCAAATATCAGCAACACTATACCTGCAACCAATACCGGGAACGATAATACACCCAGAATAGCAGTCAGGAAAAACGACCAAACGGTTAAGGGCATTTTCCAAAGGTCCATCCCTTTGGTACGCATATTTAATACAGTACTTACATAATTTATACCACCCATTAACGATGATGCCACAAAGCATATCATACTGGCAAGCCACAACGTCATCCCTGTTTCAGAACCGGGCATTGCTTTCGGCAGGGCTGATAATGGCGGATAAACCGTCCAGCCACCACTTGCAGGGCCTTTTTGTATAAAGAACGAGCTAAGCATGATAACACATGCTGTAAAGAAGAACCAGTATGAAAGCATGTTCATGAAAGGCGAGGCCATATCACGTGCACCTACCTGTAAGGGTATAAGCAGGTTACTGAAAGTACCGCTTAAGCCGGCAGTTAATACAAAAAATACCATGATGGTACCATGTATAGTAACCAACGACAGGTAGAAGTTAGGATCCAAACGGCCACCCGGAGCAAAACGGCCCAATAAAGTTTCCAGCAAAGGGAACGACTTATCAGGGTATGCTAACTGTATCCTGAATAATATAGACAAGGTCATGGCGATGAAGGCCATTGTAATACCTGTGATCAGGAATTGCTTGGCGATCATTTTATGATCCTGGCTAAATATGTATTTAGTTATAAAAGTGTCCTTATGGTGATGTTCGTGACCTTCTTCGTGGTGTACTACTCCGTGATCGTGAACTGCTAATGTTGACATAATCGCTAATGTTATATTAATTATTTAACGCTAATCGGTTTGGTGTTATACTTTTTTGCTGATTGGTGCTGGCCATATTCAGCTGTTTCTTTAACGCATCGGTTAAATAAGGTTTTTGCCTTGATAGCCATTGCTGATATTCTTCAACGCTAACCACACGTACAATTTTTTTCATGTTGTAGTGTATACCACCACATATTTTATTACAATACAGCAGGTATTCAAAATCGGGCTGATTTAACCTGTTGCGCATATCGGCGGTAGTAATGGTAGGCGTGAATTTAAAGAAGGTAGGCAGGCCCGGTACCGCGTTCAGTTGTACACGGAAGTGCGGCATGTAAACGCTATGTATCACGTCCTGGGCAAGTATGTTAAGCCTTACTGATTTATTTACAGGCAGGTACATGGTATCAGCTTGCAAATCATCTATGCTGCTCTTGTCTTTATAATCAATCCCAAGCTTGTTATCAGCACTTACCAGGCGATAATCAACTGCGCCTAATTTATTATCGGCACCAGGATAACGTAACTCCCATGCAAACTGGTGCCCTGTAACGCCAATGTTTATTGAAGCAGTTTGACCTTTCGCATCAGCACTGTTTGTAATTTCCTGCCAGGTGAAAAAGCCAAATACCACTAATATGGTCAACACAATAGCCGGGGCAATTGTCCACACTTTTTCAATAGTATTATTATGCGGCAAGTAATGTGCCCTGCGTTTGCTTGAATGCCTGTACATAAACAAGAAGGTAAACAGCAATATTTGTGTAACGAAAAACACCACCATTGTAATGCCAGTAGTAACATCAAACATTTCGTCGATTTTTACACCATGCAATGATGCAGCTTCGGGCAATGTTTCGGTACCCTGAACAGTGAACTCCCAATAAGCGCCATATAAACCAGCAAGCAGGAATACAATGCATATAGCTGCCATTAAACCATTCCAGTTTAACTCTGATTTTCCCTGTATCTGTCGGGTAAGGTCATAAACTTTTAGTATCTTACCTATTATGGCTATAACAACACAGGCCAATAAGAAAAGTAATACATAGTACCCCGCACCCATCCACATGGCCGATTTGGCTGCCGCAGCGGCATCGCCAGTTGCAGCAGTAGCAGGTGCGGCGGCATCCTGCGCCATTAACAGGTTCGTACCCGACAGCATGAACACCGCTAAAAGTGAAAGTATTTTTTTAGACTTTATAAATGTTTTGAATCCCATTTTATTGTTCGTTTGGTATTCTTTTGTATTTGTGCAAATTTAACAATTATTATATGTGATGATGAAGGCTCTCTTCCAAAAATGGATGGTTTTTAGGCACAAGCGATTTAAACTTACTTAATGCTGTAAGCACCAGGTAGTAGAATAAACCTGCAAAACCTATGAATGTTCCAATTTCTTCGTATGAAAAGCCCCTTCCGTCAGGCCCAACGGTATCTGGCATTACCATTACATAATAGTCAAGCCAGTGACCCAATATCAAAATAATACATACTACCTTTAACAGGTTGGCTTTACGCTTGTAGTCACGGGCCATCAATGCCAGGAACGGTGCTGCAAAGTTAATGATGATATTAAGCCAGAACCATGGTTTAAATTGAGGTTCCCATCTCTTATAAAAATAAGCCGATTCCTCGGGGATGTTGGCATAATAAGTTAACAGGAACTGTGCAAACCATACGTAAGTCCAGAATATGGAGAAGGCAAACATAAACAAACCCATATTGTGCATGTGGTCTTCGGTTAACCACGAGAAATATCCTTTTTGTCGTAGCAATATCATTACCAGGGTAATTACCGCCAGCCCGCTCACCCATAAGGCCGCGAAGTTGTACCACCCGAACATAGTTGAGTACCAGCGTGCCTCTAATGACATCATGGTATCAAAACCAAACACTGGATCGGTAACACCAAAAATAACCAGGAACACAGCAGCTATGGTCATGCTCTTTTTGTAGTTGACCATGCCGCCTATTTCATCTTCATTTAATGAATATTTTACCAGCAACCCGCCTAACAAGCTGTATAAGCCCAGGAACACTATTAACCTGGCAAAGAAAAACGGGATATTCAGATATGATGATTTGCCTGCAATAACAGAATCATACAGCGGATTTTTAGGGTCGGTTAAACCCGGAGTAGCCCATTGTGCATATAAATATGGCTTGGCCACTGTTTGGCCATTAACAACTACGTTGTGTGTAAAGTGTATACCTGCACCTATAATTACCAGCAGAACAATTGAAGCGATAGGTAAAATTTTTACAAATGCCTGGGGTATACGTATCATTGAGGCCGACCAGCCGGCTTGTGCTGCATATTGGATAGCGCAAAAAAGTGCGCCTGCAGCGCATACACTGGCAAAATAGTAGCCCATTAGCAACAGGTTCGAAAACTCGCGGTCGGCATTAAAAAGCAGGCCGGCTATAACGGTAATTATACCTACAACTATTGCAAACAGGCTCCAGGTTTTACCCTTGCCCTCAAATACAAATCGATCGTTTAAACTATTATGATTTTCCATTAAAGATATAGCTTATAAAGTTTGTAAATGGTGAATATACATAACTACCTTCCAGCGCTCATCAGGCGACAACTGCGAAGCGTAGGAACCCATAGCGTTCAACCCATAAGTTATGGTATGGTATATTTTACCGTCTGTTAAATCTTTCATAGCACCACCACGTGATGACTGCCCTTTTGAATAGGATGGCGGAGGCGGGAAGCCATGCTGGGTAACAATACCATCGCCCTGGCCATTAACGCCGTGACATGGCGAGCAAAAATGCAGGAACAATACTTTTCCATCAGCAAAATTTGCCTGAGTTTGCGGCAGCGGGCTAGTTACTTCAGTACCAGCGGCTTCGTAGCCATCGTGGGTATTTGGATAATCAAATGTAACCCAACCGATAGGTATAGTATGGGCCGGCGGAAGCTGTGCTGTTTTACCGTCCTTAAAATTCGGATTGGCCTGATCGGGGTCATACGCTAATTTCTCGTACATATTAGGGGCGTATTCCCAGCCGGTGCTTCTTTTATCGCTGCACGATGTAATTACAACCGTGGCCGCAATAGCAATAACCGTTACACCTAATAATTTAAATTTCATAGCTAACATATTTTCTTTCGTTATGCTTAACTTCTACAGCTCCTGCTTCTTTTAATAAATTAGTGATATCCGCGTGTGGTGTGTTCCCTTTTGCATCAATTGCTATTACAAACCTGTCGTTAGTAGCCCTGTAATCCATTACCCTTGGCGTACGGCCCGGGAAAAGATGTGTAGCAAAAAAGAAGGTTGCAACAGTACCAAACGCGGTATACAATACTGTCCACTCGAATGTTACCGGGATAAAATCGGGTATGGCAAATGCAGGTTTACCGCCTATATTCATAGGCCAGTCGTGCACCAGGAAGTAGTACACCAAACTGAATATTACCGTACCACCCAAACAGCCGAACATAAAGGCCGCATAACCCAGGCGCGAATCTTTGATACCAAGCTTAGCTTCAATACCGTGGATAGGCATAGGGGTGTACACATCATAAATCGGAACACTGTTCTGTTGCAGTAACGTTATTCCATCCATCATTTCATCGGGATCTTCAAAACATCCCAGTATAAATTTAGTGCTGCTCATTTACTTTTTATGCTTTTTGGTATTCAGCCATTTCAATGCTATCAAACTTCTCTAATGATTCTATATAGAACTCGGCCTGATCTTTGTCAACATGCCCACTTGCCAATATTCTCTTCTTATCCTGCTCGCTTGAACCTTTCAGTATCAATTTAACTTCGGCGATGGCTATTGAAGGCAATACACGAACAAATAACAGGAAGCAGGTAAAGAATACGCCTATCGACCCAATAAACACACTTACATCAACCCAGGTTGGATAGAACATGGCCCAACTTGATGGCAGGAAGTCGCGGTGAAGCGAGGTTACGATGATCACAAAACGCTCGAACCACATCCCTATGTTAATGATAATTGATAAGAACCAGGTTGCAGCAATATTGCGGCGCACCTTCTTTATCCACAGCACCTGCGGGATAACGCAGTTACAGCAGAACATTGACCAGCTTGCCCACCAATATGGCCCGAAGTACCTGTTGAGAAAGGCGTACTGCTCGTATTCAACCTGTGAATAGTAAGCGATGAAAAATTCGGTAGTGTAGGCCACCATTACTATTGAACCGGTTAAGATGATGATCTTATTCATCGCCTCGATATGGAACATGGTGATATAGTTCTCCAATCCTAATACTTTACGTGCTATTAGTAACAGTGTTTGCACCATAGCAAAACCCGAGAAGATAGCACCCGCAACGAAGTATGGCGGGAATATAGTAGTGTGCCATCCTGGTTCCAGTGATGTGGCAAAGTCCATTGATACGATAGAGTGAACCGAAAGTACCAGCGGTGTTGATATACCTGCCAATATTAGTGATACCGTTTCAAAACGCTGCCATGTTTTAACCGAACCTGTCCAGCCGAACGACATAACAGAATATATTTTGCGGCGAAGGCCTGTGGCGCGGTCGCGGATAGTAGCGATATCGGGCAATAAACCTGTGTACCAGAATACTAATGATACCGAGAAGTAAGTTGATATGGCGAATACGTCCCAGATCAAAGGTGAGTTAAAGTTAACCCATAATGAACCATATTGGTTTGGAAGTGGCAGCGAATAAACAGCCATCCATGGGCGGCCCATGTGCGCTACAATGTAACTGGCCGCGCAAATTACCGCAAAAATAGTCATGGCCTCTGCCGACCGGTTGATGGAGTTACGCCATTTTTGGCGGAACAGTAAAAGGATGGCCGAAATAAGTGTCCCGGCGTGACCAATACCTACCCACCACACGAAACCGGTGATATCCCATGCCCAGCCAATTGTTTTATTTAATCCCCACGAACCTATACCATACCAAAATGTATAGCTAACTGCAAATAGCCAAAGTGTTGCACCAGTTGATGCTAAACTAAAGCCCATCCACCAGGCCCTTCCGGGTAATTTTTCAACGGGGCGTAGTATATCATCCGTTATTTGTGCGTAGGTGATATTATTTCCCGTAATTAACGGTTCCCTGATTATTGATTCGCTATGAGATGACATATTTTAAAATCTCTATTTTATAAATTAAGCCTCTAATTCAGTTCTGTTTCTAACTTTTACCTGGTAACCTATACCCGGTTGTACGCCAAGCTCTTCCAGCACGTAGTAAGTTCTTTCGCTCTTCAATGCTTTCGACAGCTCAGAGTTAGGATCGTTAGCGTTACCGAAAATGATAGCGTTTGTTGGGCAGGTTTGCTGGCAGGCAACTTTTATATCCCCGTCTTTAACCGAACGTTTTTCCATTTTAGCTTTCAGCTTGCCTGCTTGTATACGTTGTATACACATCGAGCATTTTTCCATAACACCACGGAAACGCGGTACCACATCAGGGTTAAGCACTAACTGTGTATGGTCGCCTTGCAGATAGTTGTCAAAACGGGCATCGTTCCAGTAGTTGAACCAGTTAAAGCGGCGCACTTTGTAAGGGCAGTTGTTAGCGCAGTAACGTGTACCTACGCAACGGTTATAAGCCATATGGTTCAACCCTTCTGATGAGTGAACAGTAGCCAGTACCGGGCAAACTGTTTCACAAGGCGCGTGGTCGCAGTGCTGGCAAAGCATTGGTTGGTATACAACCGATACATTGTCCAGCGTTGCGTCGCTCAGTTCGTTTATTTCTTTTTCCTTGGTTACAAGGTTACCATTATCATTAAAGCTGTAATAACGGTCAATGCGTATCCAGTGCATTTCGCGGCGGCGGCGAACTTCATCGCGGCCAACAACCGGAACGTTATTTTCAGCGCTACAGGCCACTATACAGGCACCGCAACCGGTACATGCATTAAGGTCGATAGCCATCATCCAGTTGTAGGTCGGGCGTTCATACTCATCCCATAAGCTGTATGTTTTATGGTCTTCGCCGTGGCCGCTGCCTGAATATGGATCTTTATTGTATTCGGTAAGGGTAGTTTCGCGGATGATGCTGTTACGGCCCTCGTATGAATGGTGTGTTTGTGTTTGTGCAAATGCAGCGCTGTTACCTGTTTTGCTCATGGTTGCCAAAGCAGTGCCCTGGAACGAACCATTACGGAAGGTAAGAAACGGATAAGCGTTCTTTCCAACATTATCGCCTACCGGGCCGGCATTTGTACGCCCATACCCTACAGCCACCGATATAGTACCGTGAGCCTGGCCGGGTTGCAGCAACATAGGCAGGTCGACAGAATAGTTATCAACTTTTATGTTGATGATATCGCCCTGTTCCAACCCCAATTCTTTTGCATAACGTGGCGACATGGCCGCGAAGTTATCCCAGGTAACTTTTGTTACCGGATCGGGCAACTCTTGTAACCATGGGTTATTGGCACGTTTACCATCGCGTAAAGCAATGCTTTCAAAAAGCTGTAGTTCAACTTTATATTTGTCATCGCCCACAAGCTCGGCGCTACGAGCCAATATTTTTTGTGCCGCACCTGTTACATCGCCGGCAGCAGTATAAGTGCCCGGGGTTTTATCGGCAACTTTTACAAAACCTGTTTGCAATAAAGTTTCCCAGCCTTTCTGACCCGATAAGCCACCTAAAGCCAGTAATGATTTATCCCAGGTATTCCTTACATATTGATAGTAATCTTTAACCGTGTTATCGCTCCATATCAACAAGCTTTGTTCGGCTTGGCGGCTGTTGTAAACCGGGTTAATGGTTGGTTGTACAATAATATAATAGCCTTCCAGCGGGTTTGCATCGCCCCATGATTCCAGGTAATAATGGTTAGGCGCAATGATGTTACATAATGATGAAGTTTCATCGCCCATAACATTCGAGTTCCCGTTACCGGCATGGCCATTGAATGATACTTTTAAGCGCACTTTTTTAAGTGCTGCTTTAACAGCGGCTCCATTATGGTACTCATATACAGGGTTACTGTTCAGGAAGAATACCGCGTCAACCTCGCCCCTGTTCATTTCTTCAACAAACTCAACAAACACGGCATCATTACCGGCGTATTGTTTCGAAGGGTTATCCAGGTCGATAGTTGAGCCATAGCTGCCTAACAGGGAGTTGATGGCGTTTACCAAAGTTTGGGTCGACACATCATTTGAACCCGAAACAACCAGCGCTTTACCTTTTGCAGCAAGTAATTCCTTAGCAGCAAGGGTAATGGCATTATCGGCAGCAGTAGTGCTTAATTTTTTTGAACCTGCAACGGTAGTGCCTGCAATTGCATTATATAAGTTAACCAGCGCAACGCCTTCTTCCGAAACTTTAATAGGGATGCGCACATCGGCATTTGAACCGGTATTGCTCATACCAGCTTCAAACTGGATATGGCGCGACATTTTCTTGGTTTTCAATGCACCGTAGCTGCGGTTCTTCACATACTGGCCCATGAATTCGGTTGGCGATATCCATGTACCTAAAAAGTCGGCACCGAAACTTACAATTACATCGGCATTATCAAAACGATAGTGCGGAACCACGGCTTTGCCAAAGCTGGCCTGGTTAGCCTGGATGATACCGGTATATGATACGGCATCATATACTATATGTGTTGTATTAGGGAAAGCAGTAATAAAATCAGCAATAACAGCTAAAGTTGAAGGGCTGTTTATGGTTGGCGATACGATACGTATTTTTTTACCGCCGGCTTTAATGGCAGCCAGTTCGCTTTTTACAAAGGCGTCTACTTGTTCCCAATCGGCATCGGCTTGGTCCTGCATCGCATTTTTCATGCGGTTAACATCGTACAGGTCTAAAACCGAAGCCTGTGCCTGGCCACTTAATCCGCCGTGCGAAAGCAGGTCGTTAGGGTTACCTTCTATTTTAATAGGGCGACCTTCGCGGGTTTTAACCAATATAGCATGGCCATCATAGCTTGATGAGTAATAGTTTGCCACACCCGGCGTAATTTCTTCGGGTTTTATAAGGTAAGGAATTGATTTACGAACCGGCACTTTTTGGCAAGCAGCCAAAGTAACCGCGCCAACACCAAAGCCCAGTGCCTTTAAAAAGTCGCGGCGTGGTGTTTTACCCATTAAACCACCGCTTTCCAACACCTCTTCAATAGGAATAGGTTCGGCAAACTCGTGTTTATTGTTCTCAACAAATTCCGGTGTATTGTTCAGTTCTTCTAAACCTTTCCAGTATTTTTTATTGCTGTCCATTTAAGCTATATAAACTGTAATTGCTAAGTTCTAAAATCTCTTTTTTTGTTATTAATAGTGGCATTTACCGCACTCGATACCACCTAATGACGCCTCGGTAACCTTTTCACCACGTTTAATGCGGTCGTGTACCTGTATCATATTATCATAGTAAGCGTTGCCTTTGTGGCCGTCACGGCTAAAGTCAACCTCGGTGCGTTTGTGGCATTGGATACACCATTTCATAGTAAGCGGCGAATATTGCCTTACTTCATGCATAGTTTCGATAGGGCCGTGGCAGGTTTGGCATTTGATGCCACCAACCTTAACGTGCTGCGAGTGGTTGAAGTAAACAAAGTCGGGAAGGTAATGTATCCTTATCCATTGTACCGGCCTTGCTTTAGTGCTATCGTATTTCATGGTTTTCGGATCGTAACCCAAAGCATCATAAATTTTCTGTATTTCGGTTGATGCTGTTTTGCTGCCCACAGTCCTGTCGATAGTTTTGTGGCAGTTCATACATATATTTAATGAAGGGATGGTAGCATTCTTTGATTTGTATGCACCTGAGTGACAATACTGGCAATCAATTTTCATCACACCGGCATGCAGGTCATGCGGGAAATGGATAGGTTGTTCCGGTTGGTAACCCTGGTGAACGTTGGTGTTCCATAGGGTAACCCAAGTCCAGCTGCCCAGGGCAACAGTGGCACACAACAGCACGAAGAAAACCAGTTTTTTATTTTTAGCCAGTTTTTTGATGGTGGCCATACGGTCAACCGGCTCTTTTGCTTCTTCTTCCTCCTCTTCAGACAGTAAACCTTTGTTTTTTAGCAATAAGCGCTCAAGAGTGGCAATTACCCTGTTCAATACCAGTATAACTATTAAAGCAATTACTATAACGCCTATCAGCCCCCATATAACCAGGTCACTTGGCCCTGAATCAGCTGCTGCGGTGGCTGTACCAGGTGCAGGAGTAGCCGCCTGTTCTTTTTTCCAGTCATCGCGTACATAAGCCAATATGTTGCTTACATCGGCATCGGTAAGATTACCGAAAACCGTCATGCCCTGCTGGTTAAACTTGTTGTAAATAGCTAAAGCTTTAGGATCTTTTGCCGCGATTAGCGCCTGGTTGTTCTGGATCCATTTGGTTAACCATTTATCATCCGTTTCACCGGTGATCAGCGAACCCAATGCCGGGCCAACTACTTGTTTATCGATGGCATGGCAAGTTGTACAATTTGCTTTAAATACTGCTTCGCCTTTTGCGGCGTCGCCTTGAGCGTGGGCAGATAATCCCAAAATTGCAAAACCGGCAACCAGTAAAACCGTTTTTGAAAATTGCTTGAAAATCAATGAGATATTTCTCATAAAGTGTATTTATGCTGAATAATTCGTATTATTAAATATTTAAAACCAAAGGCGGACGTATAGGTAGCCCCACTTTTTCAGCCACAAAAGTATAATTTATTACATAATGGCTGACAAATAAATGACAGTAAAACTTAATTTATAATCTTTCTAAATAAATAATATTTTACGTTCAAAACTGTAAAAAAACAGGGTTTAATTTGAAAATTAGGTGATTTGAAGATTTGAAAATGTATCGTATTCAAATTTAATGATTTATATCATTGTCTATTGAAAAACTGATATTATCATAATTTTCAAATATTCAAATTGCCAAATTCTCAAATTCAATTTATTGTTTCAGCAACCATGCAAAAATCAAAGGAGCTACAATGGTAGCGTCTGACTCTACAATGAATTTGGGCGTATGAATATCCAGTTTTCCCCAGGTTATTTTCTCATTCGGTACTGCACCTGAATATGAACCATAAGAGGTTGTAGAATCAGAAATTTGGCAGAAATAACTCCAAAAGGGTATCTCGGGCATTTCCATGTCCTGATAAAGCATAGGTACTACGCAAATCGGGAAATCACCAGCAATACCGCCTCCTATCTGGAAAAAGCCGATGCCTTTACCGCTTGAATTTTTCACGTACCAGTCAGCCAGCCATGCCATGTATTCGATACCACTTTTCATGGTCGATGCTTTTAGCTCGCTTTTTATTACATAGGATGCGAAGATATTGCCCATTGTTGAGTCTTCCCATCCTGGTACCACTATTGGCAGGTTCCTTTCGGCAGCGGCCAGCATCCACGAGTTTTTAGGGTCTATCTCGTAGTACTGTTCCAAATCACCGCTTAGCAGCATTTTGTACATATATTCATGCGGAAAATAGCGTTCGCCGCTGTTATCGGCGTCTTTCCATATTTTATGAATATGTTTTTGCAGACGGCGGAATGCTTCTTCTTCGGGTATACAGGTATCGGTGACGCGATTGTAGTGGTTCTCTAATAAATCCCATTCATCCTGCGGACTAAGATCACGATAATGCGGCACGCGTTTGTAGTGCGAATGTGCCACCAGGTTCATGATGTCTTCCTCCAGGTTAGCGCCGGTACAGGATATGATGTCGATCTTGTCTTGGCGGATCATTTCGGCAAGGGAGATGCCTAATTCGGCGGTACTCATCGCGCCGGCCAGTGTTACCATCATTTTTCCCCCCTCAAGCAAATGTGTTTCGTAGCCTTTAGCAGCATCCATTAATGCGGCGGCGTTAAAATGCAGGTAGTTTTTTTCGATGAATTGTGATATGGGTCCGCGTGTTGTATTCATGATGAATGTATTGTTTGTGTTCGGTGCAAAAGTAGAAAAATTTTTAACCCCCTCCGCCTTACTTTTGTGCAGGAGGAGGTCGCATAAATGTATTGATAGCATATTAAGCTAATGTTATTGAGTAAACTTTCCAATGTTTTGGGCGTTCCCGCTTATCAATAAGTGGGCCTTTCGTTCATACACCTTCGGGCCTTCGCCACAGACAGGTATCCACTGCGTTCCCGAATGCAAAGTTTCTCCAAAATTTCCTTTGTTTAACGTATATCTCCCCGTCAAGCAAAAAATTTCTACCTTTAGAAATCCACTATGAAGAAAATTTTAATACTGGCAGCTATCGTATTTTTTGCGGCCTGCCAGTCGGTTTTTGCGCAGGTTGACTTTGTGAAGCGATTTATAAAGCATATGTATTTTGATAAAGACAGTACTAAAAAAAGCAATTTTGTACTGATACCGGCACTGGCATCGGCCCCGGAAACGGGGCTTGAATTTGGCGGTGCGTCGTTGTTCTCTTTTTACACTGATACTGTTCGCCATAGCATTACCAGGGTATCCAATTTATATGGCTATGCCAGCATCACCACAAAAGGCCAGGAAAAAGTAAGCTTGAACGGCAGCTACTGGACACCGTTAAACACGTATCATTTTATCACCAATTTAAGTTTTTATAACTTCCCTTTCGATTTTTATGGTTTAGGTAATAACACCCGCAATGCTGATAAAGAACTGATAGACGAAAAACGGACGCTAATAACTTTCGGTGCACAAAAGCTGGTATTGCCCAACTTGTACGCCGGCCTGGTATTGGGCGGAAATAAATACTATTATTATTCAGGAACTTATGACCAAAACCCCTTTTTTAAACACGACCCGGATATTGAGAACCGTGGCGGTGGCTCGAATTTATTTATAGGGCCCGCGTTAACCTTTGATAGTCGTAACAATAACACTTATACCACGAAAGGGGTAATTATAAATGCCTATCTCGACATATACCAGGGTATTTTTAAAAATAGCGGTTACAACGGCGGCTTCTTTAATTTTGAATACTCAGAGTTCTTTCTACTGCAAAAGCGCCTGGTTTTTGGAATTGATGTTAAAGAGCAAAGCCTTATAGGCGGCCTCTCTCCTTTTTACCTGATGCCACAATTAGGTAATGATGCCCTGATGCGCGGCTACTACACCGGCCGTTACCGCGATCGTAATCTATTCGCTACGCAAATGGAACTGCGCTACCGCGTAAGTGACCGCTTTGGCCTTGATGGTTTTTTAGGTACCGGCGAAGTAGCACATAATGCCTTTAGCGCTTCGCAACTAAAACCTGACTATGGGGGCGGTATCCGCTATTTCTTCGACACCGAAAAAGGCCTGAGTATACGCGCTGATTATGGTTTTGGCGAAAAACCCGCGGGCGAAAAAAGGGAACAGGGGTTTTATATAGCGCTGGGGGAAGCGTTTTAGTTTGAAGATGTATTGATTTGAAGATTTGAAAATGATTTCTTGGATGTATAAATAAGTTATTACATTTTCAAATCAGCACATTATCAAATTTTCAAATCCTTCATCTATACACCCTAAAAGCGAATTTTGAAATCTTCCTTCTCCTGCCCTTTTCTAAAAAACACCAAACCTATCCAAAACAGATCAACAGTTACAGTTACCCGCGGGTGCGCTTTTATTTGCGCCCATGCTTCTTTCATGCCTTCGCTCCAGTAGATGTCGTCGAAAATAAGCAGCGTGTTTTCGTGTACTTTGGGGAGGCACCATTCAAAATATCTTAGTGTGGCATCTTTTTGGTGATTGCCGTCAACAAACATAAAATCGACTTTATTAAGGTTGTTAATTATCCCCGTCAGGGTGTTGTCGAAGTTGCCGGTTATTAGTTCAATATTATTTAACCCGGCCTTAGTAAATATTCTTTTAGCTACCTCTGCCGTTTCGGGTGAACCTTCGAGTGTATACACTTTGGAATCCGGGGCGGCTTTTTGCAGGTAAATAGTAGTTACACCAAGGCAGGTACCGAGTTCAATTATATTTTTTGGTTGCAGATCCGCAGTAATACGGTACAGCAATTGAGCCAGTTTAGGTGATTTAAGGGCATGGGCGGCTATGTCGCTTATCTTTTTTTGGCGGTTGTTGTTTACGTGCGAACCGGCGCCGAGATCGAGGACGGTTATCGTATGGTCATCAACCAGTAATTCTTTTCGGATGCTTTCAACTTCGGCATATGCTTTGTCATCGTTTTTGTTGTAGATGACTTCATCAACCAGGTGATAAACAAAGGGTGAATGTACGCCGTGGCGGGTTTTTGCGTTAAGCTTGTGTAAAAAAAAATCTTTAGCGAACCGTAAGTTAAACATGTTTTAATTATTAGAAGCAAGAGCCAGGAAGCAAGAATCAAGATATATGATAGAATTTAAATGTTTTGAGCAGCATTTGTTAAAGTTTGCTGTTTCAAATCTTGATCTCTGACTCTTGCCTCTTGATTCTATACGCTTGTAAAAGTATATAAAGTTTGTTATTTTAGCAGTAGAGCATGATAAACGAAACAGAAGTAAACTCCCTGATACGCTTGCTGGACGACCCTGACCAGGAAATTTATAGCCATGTGCATGAGAAATTGTTGTCGTACGGCAGCGAGGCCATTGGCTACCTGGAGTCGGCATTTGAGCAGGCTTTCGACCCAATACAGCAGGAACGTATTGCCAACCTGGTACACGAGATACAATTTGATATTTTAAAGAATGACCTGCGCCTGTGGCTGCACGGCGGCGCCTTCGACCTGCTGCAGGGCATATTAATTATTAATCGGTACCAATACCCTGATCTTGACGAGCAAAAGGTGATCAACCAGATCGAGGCCATCAAGCGCGACATATGGATACAGATGATGAATGAGGCCAGTCCTCCCGAACAGATAAAACTGATAAACCATGTATTTTACAATATCTACGGCTTTAGTGGCAACACTGCCAATCATCTTGACCCCCAGAACAGTTTTTTGAGCCAGGTATTGGAAACTAAAAAGGGGAACCAGCCATCATTGGCTATAATATATTCCATCATTGCCCAAAAGTTGGATATACCTGTTTATGGCGTAAACCTGCCGCAGCATTTTATTTTAGCCTATATGGACGAAAGCCGCCAAAGCGAATTTGAAGGCGGCGTATTGTTTTATATCAATGCCTTTAATAAGGGGTTTATTTTCGGCAGGCGAGATGTGGATATGTTCCTTAAACAGCTGAACCTGAAATACGACAAGCAGTTTTACGAACCCTGTTCAAATACCGACATTATTAAACGCGTTTTACGTAATTTGGTGAGCGCCTATGAGCATTTGGGCGCCGCCGAGAAGGTGGAGGAGGTGAATGAGTTGATGAGAATATTGGAGTAAGTCAGCCCACTCTAAACGGCGTAGCCCTCATGAGCATCGCTTAAAATAATCTAATTTGCGAATAATTTCCCCCGGTCGGGAGACTTAAAGAAGCATTTTAAAGCCATCCTTACCGGGAGGGTTTGGGTGGGGCTACTATTTCTTATTGTTGATCTTAACCGATTCCAGCATTTCTACATCCATTCCATCGTCATAATTAAAGCGGTATAATTCCCAATCATTGTGCGGTTTGTAGAACATGAAGATAAATCTTACAGGCTGGTTCTCATGCTTTACAATATAACTGTATATCACCAAACTGTTGCTGGCGCTTTTTTCAGCGATCAGTTCCCTGCCGATGAATGGCCCTAAAGATAGCTGTAATGAATCAAGCTTTGATTTCAACAGGTTTATCTGGCTTTGGTTGGTGAAGAGTTTATTGGTGCTGAAAATATAATCAACGGCGGAGTCGCAGCTTGTTTTGTACTTTTTAAAAAAGGTTTCTATATAACTTACAACGCCTTTTTGCGCAGGTGCCGATGTTTTTGCGGTGGTTGCAGGTTTTGGGGTAGCTGTTGCGGTAGTTTGGGCTTTTGCTGCAAATGTACTGCATAATACAAACAGGGCTATTAAAAAGTGCTTCAGGCTTAATGATTTCATCGATCTGTTAATTTTTTGATGGCTAAAAATAAATAAAAAGGTGAGAGTTAGATAATAAAAGTTTTTGAAGGGATAGATAACGCTCGGACAAACCTTTGCCCCAACCCTTTGACAGGCTCCGCATGACAACTACACGCGCTTGGTTAGTAATAAAAAGCCCCGCTAATTTTTATTAGCAGGGCCGGTATATTTCAAGACTAATTTCTATTTAACCAAATACATCACTTCCTTAACGGCTTTAATAACGCGTTCAGGGTTTGGTAAGTATTCCTGAATCAGGGTTGGTGCGTATGGCAGTGGTACGTCGCCGCCCATGATGCGCAGGATAGGTGAATCCAAATAATCAAACGCATCCTTTTGTACCTTAAAGGCTACTTCGGTAGCTATTGAACCTAATGGCCAGCTTTCTTCAACCAAAACCAAACGGTTGGTTTTTTTAACCGAATTAATAACGGTATCGTAATCTATAGGACGCACTGTGCGCAGGTCGATCACTTCGGCGTGGATGCCTTCTTTTTCTAATTCGGCAGCGGCGGCATTTACAACCTTCATTATCTTGCCAAAACCTACTAAAGTAACATCAGTACCTTGTTTGGTTACATTGGCTTTTCCTATCTCGATATAATATGTTTCTTCGGGTACTTCCCCTTTATCGCCATACATTAATTCCGATTCCATGAAAATTACCGGGTCGGGATCTAATATTGATGATTTTAGCAAGCCTTTCGCATCATAGGGATTTGATGGTACAACCACTTTTAAACCGGGACAGTTGGCATACCAGTTTTCGAAACACTGGCTGTGCTGTGAGCTTAACATACCCGCGTTACCGGTTGGGCCGCGGAATACAATAGGCACCGAGAACTGGCCACCACTCATGGACATGATCTTGGCAGCGCCATTTATTACCTGGTCGATAGCTACCAACGAAAAGTTGAACGTCATGAATTCAATTATCGGGCGCAGTCCGTTCATAGCCGAACCAATGCCTATACCGGCAAAGCCCAATTCAGAAATAGGTGTATCAATAACACGTTTAGCGCCAAATTCATCAAGCATACCCTGGCTAACTTTATAAGCGCCGTTATATTCGGCAACTTCTTCGCCCATAAGGTATATTTTATCGTCGTTGCGCATTTCTTCAACCATAGCCTCACGAAGCGCTTCCCTGAATTGTATTTCTCTCATTTGTAAACCGAAAAAATTTTATCGCGCAAATATAGGGAATGATGTGTTAAAAACAACCCGGGGCGGAGTGTAACTTTTTTATTTTGATATTATGGCTTTTGCGTGATAACGAACAATATAATAGGCGATGACGTGCAATATACCTGATAGCAGAAAAAAGAATATATTAGCTTCCTGTCAATTCAGCATAAATTGGATAACACCCTCCCGAAAAAAATATGGTTCCTGTGGCTGCAGGGCATAGAGAATGCCCCCTTGCTTGTGCGTAAATGTTACACATCGTGGGTTAAGAGGAACCCTGGCTGGGAAGTGGTTGTTTTGGATGAAAATAATATCGGCAGGTATTTACCTCAACAATTTAGCGGGATAACCAAACAAGCGCTATCGGATGTGTTACGGATAAACCTATTGGCGGCACACGGCGGGGTTTGGGTTGACGCTACTTGTTTTTGTGTGCAGCCGTTGGATAAATGGCTATATGACCATATGGCTTACGGCTTTTTCGCTTTTGATAGTCCGGGGCCCGACAGGATGATATCGAGCTGGTTTATTGCCGCCGAAAAATACAATTATATATGCAGCACCTATCGTAACAAGGTAAATTTATATTGGGCCGAGAACCCTGATATGCGGTTTATTGACGATGCGAAATGGCACAAGTTTAAACGACGGCTGGAAAAGATGAACAGGCAGATTTGGTTCAGCAAATTAACCACGAAAATATTGAAAGTATATCCTTATTTCTGGTTCCATTTTTTGTTTGAGCAGATATATCTGCACGATGAAAACTTTAAAGCGATGTGGGATGCCACCCCTAAACTTAGTGCTGATATACCGCATACTTTATTATTTGCGGGTATTTATAGCCCTTTGAAGGAAGAATTAAAAGCACATATCGATACTAAAACATCGCCTGTTTATAAATTGAGCTGGAAGGAGAAAATGCCTGCTGAACTGAACGGGACGGTGGCGGAGTACCTTTACCTCTTAAATCTCTAAAAGGGTAAAAACACGCCAAGAGGCTCTTAATGGGTTATTACTTTACAATTCCCTCCCAGGGGAGGGAATTAAATATTATCTGTCTTATGATGGGCTATTACTCTCCCAAAGGAGGGAATCGCACAAGACTTGCGTCAGTGGTAGGTTTTAATTAATTTCGGTCATAACTTTAACACTACAACTACATATGAATGAATGGAAACATATGAATCAATTATTGAGTTAGTTAAGAACAGTGCTCATGCAATAAATTTCGCTGAATTTGGTCAAGGCGTTTCTGAGTCATGGATAAAAAAAGCTCAGGACCGCCTTAATGCTATTTTTCCGCCAACCTATGTTTGGTGGTTAAAAAATTATGGTGGCGGAGAGGTGTTTGGAGATGAAATATTTAGTGTTTATGAAAAAGACTTTGACCAGGTTGTGGGAGGAGATATTGTTTACATGAATGAACTCAACCGAAAAAATCAACTCTCTAATTACAATCAACTGATTATTCAAGAAACGGATAGAGCCGAAATCTATTATTTTAATTTATTACAGGGTGATAGAAATGGAGAATATCCGGTTTACCTAAATTTCGCAGACTACAAAAACAAATACGCAGACAACTTTTTAGAATTTCTCAAAAAGCGAATTACAGGCGATAATTAATCGACAAAAAGATTATTAAATCTTAATCACCTCTCCCCCTTCATTTCCGATGCGGCTTCGAGGGCTTTGGCAGCGTTGACTATTCCACCGCTTTTGCACAGGGTGGTAAAATCAACCTTTTGATGGGTGCCGGGTTTATTTACCATAAAACCTGTTAGCGGTGTAGCCGATTGCATAATGGCTTGTTTGATTTGCGCCGCGCTTAGTTTGGGATAATATTCAAGTATTAGCGCCGCTATCCCGGTTACGATCGGAGCAGAAAAACTGGTGCCATCTGCGGTATTAAATTCGGCACCGGAATTAATGCTGGTCACTTTTTCGCCGGGGGCAAATACATCCACGGTTTTTTTGCCATAGTTACTGAAGCTTGCAGCCAGTGATGTATCGGCGTGGGGGGCTGAAGCACCTACAAATATTACATTTTCATCGTGTATTGTTCCATCCAAATAGGTAGCATTCGGATAATCGGTTACCGAGTCGTTATTAAGGTTATCGTTGCCTGAGGCTACCACCAGCATAACATCTTTTGAGGCGGCATATTTAAAAGCGGCATCAACCCACTCCTTATGCGGCGACAGCCTTTTGCCAAAACTCATGTTAATGATCTTAGCACCACTGTTAACAGAGTAGCGTATAGCATTGGCAACGTCCTTATCGTATTCATCGCCGTTATCGGTTGCCTTTGCCACCATTATTTTTACATTATCGGCAACACCATCAATGCCATATCCATTATCTCGTTTAGCGCCTATTAAGCCGGCTACGCCCGTGCCGTGGTCAGCATCGGCGTATTGAAGGATGTTGTTGCCATAGGGTTTGCCATCGTTAATGTCCGGGTCGTCGCCAACTATATCGCCGCGCGCTTTTAGATCGGGGTTCAGGTCGTTGTTCAGCTTTTTTATATAATCGCTTATATCTTTTAAAACGGCTACGTTGTTATTGCCTGTGCCTGCCTGTTGAAACACCTCTGTCCATACCAGTTTGCTATACTTTATGGTGGTGTCATTTTTACCATCCAGCTTTTCCAGGTCGGCGATGGAGAAGGTAGCGCCAGCAGGCAGGTTAAGCGCCTTTTTTATAAAACCGTTGCTTATCATCAGGGCGCTCAATTCGGGGCGCAGGTACTGCAGGTAACTGGTTGAACGCGCTACGGTTGAGTCGTGCATCGCTTTTACCTTTAGCCAATAGGCATATTCTTTATCATTACCTTTTATTGGTGCGGTAGCGCTACCATATTTACCCATTAATTTATAATAACTGCGCGTTTCTTCGCTGGTTTCATCAATGTCGGCCCGGCCATTTTTGCCACCTAAAAAATTCCAGCCATGCACATCGTCAATATAACCATCATGGTCGTCGTCTTTACCATTGGCCTGCTTTTCATTTGGGTTTACCCATAGTATGCCTTGCAGGTCTTGCTGCAGGGTATCAACGCCGCTATCAATAATTGATACCAGCACGGTTTTACTTTTCTTCCCTTTTAAAAAATGGTAAGCAGTATTCAGGCTGATACCGTAATAGCCGTCGGTTTTTAGGTCGAGCGTATGCCAGTTTTTGGGTGGATCGGGGCGTACAGGTGTTTGTGCGACAACGAAGATAACTGGTAGTAAAAATATAAACCCTAAAATATAACGCCGGTGGATGATGTTCATTGGTTCACTGGTTCATTAGTTCATTGGTAGCAGTAGTTTGAATACCTGTAAACCGTTTACAAATCAAATTTTATGCCCTGTGCCAAAGGGGCTTTGGTTGAATAATTAATGGTATTGGTTTGGCGGCGCATGTACACTTTCCATGCATCAGAGCCCGATTCGCGGCCGCCGCCGGTTTCTTTCTCGCCGCCGAATGCGCCGCCTATCTCGGCACCTGATGTACCGATATTTACGTTGGCTATACCGCAATCAGAGCCCGCACACGACAGAAATTGCTCGGCTTCGCGCAAATTAAGCGTCATGATTGATGATGACAATCCCTGTGGTACACCGTTTTGCAGGGCGATGGCTTCATCAAGTGTATTATACTTTATTAAATATAGTATAGGTGCGAATGTTTCGTGCTGAACTATATGGTAGCTGTTTTCTACTTCGGCTATACAGGGCTTTACATAGCAGCCCGATGCATATTTATCGCCATCCAGTTTACCGCCTTCAACCACAAAATTGCCGCCTTCGGCTTTGCATTTTTCAATGGAATCAAGGTAAAGTGCCACGGCATCCTTATCTATCAGCGGGCCCATGTGGTTATTTTCATCAAGCGGGTCGCCGATGCGTACCTGTTTATAGGCGTTAACCAGTTTTTGCTTAAAGGCATCATAAACACTCTCGTGGATAATGAGCCTGCGGGTTGAGGTGCAACGCTGCCCGGCGGTACCTACCGCGCCGAACACCGCGCCAACTAATGAGGTATCCAGATCAGCATGTTCGCTGATGATGATGGCGTTATTACCGCCAAGTTCCAGTAAACTTTTGCCAAGCCTTGCCCCTACTGCCGCGCCAACCGCTTTGCCCATGCGGGTTGAACCGGTAGCCGATATTAATGGCAGGCGTGTATCATTAGCCATCAACTCGCCAATATTACGGTCGCCGATTACGAGGCATGATACCCCCTCCTCTATATTATGCTTTTTAAATACTTCCTGTGCTATGTGCTGGCAGGCAATGGCGGTTAGCGGTGTTTTTTCTGATGGTTTCCAGATACAAACATCACCGCAAACCCAAGCCAGCATAGCGTTCCAGCTCCAAACCGCAACCGGGAAATTAAAAGCGGATATGATACCCACTATCCCAAGCGGATGATATTGCTCGTACATCCTGTGCTCGGGGCGCTCGGAGTGCATGGTAAGGCCGTACATTTGCCGGCTAAGGCCAACCGCGAAGTCGGCAATATCTATCATTTCCTGCACCTCGCCATAGCCCTCCTGCAGGCTTTTTCCCATCTCATAGGATACCAGCGCTCCCAATTGCTGCTTGCTGGCTCGCAGGGCCTCGCCTATTTCGCGTACTATTTCGCCGCGTTTCGGGCCGGGAATGGCGCGCCATGTTTTGAAGGCTTTGGCAGCGGTTTCGACTACCTTATTATAGTCATCATCAGTAGCGAATTTTACGGCTGCTATTTTTTTACCATCTACCGGCGAAAGGATGCTCTTTACTTCAGAATTGGCACTGCTGCCCCAGTTACTGCCTGTACTAAACGCGTCGTTTATATGTAAATGATTCAGAATTTTGGTTATATCTATGCTCATAATGGTTACTTTTGTCAAAGGTAAAAATCTTTAAGGCAATTTGTTATCTACCCGCCGTTTGCCGCAAAATGGTTTACATTTATTATCAGGCACTTGTAAAAATCCGTGTTAATAATGTTTGAATGTGGAAAACTTAATTGTCTTTCGGGCTTTTTATAATTGTAATTTAAACTCGGTTAAGCAATAAAACACGACGTTGACCCTGCTTAGTTGAGTATTGTTCCCAAACCTAATTGAATGGAAGAAGATTATGAATTTGGTTTTACCGAGGACCCAAAATTCTCGGTAGAACGGTACGAGGAAATGATACGCAATCATGACCAGTACTTTTTTGATGCCCAGGCGTTTGAGAACATTATCGACTACTATATCGAAAAAAATGATCCGGCCAAAGCCCTGCAAGTATCGGAATACGCGCGCAATCAACATCCCTTTGCCGCTGTATTTTTAATAAAACAAGCCCAGTTGTTAGTAGTAACCAACCGTGCCACCGAAGCGTTTGCCGCCTTGGAGAAGGCTGCTATGCTCGAAGCATCAGACGCGGATATATACATTATCCGTGGCAACCTGTACGAAAGCATGGAACGCTTTGATGAGGCCTTGGAAAACTATGAAAAAGCTTTGGGCCTTGCCGAAGAAACGGATGAAGTGTTGCTGCATATTGCCTACGTGCATCAAAACATGGGCGACTACAACGCTGCCATAAACTACTTGAAACAATGCCTGAAACAGAACATGGAAAACCAGGATGCCCTGTACGAACTGGCGTTTTGCTATGATGTGCTGGACAACCAGGAAGAAAGCGTACAGTTCTATCAGCAGTATATTGATACCGAACCGTATAGCTATGCAGCCTGGTATAATTTAGGCAACGCCTTTACCAAAATGGGGCTGTTTGAAAAGGCTATTGATGCCTACGACTACGCTATACTGATAAAAGACAGCTTTGCATCGGCCTACTTTAATAAGGGTAATGCTTTGGTGAATTTGGAAAAATATGCTGAAGCCATTGAGGTTTACCGCCATACCTTTGAGTATGAGCAGCCGAATGCCGATACTTATTGCGCCATAGGCGAATGCTATGAGAAATTAGAGCAGATGGATGACGCGCGGGCTTTTTATAAAAAATCGGTTAAGATGGACCCTAAACTAGCCGACGCGTGGTTTGGGATTGGGGTAACACTTGATTTTGAGGAACGCTATTTTGAAGCGCTGCATTTTTATAAGAAAGCACTCGACCTTGATATTGCCAATGCCGATTACTGGTTTGCCATTGCTGATGCTGAATATAAATTGAAACATATGGTTGAAGCCGAACAGGCTTACGAAAAAGTGGTTGAACTAAACCCGCTTGATGTGGATGCCTGGCTGGATTATTCATCTATACTATATGAGCAGGACAGGCTGATTGATGCCATTGAGGTAATATCCGATGCCATAAAAAACAATCCCGAGGCGGCCGAATTGTATTACCGCATGGTAGCTTACCTGTTTGCCAAAGGCGATTATAACGAGGCATTGAACTATTTGGAACTTGCGCTGGCATCAGACCCGGAAAAGCATTATATTTTGTTTGATTACCTGCCGCAATTGCAAAAAAATAAAGTGATAGTGGATATTATTAACAGGTATATGAAATAGCCCCCCTAAATCTCCCCCGGAAGGGGGAGACTTTTGTATCAAAATATAAAGTTTTTTTTAAGTCCTCCCTACAGGGAGGATTTAGGTGGGGCTAACTTCCTCACATTTGTTACTTAATTAAAACCAAAGCATATTTGTGTTTTGGTTTTTTTTTTGAACTTTACAGCGGTGTTTAGCGTTAAACCCATTGATTTTGTATATCAACCTTATTATTCTATATGAACTATCACATTAATAACCTGCCCGAACGTACTGTAAAACCGCGCAACAGCGGCATTACAATGGTAATGGACAAAGGCCTTAGCGTAAGGCAGGCTGAAGATTTTATTGAAGTTGCCGGTGTACACAGCGATATTATAAAGCTGGGCTGGGCAACATCATTTGTTACTCCTAAACTTCAGGATAAACTAAACCTGTACCGCGATGCCGGTTTGCCGGTTTATTTTGGTGGAACATTATTTGAAGCATTTATTATCCGTAACCAGTTTGATGATTACCGCCGCACGCTCGACAAATACAACATGGAGTATGTGGAAGTTTCGGATGGTTCGATAACTATTGAACATGATGTTAAATGCGAATACATACGCAAACTGAGCGAAAACTATACGGTAATATCCGAAGTTGGATCGAAGGACGTGCAAAAGATATTCGCCCCTTACAAGTGGATACAACTGATGACCGCCGAAATTGAAGCGGGATCGTGGAAAGTGATAGCCGAAGCACGCGAAAGCGGGAACGTAGGTATTTACCGCGACTCGGGCGAAGTAAGGCAGGGGCTTGTTGACGAAATACTGACCCAGATACCTGAAGAAAAAATCATATGGGAAGCCCCGCAAAAAGCACAACAGGTGTGGTTTATAAAACTTATTGGCGCCAATGTTAGTTTAGGTAATATTGCGCCGGTTGATGTTATCCCGCTGGAAACATTGCGCCTGGGGATACGCAGCGATACGTTCGATCATTTTTTATAGATGGGAGAGAGGCAAGAAGCAAGATAAAAAGTTAGTTAAATTTAATTCTTGGCTCTTGATTCTTGACTCTTGATTCTAATTTTCCCCTATATTTATATGCTCAAATATTCATATCGAAATGAAAAGGATATTACTTGTTTGCGTACTTGCTTTTGTTGGCTGCCATTTACTGGCCCAAAGCCTGCCGCAATTTGACCAGGTAAGGCTGCAAAAAAACAAGGATTTTAAATTGGCCGAACCAACGGTGCTTCAAACGGCCGAATTTATAACATCAACCCCCATTGATAAAAATACCGATGCCAAAACAATTGCCGCCCAGTTTTTAATGAAATGGATGGATGGCACCCCCGAATATACTTTTACACTTGATGAAAACTCGACGCGATCTTTCTTACAAAATAACCAATTGATGATGGTTTATATAGCGTCGATGGCTAAATATGCCATACAAAATAAGCAACGCAACAGCAAGCTCATTACCATAAACGCTATAAAAAGTTTGCTGGCCTATATTAACGACCCTGCCAACAATGTAAAAAAAACAAATGACCTGAAAGAACTTTCGCAGGCAAATGAAAGCGGGCAACTCGAAAGTTTTTTAAACCTTTAGCACGTTAAATTATTATAAAGAATAGATTTGTGATCTATTAATGTTACCCCATGAAACTATCATGATCTGGAGTTTCCGCAGGAATATAATAAAGATCTTGATAGCTTCATCACCTAAAAAACAATTATACCGATGAAAAAATACGGGCTTATCGGCTTTCCTCTCACCCACTCTTTCTCGAAAAAATACTTTACTGAAAAGTTCGCAAAGGAAAAAATAACCGGTGCTGAATACGACCTTTACCCGCTTGAACATATAAAGGACCTGCAGGATATGTTAGACCTGCACCCTGATATTTGTGGCCTGAACGTAACCATACCGCATAAGGTAAGTGTTTTAAAATATCTGGATTGGATAGAGCATGACGCGAGAACGGCAGGCGCGGTAAACTGCATACGTGTGATAGCTGAAAGCCCGGTACTGGCCTCGTTTTTAGGCGAGGTTGGCGAAGTGGGCCACGATTTTAGGCTGGAGGGCTTTAATACGGATATTTATGGTTTTGAAAGATCATTAAAACCACTGATAACCGATGAGCATGAAACAGCACTGGTTTTAGGGGATGGTGGCGCGGCAAAGGCCGTAAAATGTGCACTTGATAATTTGGGTATAGGCATGACAGTAGTAACGCGCAAACCTACACCAAAGGGCCTGTTGTTTAAGGACCTTAAGCCTTACCATATTAAACGGCATAAACTCATCATAAATACCACACCGCTTGGCACCGCACCCAATTTGAACGAATGCCCGCCTATACCTTACGAGGCGCTAACTCCCGAACATTTATTATACGACCTGGTTTATAATCCTGAAAAGACCCTCTTTTTAAAAAAAGGCGAAGAACAGGGCGCCCAAATTAAAAATGGCTATGAAATGCTTACTTTGCAGGCCGAGAAATCATGGGAGATATGGAACTCGACAGCAATGAACGTATGAGGATAATTGGTTTATTAATTGTGGGTTTATTATTTGCGGGGTGCAGCGGTACGCCTGATTATTCGCCCAAGCCGAGGGGTTACTACCGCATCGTTTTCCCCAAAAAGGAATACCAGGAATATAAAGGGCTCTATCCTTTCACGTTTTTATACCCTAAATACGCTGTTATTACGCCCGATACCAGTTTTACGCGCGATAAAAAGCTCATCAACATGAAGTACCTGATGAATATGAAATTCCCGCAGTTTAATGGTACGTTGCATTTGAGCTATGAAACCATCACCTCAAAAAAGGTGTTTGATGAACTGATAGAGGATTCGCACTCTTTCGCGTTCAAGCATACGGTGAAGTCGACCGGGATAAACCAGGCGCTGATCTATTATCCGCAGAATAAGATATTCGGTATTTATTATACCATTAACGGTAATGCGGCTTCATCGGCACAATTCTTCCTGACCGACAGCACGCATAATTATATCCGGGGCGCATTGTATTTTAACAGTGAACCTAAACTTGATTCGATACAACCGGTACTTGATTTTGTGAAGAAGGATATGGATGTGATGATAAAGAGTTTTAGGTGGAAAGGAGAATAAACACGAATTGGACGAATTGTTTCGAATTTCACGAATTTAAACGCCAATTATTTTCGCCCACGATGTATGTGCGAATGGAGATCAGCCATTATTAGTGCAATTCGCAAAAATTGGTGAAATTCGTGTTAATTGTTAAACACCACCAGTGCCTTTTCAATCCTGCTTATCGTTTCATCCTTACCCAATAGCGCGGCAATATCAAACACATGGGGGCCAAATTTGCCGCCTACCAGCATAATACGGAACGGCAGCATTACATCGCCCGCTTTGAGGGATTTTTCTTCCATCAGGGCTTTGAATTGTTCTTCTAATAAGTGCGCGTCAATGGATACATCACCATTATTCAGCATGACAAGCAAGGTTTTGAAGAATTCGTTTTTGGTTTCGTTCCATTTGGGTTTTACTGCGTTTTCGTCGTAGGCTTTTGGTGCTTCAAAAAAATAAGCCGATTGATGGTAAAAATCGCCAAGTAATATGCAGCGTTCCTTAACAGCATCAATCACTTTTAACAGATAAGTTTCATCAGTAATTTTAATTCCATTTTCTGACAAGACTCTCTTGACTTCCGACTTAAGACTGTCAGCTTCAGACTTCTTGATCCACTCAGCATTATACCATTTGGCTTTCTCGAAATCAAACTTGGCGCCGGCTTTGCTAACGCGATCTATCGAGAACTTTTCCTTCAGTTCATCCAGCGAAAATATTTCATTGTCGGTGCCATCGTTCCAGCCGAGCATGGCCAACAGATTATCGAATGCTTCGGGTAAAAAACCCAATTCGCGGAATCCGGGGGTTAGCTCGCCGGTTTTGGCATCGAACCAGTTCATGGCATATACCGGGAAGCCGAGGCGCGCGCCGTCGCGTTTGCTTAGCTTGCCGTGGCCATCGGGTTTTAATATTAATGGCAAATGCGCCCATTGAGGCATATCGGCTTTCCAGCCTAAATAATCCCACAATAGTAAATGCACAGGCGCTGATGGCAGCCATTCCTCTCCCCTGAAGGCATGGGAGATCTGCATCAGGTGATCGTCAACCACAACAGCCAAATGATACGTTGGCATACCATCGGCTTTCAATAATACTTTATCATCAACCTGGTTGGTATCAAAAGTCACATGGCCGCGTATCATATCGTTAAAGCTTACGGTTTCGCCAACAGGCACTTTTATGCGTATCACATGCGGTTCGCCGGCATCCAATAATTTGTCGGTATCATGCTGCGATAAGGACAGCGAGTTACGCAAGGTATCGCGGTAAGCATGGCCGTATTGAAAGTTGGGTATCTCCTTGCGGTTGCGATCGAGTTCCTCGGGAGTATCGAACGCATAGTAAGCATAACCTTCGCGCACCAGCTTTTCGGCGTATTCGCGGTACAGCGATTTGCGTTCGCTTTGGCGGTATGGGGCGTATGGGCCACCCACTGCCGGGCTTTCATCGGGGGTAATGCCGCACCAGTCGAGGCATTCCATGATATATTGTTCCGCGCCCTCAACATAACGGGTTTGGTCGGTATCTTCAATACGTAAAATAAAATCGCCGCCATGTTTTTTGGCGAACAGGTAATTGAACAATGCGGTGCGTACACCGCCTAAATGTAAACCGCCGGTAGGGCTCGGCGCAAAACGTACTCTAACTTTTTTATCTGCCATTGCGGGGGCAAAGATAGGTTGATTTCGGATTTCGAATGTTCAATTTCGGATTTATTTACAATGGCGCGAGATTTTATTTAGGATTTTGTATGCAAAATTCAAATTATTTCCTTCTTGATTCGTTACAATAAAAATTTTATAAAGATTCAACAAAATCCGAAATCGAACATCCGAAATCCGATATTAAAACATAAATCGTAATTTACCGCCGCATTTATGAACCCATACCAACAAAAAAAGCGCTGGAAATATATACTGATAGTTTTTGCAGTAATAATTGCAAGCGGATCGTTGTTTTATACCAATTATTTAGTTAAGAACATTGCCCGGTCGGAGCGTACGCGGGCACAGGTGTGGGCGCTGAGCATGAGGCAGATCACTATTGCCGATGATAACGACTTTTTACAATACGTTTTCGCGGTGCGCGATAGTTTATTGGTACCGGCTATAATGGTTGATGAAAAAGGCGACATAAAATATTACCGTGGCCTGGACCCTACCAAAACTAATATCAACATGCCCGGGGCCGACAAAATTAAAGGTTCGCCAAAATACGATCCGGCTTATTTCGCGTCGGAACTGGCCTACATGAAGAAGCAGCATGAGCCTATTGAGCTTACTATGCTGAATACTAAATACCTGGTTTATTATAAGGATTCGCCTTTACTGCAGCAGTTAAGAATATTTCCGTATATACAATTGAGCGTTATCGCCATATTTTTAGTGGTGGCCTACACGGCGTTCAACTCATCGCGCAAATCAGAACAGAACCAGGTGTGGGTAGGTTTGGCAAAGGAAACGGCGCACCAGTTGGGTACGCCTATCTCGTCGTTAATGGCATGGGTAGAGCTGATAAAAGATAAATTTCATGCAGAAAAGGACCCGCTAATGGCGGAAATGGAAAATGACATCAAACGCCTGGAAATAATAGCCGATCGTTTCTCAAAAATAGGTTCGAAACCGAAGTTGGAGGAACATTCGGTGTATTACGTAATTAAGGATTTTGTTGATTATTTTAGTGTGCGGGTAAGCAGTAACATTAGCTTTGAGATAACCGGCAACCCGTATTTAAAAGCGGGGCTGAACGTGCCTTTGTTTGACTGGGTGCTGGAAAACCTGCTGAAAAACGCTGTAAACGCTATTGAGGGCAAAGGCAAAATAAAGGTTGAAATAAGCGCCAACAAAACAAAAAAGAACCAGATACTGATTGACATTAGTGATACCGGCAAGGGCATACCGCGCTCCAAATTCGATACAGTGTTTCAGCCGGGATACACTACACGCAAGCGGGGCTGGGGATTGGGCCTTTCACTAACACGGCGCATAGTGCGTAACTACCACAACGGGAATGTTTTTGTGCGCGATTCGGAACTGGGCAAAGGCACAACCTTCAGGATAACATTAAAAAATATACAAAATGATAAAAAAACCGCAGCCTGACGAATACCCTGCATACGCGGCCGCCTATGTAGCCAAGGTGCCTGAAGGGCCCGTAATGGAAATACTGGAATATTTGAAGGAAAGCACCTACAACTTTTTCTCACGGATGACGGATGAACAGGCCGACTATGCTTATGCCGATGGCAAATGGACCGTAAAGCAGGTTTTAGGGCATATGATAGATACGGAACGATTATTTTCGTTCAGGGCGCTGTGCTTTTCGCGCAGGGAGCAACAGGAAATGCCGGGGTTTGACCAGGATGATTATGTTAAATACTCGACCTACGAAAACCGCAGCATACAAAGCCTGGCGATGGAATTTAAGGCTGTGCGCGAAGCGAATATATTTTTGTATGAGTCGCTTACCGGGGAACAAAGCTTATTAAGAGGGATCGCCAATAAGAACCCGGTGTCCGTCCGCGCCCTGGTATACATGACTGCCGGACATGAGTTGTATCATTTGGACCTGATAAAGGAGAAATACATATAGCCCCCCGACCCCCTGAAGGGGGAGTTTATGTGCATATTTGATATAAAATAGAAAGGCGCAATGTTGGTTATACAATGCGCCTTTTGCTTTATGTCCCCCTTCAGGGGGTTAGGGGGCCTTATTCTTTGTCCAATACCTGTTTTTTCTCGATAAGGAACGAGGTAAGTAAACCCAGGCCGCCGAATACGGCTATTAATGAAAAATATATAGCGGGGTTTTCTTCGTCAGGGTTCATGCTGGCGAAAAGGCTGTGATCAAGCACATAGGCTAAAAACAAGCCGATACCCGCACCCATTAGTAATAAGCCCCATTTTAATGTTTGATAAGGCGCTGCACGGGGCTTGTAGCTTCGGGGGTCCATGCCGCGTTCAATCATTGCCATGCGTTCGCGTTTATATAAGTAAACTATACCGAAGATCATTGCAAACATTGCAACAGGAACTATGATCGGTATTAAAACGCCTAATGTTTCTGAGTCCATAATATTTAATTTTTTAAAGTTGATAATATTTTCGTGTTTCATACATCCTTATTGGTGTATTTGTAAGCTATGACTACATGGTTTTTGAGGAGGTTACAGGGTGGATGAAAAAAGTTTTGCAGATGTGGGTAAGGGGATTGCAAATACCATGTAATTTAATCCTGGATTGTAAATTCGGACTAACATAAACTAACATGGGACTGCAATTAAAAAATAGTAGTTATCTTAGTAACCTAAATCTTTTCATACCAGCATGAAGCACTTATTACTTATTATAATTTGTTTGATAATATTAACCGGTTGTTCAAAAAAAAATGATGCATCTAAGCAACCGTTAATCGTAGGGCATTGGGATTATGCTAAGGATTCGGTAAGTACCTATTTTGCAGATACTTTATTTAACACAAGTATAACAGAGGCACAGGGTAGTTACTACCAATTTAATGCTGATGGCACAGGTTTAATCTATTTTAACCCCGAGGGGCTTACCTCAAATATTACTTACCAGGTTAATGGGAGTAATTTAACCATTCATTTTGCTGCCTCACGTACCAATTCAGGTATAGCAATACCTGCTTACACCGCTATCCCAAAGATAACCAGCTTAACTGCACATCAATTGGTCATAGTTTATGACAGCGGGATAATTGCGACTAACGCATCGAACAGACGTGATGTAGAAACCACAACTCTCACTAAATAGCATTTCCCTTGCGTTAGGGGTGGCAGTGGATACTGGCCTCGCGCGTAATGCCTGCAGGCGTATGAACGTACAGCCCGGCCCGCAGGGGAACGCCCTGTTTAGTATCAAGTATCAAGACAGAATATAGCGCTGACGCATGGCTTATAAAATCCTTCATTACATTCAGCGTAACAAAAGGAATCAAAACAAGTATCTTTACATAAAGTGTAACCTCCATCAACGCCGGGTAGTCATAGGGTGTATTATATGCAGAGCAAGCTTTCGGATATTGAGTTAATTGAACAGACTTTGGCGGGCGACCAATCGGCTTACGCCGACCTGGTTAAACGGCACCAGCGTTTTGTTTTTACGCTGGCTATGCGATTTATGAAAACCCGCGAGGATGCCGAAGAAGTGGCACAGGATTGCTTTATAAAAGCGTACCGGTCGCTGGAGTCGTTCCAGGGCGGGTCGAAGTTCAGCACATGGCTGTACAGCATTGTATATACCACCGCTATGACGGCTTTGCGTAAGAAGCGTGTAGATACAGATTCGATAGATGACGAAAATACCTATATCCAAATTGAAAATACGGGCGGATATGATGTAAATAATGTAGAGAATAAATCAAGGTCGTTTTACCTGAACCAGGCGATAGCGCAGCTTTTGCCTGATGACGCGACGATCATCACCTTATTTTATAAGGGCGAGCAATCGCTGGAGGAGATTGCCCAAACCATGGGCATGGAGGCTAATACCGTAAAGGTAAAACTATTCAGGGCGCGCCAGCGTTTGAAGGAGAAGCTGGAGCGTAATTTAAAGGATGAAGTAAAAGAACTGATATGAATACAGTAGAAGAAAAACTCTGGAATTACATTGATGGCAACTGCAACGCAGAGGAGAAGGAAGCCATTAGCCGGCTGATAGAGCAGGATGAAGTGTATCGCCGTAAATACGATGAGTTACTGGCGCTAAACCAGGAATTTGCAGCCATGGAGCTTGACGAGCCGCCAATGGCATTCACTTATAATGTAATGGAGAGCATACGCAACGAGAATGCGCTCAAGCCGTTAAAGGCGCGTGTTAATAAAAACATTATCCGTGGCATAGGCTTATTTTTTGTGCTTACCATATCAGTGATATTAATTTTCGCGCTCGCGAGCATACATTGGTCGGCGGGGGTTGGTGCCCGTCCGTCCGCTATTGAGTTAACACTACCGAACATCAGCCATTATATAACCGGGCCTGCCATGCAGATCTTTTTATTTTTTGATGTGATTTTAGCACTGTATTTGGGCGACAGTTATCTGCGTAAAAAACGTATGGCAAAAGAGGACATAAGTGTTCAGACTGGTGGACAACAACCAAAACACTGACAATTTTGTATAGTACAATTTTCAGTACAATTGTTGGGTTAGTGTACAGGTTAACGTTTTAATTATCTCTATTTCAGTTAGATGCAAAATATGACAATCGAGCGTTATTTTTGGTACGGTAATTGATTTACGATACGCGAACTGGCATCCTTGCCGGTTTAATTGTGATAAGGTTTAGGTTGAAAGTCTCCCGACGCAAGGTTGGGAGGCTTTTTATTTTTTACGGGTATTGTGTAACAAATGTTTAACTTCATGGTCTGAGAGATTAATAACCACCATTATACACCGTTAAATCCTTATTATTATGAAAAAGCTTTATTACTTTACAGTAATGCTGATGGCATGTGCTGTTTTTAATGCCAGCGGGCAGGCCCGTATCCCCGGCTCAAGTACCACACAAACTATTTCGCAGGATTTTGGATTGGGCAAGATCATTGTTACGTATTCGAGGCCGAATGTGAAGGGCCGAAAGATATTTGGCGGCTTGCAGCCTTACGGCGAAGTATGGCGCACAGGTGCTAATGCCGCTACTACTATTACTTTTACTGAGAATGTTATTGTTGAAGGCAACAAAGTGCCTGCGGGCGAGTATGGCCTGTTTACCATTCCCGGCCCTGATGAGTGGACCATCATTCTGAACAAAACCTGGAAACAGTGGGGCGCTTACACCTATAAAGAAGTTGATGACCTGCTGCGCTTTAAGGTAAAACCCATGGCCATGAGCTGGCCGGCAGAAACCTTTACCATACAATTTGCAAACTCGGGCACGCAGGCTACCGATATGGTAATGATGTGGGATAAAACCGTTGTACCTGTACACTTTGCAACTGACGACGACGCGCAGGTAATGCTGAACATTGACACCCTGATGCAGAAAGACCCTAAGCAAAATGCCTTTGTTGCCATACAGTATTATTACGACAATAATAAGGATATGAAAAAGGCATTGGCCTGGGCACAGGATGCTGAGAAAGGCGACCCTAACGCCCCATACTATGTAGTGTGGGAAGCACGTGTACGCCTTAAAATGGGCGATAAGCAAGGCGCTATTGCTGCCGCGCAGCGCGGCGTTGACCTGGCTAAGGCACAAAAGGATGATGAATATGTGCGGTTGAACCAGATGGTTATTGATAAGGCGAAGGAATAGTAATTTTTTTTTGTCATTGCGAGGTACGAAGCAATCGCACGCGTGCTAAGCAATTATGCACAATTCGCGATTGCTTCGTCGTACTTCCTCGCAATGACAAATTTTATTAATACCCTATCACCACACCATCACTTACCGGGTGACCGGTACAAGTCAAAATTAATCCTGCCGTCAAATCGGCATCTGTCAACACATCATTTTTACTCATTTCAACTTTACCGCTTTTGCAGATGGCGGTACAGGCTGAGCATATGCCATCGCGGCAACTATAAGGCAACTTTATATCGTTTTGCAGGGCGGCTTGCAGTATGGATTGGTTCTCGCCTACTTGCAGGTCGTAGGTTTCATTATTAAAATTTATTTTGATATTTTGGGGTGGATAGGCTTTTGGCGCGGGTGTTACGCCGACGGTTTCCACTACAAAATTCTCTTTGCGTATTTGTGCAGGGCCGACACCCATGTATAATAGCGTGAGCCTTATCATGCGCATATAATCAAACGGGCCGCAGAGGTAAAATTCAGCCTGGGTTAGGTTGGTGCCAATGATCTGCTTCACCAGTTGCTCCACCTTAATATTGGTGAGCCGGTTGGCGTCGCTGCTTAGCAGATTGATGATGCTGAGCCTTGCGGGATGCTGTGCGGCCAACGCTTTTAATTCGGCATCAAATAAAACCGACTTATTATCGCGGCTGCTGTAAATTAGGGTGAACTTGCTTTTGCCGGGATGGTTAAGCGCGTATTTCAATTGCGAGAATATAGGCACTATGCCGCTGCCTGCGGCGAAAAACAATCTTTCCTTACCTTCATCATCACTAAGTGTAAACCTGCCTGCGGGTTCAACTGCATTTATTATGTCGCCTACTTTTACTTTAGTGAGCATGAAGCGGGATATCTCACCGTTGGCTATGCGCTGGATGGTGATGGCTATGAGGTGTCCGTCCGGTACAGATGTAAGTGAATAAGAACGGCGTATTTCTTCGCGGTGATGGCCGAAAACCAAGGTGATGAATTGCCCGGCTTTGTAGCTTATTTTTTTGCCGTTGATCTCGCGCAGCAGAAAGGTAGCGGTATCGGGCAGCTCCCATTTTATGGCTTCGACTTTGAGTTGCAGCATGGCACTAATCTACACAGTCAGCACTATCTTCCCAAACTGTGTTGAATGCTCCATTTTTTTAACTGCTGCATCACCGTCTTTCAGCGGGATTACTTCATCTACCACAGGTACAATCTGGTGTTCATTCACTAAATCCAGCATGGCTTTAAAATCGGCGGGGCTGCCCATCATGGTGCCGATGATCTGTAATTGCCGCCAGAATATTTTGCGGCCATTGAGTGGCGGGATATTGCCTGCCGTGCCGCCGAATATTACTATGCGGCCGCCGGGCTTGCAGATGTCGGGCATTTTAGCGAAGCCGTCTCCGAGGGCGCTGTCGATGATGACATCAAAACCACCGCCTGAAAGCTGATCCAATTGCTCGGCCCAATCCTGCGCCTTGTAACTTACGCCTGCTGATGCGCCAAAATGTCTTGCCTTCTCAATCTTATCGCCCGAGCCTGAGGTTACAAATACCCTGCAACCTGCCGCTTTGGCAAATTGAAGCGCGAATGTGCCCGTGCCCCCGCCTACCCCGCTAATCAAAACGCTATCGCCTTTTTTGGCTTTGCCTTTGGTAAACAGCGCCCGGTAGGTGGTTAAACCTGCCAATGGTAAAGCTGCCGTTTGTTCCCAGGTTAAATGCTTGGGTTTGGGGTGTAAGTGCTGTGCCTCCACCTTTACATATTCGGCGAAGGTACCATCGTGCGGTAATCCTAATATCTTAAAGTTATCCGACTGAAAACTTTCATTATCGCCCCAGCCATAACCGGGATTGATGATCACCTCCTGCCCTATCCAGTGCTTATCGGCCTCGCTGCCTACCTCGGTTACGATGCCCGCACCGTCGGAGCCTAAGATGGTGGGATATTTGATGCCGGCGTATTTGCCGATGGTGATCCAGTAATCGCGGCGGTTAAGCGCGGCCGCTTTAAGCTGCACCACGGCCTCGCCCGGGCCAGCAACGGGTTTGTCGACCTCTTTGTAGGCTAATGGTTGGTCGGCGGATTCTAAGACTAATGCTTTCATGCCCCCTCTAAATCTCCCCCTGAAGGGGGAGACTTTTGAATATAATATTTGTAATGAATTAGTTATCTACGCTCCCCCTTCAGGGGGCCGGGGGGCTACGCCTTGCTATACAATTCAGCCACTTTATCCCAATTTACCACGTTCCAGATGGCGGCGAGGTAGTCGGGGCGGCGGTTTTGGTATTTGAGGTAGTAGGCGTGCTCCCAAACGTCGATGCCGAATATCGGGGTGCCTTTTACTTCGGCAATATCCATCAGCGGGTTATCCTGGTTAGGGGTTGAGGTTACGGCCAGCTTCTTATCGGCAGTAACAATTAACCACGACCAGCCCGAGCCGAAACGGGTAGCGCCCGCGTCGCTCATTTTGGTTTTCAACTCATCAAACGAGCCGAATGTGCTGTTGATGGCATCGGCCAGTGCACCGGTTGGCGCGCCGCCGCCGTTGGGGCCAAGCACCGTCCAAAACAGGCTGTGGTTATAGTGGCCGCCGCCGTTGTTGCGTACCGCCATCGGGAAGCTTGATATGTGCCTGATAATATCTTCAATGCTGCTGTCGGCCTCGGGTTTGCCTTCCAGCGCCTTGTTTAAGTTGGTAACATAAGCCTGGTGATGCTTGCCATGGTGAATTTCCATGGTCATTTTATCAATGTGCGGTTCTAACGCATCGGTAGCGTAAGGTAACGCCGGTAATGTGAATGCCATAATGGTATGTTTTTAAGTTTTTGTTGATAGTATCACGGCAAATATAAGGTTTGAAATATGGTTTTTGTTCTAAAATAATGTCATGTTTTTTCGGGTTCGAGGGTCGGGTGGCGGGGGTTGGATGTGAGCGGCAAGAGTGGGTTTGGGAGCTGTTTGACTTTTGACTTTAAACTTTTGACTTATTTGGGCGTTGCCTGCGGCCCGCGCTTTACGCTCATACTGCACGAGGCCTTAGCCACGGGCCGGTATCCGCTGCAATCGCTAACGCATCCATTCCACTCGTCATTGCGAGGTACGAAGCAATCTCTTTAAGCTAAGTAGTGAATATTGTTTGTCCGTCCGTTTAGGATAAGACAGGTTGGGGACGGTGCGGGCTGGACTATGGTTTTGACGTACACTGTGTGAACCTCATTAACCTTAGGTTAATAAAATAAATCCAAATAAGGGGACCGCAGAATTAGGAATTTTAATTTAATAAAACAATAGGCATTTTTTTTTTGAAAAGACCTATAATAAATTTTGAAAAGGCATACACCCCCCCTCCAATACCAATCGTATTTATTGCGATGGTGCTGTAGATATTTATATTATTGATTATTTGCCCTAACATCTTAATATCAAGATAATTAAAAAAAGATGTATTTCAAAATAATATTTTAAAAAATTAGGATCTCAAATTCTGCCTAAAAACACGCACTCAACATAAAAAACATTTTTGCCATCTTGATTAATTTCTTTTAACGAAACCCATTTTGTTCGTCCGTTACCTGTTAAGACTGTTGGCGAACACTGCGGACATTACTCATCGTCTTCATCCCAATCATTGCGACTATCAGTTAATTGAATGGTGATTATATGCTCATCCTGTTCAAGTGGTGCAAGGTCGTGGGTTTTGAAGCAGTACACGGTATTCTCCTCATCTGCCCATAACGTTAGCATGTACAGGCCCGGCACTTCGCAGGTGAGGCGGGTATTGGCAGGTATCTCAAAGTATTCCAGTATCTTTAATATGATGGCTTCGGTTTCCTGTTTGGCTTCTATAACATCATCGGTTGCATCATGGGCTTTGAGTATGCGGCGGTTGCAACTGATGATAGCATCCAGTTCAGCAACATCGGTTTGGCCTGTATAGGGCAGGGCGTTATCTATCAGGCCAATCAAACGCCTTTCCTTTTGGTCAACTTGTTGCAGCAGTTCATAATATTGCTTGCAGTAGTTAGTAAATTCTCCTTCCATAGTTTATTAGTTGTATGTTTTCAAACTCCCTCCCCTGGGAGGGGTGCGGTGGCTGGTGTAGTAGCGGGGAGGGGTTTATACGCCTGATCAAACCCCTCCCTACACCCTCCCAAGGGAGGGAATCGCGCGAAGCCAGCTTCTATTTCATAATTTGTTCAATCCAGCGGTCGGCGAGGTCGATGCCGCGTTGGCGTTCTTCGGGTGTGGCTGTGCGTTCAAGGCTGTTATCAATGCTCATGTTAAGGTTATGCAGCCTCCCTCTTAATTCCTGTTTTTTCAGTTTCCAATGGTGGTAAGCGTTCAGGTCGGGGTACAAAATTACCCGGCGGTTTTTCAGCACACTGCATTTGCCCACGTTCAAGCCTTCCAAACTGCCTGCCGCCAGCCACAAATATTCGGGATAGATAAAGCTGCATACAATAGCCGTTTTTTCAGCCTCGGCTATCGCCACGGTTTTGAACGGATGCGTATTTAACAAATGCTCGCCAAAAAAACATTGCTGTAAACTGAAATCGGGCTTTTGATTTTCAACTTTAGACTTCTGACTTAAATTATGTGCCCAGGCAATGTGATTATACGGTTGCTTTACCCGGTGTCCGTCCGCAGGGTTATAGAGCATAATTTTGCCTGTGCGGACGTTGCCGTTCACATCTATCTGCCAAAATATGGTTGCCCCCGGCCAATGTTTCGAGGTGCCAATTTTATATTTTTCCGCCAACCGCAGGGCGGTCGACACGTCGAGCCATTTGGTTAAAAAGGTAATGAAGTGGTTGCTGTCATAAGCCTTTGTGGTGTCGGTTACGTAGTGGTAAGGCAGCGTATCGAAGTGATTCGCCCTTGCCGGCTCATAGCTTATGGCTTTTGCAGCGGTTTCATTAGCAAAATAAGCACGCGGCGTGTGGTGATAACCGCAATTGTCTATACGGTTGCATTTGCCTACATGGTCGGCAAGGTGGGTGTTGGTTTCGGTATCAATGTAGCGGGTAAAGGTTTGTTTATGATGGCAATTAGGGCAGGTGAACCTGCTTTTCATGCCGTGATAAGGTTCGAGGGTGTAGCGGTGGGGGGAAGTCAAAGGTTGAAGGTTTAAAGTCAAAAATTGGGTGTCATGCTGAGGCACTCGAAGCATGAGGGCAAAGGCCTTTACGCTCACCCTTCACTTCGGCGTAGCTCAGTGCAGGCTTGTGCCTCAGGGTGACAGCCCATTTACTGTTAAATGTCCGTCCGTTAAGCAGTTACCCTCCTAACGGACGGACGGGGTTAGGTGCGTGCGGCTTTTATCATACGGTCAACCTGTTGAAATGATTTGCCCAGTTGTGCGGCTATCTCGCGCAGGCTCATGCCGCTTTCGCGCATTTGCAGCGCTTCCTTTGCTTCTTCGGGGTCGATGTTGCGGGTAGGTTTGCGCAGGTGTTGGGCTTCGGTGCCATAGCTTTCAAACCTGTATTGCAAAAAGTTGGCGGGTTTTTCAATGCGGCATATACATACGTTATTTGCGCCGTATTCCTGCCCTGTATTGCGTTGCTTAATTTGTTTAAGGTAACGCAGCTCCTTTTCAACCGTGCTTTCGCCTACGGCAAAGGCGCTATCGCAAAAGTTCATCAGCATTTTACTGCCGCCTAAATCATTGCGGGTAATGGGCAGGCTCATATCGCGCTTTGGCGTATGCGCCAGTACCAGCAGGCTTAAACCGTAACGGTTCTTCAACGCTTTTAACTGCTTCATTAACGGCAAAGCATTTTTAGCCTTTTCGTTTTCGTTGCCTAAATAGGTAAGGTTATCAATAACCACCACTTTGGCATTGGTTTGCACTATGCCACGTTCAAGGCAGGCGCTTAGGTATTCGTCAAAATCCTTAAAGCCGGGTGGCAGCTCGCTATCGGGGTTTAGCTCGGCACGGTAAAAGTTGCTGTTAAACTGGTAGTGGCTGGTATAATCAACCGAGTAGCGTGCTTCAAATTGTTTTTCAGTCAACTCAAAATCGCAATATAATACGGGTTGCATATCAGCTTCGCAATCAAATGGTGCCATAGCTGTACCGTTGCTTATGGCGTTGGCTATTTGTACCGCTAATATGGATTTACCCAAATTACTATCAGCAAATAAAATACATAACTCGCCCTGGAACCAGAATTTGCCAAATAGCATTTTTGGTATAGCGCGCTTGTTAGCCTGTTGTAACCAGGTGTTAGCAGGGCGAATGTTTAACAATTCATCATCATCAGAGTAATAGGCATCATCAAAGTAATCATCGGTTGATGTAGTGGTGCAGGTTGGTTGGTTGAGGCTGCTTTGGGTAGCAGATTGGTTGTTGGATAACATATTTGATAGGTTAAAAAATGAATGAGATTTAGAAAATACCCCTCATATAGCCACTTATAGTATAAGTAGGCTTTTATCTTTTTTTAAAGAAAGACCTGTGTAGATTATGTGATGTTGTTGTGTCCGTCCGCTAAGGGTGTAACACTACTAACGGACGGAATGATTAAGAGCTAACTGAACAGTTTGAGGGGGATGTTCATTACAAATGTAAAGATAAATCTTTTATATTAAAGAATATTCTTGATTAATAATTTGTAAGGGGTTGATTTTGAGAGGGAAAGTTTTAGCGACGCTCCTTTAACATCAACACATTTTGCTGTAATCAGTCTACCATCTGTTTCAAGTTCCAATCTTAAATCCACCCATTATAATAGGCTACTTATAATAAACTCAAGCAATATAGCTACTACACATTCAACACAAGGGGCTACAAAGGGGCTTCAAAGGGGCTTCAAAGGTCCTTTGTGTATATCTTGTATATACGTTATATACACATCAATAACTGTACATTGTATAACTCCAACTACATGGATACCATAATTAGATTTCATCTCCAGCATCTAAAATTGGTAGCCAAATTTGACATATAAGGCACTTTTAAGACGATTTAATAAACTTTTTTTTCTATTATGTGTAGGTATACACCGTATATACATATAGATACATATTAATACATGTCGATTTAAACCCATTATATGTACGTCTTTTTTTTATCAAAAAAATATTTGCAAAAATGTATTCTTTATCATTACCTTTATGCCATTCATTAATTCGAAGCACAATGAACAATCAAAACACAATCGATGACTTAATAAGTCTTAAGTCTGAATTTTTAAAAAAGATAGAGCATATCGACGCTACAATTGCAATGCTCAACGGTGATATTTTTGCTATTGCCCATCATGGATCAAAGAAAAAAGCACCTTTTGATGCTAAGGATAGCTATAAAGAAAAAATAGCTAAAGTACTGAAGGATGAAAACAGATTTTTAAATATCACTCAACTCATAGACATTATTCATTCATATAATCCTAAACAATCAAGGGATGATGTAAAAAATAGTGTTAATAGCGCAAAATCTCTTCTACTAAAAGAGAATGCTATTATAAAAGTGGTAGCTGGTTCATCAAATCAAAATAGCTTTTATGGTAGCCCTAATTGGCTAACATCTGAAAATAAGCCACAACCGGAACATATGTATGATGAAAGTTTAATTAAGGAAAAAAAGTTAATAGAGATTTAATAATAAACCCCGCCTTTGAGTTTCGAAGCACAATCGGCGGGGTTTAAAGATGTTTATCTTAACAAATAAATGGGGCTCGATATAAGTAGCATACGTAAGGCTTGTCATCCAGAACGTAAGGGTGCAACTCCCTCGGGCTCCACATTTACTTCCTTCAAAGGTAAGTAATAATAATTTGTATTGACAAAGAAACTGTCATTTTTTTGTCAGAGACTTCGTTTACATCCAGTTTTTGGGCGGTGATTTTTCGCATTATTTAGGGGCTCTCATCTAATCGAATGCACACTAAATTTAACTATACTCGTAATGCAAGGCTATTATAATATAGTGTCCGGCGTGTTCGGGTGGCGTTTGTTCCTGAAGCGGACGGACGGATTAGATAGTATCAAGTAATTAGTATCAAGTATCAAGATGTTTGCATGGCGTACAGAGATTGCTTCGTACCTCGCAATGACAAATTGGTGAGTTTGCGTTAGCGATTGGAGTGGATACCGGCCACTTCGAGAGCCTCAGTGCAGGCCGTGGTTAAGGCCTCGTGCAGTATGAGCGTAAAGCGCGGCCGTTAGGCAACGCCCTAATACATGCTTCATTAGGCCTTTGCGCTCATACTTCGAGAGCCTCAGCATGACACCCTACCCGAACCGCGCTAGCCGAGCCCCGAACCTCACCTTTTACTTTTAAAAAACTCCCTCACCAGTTGGGCGCATTCGTTTTCTTTGATGCCGCCGGTGATTATGGTTTTGGGGTGGGTTACCTGTTGGTTTAGCCGACCGAAGCCGCGCTTTTGGTCGTAGGCGCCGAATACTATTTTGCCTACCTGGAACCAATAGCTTGCGCCGGCGCACATTACGCAGGGTTCGAGGGTGACGTACAGGGTGCAATCTTTCAAATACTTGCCGCCTATGTAGTTGGCGGCGGCGGTGAGGGCCTGCATCTCGGCGTGGGCCGATACGTCGGTTAGGCGCTCGGTAAGGTTATGCCCGCGGCCAATGATCTTGCCCTGGCACACTACCACGGCGCCGATGGGTATCTCTTTTTCGGCAAGGGCGAGGCGGGCCTCTTTTAGTGCCTCGTTCATAAAAAACTCGTCGGGCGAGATGGAGAGCGGCTCATCGCCAAAGTTTACGTACCTCATTTGCGGCGCTTTACTGGGGGTTTTACGTTCAGGTTTTTGATGGTTTTCTTGAGGTGCTTCTCGGTGGCCACTACCATGGCTATACCCACCCCCATCGCCCCGCCGAAGAGCATAATATAGCTTATCATTTGCCGGGTTTGGAAGTCGGTTACGTAAGTGATGGCCAGTACGTTGATGGCGAAGCCTACGATGAGCACAAATAGCCCGGCTTTCATCATGTAGATAGCGGAGTAGCGGTTGCCCTCGTCCCACGCTTGCTGGCTGCTGCGGGCGGCGGGGGTGCGGTAGCCGTACCAGCGGTTGATATTCTTGGGCGGCAGGTAGCGTTGCAGCGCGCCTATTACTATAAACAGTGCGCCAATGAGGTGCGGGCCGATGAGGTATATGGAGTAGTTCATGCTATATGAGTTTGCTGCCGTTGGGCACGGGTTTGTCGATGGTGGTGAGGATGATGTCGCCATTTTCGTCGGCCATGCCGGTTACCAGGAATTGCGACATGAAGTTGGCGATCTGCTTCTCGGGGAAGTTGATAACGCCGATGATCTGCCTGCCGGGCAGCTCCTCCTTAGTGTAATGCTTTGTTATTTGTGCGCTCGACCATTTGATGCCGTGCGGGCCGAAGTCGACCTTGAGTTTGTAGGCGGGTTTGCGGGCCTGCGGGAAGTCGGCCACCTCAAGGATGGTGCCGGCGCGGAGCTCGACCTTTTCAAAATCATGCCAGGTGATGGGTTGCATAACCACAAAGGTAAGAAGCCCCCTCTAAATCTCCCCCGGTAGGGGAGACTTTTTTTTAGCTTACCCTCTTTACGCGCAGCGGAGAGAGGGTGATTGAGCGACTTAGCGAAAATCGGGTGAGTTGAATGTGTGGGCGACATGGAGGTGATGCATTGGCGCTCCGTTTACTCACCCGGTCGTTGCTTCGCTCGACCACCCTCTCTTCGCCTGCGGCGGAAAGAGGGTTGGGGAAGTTTTGGAGGTGATGCATTGGCGCTCCGTTTACTCACCCGGTCGTTGCTCCGCTCGACCACCCTCTCTTCGCCTGCGGCGGAAAGAGGGTTGGGGGAATTTTTGGGGGGGGGTGATGCATGGCGCTCCGTTTACTCACCCGGTCGTTGCTTCGCTCGACCACCCTCTCTTTGCCTGCGGCGGAAAGAGGGTTGGGGGAATTTTAGGGGATGTTAATGTTATATTTGTGATGATGGAAGGGCCAGCAAAAAATCACCGTAAGATTATTCATATTGATATGGATGCGTTTTATGCGTCGGTGGAGCAGCGGGATAACCCGGAGCTAAGGGGCATACCTTTGGTGGTGGGTGGCTCGCCCGAGGGGCGGGGTGGTGTGGTGGCTACGGCGAGTTATGAGGCGAGGAAGTTTGGGATACGGTCGGCCATGCCGTGTAAGCAGGCGTTGCAGCTTTGCCCGCATGCTACGTTCGTGAGGCCGAGGTTCGCTGCTTATAAGGAGGTGTCGCAGAAGATCAGGGAGATATTTAGCAGGTATACTGATCTGATTGAGCCGTTGTCGCTGGATGAGGCTTATCTGGATGTGACGGAGGATAAGCTGGGGGTTGGTTCGGCTATCGAGATAGCGAAGCAGATAAAGCAGGCGATAAAGGATGAGTTGCAGCTGACGGCCTCGGCGGGGGTATCGGTGAATAAGTTTGTGGCGAAGATAGCTTCGGATATGAATAAGCCGGATGGGCTGACGTTCATCGGGCCATCGGCTATTGAGGGGTTTATCGAGAAGCTGGCGGTGGAGAAGTTCCACGGGGTAGGCAAGGTTACTGCCGAGAAGATGAAGAAGATGGGTTTGTTTACCGGGGCGGATATTAAACAATTATCGCAAGAGCAATTAGTTGTACATTTTGGCAAGGCGGGTAATTTTTATTACCGGATAGTGCGGGGAATCGACGAGCGCGAGGTACAGCCACACCGGGAGACAAAATCGGTTGGCGCGGAGGATACTTTTACTTATGACTTAACCACCATTGAGGAAATGGAAGCCGAATTGGATAAAATTGCCGCAATAGTATGCGGACGCCTGCAACGTTATGAGCTGAAAGGACGGACGGTCACGCTTAAAATAAAGTATAGCGATTTTAGGCAGATCACACGCAACCGCTCATTAGCCTCACCGGTTAATGACCTGGAAACCATAGCATCAATCGCAAAGCAGTTGTTGGCTGCTACCGGGCCCGAAGATAAAAAAATAAGGTTGCTGGGTATCTCGCTTTCAAACTTTGGGGAGCCGGAAACCAAATTCCGCGCAGAAAAATGGCCGGATCAACTAAAATTGTTTCCATTGTAAACTTCCTGTTACAAAACCGTTAAAAAGACGGTTATCCTTTTTATCTCATTTTAATTTCTTTTGACAACATAAATTTTATTTTATGTAAAGTTTTGTCTTTTTTAATGAAAGTATGCTAACTTTTCATACTTATTAAAAAAATTTAAAAAGTATTTGGAATTATAGATCTATTTTAATTAAGTTTGATAAACCAACATCTAAATTTCTCTTATTGGATGGAAATTAAAACTAAAATTGTTAAAAGCGCCGAATTAAAGAACATTATTATCAAGTGCCTGTACTTTGATAAGGCGCTTTCATGTGCGGAATTGAGCGAAATTTTAGATAAAAGTATCCCATCTATATCAAAAGCGGTAAATGAATTAATTGAAGAAGGCTTTGTTGTTGAACAAGGCTACGCGCCGTCGAGCGGGGGGCGCAGGCCGCTGATGTATGCCTTAAGGCCCGAAGCCATGTATATTTTGACAGTGGCCATGGACCAGCTCTCCACCCGCATACAAATGGTGGATATGCTGAACAACCCTGTTTCGGAAATCGTGATGACGGAGCTTAAACTGCTTAACAACCCTCAGGCACTGCCCCAACTGATAGAATACATTAACGACTATATTACTTCGACAGGCATATCGAAGAACAAAATTGCAGGTATTGGAATTGGCATGCCCGGTTTTATCAATGCCCGCGAGGGTATAAACTATACGTACCTTGATGCTGGTGGCCAAAGTTTAACTCAACTTATTACTGTCAAAACCGGCATAGCTACTTATATTGAAAATGACTCGAGCCTTATTGCTTTGGCTGAGCAGAAGTTTGGCATTGCTAAGGCACAAAAGGATGTGATGGTGATAAACCTGGGCTGGGGTATTGGCTTAGGCATGATAGTGAATGGTGAGATATACCGCGGCCATAATGGTTTTGCGGGCGAGCTTAGCCATATACCATTATCGGATGGTGATGGTACGCTTTGTACCTGTGGCAAGCGTGGTTGTTTAGAGGCAGAGGCATCAATGCTGGTGGTGGCCGAGAAGGCGATACGTGGTATAAAGAAAGGCCATATATCGAGCTTAAAACATACGGATAAGGACCACTCGAAAGTAGTGGGCAACGCTATTATGGAAGCTGCCAATAACGGCGACCAGTTTGCCATTGAACTGCTTTCAGACGCGGGCTATAAGATAGGTAAGGCGCTGGCTATTTTGATACACATCATGAACCCTGAAAGCATTGTGTTAAGCGGTCGCGGGGCTATAGTGGGGAAAATATTGCTGGCACCTATTCAGCAGGCGCTAAATAAATATTGCATACCACGGCTGGTGAGCAGCACCCAGCTTTTAATATCAGACCTGGGTTTTAATGCCGAATTGATAGGCACGGCCGTATTAGTAATGGAAAATTTTGACAAAGAAAATAAAACACAATTAATAACCACTAAAGAAGCAATTATGGAGAAAGCAACAAAAAACTAACCTAAAAAAACTCATTAACACTAAACTAATTCAAATTAAAATGAAAAAATTATTACCACTAATGTTATTAGTGCCATGCATTGCTTTTGGGGCAAATAGTCACCAGAAAGCAAGCGTGGCCAAGGGCACAAAAACAGGCACGACCCTGAATGTGCCAAATGCCACCGCCATAAAGGGGGTGGTAAAGGATGAAACAGGGGCACCGCTTGCAGGTGTAACGGTAGCGATAAAAGGAACAACTACCGGTACGCAAACTGATGTAAACGGCGCGTTTAGCCTGAATGCTAAAGCAGGCGATGTTTTAACAATATCATATATTGGCTATGTAAGCAAACAGATAACTGTTGGCAGTGAGAACTTCTTATCAATCACCATTTCAACAGACACTAAAAACCTGAACGAAGTTGTTGTAACAGCGTTGGGTGTTAAACGTTCGGAAAAATCACTGGCCTATGCTAACCAGGAAGTTGGCGGTGATAAGCTAAACGCAGTAAAAACCGATAACTTAATGAATAACCTAAACGGTAGGGTTGCCGGTGTTGACATTTCACCAAGTTCATCAGGTGTTGGCGGTTCGGTTAAGGTAATTTTGCGTGGTAGCAAAAGCTTTGCCGGCAGTAACCAGCCTTTGTATGTGATTGACGGTGTGCCAATCACCAATAACTCAAACTCCAACGGCCAGCCAGGCGGTACTTACGGTGGCTCACCCGATGGTGGCGACGGTATATCGAACTTGAACCCTGACGATATTGAAAGCATGACCGTATTGGAAGGCGCTTCGGCAGCAGCCCTTTATGGTAGCCAGGCTGCAAACGGCGTAATCCTGATCACTACCAAGAAAGGTAAAGCAGGTAAAGCTGAGATCAACCTTTCATCGTCATACCAAACCGATGTTATTTCATACAAACCAGAGTTTCAGAATGAATATGGCGAAACACCTAACGGTAACCAAAGCTGGGGCCCAAAACTTTCAAGCCCTGCAACTGCCGATAACGTTGGCCAATTCTACCAGCATGGCAGTAACTTAACCAACGCGGTTAACTTTTCGGCAGGTTCAGAAATGGCCCAAACCTATTTTTCCTATGCCAACACTTATGCACAGGGGGTACAGCCTACTAACAACCTAAACAGGAATAACTTTACTTTTAGGGAAACAGGCCACTTTTTGAACAACAAATTAACTGTTGATGTAAACACTAACTACATCAGCCAAAAAATAGAAAATACGCCGGGTGAAGGCTTTTATTTTAACACCTTACCAGGCCTTTACTTGTTCCCAAGGGGCGTGGATATTACTCCATACAAAACCAACTATGGTGTACCACAACCTGCACGTAACGGCTTATTAACCCAAAACTGGGTAGCTAATGAGGATATCCAGCAGAACCCATGGTGGATATTGTACAAAAACCCTAACAGGAGCAACCGCGACCGTTTGCTGATCAACTCAAGTGTTAAATATGAATTTAACGACTGGTTGAACTTACAGGTACGTGGTAATGTTGACCGCACCAATGATATTGTTGAGCAGGACCTATATTCAGGCACTAACCCAGTGTTAACACAAGGCTTAAATGGTTCATTTGGGCGCGGCGTACAAACTGTTACGCAACTATACGGAGACGCTATTTTGAACTTTAAAGTTCCGATGAAATCATCAGACTTTAAAATTGATGGCTTCGTAGGTGCAAGTATTACCGATGACAACACCGTAGGCCAACTTTTTGGCCAGGGTACAGGCCTTTTGATACCTAACGTATTTATAGAGCAAAACGTACTTACATCGGGCGCCAGCAACGTGACAGACCTGGCCGCAAACCACAATCAAATACAATCAATTTTTGAAAGCGTAAGCTTTTCATACAAAACCTGGGCGTATTTAACTTTGACTAACAGAACTGACTGGTCATCGACCTTGGCATTTACCAACAAGGTAGATTACTCCTACCCTTCAGTTAACCTGTCGCTGATATTGAGCGATATGGTGAAATTACCAACTTTTTTCTCTTATGCTAAATTGCGCGGTTCATATGCCGAAGTTGCAACAACTGTACCAGTTTATGACACCAATTTAATAAGCACTAACGGATCAGGCGGTGTTACATTGGTTAATCCGGTTCCAAACCCATTGTTAAAACCTACCAACACCAAATCATGGGAGGCAGGTACCGACTTAAGGTTTTTGGATAACCGCTTAACCTTAAACTATACCTGGTATAAATCAAACAGCTACAACCAGTTTATACAATATAGCCCTGGTGCTTCATCACCTTATACTACCGGATTCCTTAACGCTGGCAATATCCAAAATACCGGCATGGAAGTTAAATTAGGTTATGATGTATTTAAATCACAGGATGGCTTTAACTGGAATACCGCATTAAATTATTCATACAACAAAAACTTAATTGTTGAACTGAACCCTGCAGCTCCAACTTCAAACATCGAGTTAACAGGTGCAGGTGCCAATGCTTACGAATCAGTATTGGTTAAAGGCGGCTCATATGGTGACATCTGGGGTGTAAAATATGAAAGAAACGCAGCAGGCCAGATCATGGTAGGCACCAACGGCGCTCCTATTAATGACGGTATCTTCAAAAAAGTAGGTAATCCTAACCCTAAATTCCAATTAGGTTGGGAAAACAACTTCAGCTACAAACGTTTCTCATTAGACATCTTAGCTGATGGAAAATTTGGTGGCCAGGTAATGTCAATGACTCAAATGACCATGGATGGTTACGGTGTATCGGTAGCGACCGGTCAAGCCCGCGATGCAGGAGGTGTAACAGTTAACGCTGTTGACCCAGACGGTAAAGCAGTAACAAAAGTTGATGCTCAAACCTGGTATGCAGGCCAGGGTGGCCGCTCAGGTATTGCCGAACCTTACATGTACAGTGCGACTGTTGTAAGGCTTCGTTCTGCTTCGTTAGGTTACACTTTACCTGTTTCAAACAGCTGGATAAAAAGTGTTAGGTTATCGCTTATTGGCAGCAATCTTATATACTTCTACAAAAAAGCGCCGTTTGATCCTGAAATCACCATGTCGACAGCTAATGGCCTGGGTGGTGTAGACGTATTTAACCAGCCTACAACAAGGAACTATGGAGCATCGGTTAATCTTACATTTTAACAAATAGTAATCTTAAAAATATTTAGTGATGAAAAGGATAAATTTTTTAAACAACAAGTCGACGGGGCTCGCCGCTTACAGCAAGTGGCTCCTGGTTGCTTCGTGTTTCATTTTGTTGGCCGGATGTACCAAGAATTTTGAAAACATGAATACAAGTAATACCGGTATAACCAAACAGGATCTATTGTATGATTTTAACTTTATCGGTCAGTACTATCCATCAATACAGCAGCACATTTTTGGTGAAGAAGGCGATTACCAGCTTTGCCAGAATTTGAACTCTGATGCTTACTGCGGCTACTATATGTCGCCAAACCCATTCAGGGGAAACATTAACAATGAAAGCTACGCTTTAGTTGATGGCTGGAACTCGGACGTTTTCGGCATGGCTTACGGCCAGGTAATGGGACCTATTAACATTAACCTAAAAAATGCCGCCCGTACAGCATACCCACATTTTTGGGCAATTGCTTTAATACTGGAAGTACAGGCCATGAGCAGGGTTACTGATTATTACGGACCGATTCCTTACACTAAAGTAGGTTCAGCAGGTTCAACAACCCCGTATGACTCACAACAAACGGTTTATAACACCTTTTTTGCGCAGTTAGATACAGCAGTAGCTAACCTTACAACTTACACCAAAGCAAATCCGGGCTTAAAACCATTCGCAAAATTTGACATGGTTTACGGCGGCGATTATACTCAATGGATAAAATATGCTAACTCGTTACGTTTAAGGCTGGCTATGCACATTGTAAACGTTGATGCTGCAACTGCTAAAACTCAGGCTTTAAAAGCTATTAACGATCCGGGAGGTTTGATCCTTACCAATACCGACAATGCAGGTATACAAGGTATACTTCAATACCACAGCCCGATATGGTGGATAGGTACAAGCTGGACAGATTTGGCTTGCGGCGCTTCATTAACTTCATACCTGAATGGTTACAATGACCCACGTGAATCAAAAATGATCTCGCCGGCAACTGCCCCTGCTTCAATTGCAGGGCAATATGTTGGTATACGTATTGGTACACCTGTTGGTGGTAAGCCATTGTACAACACCTATTCGTTACCAAATTTTGCCAATATATCAGAATATAGCTCAATGATACTGATTAACGCTGCTGAAGTTTGGTTCCTGAAATCAGAAGCAGCGTTAAGAGGCTGGACAAGTGAAAGCGCGCAAACTGATTACGAAACAGGTATAACTACATCAATGGCCCAGTGGGGTGCTAATATTGGCGGTTACCTTAGTGACAACACCAGCACACAAGCTGATTATGTTGACCCGCTTACACCAACACCAGGTACACCTAACGCAAGTATAAAAGCGATGTCGACCATTACCATCGCATGGGATCCTGCCGCTACTAACGAAAAGAACCTGGAGCGTATCATTACCCAGAAATGGATAGCTAACTTCCCTTCAGGTGGTTGGGAATCATGGACAGAATATCGTCGTACAGGATACCCAAGGTTATTCCCTGTTGTGGTTAATAATAGCAATGGCGAAATCAGCACCGACCTGCAGATCCGCAGGATAAAATATCCATCATCTGAATATACCAGCAATGCAACTAACGTTGCTGCTGCAGTAACATTACTTGGTGGCCCTGATAAAGGCGGAACACCGGTTTGGTGGGATACCAATAAAGGCAAGGCCAATCCGACGAATTTCTAATTACACCGTTTTTGAATGCACGCAAAAACACGTAATTGGTTAATTTAGGTTAATTTAGGTTGATTAAAAGCCCCTGCTTAGGCGGGGGCTTTTTTTAGAGGCCTGCTATACCGGCAATGCTATTGAATAACATAACGTTGCCGCTTTTATAAACTGAGAAAATACGACGATAAGCCTTAAAAAACTAAGGACAATCGTTTGTGTAAACCCGCATCATTACGTTGCATAATTTATATATTATATATCTTTGCGCTACTTACGCAAACATCTAAAATCACAACATGGCCCGATTAAATTTACTCGAAGAAACACGTTATGAAAAGCTGCCGGTAACGGTTTACAAAAACCAAAAGGAAGCATCACTTGCCGTAGCAGGGCGCATAGCAGCGCTCATCAGGAAAAAAAATGAAAAAGGCGAAAAAGCCGTTTTAGGCCTTGCCACAGGTGCCACACCTATTGGCGTATATGCCGAACTGGTACGCCTGCACCGCGAAGACGGCCTGAGCTTTGCAAATGTTATCACTTTTAACCTTGATGAGTACTTCCCAATGCAGCCCACTGCTGTGCAGAGCTACGTAACCTTCATGAATGAAAATTTATTCAGCCATATTGATATTGATAAAAACAACATCCATATACCCGACGGGACGCTGGCTCAGGAAGATGTTGCCGCGTTTTGTTTGAACTATGAAAAACAGATTACCGAATTAGGCGGGCTCGACCTGCAAATATTGGGGATAGGCCGTACAGGCCATATCGGTTTTAACGAGCCGGGGTCGGCACCAAACTCGGGCACGCGCCTGGTTACTTTGGACGACCTGACCCGCCGTGATGCCTCGCGCGATTTTGGTGGTAAGCAAAACGTACCTACCAAAGCCATTACCATGGGTGTGGGCACCATATTCAAGGCCCGCGAGATCATCCTGATGGCATGGAGCCAAAACAAGGCCCCAATTATAAAGAAAGCCGTTGAGGGTGAAATATCATCAGAGGTACCGGCTACCTTCCTGCAACTGAGCGACCATGTTGATTTTGTGCTTGACGTTGCCGCAGCATCCGAACTTACCCGCTTTAACACTCCATGGCTGGTAAAGGACTGCGTATGGGATAACGTATTGAAAAAGAAAGCGGTGATTTGGCTTGCCGGCACAGTTAAAAAACCTATACTAAAACTTACTGAAGAAGATTATAACAGCCACGGCATGGCGCAACTTGCAGTTGAGCAGGGCCCGGTTTATAACATAAACATTGATATTTTTAACCAGGTGCAGCATACCATTACCGGCTGGCCGGGCGGTAAACCCAATGCCGACGACAGCCAAAGGCCGGAAAGGGCTATGCCTGCGAAGAAAAGATCGATCATATTTTCGCCGCACCCTGATGATGATGTAATATCGATGGGTGGTACGTTTATTCGTTTGGTGGATCAGGGGCATGACGTTCATGTGGCTTACCAAACATCGGGCAATACGGCAGTTTGGGATGATGATGTGCTGCGTTATATGGAATTCGCTATTGATTTTAACCACAGCATTGGCGAAGACAATACCCATTTAAAGGACCTGTACGGTGATATGCGCAAGTTCATCGCCAAAAAGAAACCTAACCAGATAGATACGCAGGAGATACGCGATGTGAAAGGCTTTATTCGCAAAACAGAAGCTATATCGGGCGCGCGTTACGCGGGTTTGCTCGATGACCATATCCATTTTATGGCGCTGCCTTTTTATGAAACCGGCAAGGTGAAGAAAAATTCGGTGGGAGAAGAAGATGTGCTGATCACTATGGAATTGCTGCAAAAAGTAAAACCACAGCAAATATTCGCGGCAGGCGATTTTGCCGATCCGCATGGTACGCACCTGGTATGCTTCAACATTATACTGGCCGCGCTTAACCGCTTAAGAACCACCGAGGATTGGGTGAAGGACTGCTGGTTGTGGATGTACCGAGGTGCATGGTTCGAGTTTGAAACTTATGAAATTGAGATGGCGGTACCATTGTCGCCCGAGGAAGTATTGCGTAAACGCATGGCGATATTTAAGCACCAATCACAAAAAGATGTGCCGGTGTTCCCCGGGGATGACCCGCGCGAGTTTTGGGTACGTGCCGAAGACCGCAACCGTGAAACGGCGCAATGTTATGACCGTTTGGGCTTAGCTGAATATGCGGCTATGGAAGCATTTGTGAGGTATAAGTTTTGACCTCACCCTAAATCCCTCTCCTTTGGAGAGGGACTTGAAAGACAAAAAAGGTGGCATTATAATGCCGCCTTTTTTTGTTCCACCTCTACCAATTTCAAATAAGTTAAATATTTGATGGCCAAACCCAAAAGTGTTCCACGCCTGGAACACTTTTGGAATACTTTATAGCTGATATACAGCAGATTAAGTGTTCAGGCCTGTTCCGGTGCGTTCCACGGTGTTCCGGTGGCGTTTCGGCCAATTTCGGTGGTGTTTTGGTTGTGTTTTAGTGTTGTTCGGGTGTTTCTCCTGTACTAAAAATTGTGTTTATGAAATTTTGGAACTAACAAGTGCTATGATCTCCGTTTCGAGCGCAATGGCTTGTTTTTCAAGCGCTTCTCCCCGACCAATTATGGCAGATACATAGGCTTTATCATTATAGCCTGAGGCGTTTATTTTTACATTCATGAACGCGCCTAATACGGCAGTACGGGCGCAAAGCGCGGCTACACCGGCATCAGTTACTGAATTGGGGTTGCCTGTTTCAGCCATAGCCTTTATTACCTTCATGCTGCCGAATGACAGTTCCATTACTTTGAAGGGTATCTCAATGGCATATTGCGTAGCTGCCTGTATGGCGGCTGTACGCGCGGCTTTTTCTTCATCAGTTGATTTTGGCAGGCTGAAGCTTTCCATAATTTTGTTGAAGGCTGAAGTATCTAAATCTACCAGTTTTAGCAGTTCATTCTTGTAGTACTGGCCTTTTTCGGCCCAGTTACTGAATTCCTCCCAGCGATCGTCCCAGCCTTTTTTGTGCGATGATAAGTTGGCTACCATAGTGCCCAGTGATGCACCCAATACACCCGCGTAAGCCGAAATTGAACCGCCGCCGGGCGCCGGGCTTTCGCTGGCGGTTTCATCAGCAAAATCCGTAAGGGTCATGCTGATGAGTTTGCTGGCGGATTTGTCTTTCAGCAGGTATTCGATAATACGTTCATCGGGATTAAAAGGGGCAAGTTCATCCAAACCCATTGATTTAATAGCGATTTTAATGAGCTCTTTTTCGCTTACACCTACAGAACGCTGCTGTTTTTGCAGAAAATATTTACCTGCATCTAGCATTGATTTTAGCGGGATAAGGCCTACCAATTCACTTCCGGTTACACGCATGCCTCGTGCGGCGGCGCTTTTACAAACTTCATCAAATGCGATGTGTACAGGTGTTACCTCGATATTAGTGAGGTTCATGGAGATTTGGGCAATGCCGTATTCTTCAATATACCAGCCGATGGCTTTTACAAACTTTAATGTACCGGGCTGATTGGTTTTGTTGCCCTTTTCATCGGTGATAGTTCGGCCGGCCTCGCGTACATCAAAAGCTACAGCATTTGCACGACGGGTTGAGGTGGTATTCAGGTTAACGTTATATGCTATCAGGAAGTCGCGCGCGCCGATAACGGTAGCACCGCGCTTGGCATCAAATTCAGCAGGACCGAAATCGGGTTTCCACTCGGAAAGTTTTATCTTTTTGAAGAAGCCTTCGTACTCGCCTGCACGGATCACTGACAGGTTATTACGCTTGGTATCAGGCTGTGCATTACCATATAGATAGATTGGGATATTCAACTCCTCACCTACTCGTTTAGCCAGTTTTTGGGAATAAACTGCAGTTTCTTCCATAGTGATATTGCTGATGGGTATCAGCGGACAAACATCCGTAGCACCCATGCGGGGGTGCTCGCCTTTGTGCTTGCTCATATCGATCAATTCCCCAGCCTTTTTAATGGCTAAAAATGCTGCTTCAATAACGGGCTCGGGTTCTCCCACAAAAGTCACCACAGTACGGTTAGTAGCCTTGCCGGGGTCGACGTTGAGCAGGCGAACCCCTTCAATGCTTTCAACTTCGTTGGTTATTTGTTTAATAATATCAAGGTTTACACCTTCGCTAAAATTGGGCACGCATTCAATCAATTTCATTGATTTAGAGATTAGTTGTTAGTGATTGGAGATTAGTTTTTTCATTAGAGAAATCATAAAATTATTTAAAATCAGCGGTCCATACATTGGCAGGTTTTAATTTCCCTTGCTGATATAAAATTTCGCGATAGTCACTACATGGATACGCCTGCATGTCGGCGCGCATTCCCGGAGCTAATGTACCACGGTCATCAAGGTTTAAAGCTTTTGCTGCGCGATAAGTTAGTCCGGCAAACGTTTCGGCAGTATTTAACTTTTCGGCGGCGCTTAGAATAGCAGCCTGGGTAAGCAGGTCGCCCATGGGGGCAGAACCTGGGTTCCAGTCGCTGGCTATGGCAAGGCAAGCGCCGGCATCCAACAGTTTGCGTGCGGGTGCGTATGGCATACCTAAGCCTAAAGAGGCACCGGGCAACACAACGGAAACTGTATCTGATTTTGCCAACAGTTTTATTTCAGCATCTTTGCTGGCCTCCAGATGGTCGGCCGAAATTGCGCCTATCTTTACAGCTACAGCGCTGCCACCTGTGGTGAACTGATCCGCATGGACAGTGATATCAAAACCCATCTGCTTGGCGCGGTTTAGATAGACCGATGCAGTATCCGCATTAAAAGCGCTTTCTTCAATAAAAACATCCACACGGTTGCTTAGCTCCTCCTGCTTTACTACCGGTAACAAATCATGGAAAACATAGCTTAGATATTCCGTTTGATTGCCACCAAAATCTTTTGGCACCATGTGGGCAGCAAGACAAGTTGAAACCAGGCTCGCTTTTGTTTGGGCCGATGCTTGTGCTATCACCCTTAATTGTTTTAACTCTGAAAGCGTTTCCAACCCATAGCCGCTTTTTACTTCGATGGTGGTAATACCTTCAGCGAAATGGCGGTTTGCCCGTTGCAATAATAGCCCGGTAAGTAATTGCTCATTGGCGGCACGGGTTTGGGTTACCGAATTCCAGATGCCGCCGCCTGCTTTGGCTATTTCCAAATAGGTTTTGCCTTGTATGCGCATGGCATAATCTTTAGCACGGCTACCCGCAAAACAAATATGCGTATGGCAATCCACAAAGCCTGGAAGCAACACATGGTCGCCTGTTATTTCTTCAATTTTTACTAATAGATTTTCTTTATATAGCTTTTCAAAACTATCAACAGAAGCTATATACCCATTATTAATCAATATGCCGCCATCGATAATGATATGCATATTATCTTCCTTTAGCGCGCCTTTTAAAGGCAAGTGGGCAAGGGTAATGATTTGTTTAAATGGACCGATTAGTTTCATATAGCACCCTCTAAATCTTCCCCGGTAGAGGAGACTTTAAATTAATATTATTTATAAGCCCTCCCTACCGGGAAGGGTTGGTGGGTTTTACCACACTTTTAATCCAAACCTATCGCCCCATTCCGCAGCTTTATCATAACCTGCATCGGTATGGCGGAAGATACCCATTGCCGGGTCGTTGTACAATACACGCTTTAGGCAGGTGGCGGCACGGCCGGTGCCGTCGGCTAAAACTACCATACCTGCATGCTGCGAATAGCCCATGCCTACCCCGCCGCCATGGTGAAACGACACCCAGGTAGCGCCGCCTGATGTATTAGCCATCAGGTTAAGTAACGGCCAGTCTGATACCGCGTCTGAACCATCTTTCATAGCCTCAGTTTCTCGATTAGGCGAGGCTACTGAGCCACAATCCAAATGGTCGCGGCCGATTACTATCGGGCCCCTAACTTTGCCGGAGGCTACTAACTCATTAAATATCAAGCCTGCTTTTTCACGCTCGCCCATGCCCAGCCAGCAGATACGAGCAGGCAATCCCTGGAAGGAAATTTTTTGTTGTGCTTTCTCCAGCCAGTTTATCAATGGCTTATTTTCGGGGAACGCTTCCATCAGGGCACGGTCGGTAGTAAAAATATCTTCGGGATCGCCTGATAGTGCCACCCAGCGGAACGGCCCTTTTCCTTCGCAAAACAGCGGGCGTATATACGCCGGCGTAAAACCGGGGAAATTGAATGCATTTGTTGCACCGCCCTGTTTGGCAAACTCGCGCAGGTTATTACCGTAATCAAATGTTACCACACCCTTTTCCTGCAATTCCAGCATAAAACCTACATGGCGTGCCATACTTTTAAGCGATAAGCGCTTGTATTCTGTAGGATCATTTTTTCTTAATATCGCGGCAGCAGATAATGACAACCCATTAGGGATATAACCATTTATCGGGTCATGCGCCGAGGTTTGGTCGGTAAGCATATCGGGAATGATGTTGTCCTTCAATAGCCTTTCCAGCATATCACCTGCATCTGAAACCAATCCAACAGAAAGCGTTTCCCCCTTCGCCATGGCTTTCTTTGTCCAGGCAATGGCCTCGTCATAGCTGTGCGTTATTTTATCAATGTATTGTGTATCCACACGTTTTTGGATACGGCTGGCATCAACATCGGCACCTAAAAATATGCCTCCTGCCATGGTAGCGGCCAACGGCTGTGCACCACCCATCCCACCAATACCGGCGCTTACGATCAATTTTCCGGTTAAGTCACCATTAAAATGCTGGCGGCCGGCTTCGACAAAGGTTTCATAAGTGCCCTGTAAAATACCCTGCGAGCCGATGTAAATCCAGCTGCCGGCGGTCATTTGACCATACATCATCAGGCCTTTGGCGCGTAGCTCGTTAAAATGCTCCCAGTTGGCCCAGGCAGGCACTAAATTACTATTGGCCAACAACACTCTAGGCGCCTGCGGATGGCTGCGGATAATACCCACCGGTTTGCCCGACTGTACCAACAAGGAATGGTTTTCATCCAGTTCCAACAAAAGCTCAATTATTTTACGCAATGATTCGGGGTTACGGGCCGCCTGGCCTATACCTCCATACACTACCAGTTCATCGGGGTTTTCGGCTACCTGGCCATCGAGGTTGTTGAGCAACATGCGTAGCGGCGCTTCGGTTTGCCAGCTTTTGGCATGCAACTGCATCCCGCGCGGTGCTTTGTACACCGGGTGTTTGGCGTATTTTTCAATAAATTCCGAACTCGTCATCATCATTCAAATTAATGTTATGATTGGCGGCTGTTTGATTGGCTGTCGCCAAAAACTTTCCGCTTATAATTAATTGGTGTATCTGGTTAATATCAACAGAAAATATCCTGTCATCCTTTATGAAGGGCACATATTCACGTATAAGTTTATGACAAGCTTCAATAACAGGGGTCGATCTAAGCGGCCGCCTGAAATCTATTGCTTGTGTAGCGTATAATAACTCAATGGCTTGTATGTATTCTAAGTTATCGATAACCTGGTTTAGTTTTCTTCCGCTGATGGAACCCATGGAAACATGGTCTTCCTGCCCTAATGATGTGGGCACGCTATCAGCACTTGCCGGGAAACAGAGGGTCTTATTTTCAGTAACCAATGCGGCCGTAGTGTATTGCGGTATCATTAAGCCCGAATTTAAACCGGGATCATTGGTTAATACTTTAGGCAGGCCGTAACGCCCTTCGCTCATCAGGTAACAGCGGCGGTCGGCTATATTGCCCAATTCAGCAGCCGCTATCGTAGTATAGTCTAATGGCAATGCCAATGGCTGACCATGGAAATTGCCCCCACTAATGGTATCATTAGCATTAAAAACAATGGGGTTATCGGTCACTGAATTTAGTTCGATCTCAGTCAATTCTTTTAAATGCAGCCAGGCGTTACGCGATGCACCATGCACCTGTGGCATACAGCGAAGTGAATATGGATCCTGCACACGATCACAATTAACATGGGAATTGCATATTTCCGAATCGCTTAACAGCGTGTGCAAACGTTTGGCTACCAATTTAGTCCCTTTGTATGGCCTGATATTATGTATGCGTGCATCAAAAGGCCGGGCCGAACCCATCAGCCCTTCGAGTGACATCGCGCCGATCAGATCAGCCCTATTAAGCGCATTTTCCAGGCGCTGAATTGCCTTTATAGCGAAAGCTAAAATAAATTGGGTCCCATTTATAAGCGCCAGGCCCTCTTTCGGCCCTAATACCAAAGGCTGTAAGTTATTATCTTTTAATACTTTTCCTGCCGGGAGTTTTTCATCGTTTACAAAAACATCTCCTAAGCCAATTAAAGGTAAAAATAGGTGAGATAGTGGGGCAAGGTCACCGGACGCGCCTACCGAGCCTTTTTCAGGCACTATTGGGATAATATCATTGTCGATGTGCCAAATTATCCTACCTAATGTTTTTGGATTGATACCGGAATAACCTTGCGCCAACGCGTGAACTTTACTTATCAGCATTAGCTTGGCAATTTCCTGTGGAATGGGTTTGCCTACTCCTACGCTGTGGCTTTTGAGCAGATTACTTTGTAAAGTACTGGTATCTTCTTCGTTTATATGCGTATCGCACAAAGGCCCAAAACCGGTGTTGATGCCGTAAACAGGAATTTGTGCATGTACAATTTTCTCTACTTCGCGGTAAGAAGCCTCAACCCTCAGCCTTGCATCAGCACCAATAATTCCTTTGATTTTACCGGATGCAATATCCAGGCAAGTACCAATGGTTAAATGATCTGTCCCATAATTAAACTGCTTGCTCATAGGGTTTCGGTTTTTGTGTTGGCGGCTAATTTTTTGTTTATCAACCCGGCAAGATCGGCTGATCGGAATGTATCCTCCAATGCTGCTATAGCAGGTAAAATATCATGGCAATCCGGCTCGCCGGCAATTATCTGCTCCATGGCCTCTGTTACAGCTTCCCAAACTGGCAAAATTTGTTCAAGTAACAGTTGACCTTTTTCGGTTAATTGCACCAGTTGCCGCCTGCCGTCGTTAGTACAGGTAGTGGTAACTACCAGCTTTTTGTTTTTAAGATTAGTAATAAGCTGACTGGCCGCGGGATGTGAAACTTCGGTTCGGTCGCTTAATTCTTTAATTGATAGTGACCCATTTTTTGATAACAGGTAAAATACAGGGAACCAACTGGCATCGAAATCAATACCCGCATTTTGATAGGCACGGTTAATTTCAGACAAAAAAGCTTCGCTCAAACGGCGCAGCCTGCTGCCCAAAACCAGATAACCAAGGTTTTGATAAAAATTCATTGTGCAATTTATATAAGTACTTATATAAATGCAAATAAATTTAATCTATACGATTACCACCTCCCAGGTTATCGCACTAAAAAAAAGCTATATTTATACTAAGGAAATGAAAATACGTTGGTCTTTTAAGAAGCAATTACTATTGAGGCTAACATTATTGCCGCAAATGGCAATCAAATTTGTGCGATAGCAATTTAAATAAAGGCTATTAATCGATTTTCATCACTTTTCGTTTACTTGAAACAAAAAGGGCTTTACGATGCATCGTAAAGCCCTGATCATAAAGGTGGAGAATATCGGAGTCGAACCGATGACCTCTTGCATGCCATGCAAGCGCTCTAGCCAGCTGAGCTAATCCCCCGTTGCGGATGGCAAAAGTAAGAAAAAATATAGAATGGCAAAATGTAATCTAAAAATCACTGATTATAAGTATTTTACAAACAATCAGCCACAGCTATTTACTTGGATATCCTAAGATTTCACCTACGTACTATGAGATGAGTATTCCTAAAAAGTGCATGTGAAATGCATGTGATAATATCTGCAAAACTGATCACAAACAAATATGATAATGGTATACATTAAAATGTTCCTCGACAAACGAAAGGTAAAACCAGACGGAAGTTATCCTATCTGCTTTCTGATTTGTCACAATAGAAAAACTACTACACGGAGTGCAAAAAGTTTATGTCATGGAAAAAGACTGGGATGAAGAAACGAAAACTGCAAATCGAATGTGATTATCGCCAGCATTATGTGTTCTTTGTTTATTCTTTTTATTATAATTAATTTCGTTTTTAAAACTATTGTAAGATGCCATTGCTCTCTTCATTTTCTGATAATGAATTGTTGTTGCTTTTGAAGGAAGGGAACAAGGGCGCGTTCGAGGAAATCTACTTTCGCTATGACAAGCCTCTTTACTTATATGCATATCATAAACTGGGTAATAAAGAAGAAGCCCGTGACGTTGTTCATGATGTGTTTGCATGGATGTTGCACAACAAAGACCAACTTGGCTTAAAAACGACGTTATCGGGGTATTTATATAAATCCGTGCTCAATAAAATATTTAATATATTCAAGCATAAGCAAATCATTCTTAAACACATTAACTCTGGTGAACATTATATTGATGTAGAAAGTAAAGAAACTGACTACCTTATCCGTGAAAAAGATATTGCTGCTATGATCGAAAAAGAAATAGCTGCGATGCCACCAAAAATGCGGGAGATATATGAACTAAAAACCAAAGCTCACCTAACCACCAAACAAATCGCAAAACAACTTGGCGTTGCGGAATCTACTGTTATTACTCAATCAAAAAGAGCAATGAAACATTTAAAAGCTAAGTTAGGTATAATCATATACCTCCTGTTTATTGCAAATTTATAGTACTGATGTACAGACTCTTGTATTTCAGTTTCATATTTTCTTAACTTTATTTTTATCTCCTGTCCCCATTTAAGCCTATTCAGTTGCCTTTATTTTGATTTGAATCCAACCAGATCGAAAATAAATGGAAAGAAAAGACATCAAAGAAATTCTTTTAAAGGTAAGTACCAATACTGCTACGCCCGAGGAAGAGCAGATAGCTAAATACTGGCTGCATTACTTTCAGGAAAAAAATACGCCAGTATTAACACCTGATGAATTAGAGGCAGAAAGCGAAGCTATCTATCAATCATTAATGGCAGGTAAGGTAAAGAGTTTATGGCCACGCATTGTAGCAGCAGCATCAATTATATTATGTTTATCATTCGGCGGATATTTCCTTTTACACAAACAACCTACCCAACGAATTGCACAAAACAAGGTACAAGATATAGAACCCGGAGGCAATAAAGCCATTTTAACCTTATCAAACGGGCAAAAGGTTTCTCTTACTGATGCAAAAAACGGAAATATTGCACAGCAATCGGGTACGCAAATAACAAAAGCTCAAAATGGGCAAGTCGTTTACTTGGCTACCAAGGGCGTAAATGCTACAGAAGTAGCTTATAATACCATCTCTACACCCCGTGGTGGTGAATGGAAGTTAACCTTGCCTGATGGTTCGCATGTTTGGTTAAATGCTGCTTCATCTATTATATTCCCTACAGCATTTAGAGGTAATAATCGCACCGTTAAAATTACAGGTGAAGTCTATTTTGAAGTAGTACATAATGCAGCCAAACCATTTAGGGTTACAACAAAGGATATGACTGTTGAAGATATAGGTACCCATTTCAATATCAATGCTTATAATGATGAAAGCAGTACAAGAACTACGTTGATTGAAGGGAGTGTTAAGGTCTCGAATATCACCGGGTCTGCAACCTTAATGCCGGGTCAACAAGCTGTTGTTGCTCAAAACAACAATACAATTATTGTAAAACAGAGTGATACCGACGGAGCCATAGCCTGGAAGAACGGCCTTTTTCATTTCGACCGGGCAGATATACAAACAGTAATGCGTGAGTTTGCCCGCTGGTATAATGTTGACGTACAATATAAAGGTGATATTCCGGTGAGGGCAATCAGTGGCAATATCAATCGTAATTCAAAAGCCTCTGTTGCATTACAAATTCTAAACATTTTAAATGTGCATTTCCAGATCCAGGGCAAAAAGATCATCATACAACCTTAAAAAAATATAATAATTAATCTCTAAGAACATAGCAGATGGAAAAAAAATTACGAAAAGAAAGCTAATCAGCGTTAAGGTTATTAAACGAAAAAACCGTGAAAGTGCATCGAACACTTCCACGGTATATATTCGGATTAACCCTTTCCGACAAAATCGGAATAAACAATTTGAACAGAGTTTATAAGTATTAACCCAAACATTACAAACATAATGAAATTTAGTGTTATTAGCGTAGCCGTGCGGAGACCTGTGCGGCCAAACCTCTCAAAAATATTATTGATTATGAAGCTCACTACGCTTATGCTAATCATAGGGCTTCTCCAGGTCAGCGCAAAGGGATTCAGCCAGATCACCCTTAATGAAAACAATGTATCTATTAAAAAAGTGCTTAACTCCATCGAAAAGCAAAGTGGATTTAGCTTTATTTATGATGCGGATCAGTTAAAGGACGATAAAATAAGCATCAGAGTCTCCAACGCCACACTGGACGAAACCTTAGCCCAATGCTTTAAAAATATCCCTTTCACGTATAAAGTGCTTGAAAAGAATGTGGTTATCCATCAAATGCCACACACTGTTTCTGATTTTAGCGCCGTACCAGCCGATTTAATTGAAATACATGGAACGGCCAGTGATGAGAATGGGAAATCATTGCCTGGCGTAACGGTGTTTAACAAAAGAACAAAAAAAGCAACTGTAACAGATGGCAATGGTAATTATACCATTTCAGGATCGAAAGGCGATGTGTTGGTATTCACTTTTATCGGGTACAAAATCAAAGAGATAACTATTAATGATCAATCAATCATCAATGTTTCTCTTGCAACAAGCACATCTAATCTTAATGATGTTGTTGTGATAGGCTACGGTACAACACAAAGAAAGGACCTGACAGGTGCTGTATCAATTGTTACAGCTAAAAACATAGAGGACATACCTTTTAACACCGTAGACAATGCACTTGCGGGTAAAGCTGCGGGGGTGCAGGTAACCAAAGCCGACGGATCTCCCGGTGGGGCGGTACGTATCCGGATACGCGGTTCAAGCTCCCTATTAGGCGGTAACGACCCATTATATATTATTGATGGTATACCGGTACAGATACAAAGTAACTTTATTTCACCTGGTTATAACATTGGCGACCCTGGCGCTAATGCTATTGCCGGCGGCAATAATCCCAGCGGTAATAATGCGGGTTTATCCGCAGCTTTTGTTAATGGCCTAAACAGCCTGGGAGGTTTAAATGTGGATGATATCGAATCCATAACCATATTAAAGGATGCATCGTCAACTGCCATATACGGTTCAAAGGCAGCCAATGGGGTTGTAATAATTACTACCAAACGTGGTAAAAAAGATATGCCGCCGCAAATTACGGCAGGTTATTACAGTACAGTTACATCGCCCGAGACACCACACCTTTTGAATAGCAGCCAGTACAAAACCTTAATTACAGAGGCTGCACAGAATGATTATAATATGCGCACATCACCGCAAGGGATAGCGGTTGTTGGGCCGGGGAATATTCCATCTGATGATATTGGTATATTAAATTCTCCGTCCACTTATTTCGGAACGGCTAACACCAACTGGATAAAGGAAGTTACCAGCACAACCATTTCAAATAATGCGGAACTCAGCGTACAGGGCGGAGGCAATTCGTCAAAATATTTCAGTTCAATTTCATACAACAATACGCCCGGTGTAATTAATGCAACCGATTTTCAGCGGATATCAGGGAAAATAAACCTGGAAAATGAAATAGGGCCGAAATTTAGGTTTATTACCAATTTAATTTTAGGCTATACCAATCAGAATATAGGCGATGGGGCTTATAGCCAGGCATTAAGGGCACGGCCTGATTGGTCACCTTATGATGCGAACGGAAATTATATAAATTTTGATAACCAAAACGATCTGTACTCCAGGGGGTTTCTGAATCCGGTTGCCCTGCTTACTGCAACCAATAATGCCAAAACCTTCAGCACATTAGGCTCGGTTTCAGGCTTATATGATATTACCAAAGCATTGCAATTTAAAAGCACGGCTTCACTAAATATGCAAACTTATAACCAGCGCAATTATATGCCAAGTTACCTGGAGCTTGGGGGCTTTTATGGTAACGTTGCCAATAATGGTGGTATAGGCAGCAATAGTAACAGCAGGCTTACTAACTGGTTTATAGAAAATACGTTAACTTATACTAAACAACTGAACGAAAATAACAGCCTTAATATACTGGCTGGCCAATCATACGAAACCCGTAAAACCAGTTTTTTTAGCGCCACAGGAACAGGTTATCCTAATGATAATGTATTAACCAGCCTTTCTTCGGCAGTAAACCCACTGCTTGTCAGAGGTGATGATCCTTCTGCGCCACAAAGTTATTTATTGTCATTTTATATAAGGGCAAATTACAGCCTGATGAATAAATACCTGTTTACTTTTACAGGTCGTACAGATGGATCATCCAAATTCGGCCCTGATAATAAGTTTGGTTATTTCCCTTCAGGCGCAATCGCCTGGCGTATTTCGCAGGAGAGTTTCCTGAAAAACGTTAAATGGATAGATGACATAAAATTCAGGGGTAGCTACGGCTTAACCGGGACACAGAACATCGGCGATCAGATGTACCGGACATTGTATAGCCCGCTCTCATTTGGCGGCAGCAGTGCATTAGTGCCTACCCAATTAGGTAACCAGGGTATAAAATGGGAGAGCACAAGAGAGGCTGACGCAGGGCTTGATATTTCCTTATTTAACAACAAGCTAACCGCAACGGTAGATTATTATAATAAGCAAACAAACGGCGATCTGTTATCATTACCCATAGCAGCAAGCAGCTCATATTCATCAATACTCAGTAATGCAGTAGGTATTAAAAATACAGGAGTAGAAGTAACTCTGGGTGGCGATATCATCCGTACCCCGGACTTTAAATGGAGTGCATCCGTGAATGTAACTTGGAATAATTCAACAGTAACTAAGTTAAGTTCAAATGCAGACCTTGGGCAAATAGGCAGTTTAACAGGTTTGGAATCCTTTGGGAGCACTGTTACATATGCTACAGGCAATACGGTACTTATACAAGGAAAACCCTTAGGATTAATAACAGGGGAGATTTTTACAGGCATTATAAAAACCCAGGCACAATTAGATGCCTATAATAAACAACTGGGCCCTCAAAACCTGGCATATGGTATACCTTTATCCATAGGGGACCCCATGTTTAAACTGGACCCGAGCACAGCCGCGTACGGCTATGAGAGTCCATACACCAATGCAATTATCGGGAATGGGGCACCAAAGTATTACGGAGGTATTACCCAGGGCTTTACTTATAAAAACTTTGATCTGCAGTTATATTTTACCTATTCTGAAGGTGGGCACCTGCTGTGGTCGGATCACGTATCCAGTATGGCATTCATAGGCACAGGTAACGCCAATGTACTTATGCTCAACAGGTACACAACCACCAATACCACTACAGATCAGCCCAGGTTGATCCTGAACTCGAGTAGCTATGTAGCATCAAACCTGGATGTATTTAGTTCATCGTATTTAAAACTACGTACGGTAACTTTTAATTATCATTTCGATAAAGCCCCATGGATGAAAAAAGCTGGTATAAAGGCTGCGTCATTATTTATATCCGCTACTAATCTATTCACGATAACCAAATATCCCGGCAACAACCCGGAGACATCTGACGATTCTTACAGCGTAGCCGGCGGTTATTTCGATGTCAGCAACTATCCCTCTGTAAAAACATTTTCGCTGGGATTTAAGGCCGCGTTTTAATTTTTATACTTTAATATACAGTAAAATGAAACATAAAAATATCAAATATATACTAACAGTTTTGGCGATCTTGTTTCTTTGGTCATGCAAAAAGGAACTGAATGTATATCCAACAACTTCAGAAGTTGATGGTAATGTTATTGTAGATACAAGAAGTGCAGCAACCGTTTTAAATGGTGTTTATTATAGGCTTGATGATGCTGGCGTGGATAATAATGATGTTCCCTCCGTGTTATGGACCGACCCTAACGAAGATATCCCATCTCAATTATCCGGCGCAGCAAATGATTCATACGGTGGCGCCATTTTTACATTTACGTTTGATAAATCATCCGATGGCGTTGATTTGGTTTGGAAGTATGGGTACAATCTTGTTAATGCAGCAAATGGTTTTCTTAAAAATATTGCTCCTGTTCCAAACATACCTGCTGCCACTAAACAGCAAATGATAGGCGAGGCAAAATTTTTGAGGGCTTTTGGGAATGAGGAGTTATTACTTTACTACGGCCAGTATTATGATCCAACAAGTAAGTTTGGTATTATTTTGAGGGATGAATTTGTAAGTGCCCATAACATCAACCTGCCACGAACGGGTGTTGCTGCGGCTTATACTTCCATTTTGGCTGATGTGGACGCTGCCATAGCAAGCCTGCCTGCTATGAATACCCAGATATTTTATGCCAACGTTTCTGCTGCAAAATTACTTAAGGCACGCGTTTTAATAAACCGCGGCGCAGCAAACGATTACGCACAGGTGATTAGCCTCATGGACGATGTGATAAAAAGCGGCCCCTTTGTTTTGGAACCGAATGTTATGGATGTTTTTTTAACAAAAGGCTTTAGCAGCAAGGAAGTTATATTAGGCATCCAGCCTTATCCTAAAGAAAGCTATAAGTTTAGCCAGAATCAGCATGGCACCCGGTATATGGTTTCAGATTCGCTGGCAAGCTGGCTTACAAACGACCCCCGCAACCAGTGGTATTATAAGCCTATTAATTCTTTTATTCCTGATGCAAAAGAAATAACCAAATATTTTTCGGGCGATCCGGTCCCAAATAATACGTTTGCTGCCGTACAAACCCCGCTTAGCGAATACTGTTATGCGTTCCGGTTGTCCGAAGCTTATTTAATGGAAGCAGAGGCAATCACACTCTCCAATGGTAACCTTTCAAACGCTAAAACACTTTTGGAGACCGTTATGGTACACGCAGGAATGCCCATAACAGACCCGCAATATGCGGCAGCATACAATGCTGTTGCAAATGCTAACACACCGGCAGCTTTACAACTGCTTATCGTAAAAGAGGAGTTGAAAAACTTTGCATTTGAAAATGGCGCCGATTGGTTTGCCCTGAGAAGGCTGCCCTTTAAAACCCTGCAAAGCATACAGCCCGCTATTAAAGATGCTACCAGGCTGATATTCCCAATACCAATAAGCGAATTAAACGGTAATAATGTCATCCAAAATCCTGGCTATTAAAATTAAATATCATGAGAAAGAATAATTTATTATTGATTATAATACCGTTTATCATTCTTATATCAGCCACTTTTAAATCATATGGACAAACCCAATATCAATTAAAAGGGAAAATTAATGGTGTTGCATCCGGAACAATAAGCATATCAATAATTGATGAAAATAACCGCCCCATAAAAACGATAGACAGTGGAGAAATTGTAAATTATTTATTCGACCTGAACGGGACAATAGAAAGCCCGCAAATGGTGGATGTTAAAATTATGCCCGGCAACTGGAGATTCCGTGTCCTTGTTGAAAATAGTAAAATCACCATTGATGCTGACACGACAGGTGCTGCACATCACGATATGACCAAATATGGCGGAGATAAATTTACAGATATAACAAACTTTAAGGTTACAGGCTCCCGGAATTTTGATGATTGGATGAGTTATCAGAATGATCCGCAGCAAAAGCAATTTGACCAGGATGAGTTAGGAATAGAAAAACAGTTTAAAGCTGCTCAAGGTAATGATAGCGCCATGAACAAAGTGATGGAGCGGGCTGGGCTAATATCCGGGGTATTTCGCAACTGGCAAAAAACCTACATATATAATTATGTCAACCAACACCCCTCTCATGTGGCGGGGGTTTATATGCTGTATGATTTTTACACCTGGCTACCTGATGAACGTATGACTGTTTTAAATGCCATATTGCCAAAGTTTACCGGGGAAGCAACAACAACTAAGTATTATGCTGTCCTTGCCGACGTTAGTGCGAAAATTAATGCAGTACAACCTGGCAAACCGGCCCCTGATTTCACATTGTTAAAAAGAGACAGTACAAGTTTTAACCTGGCAGCTTTTGCAAAAGGTAAATACACCATGATAGATTTTTGGGCGAGCTGGTGTGGCCCGTGCAGGCAAATGATTCCGTATTGGAAAACAGTTTATAAAAGATATCGCGATAAAGGCTTTCAGATTGTAAGTATTTCGGCAGATTCGAAATATAAGGATTGGGTTAAATGTTTGGATGTTGAAAAAATGTCGTGGGCACAGGTTATTGATGATTATAATACAAAAAGCCGGTTATCCAGGACAATGGACCTTTATCAGATACCTCACATACCTTATTATTTACTTCTTGATAAAAATGGAAAAATCCTGGCGTCAACAAGTGATGGAAACATAATTAATAACGAACTGAAAATAATATACGAAGAACATCTGTAAGCTCTTCGAAGTGATAATAAAAAGACTCCGTCCTTTAATAAGATCAGTAATAGTTAATTAAATGAGGTAGGCCCCCCTTGAGTAAGGGGGCTTTTTTGTACAAATAACAAAGTGAAATGTAAATTGAATATATGTGCTGATGAAGTATTGCTTTTATAAAAAGACAGTATATAATTAGGATTATATACAAATATATAATATTAAAATATTGAGAAAAATCTCCGGGGTGTCGTGAGTGGTGTTATATATAATTATTTATTCACCTTAATTAAAATATATGGTAAGACAAAATCAGAAAAAAACAAACATTAACTTTACGACAATTAACCAAATTCTTTAACAAGATTGGGTTTACACGTAATTAGCACATAACAAATAGAAAAAAGACTGAAAAGTGGTTTAAAACGTATCTAGAGACGGTAAAGGGTAGGCATGCCATGCAAGCGCTCTAGCCAGCTGAGCTAATGCCCCTTTGCGAATGGCAAAAAGTATAAAAATCTTATGCAATGGCAAATATATAATAGCAGTTATTGTTTTTGCAGCTTAAATTGTATTGCCTTGTCATCGTACTTTAAATTCACCACGTACATGTTCTTATTTAACGTGGCAACATTCAGGTAAATTTTATTGCTCCCCATAATCACATTACCTTTTTGCTTTAATAGTGTTTTACCTAGCATATTAGTTAAGGTTAACTCATATTTTGCCGGTTTTGATGCTGTAAATGCTATTGAAGTTGTATTTGTCGCAGGGTTTGGATAAAGATTTACTACTACTTGTTTATTTTGAATATGTGTGATAGTATCGGGTGATACGGGCGGCCGTACAGTTATTGGTATTGTTTTTCTTCTTGAAATACCACATGCACTTGATGCGGTAAGATATATAGTGGTGTTTTCGGTTCCGAATTTTATACTTGCGCTGGGTGTCCCCTGGCCAGATAGAACAGTGCCATTAAGAACTTCCCATGTGTAAGTTGCCCCCTGGATATATGAAGTAAGCGTATATTTGACCACTTGATTACTGTTAACTGTTTTGTTACCTGTAACAGGGCCCGGTACAAGCAGCGGGATATCGGCCACATGCAACACAGGGCTTTTAAAAACCCTGCCGGCGAAACCTGTAATTTCAACCTTATAGTACCCGGCTGTTGCATCATTAAGCTGATCATTACTTAATATCCCTCTTGAAAATTCCCTGATCCTGGCCTGGAAAAGATCGGATACGTAAATATTTTCCCTGGCATCGACAAAAATACCGGCAGAAGTACTGATCCTGTCCATATGTGTGGTATCATTAGTAGCTGTTGAGCCGTACCCGCCTGCTACTGTAATTCCGTAAGCAGCTCCCGGCGCCCATTTTTGTATCCTTAACCCGCCATCGAGCACAAAAATATTACCTGCTGAATCTACACTCAACTCCGAAGGGGCTGATAGTTGGTTAGCTGCAATACCTGACCCATTGCCTCCTGCTACAATAACCCCTGCCGTTGCGCCAGGGGCCCATTTGGTAACCCTGCTGTTAGATATTTCGGATACGTATACATTGCCCGCATAATCAACTCCAACACCGCGGGGGCCGCCAAGCTGGTTAGCCGCAGACCCAAGTCCGTTGCCGCCAGCTACAATAACTCCTGCTTTTGCACCGGGAGCCCATTTGGTAACCCTTGCATTCCACAATTCAACAATAAACAAATTGCCAAACCTATCCATACAAATACCCGCGACCCCAAACAATTGGTTAAGTCCCCCGCCGCCACCATTCCCCCCGGCAGCAATAGTGCCTGTTTTAGCACCCGACGCCCATTTACGCACACTATAGGTAAGATTATCAGCCACATATATATTCCTATTTTTATCTACCACAATATCGCCTGGCGTATAAAACTGGTTGAGTGCTGCTCCTTTTCCATTACCACCGGCTACTACAACACCCTTGGTAGCACCCGGCGCCCACCTGGTTACATTTTGCCTTCCAGCGTCAACCACATAAATATTCTTGTTTTTATCAACATATATTCCCATTGGCTGATATAGCTGACCGTCTCCGAGACCTGGCCTGTTACCGGCCACAGCAACGCCGTATCGCACCCATGTTGACCTAACGGTTAAAAGTGTAGTATCAATAAACCACTTGATCTGGCTGATACTACTACCTGTAGGTATAGAAGCCGTAAGTGTGCCCCCGGCACAAGTATCGCCAATTAATGTGGCTACACGATCCTGTGCGCCAGCTTGCTTTATAGTATTTATATATATAAATACTATAAGCACTAAAAGATAGATTTTTTTCATAATTTTTTGATAATGTTAGGATTACAGAAGCGGGGTAATATAAAATTATAACATATTTTTCTAATATTATAATATTTATTGAGGAAGATTAGTATTTATAAACAGATCATAATATTAACTATGTTATTTTTAGCGTAGAATACTGAATAATGAAACATGACTTCGATTGTTTGATATTCAAATGCGATATCCATCATTATAAAAAGCGCGAAGAAGCTGTGGGAGGTTACTATATAAAACAAGTAAAGCCCCTGATGGGCAGGGGCCTTTACTAACCAATTATAAACCTAAATTATGAGAAGACTTTTTTATTGTTTTTCAACGGTGTAAAGGTAACACTAAGTTCTGAAACTGCAAAATTTTTTTTGAATTTTTTTCAACGTTTGCCATACATAGGTAGTAATAATAACATTAAATAAACTTTTTTTTAACAACATCGCAATTTTTTAACGCTAAACCGTTTTTAGCATTTTTTTGAAAAAAACATATTCTAAATCATGATTTTCATATCAAAACGAACAAAAAGCGACAATATTTTACAGGCATAGCCGAAAAAGAGCCCAAACTCTCCTAAAACACACCTGTTTTAACAATTTTTAACTATTTAAGTCAAAAAAGCATGATTTTTTGCAGAAAATTGCTGCAAAATACCGTTGCAATTCCACAAGCAATTGGAATTTCGTTAATTCAGAATATTACGTTTTATAAACATCAACATAAATTCTGATCATCATCTTTGCGTAAAATATATAATACACTCCATGCAACACGCATCTGCCGCACAAAAAACCCCTCATCTTACCCCTCTTACATTATGGATAATGACTATTGCTACCGGCCTTGTAGTAGCCAATATTTATTATAACCAACCTTTACTGGGCGATATTGCCCAAACTTTTAAAGTGAGCAATGGCGTAGCAGGCCATATTTCAATGATAACTCAACTGGGATATGCCGCCGGAATGTTCTTTATTGCGCCACTGGCGGACATGTTTGAGCGTAAACGGTTAATGCTGTTTGCTTTTGGCGCTGCTATAATAGCCTTGATTGCTGCTGCAATTGCTCCTAATATAAATTTACTGATGCTGGCCAGTTTCCTGGTGGGCGTTGCATCATTAATACCCCAGTTATTGGTTCCAATGGCAGCGCATTTAGCCAAGCCCGAAGAACGCGGGAAAAAAATAGGCGTTGTAATGAGTGGCTTATTAATAGGCATACTGGCATCGCGTACGGTAAGCGGTATTGTGGGTAAATATTTTGGGTGGAACGCTATGTTTTATATAGCTGCCGGCTTAATGGTGGTGATGGGATTATTGATATTTATATTTTTGCCAAAGGTTGAACCGGATTATAAAGGAAACTATACCAACCTGATGAAATCGCTGGTGCATTTGTTTATGAGCGAACCCAAACTAAGGTTTGCCGCATTCCGGGGCGCACTTTGCTTTGCCTGTTTTATGGCATTCTGGACCACACTTGTGTTTTTATTGAAGGAAAATTTTAACCTTGGAAGCGATGCGGCAGGATTATTTGGATTAGTTGGGGTATTTGGCGCTATAGCCGCAGGGCTAATGGGCCGGTTAAGTGATAAAATGGACGCATTTAAATTATCCTTTTTTACATTGTTGCTTATATTGCTATCATTCGTCATATTCATTTTCTCGGGCCATAGCATTATCGGTTTGGCTTTCGGTGTTATTATATTAGATATGGGTGTTCAGGCCACGCATATTTCAAATCAATCAATCATCTTCGCGCTGAACGGTGCAGCGCGTAACCGTATTAATACTATATATATGGTAACCTATTTTATTGGCGGCTCATTGGGCACATTGCTGGTAACCTCGCTTTGGGGCAGTTACCATTGGGCAGGGGTATGTGTAACAGGTATTAGCCTATCAGTAATTGCGCTTATTGTACATTGGTTTAATCATCGTAGTATGCAAAATAAGTCTACAACTGTATAGTGGCGTATAGTGTATAGCACAGTATACACTTTTCTATCCATCAAAAACCAAATTCTAAATTAGTATAAAATGCCTGTTTAGTGCAGAAGCATAGCATTTTGACTATTTTATCTCAGATTTTTTGTACGAAATATTACTGTTTGGCATCGAATTGGA
>Ga0310811_10000206_pt1 | contig 85391 bp, 84 predicted proteins | sample YCmetagenome_FD_207642 | JGI IMG/M metagenome (GOLD analysis project Ga0310811, IMG submission 207642) | Soil microbial communities from experimental microcosm in Duke University, North Carolina, United States - YC | ecosystem: Engineered > Artificial ecosystem > Soil microcosm > Unclassified ... | reverse complement strand
CAGCACGCAGACCGAAACGTCGCGGTGTTGCTGTGCAGCCAACTGCTTCAACCGGATCGCCGCCGACAAGCCCGCCGGCCCGCCACCCACAATCACTACGTCGTATTCCATCGCCTCGCGCGGACCGAGTTCGGCCTGCTGTGATTCGTTCATATTCGTTCTTACAAGGTACGCAAAATGAAAGTGCAACCTGCGACGAGGCACAAGCCACCGACCAGGCGCTTGATCAGGGCCGCATCAATGCGATGGATGATAAAGGCGCCGCACAGCACACCGACAATTTCGAAAACCGCAATGAAGGCCGCGAGCGTGTAATCGATATCGACGTAATGCAGGTTCGCGAGCGTGCCGGACAAGGCGCCGACGATCTGCAGCACCTGCCCGACACCGATCGCCGTCAGCACCGAATAGCCGCACAACACCATCAGCGGCACCGACAAGGCCGGGCCGCCGATGCCGGTCAGGCCGGAAAGAAAGCCGGTCACTGCGCCGATCGCTGCAAGCATCTGCCAGCGACGGCCTGCATCCGATGGCATGCGCAAGCCGACATGAACACCGCTGCTGCACAAGGTATAGATGCCCGCGGTGAGAATCACTGCTGCCAGTACCAGCGACAACATCGCCGTGCCGAGATGATGGCCGATCCACGCGCCTGCGAAGCCAGTCGTCGCTGCGCCTATGCATACCGGTTGCACCAGCGACCACTCGATGCTTCCCTTGCGATGAAAGTAGCAAGCGCCAGCAACGCCGGTGAAGATGAAGGTGAACAGCGAAGTCGCCATGCTGCGATGGATATCCATGTCCATCAGCAGCATCAAGGCAGGCGGCATGAAGAAGCCGCCGACGCCGGCGGCGCCGACCAGCGCACCGATGGCAATGGATATCAGTACAAGACTGGCATGCGTCAGCATGGCGCTCCGATCGATTCTATTCAACCGTGTCATTATAACTCGTTATAATGAGTTGAGCCGAACAAAATCATGCTGCCAGCCGCTTTTGCTCCTCCTGCAACGCATCGAGCAGCGCCGGAACGATGTCGAACAGATCGCCGACGATACCGTAGTCCGCCACGCTGAAAATCGGCGCTTCCGCATCCCTGTTGATGGCGACAATCACCCTGGAATCGCTCATGCCCGCCAGATGCTGGATCGCACCGGAAATGCCGATCGCGACATACAGTTCGGGCGCGACGATCTTGCCGGTCTGGCCGACTTGCAGATCGTTCGGCACGAAGCCGGCATCCACTGCCGCACGCGACGCGCCAACGGCGCCGCCGAGAATATCGGCCAGCGGTTCCAGCATTCTGAAGTGGTCCGCCGAGCCGAGGCCGCGCCCGCCGGACACCACCACACGCGCCGAAGTAAGTTCAGGCCGCAGCGAATCGGCTCGTGCGAGCGAGACAAATTGCGACAAGCCGCTGTCCGGCACCGGAGCAAGCGATCGGATTTGCGCCGTATTGTCACCGGTCGCTGCCGCAGCAAATGCAACGGTACGCACGGTCAGCACCTTGATCGGATCGAGCGACTGCACGGTCGCGATCGCATTGCCGGCGTAGATCGGCCGCTCGAAGGTATCGGCCGCGAGCACCTTCGTCACTTCGGAGATCTGCCCGACGTCGAGCATCGCTGCTATGCGCGGCATGACATTCCTGCCATGGGCGGTGGCGGCGGCGAGCACGTGCGAATACGTCCCCTGTCCGATCGCCTGCAGCGTCTGCGCGGCGGCATTCTCCGCCAAGCCGTGCGCGAGATGCGACGCATCTGCCAGCAGCACCTGCGACACGCCGGCAATACGGCCGGCCTGTTCGGCCACCGCACCGCAGGCATGTCCGATGACCAGCACATGGATGTCGCTACCGCATTGCGCGGCCGCGGTGACTGCATTCAGCGTCGCGCCCTTCAGCGCGATGTTGTCGTGTTCAGCGATGACCAATATCGTCATGATGCGCTCCTCAAATGACTTTTGCTTCGTTCTTCAAGCGTTCGACCAGCGCTGCCGCATTCGCCAGCAACACGCCCGGTTGGCGTTGCGGCGGTGTCTCGATCTTCAGCGTTTTCCAGCGCGGCGCGAGATCGACGCCCAGTGTCTCGGCCGGCATCGTTTCCAGCGGCTTCTTCTTCGCCTTCATCAGATTCGGCAGGCTGACGAAGCGCGGCTCGTTCAAACGCAAATCGACGGTTACGACTGCCGGCAGCGGCAATTGCACCGTCTCGGCGCCGCCGTCGACATCGCGCGTGACGAATAGCCTGCCGTCTTCGACCGCGATCTTCGAGGCGAAGGTCGCTTGCGGCCAGCCGAGCAATGCGGCGAGCATCTGCCCAGTCTGATTGCAGTCGTCATCGATCGCCTGCTTGCCCAGTACAATCAGCTGCGGCGCTTCCTTTCGCGCCAGCGCGGCGAGCAGCTTGGCGACTGCGAGCGGCTGCAGCTCGGCATCGGTCTGCAACAGGACGGCGCGATCGGCACCGATGCCCATTGCCGTGCGCAACACGTCCTGACAGGCCGACGTGCCGCAGGAAACGGCCAGCACCTCCGATGCATGGCCGGCTTCCTTCAGCCGCGTCGCTTCCTCCACTGCGATCTCGTCGAAGGGATTGATCGCCATCTTCACGTTCGCGAGTTCAACGCCGGAGCCATCCGGCCTGACGCGTATCTTGACGTTGGCATCGACCACCCGCTTGACGGGCACCAGTACTTTCATCGCTTGCTCCTTTCATGCGTTTTGCAGGCAAACGCCATCCCTCGCAGTCCATGGACCGCGGTATCGATGGAATGGGAATGCCGTAGCTGCCGGGAAAGCCGGCGCGCGTCACTTGTCGACGAACGCGCGCTCGATCACGTAATGGCCGGGATGGCTCATATTGCCTTCGGTGAGGCCGTGCTTTTCGAGCACCTCGACCGTATCCTTCAGCATCGCCGGACTGCCGCACAGCATGAAGCGATCGCTTTCCATATCGAGCGGCGGCACGCCGAGCTTTTCGTAGAAATGCGGGCTGCCGAGCAGATCGGGAATACGGCCCTGATTCTCGAAAGGCTCGCGCGTGACGGTCGGGTAGTAGATCAGCCGGTCTGACACGATCTCGCCGAGGAATTCATGATTGGGCAACTCTTCGGCAATGCGCTTCTGATAGGCGAGCTCGCCGACCTGGCGGCAGCCATGCACGAGTATCACCTTGTCGAACTTGTCGTAAATGTCCGGATCCTGAATGATGCTCATGAAGGGCGCCAGGCCGGTGCCGGTACCCAGCAGATACAGATGCTTGCCGGGCAGCAGATTCTGACTGAGCAGCGTACCCGACGCCTTGCGGCCGACCAGAATGGAATCGCCGACCTGAATATTCTGCAGTCGTGAAGTCAACGGTCCGTCCGGCACCTTGATGCTGAGGAATTCGAGCTGTTCTTCGTAATGCGGGCTCACCATGCTGTAAGCGCGCATCAGCGGCTTGCCTTCCACGTCCAATCCGATCATCGCGAATTGCCCGCTCTGGTAACGAAAACTCGGTTCACGTGTGGTGGTGAAAGAAAACAGGCGGTCGGTCCAGTGATGAACGGACAGGACTTCCGCTTCGTAGAAATTACTCATCTCGCCATCCTTTCGTCAACGCCTCGGTGAATCCGCTGATGGTCGGACCGAAGGCGATCTGCTTGATATAGGTCCATGGATAGATGCCGCGATCGTGGCCGTCGGAGAAATACAGGCGCAGCGCACTCGACCCGAGCGGCTCGATCTTCAGCACCGCGATGTCGTCATCGACCGGCAGCACCTGCTTGATCAGCCGTCGCGTGCTTTCGCACATGCTGCAGCGGCAGGAACGGCGCAGCACGCGATGCGGCAGCGCAACCAGCTGGCCATCCCATACCAGTTCCAATGTGCGCGATGCCGTATTGAGCCGGACTTCCGATGGCCACGCCGACGCCGGAATCTCGGGCGCGATGGCGATTTCGTCACAGGACATTGGCGACCCCCTGCGGTCCGATTTCCATGCTGAGGCCGTCGTAGCCGCCGTCGCCCAATTCGCCGCCCATTGCTGCCAGGCTTTCCTCGCGGATCAGTTTCTTGATCGAACGGATCAGCCCCGTGAATTCCGGCGTGTCCATCATGTCCGGCGTGCGTGGCCGCGGCAAAGGCACCTTGATTTCTGCCTTGATGCGCCCAGGTCTTGCGGTCATCACATAGATGCGGTCGGAGAGGAAGATCGCTTCCTCGATATCGTGCGTGATGAACAGCACGGACAGACGCAAGCGCTGCCACATGTTAGTCAGGATTTCCTGCATCACCGAACGCGTTTGCGAATCGAGCGCGCCGAAGGGCTCGTCCATCAGCAGCACCTGTGGGCTGGTCGCCAGCGCGCGTACGATGCCGACGCGCTGCTTCATGCCGCCGGACAATTGCGAAGGATAGTGGTTCTCGAACGCGAGCAGACCCGCAAGACCGAGCAAGGTGCGCGCTTGCGTTTCGCGCTGCGCCGGCGACACGTTTTTCATCTTCAGGCCGAACTCGACGTTCTTGCGCACCGTCATCCACGGGAACAGCGAGTACTGCTGGAACACCACGCCGCGATCGGAGCCGGGACCATCGATGCGTTTGCCGTCCAGCGTCAGCGTGCCGCTGTTGGCCCGCGTGAAACCGGCGACCGCGTTCATCAGCGTCGACTTGCCGCAGCCGGACGGTCCGATCAGCGACACGAATTCGCCTGGCTGCACGTTCAGCGATACCGACTTCACCGCCTGTACCGTTTCGCCGCGCGCCCTGAAACTGATGTTGAGGTCACGTACTTCGATATGTCCGGCCTGAATGCCATTGGATTGCGCGTTCATTTTCTGGCTCCTGCCGCTACGCCCATCCACGGCATGGCGAGTTTCGAACAGATGTGAATGGCCTTGCTGCACAACAGGCCGAGCACGCCGATCGTGATCATGCCGAGTGCAATGTCGGGATAGGAAATCAGCGAGTATGCTTCCCACGTGAAGTAGCCGATGCCGAACTGGCCCGAGATCATTTCCGCGGCGATCAGCGACACCCACGCCACGCCCATGCCGACCGCGAGGCCGGTGAAGATGTGCTGCAAAGCGCCGGGAATCACGACGTGCAGGATCACGTCCTTTTCCTTCGCGCCTAAACTGTGCGCAGCGCGAAACAGCACTTCGTCGATTTCCTCCACGCCGTGGATCGTGTTGATCAGGATGGGGAAGAAGGCGCCGAGAAAGGTGATGAACACGATGCTGACTTCATTGCTCGGCCACAGCATGATCGCCATCGGTACCCAGGCGATCGCGGGAATCGGACGAAACAGCTCCATCGCCGGCATCGCAAGCGAGCGGCAGATCCGATAGCGGCCGACCATGATGCCGAGCACCGTGCCGACGATGGCTGCGCCGAAGAAGCCGAGCAGCACGCGACGCACGCTGATCCCGATATTCACGGCAAACTTGGTCGATCGATTGACTTCCAGGATGCTGTGCCAGACATCCATCGGTGTTGGAATGTTGGCGAAGCGCACGTAGAAATCCAGTTTGTAGCGTGTGGCGAGATACCAGCCGAGCAACACCATGGCAATGGAAAAGCTGCCGAGCACCGCACCGCCGAGGCCGGACTCCAGCCAGTGCTTCAGCGAGAAGGGCATTGCCGGTGCAGCACCAGCAGCGGCCCCGCCTTCAATCGCCTCCAGTCTGGGTTGCCGTATCGGCGTGCGCGGGAGGGAAGGCACCTGCGCAGCCGGTGGCGGCGCAAGCGATTGACGATCTGAGAGAGCCATGGTCATTTCTCCATCTTGGCGAGCACCTGCTCGTAAGTTGCAACCGTTCCGCCCGATTTGGCGGCGCTCGCTTCCGCGTCCTTTTTCAGTAGGAAGGGAACGACGTCCATCTTGCTGCCGCTGCCGCTGACCGCGTAGAAGGCCTTGTCCGCAAACACCTTGATGCCAAGCGCCTGATCGAACACATAGGCCACCGCAATTTTCTTGCCAGCTCCTTCATATTTCCTGATGCCCATAAAGGTGCACAGCGGCGAACTGAGCGGCACGATGTCACCGCCGGCGATCCAGATCTCACCGGCATTCTTCGGATTGGTGACCGGCTTGTTGCACACCGGATCCTTGCCTTCGATGTCATAGTTGGCCAGCGTCTGCTTTTGCGCGTCGTAGTTCATGCCGCGCTGCTTGAAGGCTTCGCGCACATAGCTTTCGTTGACCCAGGCGTCGACGTCGAATTGCTTCACACGTCCCAGTTTCTGCAGCACCGCGAAGTCGGCCTTGATCGCATTGACAAGGATCGGCTTGATGGTGGGGTCCATTGTGTGAATGCCGTCAGGGCCGAGGAAGATGTAGACGACTTCCTTCTCGATCTTGGTCCACTCCTGGATTTTTTCCGCAGCGACCTTGGGGTTCTTGCGTACCCAGTCGTCGGCGTCCATCATCGCGCGGATGTAGGCCACCACCACTTCGGGATATTTCTCGGCAAAGTCCTTGCGCACCACGATGCCGTGGAAGGTCGGGACCTTGGTTTCCGCGCCATCGAAAATCTTGCGGGCGAAACCGCGATACGGCAGCAGCTCGGCGAAGGGCACGAAATCGGCATGCCCGTCGATCTTGCGCTCCTGCAGATTCGTCGTGCCGATCTCCGGCGTCTGGCTGACCAGGTTCCAGTAATCCTCGCTCCAGCCGCGCGCCTGCATTGCCTGCAACAGCATGCCGTGCGCAGCCGAGCCGAACGGCACGGAGACGTTCTTGCCTTTCAGGTCGGACAATTGGTAGTAGGGGCTATCCTTGTGCACCACCACGCCATTACCGGCGCCGAACGCGTTGTAGGCGATCACCGCAATCAACTGCGTTTCATTGCCCTTGCTCTGCTGGCCGTTGGCGCCGTTGATCAGCAGCGGATAGTCGCCCATCATGCCGATCTGGATCTTGTTGGCCATCATGCCGTTGGTCACCGGCGGGCCGGAAGTGAAGTTCTGCCAATCGAACTTGAATTCGACATTGGCGTACTTGCCTGTCTTCGGCAGATACTTGTCGAGCAGACCGAGTTCCTTGATGACGATGCCGCCGGTCACCGTGTTGGTCGTCGTGTTCTGCGTGCCGATGCCGATCGTGACGACGTCCTTGGCGTAGGTCTGAGATGCGAACAGAAGCGTGGCGAAGACGGCTGCCATGCGCAAAGCGTGACGGCCGGCCTTGCCTGGCTTGAAGAGCGTGAGTGTCATGTTCAATCCTTCGAGAGTTGATCAGGGATGAAAACCGGCGCACTGTCGGCGCTTCTAAACCATCTCCACCAAATGTTCGCGCTTGCCGGACTTGTCGGCCCATTCATCGGCAGTCGGCAGCGGCTCGGTTGATTCCGTGATCAGCGGCCACTGCGCCGACAGCCGCGCATTGAGTTCGACATATTCCTTCTGCTCCTGCGGCAGCACCTTCTCGTCGTAGATCGCTTCGACCGGGCATTCGGCCACGCACACGCCGCAGTCGATGCAGACCGCCGGGTCGATGACGAGAAAGTTCGGTCCTTCGTGAAAGCATTCGACTGGACAGACCGCGACGCAGTCCGTGTACTTGCAGCCGATGCAGGATTCACCGACGACGTGTGTCATGACGCACCTCCATTCAGTTGTATGCTTGCGAGCGCGAGCTTGGAGAGCTTGCGCACATCCGAATCGACATCCTTCATCGCCATCTCGAGAAAGGCGATCGCGCGGGTGTCGCCGATTTCGCCCAGCGCGATAACCGCCTCCTTGCGCAGATTGCTCATCGGATGCTGCAACGCTTCGCACAAGGCATTGACTGCAGCCTTCGCCTTCAGCTTGCCGAGACTGCGCGCAGCCTTCACGCGCACTTGCCAGAACTCGTCATCCATTGCGCGCACCAGGTCCGGTATGCCGAGCGTCAGCCCGAGCTTGCCCATCGTGGTGGCCGCTTCCTCGCGCACCTGCCAGGCGGTATCGGTCAGCACACGGCTGAGCGTGGGCTGGATGCTCACTTCGGACGAATAGCCGAGCGCGCCGACCGCAATGCGGCGCACTTCGGGATCAGGGTCGTTGGCCGCTGCATTGGTCAACGCGCCGATCGCTTCCGGCTTTTTCAGATAGCCGAGCACGCCCACCGCTTCGCGGCGCACGTTGCTGCTTTCATCCTTCAAGGCTTCCAGCGCAGGCTGGAAGGCGGCGGCGACGCGCAATGCGCGGATCGCGTGCAGCGCGGCAGCTTTCACCGGCGGCTCGCTGTCGCTCAGATACGGCAGCAGATAGACCGCCGACGCCGGTTCCTTCAGTTCGGCCAGGGTGATGGCCGTTGCTTCGCGTACGGCGGCGTCGCTGTCCTTCAGCAGCGGCACCAGCGCCTGCAGCACTTCCGGCTCCTCGTAACCTTCGATCGCCTTTGCCGCCTCGAGACGCACGCTGGCGTCCGGGTCACCGAGCGCGGTGACCAGCAGCGGCACGATGTCGTCCTCTTCCTCCGAGTACGGGAGGTCGATGACCGCAACGCGCCGCACGCCGGGGTCGCTGCTCTGCAGCCGCTCATGAATACTGGTTGCCATCATTGCACTTCTCCTCAGCGGACCAGATAAGGAATATTGACGTGCACGGCGCCGGTCGGGCAGTCCTGCTCGCAGGGCATGCAGTACCAGCACTCATCGAATTTCATGAAGGCCTTGTTGCTCACCATGTCGATGGCGAGCACGTCGAGCGGACAAACGTCGACGCACACGGTGCAACCTTTTTCGGCGATGCACTTCGATTGGTCGACGACGACCGGGGCCTGCGTTCTGGTGGTTGCGATAGTCATGATGTTTCCTTTCGTGTTCGATTAGTTGACGGCTTTGCCCGCGACGCGCAGACGCTGATACGCGGCCTTCTCTTCGGCATTCAGTTCGACGATGTAGGGTTCGATCTCGCGCTTGCGGAAAGCCATCTTTCCGTCTTCGGCACGCTTCACGTTGGTGTGGCAGAACCAGTTCTCGTCATCCTTCTCCGGATGATCGACGCACAGGTGATACAAGCCCCAGCGGCTTTCCTTGCGGAACAGCGAGGCGCGCGCGGCCAGTTCGGCGCAATCGCGAATCGTGTGTGCCTCCATCGCGCGCATCAGCTCGTGCGGATTTTCGGCGCTCATTTCGTTGAGGTCGTCCTTGATTTCGCCGAAGCGTTCCAGCGCGATTTCCATCTTGCGGGTGATCTTCGGCGGTTGCAGGTAGTCGTTGACGATGCGACGCGTCTTGTACTCGACCTGGAACGGCGTCAGACCCTCGCTGCGCGACAACGGCGCCATGATGCGTTTGCGCTCGGCTTCCACCATGTCGGTGTTGATGACGGGATCGGCCTTGCCGGAAACGTAGTCCGCCGCGTTCTCGCCACAGAACTTGCCGTATACAAAAGCGCCGAGCATGTAGTTGTGCGGAATGCTGGCGCAATCGCCCGCCGCATACAGGCCGGGGATGGAGCACTCGCCTTTTTCATTGGTCCAGATGCCGGAGGCGCTGTGACCGCTGCAAAAGCCGATTTCGGAGATGTGCATCTCGATCGCCTTCTGGCGATAGTCGTTGCCGCGGCGCTCATGGAAACGTCCGCGGCTCGGGCGTTCGTTGGTATGCAGGATGTGTTCGATCTCGGCGATCGTTTCTTCCGCCAGGTGATCGAGCTTCAGGAACACCGGGCCGCGGCCGCCTTCGAGTTCGTTGTAGAACTCCAGCATCATCTGACCGCTCCAGTAGTCGCACTCGATGAAGCGTGCGCCTTGCGAGTTCGCCGTGAAGCCGCCGAACGGGCCGGTGACATACGCGCAGGCCGGGCCGTTGTAATCCTTGATCAGCGGGTTGACCTGGAAGCATTCGAGGTTGGTGAGCTCCGCTCCGGCATGAAAAGCCATCGCGTGGCCCTCGCCGCTATTGGTCGGATTCTCATAGGTGCCGAACATGTAGCCGGAAGCAGGCAGGCCGAGGCGGCCGGCAGCGCCGGTGCACAGCACGACGGACTTTGCCTTGATCACGTAGAAGTCGGCCGTGCGGCAATCGAAACCCATCACCCCGGCAATCTCCCCTTGTGCGCCGGTGATCAGCCGCGTCGCGACAACGCGATTGGTAATGTCGACGCGCTGGCGCTTCAGCTGCCGGTACAGCACCTTCTTCATGTGATGGCCTTCCGGCATCGGCAACACGTAGCTGCCGAGGTGATGCACCTTGCGCACCGCGAAGTCGCCGGTTTCGTCCTTCTCGAACTTGACGCCCCAGCGATCGAGTTCCTCGATCATCGCGTAGCTGTTGCTCGCGTACGCATACACGCCCTTCTGATCGACGATGCCGTCGTTGGCCACCGTGATCTCCTTTGTATACTGTTCGGGCGTCGCGTGACCGGGGATCACGGCATTGTTCAAGCCGTCCATCCCCATCGAGATCGCGCCGCTGCGCTTCACGTTCGCCTTCTCCAGCACCAGCACGCGCAGCTTCGGATTTTTCTCCTTTGCCTTCACTGCGGCCATCGGGCCGCCCGTGCCGCCGCCGACGATCACCAGGTCGTATTCCAGTTCGATGGTATTCATGTCACCCTTTCAGAAAAAGTTGTCGTGCGGCAGTTCGACGCACCACGTCATAACTCGTCATAACAAGTACAGCAAGACACGTGCCAATGCTTTTTGCCGCCTATTCGGTGGATTGGAAACGCGGAATGATCAGGAACAGTGCGCAAGCAGGCGAGACGCTTGCCGTTCTGGTGAAATACCCAACCAAAGTGGGGCGGGATTAGGGAGGAGCGGTGGCTTGCACAAGCGTGTCAGGCTGCGCGCTGGCGAATGCCATGCGCCCTTACCTCAGCATGCCTGCGCAGCCTTGCCCTTTCATCTCCGCCCACCATCATCCGACGCTCACCCTGTACATCAGGAGAGGCAGCGTAAAGGGAGCGGAGCAAAAACGAAACGAATGTTTTCAGTTTTGCGTATGTGCTTTGCGCATAAGGCAAAGCTGCAACGGTATTGCGCTCAGCGCATGACCTTCATCTTGTACTTGAAGGTTTCGGCGCGGTAATGCAGATATTCGAATACGAGCGGCCGTTCTTCCTGTGCGTAGGTCAGCCGCTCGATGCGCAAGACGGGAGCGCCGACTGCGACTTTCAGCCGTGCTGCCACTTCGCTGCTGGCCGATGTTGCATCGATCTCGACATCCGCTGAATGCAGCGGCTGCCGCAATTCGTTTTCAAGCAGGGAAAACAGGTCTTTTTCGCGCAGGTTTTTTTCGGTCAGGCGCGAGCCGACGTCGTGTCGCACCCATGAATAATCGATCGATACGGGCTCTCTATTTAAATAGCGTACGCGGCGTATCTCGGTCAATGCGCTGCCTTCCTTCAGGCCGAGCTTTGCACAGGCGACGCTGGATCCCTTGACGGTCGCCAGGCCGAACACTTCGGAAAACGTCTCGTGCCCCAGCAGATGCATCGCCTCGCCGAAGCCCTGCAAGTGCGTCAGCTCCTGCGATACGTTCGGCATCGCGACGAAGGTGCCCTTGCCGTGCACCTTAAACAGCAAGCCTTCCTTCTGCAAGTCGTTGATCGCCTGCCGTACCGTAATACGGCTGACACCAAACGCATGCATCATCTCGCTTTCGGAAGGCAACTGCTGGTGCGCCACATAAGTACCGTCGATGATCTTGGAACGCAGCGCCTCCTTGATCTGCGTATACAAGGGGACGTTCGACGAGCGCGGTAGTTGAATTTTCAAGGCAGGCGGCAGAAGGTTGATCGAGCGGCCCATTATAGAACCGCTATTACGATAGCAGCACGTTCCATGCCGGACGCGTCGTACTGCAATCGCCGCGATAGCGACATTCTTTTGCGCGCATGTCCGCAGTATGAAATGATCTTACCCAGGCTCCTCGCGCCGCATCGATAACAACAACATACGTTCACCATGTTCGGATTACCCAAGACCGCCACCGCTCCCTTCTGCCCGGCCGAAGTCGCCGGCACCGTCGACGTTCCGCAGAATGCGCCCTTGTGGAAAAAAATCGCGCGCTTCGCCGGCCCCGGCTTGCTGGTGTCCGTCGGCTACATGGATCCCGGCAACTGGGCGACCTCGATCGAGGCCGGCTCGCAATACGGTTACCAGTTACTGTTCGTGGTGATTCTCTCCAGCCTGTCCGCCATTGCGCTGCAGTGCCTTTGCATGCGGCTCGGCATCGTGACCGGCAAGGATCTCGCGGTGCATTGCCGCGAGCAGTACGGCGCCAGGACGGGCAAAGCCTTGTGGCTGTTTGCCGAACTCGCGATCGTCGCCTGCGACTTCGCCGAAGTGCTGGGCAGCGCGCTGGCCTTCAAGCTGCTGCTCGGCGTTTCCTTGCCGGTCGGCGTGTTGTTGACGGCTTTCGATACGCTGATCGTACTGGGTCTGAAAGGCAAGGGCTTCCGCCAGATCGAAGCGATTATCCTCGGTCTGGTGATCACGATCGCAATCTGCCTGTTCGGCGAGCTGCTGTTCATCCATCCGGACTGGCAGGCCGTCGCTGCCGGCGCAGTGCCTTCGCTGCGGGCGATCTCGCAGCAGGAGCCGCTGTATCTCGCCATCGGCATTCTCGGCGCCACGGTGATGCCGCACAACCTGTATCTGCATTCCTCGATCGTGCAAACGCGCGTGGTGGCAAAGAACGACAGCGCACGGCACGAGGCAATTTCGCTGGCGCGCATCGACACCATCGTGTCGTTGCTGCTGGCGCTGGTGATCAATGCCGCAATTCTGATCCTTGCCGGCACCGCATTCCACCAGCCGGGACAAAGCGCGCAGACGGCGATCGGCATCGACGACGCTTATCACCTGCTCGATCCGATCGCGGGCAGCGCCGCCGCCGTGCTGTTCGGCCTGGCGCTGCTGGCTTCCGGCCAGAGCTCGACCTTCACGGGAACGATTGCCGGCCAGGTCATCATGGATGGCTTCCTCAACTTGCGGATTCCATGCTGGCAACGCCGCCTGATCACGCGCCTGCTCGCGCTCGGACCGGCGCTGGTCGGCGTGCTGTTGCTGGGCGAACATTCCGTCGGCCGCCTGCTTGTGTTGAGCCAGGTCGTGCTCAGCCTGCAATTGCCGTTCGCCATGTTTCCTTTGCTGCGTCTGACCGGGCGTGCGGACATCATGGGAAATTTTCGCAATACTCGCACCACCTCGGTGCTATGCTGGATGCTGTTCCTCGTCATTTCGACCGCCAACCTGTGGCTGGTGGCGCAAGTGTTCGGCCTGGCGTAATGCCGGCGCAAGGGCGAACACACGTGCACCATCGGTCCAAAACGCAATAAAAAAAATGTGCAACAACACAGGGCCACTCGACATTGGCGGCAGAAGCAATGCATGAACAGGTGACGTCATGAAAATCAGAACGTATCTGGTGTTGATGACGTCAGCCGTGCTGATCCCGATCATCTTCTTTTCAGCGGTTGCGATCAACGCATTGTTCGACAGTCAGCGCGATGCCGTATTGCAAAGCGCTAGGGAAAGCCTGAATGCCTCGCTGCTGCGTGCTGAAACCGATCTCAGCAGAGCGGTGGTGGCGGTCAGCATGCTCGCGCAGTCCGACAATCTGGCGAACGAAAACTGGTCGCAGCTGTACGCGCAGGCCAAGGCAGCCGGTGCAAACACCGGCATGGTCACCGTCGTGCTCGGCCGCGACGGCTCGCAAAAGCTCAATACCATTGCTCCCTTTGGCCGCTCGTTGCCGCAAAGCGTGTTGTCGCCGCAGGACCTCGATATGGCTTTTGCCGCGAACGCGCCGCAGATATCCAATGTGCTTTTCGGTCAGGTGTCGCAACGGCATGTGATTTCCGTTTACCTGCCCGTAACGGCAAGAAGCGGCACGCGCTACGTGGTGGCGCAAGGCATCTTTACGGGCCACTTCAAGGACAGTCTTCCTGCCATGGATGCGCATGCCATCGGCGTGCACGCCATATTCGATCGCAACGGGACTCTGATCGCGAGCAATGCGCCAACCGACAGCGAAACGGGCAGCGCCGCCAAGCTGGAACTACGTCGCGCGATGATGAGCGAGAAGGAAGGCATGATTCTCAATGAAGAGGAAGCTAACGGCAGGCCAGCCAGCTACACGCTGTTTGCGCGCTCACCGCTATCCGGCTGGACCTTTACGCTCGATCTGCCGGTATCCAAGGTTGAAGCGGTGCCACGGCACGCCATGGTATTGATGGCGCTGGAACTGTTGTGCGTCGTGTTCTTCGTGGCGGTCGCCGCCGCCTTCTTCGGCCGGCGCCTTGCGCGTTCGATCGAAGGCGCCTTCGATTCCGCGGCGGCGCTGCGGCAAGGCATCGTGCCTTCCCCCCGCAATTCCGGCATCCGCGAGTTCGAAGCACTGCAGTCGGCGTTGCACGAGGCCGGCCAGGTACTGAAGGATGTCGCAGCACGACGTGCCGAACTGCTCGAGCGCGAGCGCGAAGCCCGCAACACCGCCGAAACGCAGAACGCGACGAAAGATCAGTTTCTTGCCATGCTGGGACACGAACTGCGTAATCCGCTGGCGCCGATCAGTTCCGCTGCACAATTGCTTGCATTGAACGGGCTGGATGCCGAACGCAACCAGCGCGCGACCGACATCATCGTGCGGCAAGTCCGGCACATGACGTATCTGGTCGACGAACTGCTGGACGTTTCACGCGTGACGCGCGGACTGGTTCATCTCGAACGCAAGAAGCTCGACATGCGCAGCATTCTGGCGGACGCCGAGGAGCAGGTGCAACCGACCATGCACGCAATGCAGCACCGTTTCTTTTCCAGCTTGCCGGACGAAGCAATGTTCGTCCTCGGCGACCACAAACGGCTGGTGCAAATCTTCACCAACATCCTGGCCAATGCCGCGAAGTACACACCGCAAGGGGGCGAAATCCGCCTGAGCATGGAAGCAAAGGATGGCAATGTGCAGGTGAGCGTGGCCGACAATGGCATCGGCATGAGCGCCGACCTGCTCGGCCGCGCCTTCGATCTGTTCGCGCAGGCGGAACGCACGTCGGAACGTTCTCAAGGCGGACTCGGCCTCGGCTTGGCTCTGGTGAAAAGCCTGGTCGCGATGCATGGCGGCAGCGTCAGCGCGCACAGTGACGGGCCAGGCAAGGGCAGCCGCTTCGTCGTATCGCTGCCGCGCGTGGTGGAAGGCAGCATGTCACAGACCGATGTCGACAAGACGCACATCAGCCAGGGCGGCTCATTGCGCATACTGGTCGTGGACGACAACCACGATGCCGCCAACATGCTGGGCGAGGTCCTGAAGGCGCTCGGGCATCAGCCGATCGTCGAATACGATCCGCTGCAGGCACTCCGACGCGTCGCACGCCGGCAGCTCGATGTCTGTCTGCTCGACATCGGCCTGCCGACGATCGACGGTTACGAGTTGGCGCGCCGGCTGCGCGCATTGCCATCCGCGTCCGCGGCAGTAATGATCGCCATCAGCGGCTACGGCCAGCGTAGCGATTGCGAACGGGCGCTGTCCTGCGGCTTCGAGCGTCACTTCGTCAAGCCGGTGGACATGGAAGCGCTGATCGAACTGCTGAACGAGATCGCACACCGCAAGACGGTGGCCAAAGTCTGATCAAATGATCGGCTTGCCGCCGGTGACGGCAATCGCAGCGCCGGAAATATAGCTGGCCTGATCCGAGGCGAGCAATACATAGACCGGCGCCAGCTCGGCGGGCTGCGCCGGCCGCTTCATCGGCACCTGCTGGCCGAAGCTCTTCACCTTCTCCGGCGGCATGGTCGACGGAATTAAGGGCGTCCACACCGGGCCCGGTTCGACCGAATTTGCACGGATGCCTTTTTCGGCCAGCAGTTGCGCCAACCCCGCAGTGAAATTGACGATTGCACCCTTGGTCGCCGCGTAGGCCAGCAGCGCCGGCGAAGGCGAATCGGCATTGACCGAGGCCGTATTGATGATCGCTGCGCCGGGCTGCATGTGCGGCACGGCCGCCTTGCAGAGATGAAACATCGCGGTGATGTTGGTCTGGAAGGTGGCATCCCATTCCTCGTCGGGAATATCTTCCAGCGCGTCGAAGGACATCTGGTGCGCCGCGTTGTTGACCAGAATGTCGAGACGACCGAAGCTGTCGACGGCCTTCGCGATGATGGCTCGGCAGTGCGCGGGGTTCTTGATGTCGCCCGGCATCAGCACAGCCTTCCGTCCCGCCTCTTCCACCAGCCGCGCGGTTTCGCGCGCATCCTCGTCCTCGCTCAGATAGGAGATCAGTACGTCGGCGCCTTCACGTGCAAAAGCGAGCGCCACCGCGCGTCCGATGCCGCTGTCGCCGCCGGTAATCACCGCGGCCTTTCCGGTCAGCTTGCCCGAGCCCTTGTAGCTTTCTTCGCCGTGATCCGCTTTCGGATCAAGCAAGGCTTCCTTGCCGGGCGGCGTCTGCTGCTGTACTGGCATGTCCATGGTATGACTCCTTCCATCCGAGTGTCGAAAACGCCAGTCATCTTAGGCAAAAGGCGACAGTGCTTCTGTCGGCGGGAAACGCCGATTGCTGTAGGAAAGCTGCAAATCGCATGACCACCGAGTTCTTGCCGGAATCGCGAGCGCCGATGCCGGCTCCGCGTGGCGTACGCACTGACATCAATTGTCGGCGGCGTCCTATGGCGCGGCGCTTGACCTGGCTTTACAGTGGGCAAACTCGTAACACGCCATCATGAGAAGACATCTCTCCACATCGACTTCGTCTCGCAAACGAAATGCATCCCGCGGCGCAAACGCCCGCTCCAAAACCATTGCGCGTTTGCTGCGCGAGGTATTCGGCGTACAGCGCCTGCGCGAAGGCCAGCAGGCGGTGATCGACAGCGTGCTGTCAGGCAAGAATACGCTGGCCATCATGCCCACCGGGGCCGGCAAGTCGCTGTGTTATCAGTTGCCGGCCAGCGTGCTGAACGGCATCACGATTGTCGTCTCGCCGCTGATTTCACTGATGAAGGATCAGCTGGAGCGCCTGATCGAGCTCGGCATCGCAGCGGTCCAAGCCAACAGCAGCTTGTCGAGCGAGGAAGAAGCGCAAGCCTGTGACAGCGTCCGCAGCGGACAGGCGCAAGTCGTGTTTTGCACACCAGAGCGCCTGACGTCAGCTGCCTTTCTCGATCTGCTGCGGCAGTTGCCGATCGCGCTGATCGTGATCGATGAAGCGCACTGCATTTCGCAATGGGGGCATGATTTCCGGCCCGCTTACCTGGAACTTGCCGCTTCGATACGCACATTGCACCGGCCGCCGGTGCTTGCGCTGACGGCGACTGCCACCGAAGACGTGGTCACCGACATTGCAAAACAGCTCGACATACCGGACATGCACGTCATCAATACCGGGCTGTACCGCGCCAATCTGCATTACCGCGTATTGCAGGTGACGAATGCCGACGAACGCCATGCGACCGCCTTGCGGCTGGTTCAGGAAACGCCCGGCATTGGCATCGTGTACGCCGCGACCATCAAGGCCGTCAAAGAACTGCATGCACAGCTCGAAGCAGCGAACGTCAGCGTCACCTGCTATCACGGCAAGCTCTCCGCGCGCGAACGCCAGGAAAACCAGGATTTGTTCATGCGTGGCGAACGCCGCGTGATGGTCGCGACCAATGCGTTCGGCATGGGCATCGACAAGCGCGATACGCGCTTCGTGATTCATCTGCAGGTGCCGGCCAATCTGGAAGCCTATTATCAGGAATCGGGCCGCGCCGGGCGCGACGGCTTGCCGGCCGACTGCACACTGCTGTTCTTTCAGGACGACAAGCGCATTCAGCAATTCTTCCTGGCGAAACACTATCCGCAGGCCGAAGAATTGCGAACGACGTACGAAATGGCGCAAGAACTATCGGCATCGTCGCCCGCTTTTTCTTACGCCGCGCTCCGTGAACGCTTGCCCGAGATGCCTGAGAGCCGCCTGAAGGTTTGCCTGAACCTGCTGAAGCAAGGTCGGCTGCTGCGACAGGACCGCAAGCTCGCCTATCTGCTCGGACGCGCCAAGGCAGAGCCGGGCCGCTTCGTCGGACTGGCGCAAGACTACGCGGAAAAACAGGAACGCGATCGCGCCGCACTGGAACAGATGGTCGCGTATGCGCAAAGCGGTTATTGCCGCTGGAAGCTGCTGCTCGATTATTTCGGCGACGACAGCGACATCGAGCGCTGCGGCACTTGCGACAATTGCGTGTCGCCGCCGGTAATCGCCGAAGAGCCGTCTGCAATCGGCCACCACGATGCCGATGTGGAGGAAGCAGGGCTCGCAGCAAAGAAAGAATTGCCTGCGTCGCACTTCGCCGTCGGCGCCAAGGTACGTGTACCGAAGTTCGACGTCGGCACCGTGACGGCCATCGAGGGCGACAAGATCACGGTCGCCTTTGAGCAGGAGGAAACCCGCACCTTCATGGCCGAATTCGTGCAGCTGCTGGAGGCAACTGCACCGGCCGCGCACTAGGCACGCCGGACATTGGCGCGGTAGCGCGCCGTATTCTTCGGCATCAGCATCGAGCCGGTACAGCCCGGCGCGCCGCAATGGCAGGCAAAGGCGCGCTTGACCGCCGGCGTATGGCGTTCTTCATAGACCAGTGCGTAGTCGTAACTCAGTTCCTCGTCCCGCGCGATGTCGTGCAATGCGTAGATGAACACGCGCCCATCCTCATGTTCAAGCGCTTCGCAATTCGGCTCGCAGGAATGGTTGATGAAGCGCGCATCGTTGCCGCCGCACCCGCCATCAATCACGCGGCCATCATTCAAACTGAAGAAGTAGGTGAAATTGAGCGCGGCATGCGCTTCGGTACGGCTCGCGGCCTCGGACCACGCCACGCGCTCGCCACGATATTCGATGATGCAGGTACCCGCCGCGATGCGTCGCCTGGCGAAGACGCCCTTGCCATGTATGGAGGAATTTTTAACGACATGCCAGGGAGTGGCGGAACGGGAAGCCATGCTGCGAGTCCTCTGCGAGAACAGCTTGGAGTCTGGCGGCCCGTGCGGGTTCATCGGAATGCGGAACGCAGCGGCAAAAATGCAGCAAGAAGCAAAAGAAAAAAAAACGGGCTCCCGAAGGAGCCCAGAAAGTTGAGAGAGAGGTAGATCTACAGCATCAATACATTTACGCAGGCATTGCTGCGGCGTTGCCCTTTGCAGCGTTTTCCTTCTGCATCAGGTCGGCCGAGGTCTTCACGTGCTTGGCCAGCGTAGGACGCAGCACCATGATGGCCAGGAAGGCGGCGGTCAGATCCATGCAAGCCACGGTGTACAGCACGGTGGACCAGGTGCCGGTCGCTTCCATCATCAGGTTGCCGACCGGGACGAACAGCGCGCCGATGCCTTTCGCGGTGTACAGCACGCCGTAGATCTTGCCGATGTGCTTGGTGCCGAACGCGTCGCCGGCCAGTGCCGAGAACAGCGAGTACACCTCACCCCATGCCAGGAACACGACGCCGGACAGGATCAGGAAGGCCCACGGGTTCGAACCGAAGTAACCCAGCGCGATGATGCCCAGACCTTCCAGCGTGAACGCGATCACCATCGTCTTTTCACGACCGATGTTGTCCGAGATCCAACCGAACAGCGGACGCGACACACCGTTCATGATGCGGTCCAGCATCAGCGCCAGCGGCAACGCGGCCATCGTGAAGAAGTACATGTTGACTTCGAAGTGCTTGACGCCAAGATCGGTCGCGATCACGCCCAGCTGCGCCACGGCCATCATGCCGCCGGTGACGACGCAGATGAACATGAAGAACATCAGCCAGAACAGCTTGGTGCTGAGCGCTTCCTTCAGCGTGTAGTCGCGGGTCGCCTGTGCCAGCTTGGCCGAGGTCTTAATTTCATCTTTCTTCGGCGAACGCAGGAACCATGCGGCGATGAATGCCAGCGAACCTTGCAGGATGCCGAAGAACAGGAAAGTTTCCTGGAAGCCCGAGGATTCGATCATCGCTGCGATCGGCAGAATGGTCGCAGCCGAACCTGCACCGTAGCCGCCGGCGGTCAGGCCGACTGCGAGGCCGCGACGGTCCGGGAACCATTTCAGCGCGTTGTTGATACAGGTCGCGTAAATCGAACCGACGCCGATACCGCCGAAGATCGCGCCAACATAGAAGCCAGCCAGCGAAGTCGCCTGCGAGTTGATGATCCATGCGACGCCGATGAAGACTGCGCCGAAGGCCACCATCAGCCGCGGACCGAGTTTATCGATGAAGTAGCCCTCGATCGGTGCCAGCCAGGTCTGCACCAGCACGAAGATCGTGAAGGCGATCTGGATTTCCGCGCGAGCCCAGCCGAAATGGCCCTGGATTTCCGGGACGAACAGCGTCCATGCGTATTGAATGTTGGCGGTCGCGATCATGCAGATCACGCCGACGACCAGCTGCAGCCAGCGTTTGCTGGATACCGGCTGGTCGAGTGTTGCGGAAGGCATGTTGCTCATCGCGCGCCTCCCTGGGTAAAGTTGAAGGGATATGCGGTTGCGCCGCAGAAAGACGGGCACGCGCGAGCGCCGCCCGTCAGGGCAAGTGTCGATTCAGTCATGTTGTTCCTCAAGTCCGATCCAAGCGCTGGCTGGGGCGCAGCGCCACGATTGCGTTAAGAGATGCCGTCGCGGGCAGCGGGCGCTGCTCACGCAAGCTCTGCGTTTTTGTCAGGCGGCCTTGCTTGGCCCGGTCGATCGCCGGTTCCGCCCTTGCCGCCTTGCAACCCGGGGTACGGGTCCGGCGGACTTGTTGCCGTCGTCTCGCTTCTTTCACGTCGACGCCGGTGAAGCCTGCACGACATTAAATCTGTGTTACTTACAGGTTAAATATTCGTTAAAGCTGGACGGATTCTACGCAGCCCCCGCAGGCCGCCCTATTGTGGAAAATACGTAGCGTCGAGCTTGGCAGGATCAGCAGGAGCGTTTCCGCAAGGTCGCCGCGACTGCGCCAGCCGTTCACAGACCGTTAACAAATTTCCGCTTCAAAGCAGCCGGCGACGGGTGCACAATCGCTATTGCGCCCGACATTCGCCCAGATCATGTGAACCACCATGCGGCGCAAACGAAACCGACCGGCACGCGCGCCGTCCGAGCGCGCCGCCATCGCCCCGTGCCCGGCGCAATATTCACGAGAAGGCCATAATGGCCGCTGTTTCTGTTTGCTGTCCGAGATGACTTTCCACGGTATTTTCGAAAATCCAGGCCGCCGCAGCGCCATCGGCTTCGCGCTATCGCTGCTGCTGCACGCCGGCTTGCTGCTGTTCACGCTGGAACATGCAATGCCGCCGATGAAAGAAAGCGGCTTCCTGCCGAACGCGCCGCTGGTGGTGAATCTGCTGCCGCCTTTCGAGACCTCGCACGCAACGGCCCCCGCGCGCAGCACACCACCGCATCCGAACACGCCGCCGCGTGTCGCGCAAACGAACAGGCGTACGTCACCGACGGTGCGCAAGCCGGCGCCGGCGCGACCGCCACCTGTGGCCGCCAACACCGCGCCTGCCCCGCCGCCCGCACGTCCTCAACAGGCAGTACCGGCCGACATGAGCGACATGCTGGCCGCCGCACGCGACCGCCGGCGCGCTGCCGGCATACCTGACGCGAACGATGCACCGGATGAAGCACCGGCCGACAAGGACGCGGATGCGATCGCGCGCGAGAACATTGCATTCAGCATGCAGTCGCGCGGCGATAACGACAGCGGGGGCGTATTCCAGGTGACGTCGAAGGGCGTACGCACCGCAGAGCTGATCTTCCGCGGCTGGGACGTGCGGCGGCGCAACGTGACGCGCCAGGCGTTCGAGATCGACGCCGGCCTGAACGGCGACATCGATACTGCGATCATCCGCAAGATGATCGAGCTGATACGGCAGCAGAAAAAAGGCGATTTCAACTGGGAATCGCGCCGGCTCGGGCGCGTGGTAGTGCTGTCGGCCCGACCGCAGGACGATGCCGAACTCGAAGCGTTTCTGAAGAAGGACTTCTTCGCGATCTATCGCTGAGCGCCGACAATCAATCCGGCGTCACGATTTCCTTGTACATCACGACCGCATCGACATAGCCGAAACGCCGGTGACGAAAAGCGTGCGGCAAGATGCCCACAACCGCAAAGCCGAGCTTCTGCCACAGCCGCACAGCGCGATCGTTGGTGGATACGACAAGATCGAACTGCATCGCGCGAAAGCCCATTGCCGCGGCTTCGAGTTGCGAATGCTCGCACATCAGCGTGCCGATGCCTTGCCCGCGCGCCTCCTGCGCCACCACGTATTCGCAAGTGCAGACATGCGCACCGAGGCCCGGCCGGTTGGCTTTCAGGATATAGCTGCCGACGATGGCGCCGTCGTCCGCGCAAGCGACGTAGGTCGCGCGCGGCGCAACAAGCCAGTCGTGACGGAGATCCGCTTCGCTACTGTCCGGCGCCGCGGCAAAGGCGTCACCGGCTTCGACGGCATCGTGAAGGAACGGCAGTATTTGCGGCCAGTCGCCTTCTTGGAAGCGGCGTATCGTCATCATGCCGGCCGCCGCAAAAAACGCCTCATGGCATTTGCGGCTGCGCAGGCGCGGGCTCGGCGCTTTCGTTCGCACGCGCCTTGGTCGCTTCCTTCTCGTCTTCCTTGCCGGCATCGAGCAGGCTGGCGTCGTGCGTCAGGTAGCGCTCGACCAGCACGAAGAAGCGCGCATAAAACGCTTCTGCGGAAATGGTTTGGCTGGCAACCTTCACCAGTGAATCGTCGCTCGACGAAAACGGCAGCGAAAGCGAACCCAGTGCGCCGACGCCCACGCTGGCCGAATTGTTCACCTTCTTCAGCGCATAACGGTCTTCCACCGCATTCGCAAACAGCGAGGAAGTCTTGCTGCCCGCCGGCAGGTCGGCGGCGCACACGACGCGGAAACCGATCTGCACATGCATATCGTTATCCGGCTGGAAGCTCTTGCGGCCATCGATCTGCGTCGTGGTGGCGGCGCTGATGATGTAGCCTTGGCTCAACAGCGTGCGGCGAGCCGCCTCGCACACCGCGTCGGCCGGCGCGTTGTAGTGATGCGTGAAGACGTTGGTCGTGTCGAATTTCTCTTCCTGATACACGATCGGCTTCTGCGACACACATGCCGCCAGCACAGGCAAAGCCAGCAACAACAGGATGCGTGCACGCATTTTTTTCATAAGCCATCTCCGAACGAAAGCGATCGATCTTGCATTTCATTGACTGCCGGAATCCCCAAAGATTCCACCGCCGCCACATCGCAATATTGGCATGACAGCATTAAATGCGCATGAACTCGGCGCGCGAACTCGGGCATCATGAGCCGGCATGGACGCGAATGCTTTGGGCGAGCAAGAACCGTCGCGCTCGTTTCGTGTCCGACGACAAGAAACCATGCAAGGAGCCATATGCCTGTCGCCGTACACAGTCGGGTCGTGATGGGAGTCAGCGGATCCGGCAAGACCGAGATCGGCCGTCGGTTGGCGGAGCGTCTGGGGCTCGATTTCGTCGAAGGCGACGCCTTTCATTCATCTCGGAACGTCGCGAAGATGGCGCTCGGCACGCCGCTGACCGATGACGACCGCGAGGAATGGCTGCTGACGCTGCAACAGCAGTTGCGGCGCGCTGCGCATGCAGGCAAGGCGGTCGTGCTCAGCTGCTCAGCCTTGAAACGGAGCTATCGCGACCTGCTGCGTGCAGGCGATCCGGATCTGGTATTGGTGTATCTGCATGGCGAACGCGCGTTGCTGGAACAACGCATGCACTTGCGACAAGGCCATTTCATGCCGGCCAGCATGCTGGATAGCCAGCTCGCCACATTGGAGCCGCCGCAGTCCGACGAGCGCTTCATCGCGGTCGACATCGACGATACGCCGGAACGGATCGTGCAACGCATCGTCGCGCAATGCAGCGCATCGATGGTTTCATCGGCCTCATCGGCTTAATCATCAATACGTATTGCAGGAGGTTTCATGCATCTGGAAGGATCATGCCATTGCGGCGCCGTGCACTTCAGCCTGGAAAGCGCGACGCCGGTCCCCTATCAGCGTTGCTACTGTTCGATCTGCCGCAAGACGCAAGGCGGCGGCGGGTATGCAATCAACATCGGCGGCGATGCGCGCACGATGAAGGTCAAGGGCGAAGATGACATTAGCGTGTATCACGCCATCATGCGCGTGCCGGGACAACGAACGCATGCCAGCGGAGCCGAGCGGCATTTTTGCCGACGCTGCGGCAGCGCGCTGTGGCTGTTCGATCCGCAGTGGCCGGAGCTGATACATCCGTTTGCTTCAGCGATCGATACGCCCTTGCCGGTGCCGCCCGAGCACACGCATCTGATGCTGGACTTCAAGGCGCCATGGGTGGAAGTCGACGCTGGCAAGCAGGACAAGCAGGACAAGCAGTTCGGCGTCTATCCCGAAGAATCGCTAGCCGCGTGGCATGAACGGCTGGGGCTGACATCCAGCGATTGAAGAACTGCCGCGATCAGGCTGCAGCGGTTTCCTGCAGCCAGCGGCGGCGGTCGCGCAGCGGCGGCATGCCGAAGAAGCGGCTGTATTCGCGACTGAACTGCGACGGACTTTCGTAGCCGACGGTGTGCGCGACGCGCGTGACGTCGATGTCGGCCGTCAGTACCAGTTCGCGCGCCTGCTGCAGCCGCAACTGCTTCTGATATTGCAGCGGGCTCATTGCCGTCACTGCCTTGAAATGATGGTGCAGCGACGACACGCTCATGTGTACGCTGCGCGCAACCTCTTCCATGCGCAGCGGCTGCGTCAGGTTTTCGCTCAGGATGCGGATCACCTTGGCGATACGCTGCATCTGACTGTCCTGCATTGCAATCTGCCGCAGCAATGCGCCCTGCCCGTTCATCAGCAAGCGATAGAGAATTTCACGCTTGATCAGCGGCGCAAGAATCGGAATGTCCTGCGGCGTATCGAGCAGCCGCAACAGGCGCAACACCGCATCGAGCAAGGTCGGACTGACCCCGCTGACGCATAAACCCCGCGTGGATGCCGCGGCCTTCAGTGCCGGCGCTTGCGGCAGATCTTCGTCGCGGATCAACCTCGCGATCTCGCCTACATCGAGATCCAGCCGCAGGCCGAGATAGGGCTCGCCGGTGCTGCACATGATCTTGCCCAGCACCGGCAGATCGACGGACGACACCAGGTAATGCATCGGGTCGTACTTGTAGATCTCGTCCCCGACCAGCAGCCGCTTCGAGCCCTGCGCGATCATCGCGAAGATCGGTTTCTGCAGCGAATGGCGCGAAACCGGCCGCACTATGCGATACAGGTGCAGGCCCGCGACAGCGGTTTCCATCGACCCTTCCAGATTGCCGACCATGCGCGTGACGAGATCGACGATTTCCAGCCGCGATTGCTCGCGTACCTGATCGAATCGATCCGTTCCTTGTTGGTGTGCAGTGCTCATGGCAAGAACGCTCTCTTTCCACGTGTGATCCAGATTGCAGAGCTTAGCGGAGTTTCGTCATGCTTGCGGGCAGTCACCTGCGAAGTCTGGAGGATTAGGCAAGAAATGCGCAGGATCCAGCCACTGCCTGCATGAGACGCGCGACATACTGCAAGCATCGTTCGCCGCCGGCGGCGCGCATGCCTGCGTATGGCCGCAGCGGAACGTCATTCTGAACTTCGTCTGGAGCGCATCATGCAATACAACAAATTCGGCAATACCGGCCTGTTCGTCTCGGAACTCTGCCTCGGCACCATGACTTTCGGCGGCGATGGCCCGGTCTGGAGTCAGATCGGCACGCTGCAGCAAAGCGATGCGGAAAAATTGATCGGCCGCGCACTCGATGCCGGCATCAACTTCATCGACACCGCCGACGTCTATTCGCAGGGCCGTTCGGAAATCATCACCGGCCAGGCGCTGAAGAACCTGAAGGTGCCGCGCGAGAACGTGGTCGTCGCCACCAAGGTGTTCGGCGAAACCCATGCCGCCAGCGCCAACGGCCGCGGCGCCTCGCGTGTGCACATCATGGACGGCATCAAGGCAAGCCTGAAGCGGCTGCAGCTTGATCACATCGACCTGTACCAGATCCACGGCTTCGATCCGGCGACACCGATCGAGGAAACGGTGCGTGCACTCGATACGCTGGTGCAGCACGGCCACGTGCGCTACGTCGGCGTATCGAACTGGGCGGCATGGCAGATCATGAAGGCGCTCGGCATTGCCGAACGGCTGGGACTGGCGCGCTTCGAATCGCTGCAGGCGTACTACACGATCGCCGGCCGCGACATCGAGCGCGAAATCGTGCCGCTGCTACAGAGCGAAAAACTGGGACTGATGGTGTGGAGCCCGCTGGCCGGCGGCCTGCTGAGCGGCAAGTACGGTCGCGACACGAAGGCGGAAGATGGCAGCCGCCGCGTCACTTTCGATTTCCCGCCGGTGAATCTCGAGCGCGCATATCACTGCATCGATGTGATGCGCCGCATCGGCGAAGACCGCAAGGTATCGGTCGCGCAAATTGCGCTGGCCTGGCTGCTGCATCAGCGCGCGGTGACCAGCGTGATCGTCGGCGCGAAGCGCGTGGAACAGCTGGATGACAATATCGCGGCAACCGCAATCCGCCTCAGCGACGACGAGCTGGCGGCGCTGAACGAAACCAGCGCGCTGCCGGCAGAGTATCCGGGATGGATGTTCGATTTCCAGGGACGCATGCGGGCGCAGCAACTGGCCGACGCGCGCCACGCTTGACGCCGCATGCCGCTGACCGCAATCAGAGGATGACCGACTCCTGCGGCAGCGGCATGTTCATCGACGTGCGGCTCAGCACGCGCAGCGTAGCGTCGAGCCGATAAACCAAGGGCACGCCGTTGGGCACGTCGAAAGCGGCGACTTCCTCATTGGGCAAATCTTCCAGCAACTTGACGAGCGCGCGCTGGCTGTTGCCGTGTGTGCAGATCAGCACATTGCGGTCCTGCTTCAGCAGCGGCACGATCGCGCTTTCCCAGAATACGCGCACACGCGCCACCGTGTCGGCCAGCGATTCGCCGAGCGGCAGCAGGGAAAGGTCGATGCCGCGATAGCGTTGGTCGGATGCCGGCACGCGCGAGTCGCCGGCATCCATCAGCGGCGGCCGCGCATCGTATCCGCGGCGCCAGATCCATACCTGTTCCTCGCCGAACTCTTCGATCATCTCGGCGCGCGTGCGCCCGGTCAGCGCACCGTAATGCCGTTCGTTCAGGCGCCAATGGCTGACGATGGGCGTGGACATCGCATCCATCTCGTCGAGAATCAACCATTGCGAACGGATGGTGCGCTTCAGCATGGAAGTGAAGGCACAGTCGAAGCGGAAGCCCGCATCCGCCAGCGCATGGCCCGCGCGCCTGGCCTGTGCCACGCCGGCCTCGGTCAGATCGATATCGGTCCAACCGGTGAAGCGGCCTTCACGATTCCACAGCGATTCTCCGTGCCGGACGATTACCAGACAACCCATGCTTGTTCCATTTCGATTGCGTTTGCTTGCGCGATGCGGAAGATTACCCGAGTTCGGCGATCTGCGCGCGGGACATGACAAGGGAAACAGCAAGAAGCATGCTCATCATATGGCAGCCACATGACCGTTTGATGGCAGAACAGGCGGGAGAAAAATCAGGAGTACGCAGACATCGAGTGCGGCGCGTCGAATGCGCGCCTGGACGGAAGAGAATCTGATCAGACGGCGGCGGAACTCTGTTCAATCATTTTGGCAAGATGAAATCGGTTCTTGCCGGAACGCTTGGCATCGAGCAGCGAATGATCCGCATGCTCGATCAGCGATTCCGCATCATGGCCATGCGCAGGATAGAACGCGATGCCGATGCTGGCCGTGACTTGCACTTCGATGTCGTTGATCTTGTACGGCTGCGACAGAATGGTGAGCGCATCGGTGGCCGGCCGCACCGCATCGGACGCGTCCGCAATGCCGGAGATCAGCATCACGAATTCATCACCGCCCAGGCGCGCCACCGTGTCGTGTTCACGCGTCATGTTCTGCAGACGCTGCGCCACCGTCTTCAACAACTGGTCGCCCACCGGATGACCGTGCACATCGTTGACCTGCTTGAAGCCGTCGAGATCCAGAAAGAACAAGGCGACGGATTGCTCTTCGCGCGCCGCGCGCTGAATCGCCTTTTCCAGACGATCCATCAGCAGGCGGCGGTTCGGCAGATTGGTCAGCGGATCGCGCAGCGCCAGTTCCTGCTGCACGCGGTTCTGTTCCGACACGCTCTTGTAGAGCAGGCGCACTTCCAGCAGATTATGGATGCGCTGGTGCAGCTCGGTCAGGTCGTAGGGCTTCGTCAGGAAATCGCGCGCGCCCGCTTTCAACGCGGCGATCTTGTAATCGCTGTTGCCGGTAATGGTGAGAACGGGAAGGTAGGGCGTCTTTTCCACATCGGCCAGGCTTTCCATCACTTCCAGTCCGTCCATATGCGGCATCTGCATGTCGAGCACGATCAAGTCGTAGTTGCTTCTTTCATGCATGGCACGCACGCTGGTCGGATTGGTGACCGTATCCACGTGTGAATAACCTGCCATCCGGAGGCTTTCGGCAATGGTGAACAAGTTGTCTTCGCAATCGTCCACCAGCAAAATCTTTGCGCGAAGAATCTCTTCTGGGCTGATCATTATGTTTTCCTGCGGGAAGTCGACACGAAACATCGGCCGCATAATGGCCGGCGAAATACGACACGCCTCCATATGAAAAGTTCTTGCGGAGAAGCATAAAGCGTCGAAGAGAGGCGCTTTTGCTGGGATTTTCCTGCACAGCGTAGGAGGAGACCGACGAACGCAGAAGAGAAAACGCGTAGTGCCGGCAAGAAAAAGGAGAAAAAGAACAAGAAACGGGCTGCCGCCCGCCCCGTTCATTGCGCAATACTGAGTTTCCAGGCCTCCAATGATTGCATTCTCGCAAACCATGCCTGCACATGCCGATACTGGCGTACCGGCAACTTCGCCCGTTCGCTTACCGTCAGCGGCGAGGCGATTGCCATGTCCGCAAGCGTCAGTCCATCCCCGCAAATCCATTCGCGCCGCGCCAGATGATCGTCGAGCACGCGCGCAAACTGCGCGAGCTGCAACTCGCCGCGCGCCACTTCGTGCGGATCCGGATCGCCGCCGCCGATCATGCCCTTGATGCAGTTCTCCCACAGGATCAGACTGACCGCCGGCGAAAAATGCTGCGCGCACCAGAACAGCCAGCGGTGCACGTCCGCACGTGAGCGCGCATCGGAGGGATAGATCGTCTGGCCCGGCGTTTTTTCGGCCAGGTATTGCATGATCGCGCAGGATTCCCACAGCATCAGCTCGCCATCTTCGAGCACCGGAATCTTGGAATTGGGATTGATGCGCACCAGCTTTTCGCGGTCTGCCGGGCTCATGAGATCGACGCTGACCAGTTCGAGCGGGATGCCAAGATGGCGCGCCGTCAGCACGACGCGATGAGAATTGGTGGAATAGGCATTGTGATAGAGCCGCATGGTGTTCTCCCCTGTTGATCAATCAGCCATTGTGGGAGTGCGGTATGACAGTTCCTGTCAGCAGTCTGGCGGGATGTTCTGTTCCAGCCGCCACGCCTTGACCAGCTCATGCCGTCGGCGCGGATAACGTGAATCGTCCATGCTGGCGGCCACGATGCGATCGGTGCGAAAGTGGCGGAAACCGCCGCGCAATTCGCACCATGCAGCCAGCAGCCGCTTGTTTTCCAGGAAGGCCAGCGCGAAAGGCCAGACCACGCGCTGCGTCGCGGTGCCGCGCTCATCGGTGTAGTCGAGCATCAGGCGGCATTCGCGCCGGATCGCCTTGCGTATGGTCGCCAATGCGGTTTCCTTGGGGCCGTCCCCGGCGAAGATCAGCAGTCCGGCATCGGCCATGGTGTGGCGCAAATCCTCCGGTGTGGCAGTAGCGATCTTGGCCAGCGCCGCAGCGGCCGCCTGCGCCAGCACGTCGTCGCCCTGCTTCTGCACCCAGCGCGCGCCGAGCACCAGCGCCTCGATCTCGTCTTCCGCGAACATCAGGGGCGGCAGAAAAAAACCGGCGCGCAGCACGTAGCCGACGCCCGCTTCGCCCTCCACCGGCGCACCCATGGCAACGAGATCGTGCATGTCGCGGTAAATCGTCCGCAAGGATACGCCGAGCTGTTCGGCCAGTCGCACTGCCGTGACGGGCCGGCGATGTCCGCGCAGCGCGTCCAATAGGGCAAACAATCTCTCGGTCTTGTTCATGGAATCAACGAAAGCGGCATGAAGGCATGGCGAGATTACTACGAGTTGTTGATCCGGCCGGCGCAAGGCGCGACTTTTTTCGCGATTGACGGCAAGCGCCTTGCATGCAAAGCTCGCCGCTATCACCAGATGCAAGGAGCCACGATGGACGACGAACTCGACCAGGCAATCGACTTGATATTGCAACCTCACACGCACGACCTCGGCGACGGCTTCATGGTGCGCCGCGCTTTGCCGAACCGGCAGCGCCGCATGGTCGGCCCCTTCACCTTCCTCGATCAGATGGGACCGCACAGTTTTGCGGCAGGCAAGGGCGTGGACGTGCGACCGCATCCGCACATCGGTCTGGCAACCGTAACCTATCTGTTCGACGGTGAAATCGTGCACCGCGACAGCGTCGGTTCCGTGCAGGCGATTCAGCCGGGCGCGGTGAACTGGATGACGGCCGGCAGCGGTATCGTGCATTCGGAACGCACCGGCCCGGCGATGCGCACCGCAGGTTCTTCGCTGTATGGCTTGCAATGCTGGGTCGCACTACCGAAGTCGCAGGAAGAATGCGCACCGAGCTTTACGCATCTTGCGGCCGATCGTTTGCCGGTGATCGAAGGCGAAGGCGCAAGAGCGAAGATCATCGCCGGCAGTTTCTTCGGGCAACGCGCACCGACGCCGACGCTATCCGAGATGTTCTATGTCGATGTGGTGCTGCAGGCAGGTGCCACGCTGCAGATGCCGGCTGAATATCCCGAGCAGGCACTCTATGTGGTGCAGGGCCGCGTCGACCTCGGCACGCACGGCGTACACGAAGCAGGACAGCTACTGGTCTTGAAGCCGCATGCGGCGATCACGCTGCGCGGCATGGCAGGCGGCACGCGCGTGATGCTGCTAGGCGGCGAACCGATGGACGGCCCGCGTTACCTGACGTGGAACTTCGTATCGAGCTCGCCTGATCGCATCGAGCAGGCCAAGGAGGATTGGAAGGCACAGCGCTTCGCAAAGGTACTGCAAGAAACCGAATTCATTCCGCTGCCCGATCTGCCGGGCAAGCCGGTCGCCTATCCCTAACACCGCGATGTCTATGCGCTCCTGCCGTGTCAGAGCGTATCGGGATCGATCTCCGGCATCGGCTGTTCGAGCTGCACGCAGATACCCTGTCCCTGCGATTGCGCCTGCTGCAGCGCCTCGCCGGCGCGATCCAGCATGCCCTCTGCCGTATCGCCCGGCGCGTTCGTCGTAATGCCGCTGGAAAAGCTGACGCGCAAACCCGGTGCCCGCACGCTCCAGTCAGCGCTCGATACCGCCGCAGTCAGCCGGGTGATTGCCTTGTCGCTCTGGTCCAGCCAGGTGGTCGGCAGAATGATGCCGAACACGTGTTCGTCGAGACGGCCGACGGAATCCAGCGAGCGCAGCACATGCAACGCCGCCTGCGCCAGGCTGCGCAGCACCTGCCGGCGCACGTCGCTGCCGTAACGGGCATCGATTGCGTCAAGATCGTCGACCGCAATCAGCGCAAACGAGAACGGATGGCCAGTACGGCGTGCGCGCATCAGTTCTTCCTGCAGACGCTGCAGCAATCCGCGTCGGTTCAGCGTGCCGGTCAGTTCGTCGTGCGTCTCGATCTCACGCAGACCGACGAGCGCCGACTGCAGTTCGGCGACAACCGCTTCGCCGTTCAGACCATTCCGTACCTTGTCGATCAATGCGCGCAATTGAGCGCTCAATAGTTGTACCTGCTGCATGGAAGACGAATGCAAATCAAGCTCCATAGGAAAGACAGATAAACACGGCCGGGGGCGCATGCATTGTCATGATTATTGCAGCGCTTGGCAATATCGTCAGCCTGCTATCATGGCGGCGCACGTCGCGTCCCCAGTGGCGCGGATCATTGATTGTTCTGATGGAGATTGAGAATGGATGTCAAGGTATATCGCGGCGAAGGCAAGCTGCAGCACGTCGTCGAAGCAGGCCCGCACAAACTGATCGCGGATGCGCCGTCGCAGTTCGGCGGCGAGGACGCCGGTTTCGTGCCGCACGATCTACTGGCGGCAGCGCTGGGCGCATGCACGGCGCTGACGCTGAACATGTACGCGCAACGCAAGAGTTTCCCGTTGGAGAAGGTCGACGTGCGCGTCGAGCATGCGGAACGCGACGGCGCCTATGTATTCCATCGCCACATCAATTACTACGGCGATCTCACCGGCGAGCAGAAGGAAAGCCTGACGGCGATTGCGAACAAGTGCCCGGTGCACAAGACGCTCTCCGGCCAGATACAGATCGTGACCGACTCCAACTGATCGTCTGCGCTCGCGACCTGGCCGAGGCAGGTCGCAGCGTCGATCAGCGGCGGTTCAACTGGTCATAGACGGTATCTGCGATGCGCGCGAGTTCGCCCTTGTCGATACCGCCTGACAGCGCATAGCCGAAGCGCCCGTCGATCCAGTAGAACACATTCACTTCGCCCTGCCGCGCAAAGCGGAAACCCGTATCCCTGTTCGCTTCCTGATCCGTCGACACGTATAAGGTCAGACGCCGTCCGTCCGCATCCTGATACATGAACTGCGCGTCCGGCTTGCCGCTGTCGCCGGGCAGCAAACGACCGCCGACCAGCTCATATCCAAGCTTGCCCAGTTTTGGCGGGTGCATGTCGGCGCCGGTGCGCTTGGTGAGCCATTTGACCAACTGCTCTTCCTGATCCGCGCCGATTTCGACCGGACGCCGCGCATCCGGCGTGTAGACCAGATGCGCTACCGCCGCTTCATGCGCCAGCGCCGCAACCTGCACCGGCCGTTCGCCGGTCAGTCTTCCCCCTTGGGCCACCATCCCGGCTGGCGTCGTCGCGCCATGCAGTATCCAGCCGATGATGCCACCGGCCAGTGCGATCAGCACGGAGGCCGCAATGCGCGTGTGGAGACCATGGCGATGTGCAACGCCATCTGCCATATCGGCTGTGATACCGGCCGCGATGCCGGCCGGCACCGGCTCGTCCAAGACCGGCGAAAACAGATGACGCAAACCTTCGTTTTGCGCGCGATACGCGTTCACGCGCGCCAGCTCCTCGGGATGCGATGCGAGGTAGGCGGCAATTTCCTCGTGACGCGCCTCGCTCAGCACGCCGTCCACATAGGCATGCAGATCCGCTTCCGTAACAGGCATGGAGTTCATTTGACCACCTTCAATGGCGACGTCATCGGTCGCCCTTCCATCTGCGCACGCAGCTTTTGCCGCGCACGCGCCAAGCGCGACATCACGGTACCGATGGGCAGGTTCAACGTGGCCGCCACTTCCGCGTAAGGCATTTCCTCCAGCGCAACCAGCAGCAGGATTTCGCGCTGCTCCGCAGGCAGCATGCGCAGCGCCGATTCGAGGTCGCGCATCTCCAGCACCTTTTCATGCTGTGCATCGGCCATCGGTTCATGCGCCTCGTCGAATACGTCTGTCGGCATCGCATGCCGGCGACGCTGATCGACGTGCAGGTTGTGCATGATGCCGAACAGCCAGGCGCGCATGTCGCTGCCGCGCCGCCATGTCGACAGCTTGCGCCAGCCGCGCTCGACCGTGTCCTGCACCAGGTCGTCGGCCGCTGACCGATCACCGACCAGCGCCCGCGCGTAACGGCGCAGGCGCGGGATGCAGGCAATCAGATGCTCGCGGTCTTCTTGCATAAGGCGGCTGATCCGCTCAGTCCTTCACGACGTGCCAGACATCTTTCACGTTGTCGCCGTTGCGCTCGCCCGGCTTCTTGTCGGAAGCAAACAGATAGAGCGGCTTGCCCTTGTAAGCCAGCTGCTTGCTGCCGTCGTCTCGCGTTACGGCGGAATACGGCGGCGTGAGTTGCGCATCGCCTGCGGGTACCGGCGGCCAGTTGGTGGCGCAAGGGCCGTTGCAGACGCTCTTGCCGCTATCGGCGACATCCTTGTCGAAGGTGTAGACGGTCATGCCTGCGCTGTTGACGAGAACGCCGTCAGCCTTGTGAACCGGTGCGGATTGCGCAAATGCGGTGGCGCAGACGAAAGCCATGGTGGCGGACAGCAGAATGGTGGCGTGCTTCATGTCATTTTCCTTTCAGATTGGATATGGGTCAGGGATCGGTGTCGCGCATGTGCGCCCCACTTATGCGTAAACGAGATGCACGCGGGTTTATTCCCGTCGCCTGAAAAAATCGTGCCGGTCTCGCGATTGTTAATTCCGCGGCCTCCTTCCATGTGCTTTTTTCCACCATATCCATCGAATGCCGCAGCCAGCTGTCGGCCACGTGAACTTACGTGATATCCACATTCGTCTTACGTGGTTTCCACAATGTACTGCGTTTTTTTTCACGAGAATACGTGATATCCACAAGCTGAATACCAGACATTTTTGCTTTTGGACATTGCGGCAAAGCCTCTGTTTTCAGATAGTTGCGAGCGTTGAATTTAATAAACGCAGGGCCGCCTCGGCATTGTCGAAAGGAAGTTTGTCTCGACTGACCGGTGCGTGTCACAAATGATCGTTTGAATCAGCTGTTTATTGCAACGCGGGCACTGCAATCGTGCAGTGCGTTTTCCATATTTGAGAGTTGAGAGGCAAACAAATGAACCAGGCAGCTACGATTAGCGCGAACGCCGCTGGTCGCTCGGCAGGTTTCCGCTGGGGCCAGTTGGTAATGGGTATCGTCGCCATGGCGATGATCGCCAACCTGCAGTACGGATGGACGCTGTTCGTCGATCCGATTTCCGCAAAACACGGCTGGAGCCGTGCAGCAATTCAAGTCGCTTTCACCATCTTCGTTCTGACCGAAACCTGGTTGGTGCCGGTTGAAGGCTGGTTCGTCGATAAATTCGGTCCGCGTCCTGTCGTTCTGGTCGGCGGCGTCCTGTGCGGCCTGGGCTGGCTCATCAACTCGTTCGCCGACTCCCTCGGCGTGCTGTACGTTGCTGCTGTCATCAGCGGTGTCGGCGCCGGTGCCGTCTACGGTACCTGCGTTGGTAACGCACTGAAGTGGTTCCCGGACCGTCGCGGTCTGGCAGCCGGCTTGACCGCTGCCGGTTTCGGCGCCGGTTCCGCCGTCACCATCATCCCGATCTCGGCAATGATCAAGAGCCAGGGCTACGAAGCTGCATTCCTGTACTTCGGTCTGGGCCAAGGCATCATCGTCATGCTGATCGCGCTGTTCCTGGTACGTCCGCCAGAGCACAAGAAAGCCGAGCAAGTCGCCAACGTGCAGCAAACCAAGCGCGACTACAAGCCTTCCGAAGTGCTGCGCAAGCCAGTGTTCTGGATCATGTATGTGATGTTCGTGATGGTTGCTGCCGGCGGCCTGATGGCAACCGCACAGCTCGGCTCGATCGCCCGCGACTTCAAGGTGTTCGACGTTGAAGTCAGCATGCTCGGCCTGACGCTGCCTGCGCTGACCTTCGCGCTGGCCATCGACCGCGTGCTGAACGGCCTGACCCGTCCGTTCTTCGGCTGGGTGTCCGATCAGATCGGCCGCGAACCGACCATGTTCATCGCTTTCGCGATCGAAGCAGTCGGCATCCTGGCGCTCTACCACTTCGGCCACAATCCATACCTGTTCGTGATCCTGACCGGTCTGGTGTTCTTCGCCTGGGGTGAAATCTACTCGCTGTTCCCATCGACCTGCGCCGACACCTTCGGCAGCAAGCACGCCACCGCCAACGCCGGTCTGCTGTACACCGCAAAAGGCACCGCATCGCTGTTGGTTCCGCTGTCCGCAGTTCTGGCAGCAGGCGGCAACTGGTACGCCGTGTTCGTGCTGGCAAGTATCCTGAACGGCGCTGCCGCACTGATGGCAATGTTCGTGCTGAAGCCGATGCGCGCCAAGCACATGAGCAAAACCGCAGATTAATTTCTGATTCTGTTGTCTTGAAGACCGGCCTCGCGCCGGTCTTTTTTTTCGTCTGCAGGAAACGCGTCAGTTCACTTCGATGCTTTCCAGCCAGGTCTGCATCGCATCGCTGACCGCCTGCGGTTGCTCCAGCGCCGATAAATGGCCGCTTTGCTCGACCACCACCAGTTGTGCGGCCGGAATGGCATTTGCCATTTCTTCGTGCAGTTCGATCGGTGTGATGCGGTCCTCGCGGCCGCACAACACCAGTGTCGGACGTCGAATCACCTTCAGCAGAGGACGGCTGTCGACGCGCGCCATGATGGCTTGCTGCTGCCGGATGTAGGCGTCGCAGCCGATGCGTTGCGCCATCTGCGTGATGGCGTCCACGATGTCCGGACGTTGCAGATGCGCAGGGTGCAATAGCTTCTGCATCAGCGCCGGCGCGATCTGCGTGAAATCCTGCTGCGCTTGCGCCATGGCCTGACGCCGACTCTCTCTGGCTTCGGGCGTGTCGGGCCGCGCGCTGGTGTCCAGCAAGGCGAGCGCAAGCACGCGATGCGGTGCCTGCCGCAGGATTTCGAACGCGACGTAACCGCCCATCGACAATCCTGCGAGCGCAAACGGTCCCGGCGGCGCCTGCGCCAGAACCGATGCGGCCAGGCCCTGTATGCTGTCGGCGCCGGTCAGGTCAGCCACTTTCACGTCGGCCAGGGAGGCTAGGGCAGTGCACTGGTGTTGCCACAGGCGCGCGTCGTTCAGCAAGCCCGGCAGCAACAGCAGATTGATCGATCGCGTGGCGGACATAATGGCCCTTTCGTCGAGATAAGCGGTTCTCTTCGGACTCGCCGAACGAAGCGATGTTCCGAGCGTCGGTTAGCGCACGCAAACCACCTGAAAGTGCGCCTCCGACGCAGCAGTTCGGGTAGCATAGGCCGAACCATTGGCCCGATTCGATTTTCATGAACTATCCGCAGATCCAGCAAAAGACCTTCCTGTGGCTGCTCGTCATCCTGAGCATTGCCTTCGTCGGCATCCTGCTGCCTTTCTACGGGGCAGTGTTCTGGTCCGTCGTGCTGGCCATCCTGTTCGCGCCTTTTTATCGCAAGATGCTGGTCCGGCTGAACCGCCACGAAAACCTGGCCGCGATCGCCACGCTGCTGATCTGCCTGGTCGTGGTCGTGCTGCCGCTGACCCTGATCTCCATTTCGCTGGCACAGGAAGCGTCGATGGTTTATGAGAGCGCGCGCTCGGGGCAGATCAATTTCGGCGGCTTCTTCGAGAAGGCGGTGGCTGCGTTGCCGAGCTGGATGATCGGTCTGCTGCAGCGCTTCGGTCTGGACAATATTGCCGCGCTGCAGGAAAGACTGACGACCACTGCCGCAGCCGGCAGTGAAATGATCACGCGCCAGATCATCAACATCGGCCAGAACACCTTCAATTTCCTGGTCAGCTTCACGATCATGCTGTACATCCTCTTCTTCCTGCTGCGCGACGGTGACCGTCTGGCAGAAAAGCTGCGGCAGGCCACGCCCTTGTCCCCGCATCACAAGCGGCAGCTGTATGCCAACCTGGTGATCGTGATCCGCGCCACCGTCAAGGGCAACGTCGTCGTGGCGGCGGTGCAGGGCGCGCTGGGTGGGCTGGCATTCTGGTTTCTCGGTGTGCAGGGCCCCTTGCTGTGGGGCGTGCTGATGGCTTTCCTGTCGCTGTTACCGGCAGTCGGCGCGGCGATCGTCTGGATCCCGGTGGCGATTTACTTCCTGTTGATCGGCACGATCTGGAAAGGCGTGTCGCTGATCCTGTTCGGCGTTCTGGTGATCGGTTTGGTCGACAATATCCTGCGCCCCATTCTGGTGGGTAAGGATACGCAGATGCCGGACTTCGTCGTGCTGATCTCCACCGTCGGCGGGATGGCCTTGCTGGGCCTGAACGGTTTCGTGATCGGGCCGATGATCGCCGCCCTCTTCATCACGCTGTGGCAATTGTTCGCGGCGGACAGCCACAAGCAGGAAGCCGAGCGGCTGCGCAAGCCGGACTGATTCGGCTCACAGAATATCGTCGTTGCGTCGGGTCGGTGTCTTGGCGTGGCGCTCCGCTTCCTTCGCTTCCGCACGTCGCACCAGATCGGGCGGATCCGGCATTTCCTCGCCGTCGATCTTGTTGTCGAGGCCCGAGTTGCCGTCCATGTGGCTTTGCTCGCCGCTGGCGTCATTGCGATCGTTGATACCGCTGTTCTTCTTCGACATGATGTTCTCCATGTGTTGAGATGAAAACGGGCCACGTCGCCTCTCGGCAACGCGACCCGTTCGATGCTGAAATGATTGGCGCTTAGGCCGATTCGGTTTCCGTCATCAATTCTTCCTTGCGTTCCATCAATTGCATGCCGAGGCTTTCCAGATCCATCTTGGCTTTCTTGGCCTTAGGGAACATTTCCTTCTCTTCTTCTTCGACGTGATGATTGATGTACTCGCTCAGCACGGTGACCTTGGCGTCGTACATCTCGTCATCGCCGGACATTTCCTGAATCTGCGCGATCAGGTCCTTGGCCGATGCGTGTTCGACGATCGCCTCGTTGACGATGTCCTCGTCGCCGATCGCGTCTCGCGCGGCCGGGTAGAAGATTTCCTCCTCGATCGTCGCGTGCACGGTCAGCTCTTCGCAAATCTGGTTCGCGATCTCGACCTTGCCGTCGATGTCTTCCTGCTTGCTCAGCTTCTCGAATTCCTTGAACAGTTTCTTGACCTTCTTGTGATCTTCCATCAGCAGTTCGATGGCATCCGGAGTGCTCGAATGCGAGGATTTGCTGGCTGACTTGGATGCGGGTTTGGCCGACTTCGAAGCCGTTTTGCTTGCTGTCATGATGCCTCCGATGAATGAATATGAAATGCGAATGTGAAACGCGGGCGCCTCGACGACATGCGGACGCCGTCGATTGCAATGTAAGCCCGGCCGTAGCGGCTGCGTATCAGACGGTGGCTTTAGTTGATGTCAGAAAATGCAAGCGCCGATGCCTGTTCGGCGCCGGTAATGTCGGCGGGCAAATCTGGGACAATATGGCGATGAGCGAACATCCCATTTTTCATATTGCTTTCTATAAATTCGTCCGTCTGAACGATGCCGAAACGACGGCCGCGCATCTGCGCGAGATTGCTTCGGAATTGCTGGGCAGCGTGTTGGTGGCCGAAGAAGGCATCAACGGTGTGCTGGCGGGCGAAGCGCCGGCACTCGATCGCTTCGAGCACGCGCTGCGCAACGACGCGCGCTTTAGCGGCGCCTTTGCCGACATCGTATTCAAACGCAGCGCCTGCAAGACCGCGCCCTTCGCCCGCCTGAAAGTGCATCACAAGTCCGAGATCGTCTTTCTCGGCGTCGACGATGTCGACGCGATCGGCAAGAAGGGCATCGACGTCAGCCCGCAGGAATGGCGCGAGCTGATTGCACGGGACGACGTGGTGGTGATCGATAACCGCAACAGTTTCGAATACCGGCTCGGGCGTTTCAAAAATGCAGTCGATCCCGGCGTCGACAATTTCCGCGACTTCCCGAAATACATCGAAGAACATGTGCCGGAGTGGAAAGCGGCCGGCAAGCGCGTCGCCATGTACTGCACCGGCGGCATTCGTTGCGAAAAGACCAGCGCGTGGATGCAGGACATGGGCGTTCCGGTGTATCAGCTGGAAGGCGGCATCCTGAGCTATTTCCTGCAGATGCCGGATGCGGAGCGCGACTGGGAAGGCGAATGCTTCGTCTTCGACAACCGCATTGCGCTCGATACGCATCTGCAGGAAACGGACCGCACGCCGGAAGATGTCTACGGCGGCGTGCCTGCGTGGGAATGGCGACTGCAGCGTGCGCGCCGACTCGAAGAGGACAGCGAATAGCATGTCGCGGCGCCCGCCTGCGTTTCGTCCGCGTGCCATCAACGGCGTCAGCCCGAGCTGCGTCGCGCTGCCGAGCGGACCTTGGCGTACGGTGTCGGAATTCCTCGCGCAGCGCCTGCCGGTGGTGTCGCATGAAGAATGGCTGCAGCGCATGGCGCGCGGCGAAGTGCTGGATGCGCAAGGCCGCGCACTGACGCCGGACACTGCCTATCAGCCGGAAACCCGCGTCTATTACTACCGCACGCTGGCGCACGAGCCGGAGATTCCCTTCGAGGCCACCGTGCTATATCAGGACGACTATCTGGTGGTCGCCGACAAGCCGCACTTCCTGCCTGTCACGCCGGCGGGGCGCTATGTGCAGCAAACGCTGCTGGTGCGACTGAAACGCGAACTCGGCATCGACACGCTGAGTCCCGCGCACCGGATCGATCGCGATACGGCGGGCCTGGTACTGTTCACCGTGCAACCGCCTACGCGCAATCAGTACCAGACGCTGTTCCGCGACCGCAGCGTACGAAAGGAATACGAAGCGATCGCGCCGTATCGCGAAGATCTTTCGCTGCCGCTGTGCTATCGCAGCCGGCTGGTCGAAAGCGCGCCGGCCTTCATGCAGATGCACGAGGAAGCGGGGACGGCGAATGCGGAAACGCTGGTGTCTCTAATCGAGAGGAAGGAAGGTCTGGCACGCTATGCGCTGCAGCCCGTCACGGGCCAGAAACATCAGCTGCGCGCGCACATGGCCGCGCTCGGCATTCCCATCCTCAACGACCGCATCTATCCGCACCTATATCCGGACGAGGGCGAGAACGTGGATTACAGCCGACCGTTGCAGTTGCTGGCGAAGCGGATTCAGTTCATCGACCCGGTGCGTGGCGAGGAGCGCGTGTTCGAAAGCCGGTTCACGTTGCACTTTCCTTCGGCAACCGCGTCCTGAGCAGGCCCCATCAGGCCGCCCGCAGCAGCCTTCCCTCGCCGTCCGCCGCCTGCACACCGATCGCCTTCTTCCAGACTGCATGCGCCTGCGCCGAGGTCCATACCGCGAAATGCAGCTTTGCCAGGAAGGCAGGATCGGCGAGCAGCGCATTCTTCTGTGCATCCGGCACGGCGTCCGGGCCCTTGATCAGCAAGGTTGCGATCAGCCGTTCACGCAAGCTCAAGGCCGCCGATGAACGATGCCGATGATGAACGCCGCTGGCGCAGGCCATGCCGTTGAAGGCAGGATCGACCACCGCATCGACGAAGCCGCGCGACAGCGGGCTGGCATTGAGATGGCGTTCCATCTCGCACAATTCCAGCGGCGGTTGCGCCTCCTCCGGGATCACGAACAGCTTTTTCTGGCGGAACCGCACGCCATGCACAACCTTGCTCGAATAGACCGAAACCGGAATGGCGACCACCAGCGAACCGACGATGGGCAGCAGCCACGGCAGGAAGGTCGGATTCAACCAGAAGATACCGCCGCCCCACACCAGGCCGACCAGCGTTTGAAAGCCGTGATGACGAAAGGCTTCGGCCGGCGTGGTTTCGGCATCCTCGCGCGGCGGCGACTTCCAGCGCAGTGCCCAGCCCATGAACGCGCCGACCACGAAGTGTGTATGGAACAGCATGCGCACCGGCGCCAGCAGCATCGAGAAAATCATCTCGATGAACATGCTCATCGTCAGCCGCACGGCACCGCCGAAGCCGCGTGCGCCTTCCTTGCATACCAGCAGCACCGACAAAACTTTCGGCAGGAACAGCAGCGTGGCAGTGGCGGTAAACAGCAGCAGCGCGCGTTCCGGATGCCATTGCGGCCAGATCGGAAACAGCTGCCACGGCTCGGTGAAATAAGTCGGCGGCGTCAGCGTATGTTGCGCCAGCAGACCGGTCGACAGAATCAGGAACAACAGCCAGAACGGCGCCGACAGATAGGCCATCACGCCGGTCACGAACACCGCGCGATGCACGACATGCATGCCGCGCGCGAGGAACAGACGGAAGTTCATCAGATTGCCCTGGCACCAGCGGCGGTCACGCTTCAGTTCGTCGAGCAGATTCGGCGGCATTTCTTCATACGAGCCATCCAGGTCGTACGCGATCCAGACCTTCCAGCCGGCGCGGCGCATCAGCGCGGCTTCGATGAAATCGTGCGACAGGATCTCTCCGGAGAACGTGCCCTTGCCCGGCAGCAGCGCGAGCGCGCAATGATCCATGAACGGTTTAACGCGGATGATCGCGTTGTGTCCCCAGTAATGCGATTCCCCGAGCTGCCAGTAATGCAGGCCCGCGGTAAACAGCGGTCCGTACACGCGCGTCGAAAACTGCTGGATGCGCGCGTACAAGGTATCGCGGCCGGCGGCGCGCGGCGCGGTCTGGATGATGCCGGCATCCGGATGCAGCTCCATCGCCTGCACCAGGCGCGTCAGGCAATCGCCGGTCATCACGCTGTCGGCATCGAGCACGATCATGTAGCGATAGTTCTTGCCCCAGCGGCGGCAGAAATCGTCGATGTTGCCGCTCTTGCGCCGCACGCGGCGGTGGCGGCGGCGATAAAAAATGCGGCCGAAGCCGTCCACTGCGCGGCACAGTGCGGTCCATGCCGCCACTTCGTCGGCGCAGGTGTCGCTGACGCCGCTGTCGCTCAACACGTAGAAATCGAAGCGGTCGAGATATGGCGTACGCGCCACCGATTCGTACGTCGCGCGCAGGCCCGCGAACACGCGCGCGACATTTTCATTACAGATCGGCATCACGATCGCGGTGCGCGCGTCTTCGGCAATCGGCGCGTCTTTCGCCACGCCGCGCGATACGAGATAGCGGTCGCGCCTGCTGAACAGAATCAGGAAACCCGTCAGTGCCGTCCAAAAGCCGGCCGACACCCAGCAGAACAGCAGCGCAAACAGGGACAGCAGCGCGATCTCCAAGGGCTTGGTGCCCTGATACGGCAACACGCGGCTCATAAAATACGTCGCCAGCGCGGTCTGCCCCAGCATCAGCAACAGCAGCACCAGACGCCGTACGCCGCCGCCCACGGGCTTGCGCATGCGTGGTGCATCGACGTCGATGGATGGCAGTTTCTGCCGCAATACCAGCGTGCGGAATTTGCGCGCCAACGGATTGAGCGGCCCCCAGGGCAGCGGCACCATGGAGCCGCGCTTGATCGGCGGCATGGTACGCAGCGACGCGTCTTCGGTACCGGGCGCGCCGTCATCGCGGCACCATGCCTTGTCGCTTTCTATCTTCGTGCGCGCACGCGCCGCGATCGACGCATACGCGGGGTTTGCGTCGTCATGCTGCGCATCGGCCAGCAAGCCGTGCAGGCGGCGCATCGCTTCTTCGTCCGACAACCCCGGCGTCTGCGCCAGCGCCTCTTCGATGCGCGCATGCGCAGACGCCGGTAGGCTCAACCTGTCGAGATAGCGATGGCAGACAGCCGGGATGCGCAAGTCGTCCATCATCACTCTGCCGCCGGAAGAATATAGCTCCACGTTTCGGACAACGTGGTGTTGACGGTTTCCAGGTAACCGCGCATTTCGACCGGCTTCTTCTTGTCCAGCTGCTTCAGGCGGATCGCCGCGCGCCATCCGCCGGTCGCTCGATTCGGCATCACGTGCGACTCGAGAATTTCGGCATTGGTATCGGCCGACAAGCGCATGTTCACCTTGGTATCGGCCGGCAGTTTCTTGAAGATCGGCCCTTCAAAATCGACGAACAGCGCGATGCTGTCATCCGGCTTGCGCATGTAGCCATTGCCGCGGCGCGTCTGCACGACCCACGATAGCGGCGGCCGCTGTGATTCGTCGCCGTGCGTCCAGAACAACCGGTAATCGAAATCGATCGGCTTGCCCGGCTTCGGCAATTGTTCCGGCACCCAATAGGCGACGATGTTGTCGTTCAATTCGTCCGGCGTCGGAATCTGCACCAGTTCGACGCGGCCCTTGCCCCATTTGCCGATCGGCTCGACCCAGCCGCTCGGCCGGTCTTCATAGCGCAGTTCCAGATCTTCGTAGTGATACTGCTTTTGATCGCGCTGCATCAGGCCGAAGCCGACCGGATTGGTCAGGGTATAGGAAGTGACGAGCAGACGCTTCGGATTGACCAGCGGACGCCAGATCCACTCGCCGGTGCCTGACGCAATCGAGAGGCCGTCGGAATCGTGCGCTTCCGGACGATAGTCTTCCTTCTCCGGACGCTGGTTCTCGCCGAAGAAATACATGCTGGTCAGCGGTGCGATGCCGAGCTTGGTCACGTTTTCGCGCAGGTACAGCTGGGACTTCACCTCGGTGATCGTCTGCTCGCCCGGCTTGATGATGAAGCGGTAGGCGCCTGTCGCGCGCGGCGAATCGAGCAGCGCGTAAATCACGAGTTGCTTCGCCCCATGTACCGGCTTTTCGATCCAGAATTCGTCGAAGCGCGGAAACTCCTCACCCGAATTGAGCGCCGTGTCGATCGCCAATCCGCGCGCCGACAAGCCGTATACCTGGTTCTTGCCGACGCCGCGCATATAGCTGGCGCCCAGGAAGACCATCACCTCGTCCTTCACCTTCGGCGTATTGATTGCGTAATGCACGCGGAAGCCGGCATAGCCGAGATGATGCAGATCGGCCGGGTTGATGCGATTGGCGCCGTAGTTGAACGCCTTCGGATTGAAAGGAATCGTGCGCACGCGGCCGTTCGTTATCTCATTGATCTTCACCGGGCTGCTGTAGGCACGCCCTTCGTGGAAGAACATCAGTTCGAACGGCAGCTTCTCGCTGCGCCACCAGGCCGCTTCGGGCCGATAGCGAATATCGGTGTACTGCTCGTATGTCAGATTTTCCAGCGTCTTCGAAACGTTCTTCTGCGGCGGCTTGTAAGAACTCGTCGACAGCTTCTGCGCCTTCCTGGCGACATCATAGAAATTGAAGGCGTGCGAGGAAATACAGGGAAGAAGCGTCAGCGCCAGGACAATGGCGCGCGACAGGGGAACAACGGGCATGCGAACGTTCAAAAACATACTCCAATCCAGACAGCCAGGCGATGCGTGTGCCGCTCGCCGTTCCTGTACAGGAACATGCCAGCCGCGGCCGGCATCGAGCTTGCGAACGATCCGATGGTCGAGGGCAGACTTCCGCGTGCGGGGGCACGAGCCATCCCTGCTTGTTGACTGCTCGCCTTTGCAAGCGAGTGCTTGAATGAGGCGAAAGATTATCAGATTTTACTTTTTCTGCCCGGTGCGAAGGAAGCTGCCGCTCCAGTGAAGTGCAGCAATACCGAACGGACAGGGCCGGCCATCAGGAGACTGAGTATTGTCCGACATGAAAGGTTCACTCGGGGTAAAGTAAAAGTTCGTAACAGGGGCGGCGTGCCTAGCCGCCTCTTTCAACGTTGGGGAACTCGCATGCTGCCCGATCAGGAAATCATCTTGCGTCTCTTCATCGCTGCCGTGCTGGGCGGCTTGGTGGGACTCGAACGCGAACGGCTCGAATGGGCAGCCGGTTTGCGTACGCATATGCTGGTGTGTCTCGGCTCGGCGCTGATCATGATCGTATCGGCCTTCGGCTTCGCCGACATTCTCGGCACGCCGAACGTTACGCTCGACCCCTCGCGCGTGGCGGCGCAGGTGGTCAGCGGCATCGGCTTCCTCGGTGCCGGCACCATTCTCTTCCTGCGGCAGGAAGTCATACGCGGCCTGACCACGGCGGCAAGCCTGTGGACGGTTGCCGGCATCGGCCTTGCCGTCGGTGGCGGCTTGTACCTTGCCGCCATCACGGCGACCGTACTGGTTGTGCTGGTGCTTGCCGGCGTGCGGCCGATCGAACGACGCCTGTTCCGCCGCGACCGCATCAAGCGCCTCAGCGTGCTGGTCGACCGGCAATACGTTTCGCTGCTGCGCGTGCAGAGCGAACTGGAAGCGGCTGGCATCAACGTGCAGAAAATGACCTTGACGCTGGGCGATACGCCGGCGAGCGATCAGATCGACATCACTTTCCTGCGCAGCATGCCGAAGGAAGCGATGCTCGATGTGGTGAGCCGCCAGCAGACGATGGAAGGTGTGCGCAGCGTGAGCCTGTAGCAAGCACCTGCCGCGGGCAACGGACCGATGGAACGCCTCGTGCCGGAATGCATCGAACGCGGTACGGCTCGACGGAATGCGGGCTTTCGTACAGATTTCTCTTTTCCGGCAGCGCATCCTGTGCAGCCGGAGCATTCGGGAAGGGAGCATCGCACGCATGGCAAGTCACAAATGGCCTGAGCGCATCTGGCTGGTACGTCACGGACAGAGCGCCGGCAATGTCGCCCGCGACATCGCGGAAGCCAACGGTGTCGCGCTGATCGACATCGCCGAACGCGACATCGACGTACCGCTGTCTGCCCTGGGACAGCAGCAGGCACAGGCGCTGGGCCGCTGGTTCTGCGAACTGCCGAAGGCGCAGCAACCAACCGTGGTGCTGACTTCGCCTTACCTGCGCGCGCGCCACACGGCCGACATCATCATCGAAGGCATCCGCGATCACGAACACATCCACACCTTCCTGTGCGACGAGCGTCTACGCGAAAAGGAATTCGGCGTGCTGGATCGCCTGACGCGGCACGGCATCGCGCTGAAGCATCCGGAACTGCACGAACAGCGCCAGCATGTCGGCAAATTCTATTTCCGCCCGCCGGGCGGCGAGAGCTGGTGCGACGTCATCCTGCGTCTGCGCAATGTACTGGATACCATCACGCGCGAATACCCGGACGAGCGCGTACTGATCGTGGGGCATCAGGTCATCGTCAACTGCTTTCGCTACCTGCTTGAGCATCTGGACGAAGAAAAGATCCTGGACATCGATCGTATCAGCGACGTACCGAACTGCTCCGTCACGTCGTATCGCCTGAACCCGTCGATCGGCAAGTTCGGCCAACTGGAACTGGAAATGGTCAACTTCGTCGCACCGCTGCTCGAATCGGGCGCACCGGTCACCACTGCGCCGGATATTTCCGCCGCGCCCAAACCCTGAGACGCGATGAACGACGATCTGCAGACACCGAAAAATCTCGACGCCGCGCTGCTGAGCGGCTGGCCGCTGCCGGTGCATGCAGCGGATGACGACAAGGAAGCGCGTGGCCAGGTGCTGGTGATCGGCGGCTCACGCGAAACCCCGGGCGCGGTGCTGCTGGCCGCGATTGCCGCCTTGCGCGCGGGCGCCGGCAAGCTGACGATCGGCTGCGGCGCCTCGATCGCGCCGCAGCTGGCCGCTGCGATACCGGAAGCGCGCGTCATTGCGCTGGCGGAAACCGAGAACGGCAACATCGCGCCTTGCGCCGCGGAATCGCTGGATCCGTTGGCCGCCAAAGTCGGCGCGGTATTGATCGGCCCCGGCATGCTCGACGAGCCCGCTGCCTGCGCCTTCACGCATGCCCTGCTGCCGAAGTTGGAAGACAAGCCGGTGGTGCTGGACGCCTGTGCAATGAGCGTGGTGCGCGGCAGCCAGGCCTACCAGGAAGATGCGGAAAACGTGGGCGAGACGCATCTGGTGCTGACGCCGCACGCCGGCGAGATGGCGCATCTGCTGGGCGAGGAAAAGCATGCGGTCCGCAGCGAAGCCGGCAGCGCTGCGCGCGACGCAGCGAAGAACTGGAACGCGGTCGTCGCGCTGAAAGGCGGCACCACCTTCATTGCGGCGCCCAGCGGTATCGCATGGCGGCATGAGGGCGACAATCCGGGGCTCGCAACTTCAGGCTCCGGCGATGTGCTGGCGGGGCTTATCGCCGGTCTGGCCGCGCGCGGCGCATCGGTCGAACAAGCGACGGCATGGGGCGTGTGGCTGCATGCGCAGGCCGGTCAGCGGCTGGGGCGGCGCATCGGCGCGATCGGTTATCTGGCACGCGAAATTGCCGACGAAGTGCCGGCCGTGCTGGAACGGTTCGCGCAAGGCACGAGCTGAAGCTCAGCGGCGGTCAAGCCTGCCATACGCCGTAGCCGGCTTCGCGCAGCGCGATGGCAAGTTCGACCTCCATCTCGCACGCGGCCTGGTAGGGCATGGGATTGTAGACCGCGTAAAGTTCGGGCAGCAGGCGCAGGCCGTACTCGAACACGTAACGATTGCTTTGAATGCCGGCCTTGTGCTTGTCGAAACGCAGGTCGGGATCGAGGCCCGTCATACCGACGTAGACGCAAGGCTTGCCCGGCACGTAGTCGGGATTGGCCTTGCGAAAGCGCGCTTCGTACAGCACGTCGGGCGAAAGCTCGACGACATAGACGTGATGATGATGGCGTGGCGGCATGGCGCATCGATGACAGGATGCGCAAGCATAGCAGCCGATCGGTAATGCGTGCACCGCGCGCCGAAACGACAAGGACAGCCCATGCACACTCTCGTGAATACCCGTCTGCGCCAGGCCTGGAGGCTCAGCAAAAGCGCGATCACCGCCTGGATCGACGACTTCGCGCCCAGCATGGGCGCCGCACTGGCCTACTACACCATCTTTTCCCTCGCGCCGATGCTCGTCATCGTGATCGCCATCGCCGGCTTCTTCTTCGGGCATGAGGCAGCGCAAGGAGAGATCGTCGCGCAGTTGCACGATCTGGTCGGCGATACCGCGGCGACCGCCGTGGAATCCGTACTGAAATCGGCCAGCCAGCCGGGCCAAGGCGTCATTGCAGCGGCCGTGGGCATCGTCACGCTGCTGATCGGCGCCTCCGCCGTGTTCGGTGAACTGCAGAGCGCGCTCGACCGCATCTGGAAAGTGGAAGTAAAAAAGAAAGGCGGTTTGCGTGCGCTGATCTTTAAGCGCCTGCTGTCTTTCGGCATGGTGCTGGGGCTCGGTTTCATGCTGCTGGTGTCGCTGATCCTGAGCGCGGCGCTGGCGGCATTCGCCAAATGGTGGTCCGGCATGCTGGGCGGCTGGACCATCGTGCTGGAGGTACTGAACTTTCTGGTGTCCTTCGGGGTGATCACCGGCCTGTTTGCGATGATCTACAAGTTCATGCCCTCGACCCGCATCCCGTGGCGCGACGTCTGGGTCGGCGCGATCGTCACGGCGCTGCTGTTCACGATAGGCAAATCGGCAATCGGCATCTACCTCGGCACGACCAACATGGCCTCCGGCTTCGGAGCCGCCGGCTCGCTGGTCGTGCTGCTTGCGTGGGTCTATTATTCGGCGCAGATTTTTCTGCTCGGCGCTGAATTCACCTGGGTGTTCGCCAAGCACCACGGCTCGCAATCCGAGCGGCATGTTGCCATCAATGCCACGGCCCAGTCGCAATCGCCGCCGTGATCTGTTGTGGATATCCGCAGTATTGTTGGCACACTGACGCATCGCTTGTCCATGCGCTCTATACTTGCACCTTCAACGACGTCTTATAAAAAAGCGGCTCCCCGCCGACGAAACGTTTCGATCCGTGTCCAATTCCTCTGCCATTGGCATGCGGCCGCCCCTGCTGCGTTACGGCGTAGCGACGGTTGCCGTGTTGGCCGCCTATTTTCTGCTGGACAGGATGCAGCGGCACTACGCCGCCGCGCCCTCCTCGCTTTTCCTGTGCGCCGTCATGCTGAGCGCCTGGTTCGGCGGCACCGGTCCGGCGCTGCTGTCCATCGGTTTGTCTTTCCTCTGCTTCGATTACTTCTTCATTCATCCCTACCATTCGTTCGCGATCTCCGAAACCGATGCGTTCCGGACGGTGTTCTTTGTCGTCACGGCGCTCTTTATCGGCGGACTCGCCGCGGCCCAGAAATCCGCGGTACGGTCAGCCCGGCAAAGCGGCGCCAAACTGCGCACGGCCGTCGAGGAACTGCAAAAGGCGAATGCCCGGCTTCGGCATGAAATGGCGGAACGCGAAAGCATGCACGAGCGCCTCCGGTTTACCGAGACCTTTCTTGCCGAAGGGCAGAAAATCAGCCGCACCGGCAGCTGGCAGATCAACCTGCAGTCCAGCGAACTGATCTGGTCCGACGAGCACTACCGGATATTCGGTTTCGAACCGGGCATCGATACGCCGAAGTTCGACCTCTTCGTGCAACGCGTGCATCCGGACGACCGCGCCTACGTCCGTCAGATCGTGGACGACGCCTTTGCGCGACAGGTGCGCTTCGAATGCGAGTACCGAATCATTCTGCCGGGCGACGACGTTCGCCACCTGCGCGGCGTCGGCCGGCCGGTGATTGAGGAAAACGGCCGCGTCGAGCGGTATGTCGGCATCACCGCCGACATCACGGCCGAGCGCAAGGCGGAGGCTCTGCTGCGCAAGCGCGAACAGGAATTCCGCACGCTGGCCGAAAATTCTCCCGATGGCGTCATCCGCTACGACCGGCACTGCCAGCGGGTGTACGTGAATCCGGCGCAAACGCGCGCCATGGGCATGCGCTTCGAGGACGTGGTCCACGTCGACCTGGCGCAATCCTGGCGTGCCGATATTCCGGTCGACGAGTACCGCGGCGTCGTGCGCCGCGTGCTGGAGACCGGTCAGTGCGCCGAACTGGAAGGCAGCTGGACGCGTCCCGACGGCAGCATGATTCACTTCGCCGTGCACATGGTGGCGGAGCGTAATGCGCAAGGCGAAACGGAAAGCGTGCTGGCCATCAGCCGCAACATCACGTCGATCAAGGAAACCGAACTGCGCTTGAAGGAATCGCAGGCACTGCTGCGGCAACTGGCCGATCGCAGCGAAACCGTGCGTGAAGAAGAGCGCAAGCATCTTGCGCGCGAACTGCATGACGAACTGGCACAGCATCTGTCGGCGTTGCGCATGCAGATTTTCATGTCGAAGTTCGCCACTTCCCAGAACGACATGGCGGAACGAACCACCGTGATGACCGGACTGGTCGATGCCGCGATCGATATGGTGCGGCACGTCATCACGACGCTGCGCCCGGCGGCGCTCGACATGGGCATCCTGTCCGCCCTGCAATGGCTGGCCGATGATTTCATCTCGCACCGGCGCGTCCCCTGCATTCTTCGCGTGGACCGCGGCAGCTTCGAACTGAGCGAGCGCAGCGCGACCGCGATCTTCCGCATTGCACAGGAATCGCTGCGCAATATCGCACGCCACGCAGAAGCCACTGAAGTGCACATGGCCCTGTGGCAGCACGGCGACGAGTGTTTCCTCGAAGTCGCCGACAACGGCAAAGGGTTTGATCCGGCCTGCACGAAAAAGCAGCGCTTCGGCCTGATCGGCATCCGTGAACGCGCCCTCGTGCTCGGCGGCGCAAGCGACATCAGCAGCGTTCTCGGCGAAGGCACGACCGTTCGCGTCCACATTCCGGTGGCCGCCTGACATGATGCGCATCCTGATTGCAGACGACCACGCGCTGATGCGCGAAGGCTTGAAGCAGCTGTTCACTTCGGTGGGCGGGCTGGAAGTCGTTGCCGAAGCATCGACCGGCGCGCAGGTATTCGAGCTCCTGCGCCGCACTGAGGTCGACATGGTGCTGCTGGATATGTCGATGCCCGGCGTCAGCGGCGCCAACCTGATTCAGCATATCTGCGCGCAAGCCGGTGCACCGCGCATCCTCGTGCTGAGCATGCACAACGACGTACAAGTGGCGCGCCGCGCGCTGGATGCCGGCGCGGCCGGTTATCTGACCAAGGACAGCGATCCGCAGACACTGATCGCCGCCGTTCACAAGGTCGGCACCGGCGGACGCTTCATGGACCCGCGGCTAGCCGAACAGATGGTTTTCAATCTGGACAGGAAGGCCGAGTTGCCGCACGAGCGGCTCTCCACTCGCGAATTCGATATCTTTCAGTTGCTGGTGCGCGGTCGAAGCGTCAACGACATCGCCGCCGAACTTGCGATCAGCAACAAAACCGTCAGCACGCACAAGGCGAGGCTGATGGAAAAAATGGGCTGCGAAAACAACGCGCAATTGGTGCGCTACGCCCTCTCCCACCGGCTGATCGAATAGCGGTCGGCGCGCCACGACGCGTTATCAGGAAATCCCTACAAGAAAATCAGCATCGCCCGACTTTCTCGGTGCAGCCGTTCACGCACGATAGCGTCTTCCTATCAGCCAAGACGAACTGATTGGACTGAGCGCCCGCGATGTTGCGCGCGGCGTCTACTGACGCTTCTATAAGGGGAGATTCGCTGATGAAATTTGCCAACCTCAATCTCGGTGTTCGTTTGGGAGTCGGTTTTCTGACTGTCCTCGTTCTGATGCTGTCGATCACCACCACGGCGCTGGTCAGCATGGGTCGCATCCAGGACAGCCTGGATACGATCATCGAAACCAATCTGCGCAAAATGGATTTGCTGCAGGAGATGGCCAAATCGGTCCATATCGTGTCGCGCACGCTCGGCACGCTGGTGCTTTCGCAAAGCGACGCCGATATCGCGAACGAAGCCGCAAAAATCATCGATGCAAGGAAACACTACGACGAAGCGTTCGCGGTCCTGTCCAAGGAACCGGAAAGCGACGAGGCGCAAGCGATTCTCGAAAAGGTGAAGCAGAAGCAGGCGGCGGCAACGGTCGCAAATGACCAGGTCATCGAACTGGCGCGGCGCAACGCCGATGAAGAAGCGACCGCTGTCCTGATGCATCAGGCGGAGCCGCTCACCGAAAGCTGGCAGGATGCGCTGCAATCCGGCATCGACGTGCAGAAGAAGGCGAACGAGCGTGAAGCTGCACTCGCACTGGACAGGTACACCACCGCGCACCGGGCAATGCTGGCCATTTCGACTGCGGCCCTGTTGATCGGCGTTCTCATCGCCTGGCTGATCACGCGCTCCGTCGTTCGCCCGATCAGGGAGGCGATGCATGTGGCCCAAACCGTTGCGTCCGGCGACCTCACCAGCGTCATCACCGTGCGCAGCAGCGACGAAACCGGCCTCCTGCTGGAGGCGCTGAAGAACATGAACGACAACCTGGTGCGCATCGTGGCGCGCGTCCGCACCGGCACGGAAACCATCGTTACCGCATCCGGTCAGATCGCCGCTGGCAACCTGGATCTCTCCTCGCGTACGGAACAGCAGGCATCGTCGCTGGAAGAAACCGCTTCGTCGATGGAGGAACTGACGGCCGCGGTAAGACAGAATGCCGACAACGCGCGTAGCGCCAACGAACTGGCACGATCGGCATCGGACGTTGCCTCGCACGGCGGCGAGATCGTGGCGCAGGTCGTCGAGACGATGGAATCGATCAATGCCTCTTCCGCGAAGATTGTCGACATCATCAGCGTGATCGACAGCATTGCCTTTCAGACCAATATCCTGGCGCTGAATGCGGCGGTCGAAGCTGCGCGTGCCGGCGAGCAGGGCCGCGGATTTGCCGTGGTGGCGACGGAAGTGCGCAATCTCGCGCAACGTTCGGCCGCCGCGGCGAAGGACATCAAGACGCTGATCACGGATTCGGTCGACCGCATCACGAGCGGCAGCGCGCTGGTGAACAAGGCAGGCGCCACCATGAACGACGTCGTCTCCGGCGTGACGCGCGTGACGGAAATCATGAACGACATTTCGATGGCGTCGGAGGAACAGCGCGCCGGCATCGAGCAGGTCAACCAGGCGGTGGCACAGATGGATCAGGTGACGCAGCAGAATGCGGCGCTGGTGGAAGAAGCGGCTGGCGCGGCCGTCTCCCTGCGCGAACAGGCCGACGAGCTCGCGCAACTGGTTGGCGTATTCCGTCTGCACGGCAATGCGACAGCCATATCGCATGCGGCACAGTCCTTTCCTTCGGTTGCGATCGGCCACACGCCGCTGATCGCCGCACCTTAAATCCTGTCCCTTTCCAGATCGATGCCGCACGTGGCGCACGTGCGGCACATTCCTAGCGTGAAATGAACACCATACAGAAGCTCTTCGGCCTGCGATCGCGCAGCCCCGCCCCCCTTCCCCGCCACGCCGATACGCAAAGCGCCATCAGCGCTGCCTTCGCCGCGCGCCATCTGCATATCGTTCTCGGCTGGCCGCTGCTGTCCGTCGTGCTCGGCGTGCTGCTCTGGACCGGAATCGTTTCGGAACTCGACAGCGAAAAAGCATCGCTCGAAAAGGAAGCGATGATGGATGTCGCCTCGCTTTCCAGCTCCTATGCGGAGTACCTGACGCGAACCATCGAACGGATCGATCAGCTGACGCTGCAACTTCGCTATGACTGGACGCACGGGCAGGGCAAATACCGGCTGGAGGATCTGCAGCGAAGAAACGTCTTCAGCTTTCCGCATTCAGCCGCCATCACGATCGTCGATCGCGACGGCGTACCGGTCACCAGCACGTTTCCATTCCGGCAGAACGTCTCGTGGCAGGACACGGACGCCTTTCAGTATCACGCGGGCAATCCCTCCGATGCGCTGCGGATCGGCACGCCGATGCAAGGGAAGATATCCGGACAGACGGTCATTCGCATGACGAGACGCATCAACGATGCGGAAGGTCACTTTGCCGGCATGATCGTGGCGTCGGTCGCACCGGAATACTTCTTTTCCACCGCAAACAGTCCCATGCTCGGTCAGGATGGCTTCCAGGCGCTGGCCGGGCAGGATGGCATCGTTCACGCCGTCCGTGAAAACGACGGCATGACATGGAACGATGCTCCGCTGTTCCGCATGCCGCCCTCCGGCACCACTGCGACACTGCTCCCCGGCAGGCGCTGGTTCCGGGACGGCAAATCGCGCTACGTCGCGGCGCAGCCGCTCGACAGCTATCCGTTTCTGGCCGTGGTCGGCATGGAGCAGGATGCAGCGCTTGCGCATTACACCGCACACAGTAAAACGATGCGCGCCGCCGGCATTGCGGGAACGGCTTTTCTTCTTCTCTTTACCGTGATTGCGGTGGTGCTGTCGCTGCGGCTGGCATGGAAGACGCATCGCCTCGAAGCCGTTCGCACCACCTATCGCATCGCAACGGAATTCGGCAACGACGGCTACTACATGTGGCGCCCGGTCGCAGACACGAACGGCAATGTCGTCGATTTCGAGATCGTCGATTGCAACGAGCGTGGCGCCAATCTTCTCGGCATCACGAAAACGATGCTGCTGCAGACCCATCTATCCGGCGTGGCTGCATTGCAGCCCGGTCTTGTCGCGCTGATGCGCCACTCGGCGCTCGCGCTGGAACGCGGTTACCAGGAAGAGGACATCGAGCTGACAGGACCGCTCGGCGAACGGCAGGCGTGGCTGCACATGCGCATGGCGCGCTCCGAAGACGGGCTGGCCGTGACCTTGCGCGACGTCAGCGAGCAAAAGGAACACGAACGCGAGCTGAGCCGCCTGGCCACCAGCGATACGCTGACCGGCCTGCCCAACCGCCACTGGCTGATGCAGCATCTGCCGGCGTCCATGACGATCGCGGCAGAGACGCAGCAATCGCTGGCGGTGCTGTTCATCGACATGGACGATTTCAAGAACATCAACGACACGCTGGGTCATTCCGCAGGCGATCGCTTGCTGCAGACCGCGGCGCGGCGTCTTCAGTCCGCGCTGCGGCCCGGCGACAGCGTCGCTCGCCTGGGTGGCGACGAATTCACGCTCATCGTGCCGTCGATTTCGCGGCAGGACGACGTATCTTCTATCGCGCAACGCGTCATGGCGACCTTTGCCGAACCGTTCGAAATCCAGAACCGCCTGCTGAACGTCAATGTATCGATCGGGATCAGCATGTTTCCGGCGGACGGACGCGATGCCGAGACGCTGCTGAAGAACGCCGACATCGCGATGTACGCCGCCAAGGCCGATGGCAAGAACACGCATCGCTTCTATGACAACACGCTGTACGACGAAATCGAGCAGCGGCTGGACAACGAGCGACAACTGGCACGTGCGCTTCGCGAGGATCACTTCGTGGTCTATTACCAGCCGCGCGTCGACACGCATGACGGCCGGCTGGTCGGCATGGAAGCGCTGGTACGCTGGATGCACCCCGAACGCGGCCTGATTCCGCCTGACCGCTTTATCCCGCTGGCGGAACAGACCGGCATGATCGTCGAGCTCGGCAAGCTCGTGCTGCAAAAAGTGTGTGCGCAGATCGTGCGCTGGGAAGCGGAGCAGCAACCGGTCGTTCCTGTTTCGGTCAACGTCTCCGCGCGCCAGTTCGACCGCGGCGGCGTCAGCAGCTTTATCGCGGATTGCCTGAAACGCTACCGCATCGATCCTTCATTAATTGAAATCGAGCTGACCGAATCCGCGCTGATGCACGACTTCGACACCGTGCGGCGCGAGGTGGAAGCGATCAGCGCACTCGGCATTCAGCTGCACATCGACGACTTCGGCACAGGGTATTCATCGCTGTCCCTGCTGCACAAACTCAATATGCAAGTACTGAAGGTGGACCGGTCCTTTACCTCGCAGCTTTGCAACGGCAAGGGCGGCGAAATCTTCTTTTCAGCGATTGTGTCGATGGCCAAGGCGCTGCAGATGCGCATCGTGGCGGAAGGGGTGGAAACGGAAGAGCAACTGCGCGTGCTGCAGAAGCTTGGATGCAACGAGATACAGGGCTATCTCGTTTCGCGCCCGCTGCCTGCGAACGACATCGCGGTTCTTGCACGCCGCACCCCTTTGTTCGAAAGCGCGCGCGTGCTGGCGTCCGCGTAAACACCGAGCGCGCGGCCTTGCAACGGCGTGTTCAGCTGCAACGCGAACGCGAAAGAAGCCGCTCGCGCTTCGCGAACGCGCCAAGCAAGGCCAGCCCACCGAGCAGCATCATGTAGGTCGAAGGTTCCGGTACCGCCGAAACAAGCGACAGCGACCAGTTTCCAGGCGCGTTCGCATCGCGGTAGTTGACTTCGACCGGGCCGATCAGGAACGGATGCCCGCCGGAGAGGATCGTCGCGGTGTTGAAGCGCATCTGCACCACGTCGCAATCGCACAGCACCCCGCCGTACTTGGAAAAAATCTTCGCGCGGCTGTTGACCAGTTTGTCGACAGCATCGTCCAGCGGATTGCCCGTCGGCACGAAGACAGGGTCGAAGGCGAAGGAGAAATTCCAGTGCGTCACTTCGCCGCTTTGCCCTACCGTGACGCTGTTGACTGCATTCGGGCCAAAGGTGGAAGGACGCGTGTAGTTGCTGAGCGTGATGTCGGGCTGATTCGGAATCGTAAACGTGGCCGGCGTCGTCAGATCGAGCCAGTTGCCGGGCAGCAGGAAGGACACCGTGAAAAACGGCGACACGTCGTCGTCGATCACATAATCGTCGCCGTAAAGCTTCGACGATTCCCATTCGATTTCATCGCTGGTGTAGGTGAAGCGCGTTTCGACTGCAAGCGCGTCGACACCGACAAAACCCAGGCCGAAGGTACTGATTACAGCGATATTCCGCAGCGTGTGCATGGCGGCTCCTTGATCTGCATGAGGGAAAGGGAAAGAAAGCGAGCGGCAGCCGTTAACACGCGCCGGCCCTGTTCGCGCAAGCGGCGGCGCGAACCATGCAGGACAAGCAGCAGCAATCCGCCTGTCAGCATTGCGGCGGGTGACGGTTCGGGCACGGGGGACACCGCGCCGGGAATCCATCCAATCGGCTGGCTTCGGCTGCGATACACCGCCTGCGCGAATCCGAGGGGTTCAAAATATTCACCGTTATACGTGAACAAGGTGTTCTTCAATTCGAGGGTGTCGCAATTGCAGGTTCCAGCACCATAGGCCGAAGAGATCAGCACGCGTCGGTCGAACACATCGTAAATCGGGTCGCGCGGTACGGGCAGCTCGGTCAGCAGCATCGTGAAAATCCACGATGCGACGCTCCCGTCCGGATTGACGGTCAGGGTTCCGCCTGCGCCGGGGTTGATATCGATGGTTTCAAAAAAGGCCGGATCGGTTGTGACCGACTGCACCGGAATATGGAAAGTGCTGGGAGAGTGAGGCGACAGCCAGCTGCCTGACACATCGAAAGAGAAGGAAAACCGCGGCGGCGGCGCCAGCTTTCCGTAGTCATTCAGTTCATTGAAGCTTCCACTACGCCACTTGAGTTCGTTGCTGCCGTAGGTAAATTCGATGGCGGAAGCATCCGCGCCGGCAAAGGAGCCCGTTATGAACGCAGCAGCGGCCAGTTGTCGCCATGGAACCATGATGACGCCTTTCGAACGGTGGAGATCATGGCGCGGCGAGGAAAGAATGCCGCAACGCATGCGCAAAACAAGCGGTACCGCAGAATCTGATTAGATATAGGAGATGCGTCTCGACAGTGCAAGGCCAATTTGCTTCGCACGCAAAAATAGAATTGGCGCAGAGAAAAGCGTTTCCAACGGAACAGCGACTGCATGCGCTTCAGCAATACGCGGAACGTTTCAGCGTCGGTGACCGCATTGGCGGTAATCGACGCTGAACGAAATGCGGGAACCCAATCTGGCTGCTGCCATTCCCGCTTTGCCATGCATTACTTCTTGACGATCTGCTGTTCGAGCTGCTTTGCCATGTCCAGATGCGCTTCGACCGCCTTGATCGTCTTGTCCGCATAAGCTTTCAGGTCCGGATCCTTGGCCTTGCTTTGCACTTTTTCCAGCAGCTTGTGCGTGTTCTCGTGATCGGCGACGCCCGCATGCTTGACGTATTGCTTGTCGAAGGTGTTGCCGGACAGCGGCTTCAGCGTTGCTGCCTTGGTCTTGTGCACCATGTCAGGTTCGGTCGGCAGCTTCACGCCTTTTGCATCGGCCAGTTGCTTCAGTTCATCTTCGGCCTTGGTGTGGTCGTCGATCATCTTCTGCGCGAACTGCTTCACTTGCTCGTTCTGCGATTTTTCCAGGGCCATCTTGCCGGTGGCGATTTCCGCCAGGTTGGCGTGGGCAATGTCTTCCATGAAGTCCTTGTCGTCCTTGCTGACGCTGCTGGACTTCGACGACGAGGCGCTGGAGGAACCGGCAGAAGTATTGTCGGCGCTGCGCGACTGCGCATAGACCGATGAAACACCGAACAGTGCGGCAACCGCAGCAACACTCAAGGCACATGAAATCTTTTTATTGTTCAACATTTCGACTCTCCATAGGTGATTTGCGCAAATGCGCGACTTGATCACATGGGAATGCGATCTGCGTCACTAAGTTCCGCTACAAACGCTATGAGCGCGCGTCCGCATGGCAGGCGACGAAATGACCGGGCGCGATTTCCGTCAGGGTCGCGTCCTGCTCCGCGTGCTGCGGTATTGCATGGAAGCCGTAAGCGGAAGACGCGGAGGATGATGCTTCTTCTTTCAACGCATGAAAGGAGCGGTGCTCCGTATCGAGCGTGGGCGCTGCCTGCAGCAAAGCCTCCGTGTACGGATGACGCGGATGTGCGAACAGTTCAGCTGTCGGCGCCGATTCCACGATGCGGCCGCGATACATGACCAGCACGCGATCGGCGATATGACGCACGACGGACAGATCGTGGCTGATGAACAGATACGTCAGGCCAAGCTCCGCACGCAGCTGCATGAACAGATTCAACACCTGTGCCTGCACCGAGACATCCAGCGCGGCGACCGCCTCGTCGCAGATCAATAATTCCGGCTGCACCGCCAGCGCACGCGCAATGCCGATGCGCGCACGCTGGCCGCCGGAAAACTGGTGCGGATAGCGCTGCGCGTGACTGGCGTCCAGGCCGACGCGCTGCAGCAGATCGGCAACGTAGTCCGCGCGCTCGCGCTTCGAGATGAGACCGTGCACGAGCGGCGCTTCGCCGATGATGTCGGCCACGCGCATGCGGGGATTCAGCGAAGCAGTCGCATCCTGGAAAATCATCTGGGTGCGCAATTGCGCCTCGCGACGTTCGTCGGCATGCAGCGCATCCAGTTGCACGCCCTTCCACCAGCGTGTACCTGCGGATGGGTTGTGCAGGCCGGCAGCGATGCGCCCCAGTGTCGACTTGCCGGAACCCGATTCGCCAACCAGACCGAGCACCTCGCCGCTTTGTATCGCAAGGCTCACCCGGTCGACTGCGAGGGTCGCCTTCTGCCAGTCGCTCCGACCGAACCAGTTTCCCAGCCGTGCAGCGAAATCCATCGGCTTTGCAAATTGCTTGCTGACCTCGCGCAGTTCGAGCAATGGCGCTTTGCTATCCATGTGTGCGCTCCGTCGGCTGGTTCATCGGGTGAAAGCAGCGCCACACGTGATTGCCTTGCGCATCAACGTCCGGCATCGTGGCACACACATCGGTCGCGCGCGGGCAGCGTGTGCGAAACGGGCAACCGCTCGGCAACTCGAGCAGCGAAGGCATGCTGCCCGTGATCTGGTACAGCGGCCGGCCGCGCTCGTTGCGCGACGGCGAGGATGCGATCAGGCCGGCAGTGTACGGATGATGCGGCTGCCGCAACACTTCGCGCACGTCGCCGCTTTCGACGATGCGGCCGCCGTACATCACGCACAGTCTGTCGGCAAAGCCAGCCACCACGGCAAGATCATGCGTGATCCAGATCAGCGCCGTACCCGACTCACGGCATAGCGTTTGCATTTCGTGCAGGATCTGCCCTTGTATCGTCACGTCGAGCGCAGTGGTCGGCTCATCGCAGATGATGAGGTCCGGCTTGTTCAGCAGCGCAATCGCGATCGCGACGCGTTGCCGCATGCCGCCGGAAAACTGGTGCGGGTAAGCAGCCAGCTTCTCTTCCGGCGCCGGCATGCCGACACGGGCCAACGCATCACGCGCCATCTCGCGCGCCTGCGCCTTCCCGACCGGTTGATGCGCGCGGATCGCCTCCATCATTTGCGTATCGATGCGCAACACCGGGTTGAGCGTCATCATCGGATCCTGGAAGATCATCGCGATGCGATTGCCGCGCACGCGCCGCATCTGCTCATCGGACAGATCGAGCAGGTTCTGCCCGTTCAGCAGCACGCGACCGCCGGCGATGCGTCCCGGCGGATCGATCAGGCGCATGATCGAATACGCGGTCATCGACTTCCCGGAGCCCGACTCGCCGACGATGCCGAGGATCTCGCCACGGCGCACGCTGAACGACACCTCGTTTACCGCCTTCACGATGCCCGCGCGCGTGGCGAACTGCATCTGCAATTGCTCGACGCGCAAGACGGTGTTGTCGATATGGACGTGGCTCATAGGGCTTGCAGGCGCGGGTTCAGCACCTCGCGCAATTGGTCGGCGACCAGATTGATCGCCACGATGAGCACCAGCAGCGCGATGCCGGGAAACAGGCTGATCCAGTATTTGCCGGACAGCAGATAGTTGAAACCGTTGGCGATCAGCAGGCCCAGCGAGGGTTCAGTCACCGGCAAGCCGAGGCCGAGAAAGGACAAGGTCGCTTCCAGCGAAATGGCGGATGCCACCTGTAACGCGGCAACGACGATCAGCGGCGGCAGGCAGTTCGGCAGCAGATGGCGGAACACGATGCGCGATGGCGGCAAGCCGAGCCCGACCGCCGCTTCGATGTATTCCTTGCGGCGTTCGACCAACGCGGCGCTACGTGCGGTACGCGCGTAATAGGCCCATTGCACTGCGACGAGCGCGAGCACGATCTTGCCGATGCCCGGACCTAGCAACGCGAGCAGGATCAATGCAATCAGGATCGACGGAAACGACAGCTGGATGTCGGCCACGCGCATGATGATGCCTTCGATCTTTCCGCCGACATAGCCGGCAAGCAGGCCCAGCGCCAGACCGATCGCCAGCGCGAGCACCGTGCTGGCGACGCCGACGAAGACGGAAATCCGCATGCCATACAGGATGGCCGAGAGCATGTCGCGCCCCTGTTCGTCGGTGCCTAGCAGATAGCGGATGCCATGCTCGGCAGACATTGCGCCCGGCGGCAGGCGCGCATCCAGCACGTCGATCCGCGCGAGATCGTATGGATTCTGCGGCGCGATCCACGGCGCCAATATCGCGGCAACGATCATCGCCAGCAGTAGGACACTGCCCAGCACGGCAAGCTTGCTGGAGCGGAATTGCCTCAGGAAAGCCTGCAGCGGCGTTTCGATGTGTGCGCGTGCTTCCATCTCAGTTCCTCGTTTCCGAAAGCCGCACGCGCGGGTCGAGCAGCGAATACAGAATATCGACCAGCAGGTTGATGACGACGAACAGCACGACGATCAGCAGCAGGTAGGCAACGATGACGGGCCGGTCCAGCACGCGGATCGAATCGATGATCAGCTTGCCCATGCCGGGCCATGCAAAGATTGTTTCCGTCACGATCGAGAAGGCGACGATGGCGCCGAACTGCAGCGCGATCACGGTGACGATCGGAATCAGGATGTTCTTCAACACGTGCACGCCGATGATGCGACCGTTGCGCAAGCCCTTGGCGCGCGCAAAGCGCACGTAGTCCTGCAGCAGCGCTTCCTGCGCGCCGGCACGCGTGAGCCGGATCACCAGTGCGATATTGAACAGCGCGAGGTTGAAGGCCGGCAGCAGCAGATGCCGCAAACCGTCCCAGGTGAGAAAGCTGACCGGCACCCCGAGCAGCGAAACGGTCTCGCCGCGGCCGCCAGCCGGCAGCCAGCCCAGCTGCACTGCAAAGATCATGATCAGCATCATGCCGACCCAGAAGGTCGGCAGCGAAAAACCGAGGATGGACAAGCTCATGATCGATTTACCGGTCAGGCTGTTCGGTTTCAGGCCCGCCAGCAAACCGAGCGGTATGCCGAGTCCGATCGCCATCAGAATCGCGGTGATGGACAGTTCGAGTGTGGCCGGCAGGCGTTCGGCGATCAGGCCGAGCGCCGACGAACCGAAGGCGAACGAGCGGCCCAGGTCGCCATGCAGCGCATGCCACAGGAACAAGCCGTATTGTCGCCACAACGGCTGATCGAGGCCGAGCGCCGCAATGGTCTGCGCGCGCTCGGCCTGCGATGCATCGGGGCTCAGCAGAATGTCGATCGGATTGCCGATCGCGTAGATGCCGATGAAGATCAGTACCGACATCGCAGCCAGCACGATCAAGCTTTGCAGCAGACGACGCAGGATGAAGTTCGCCATCTCAGCATCCGCCTTTCGCTGCGTCGCACGCCGATGCGCGATGAAACTGATTGGCAAAGGTGAATTCGTCGGTGCGCGCGGCATAGCGCAAATCCCGTCGCATCGCCCAGGCCGCATATTGATGATGCGACGGAATCAGCGCGACATCCTTCAACGCGATCGCGGCAGCGCGTTGTGCCAGCACCTCGCGTTGCCGCTGATCGACTGACGCCAGTGCCGCGCCGATCAGCGCGTCCACTTTCGGGTTGCTGTAATGTCCCCAGTTCCAGCTGCCCCAGCCGATCTGCGGATCGGTCGTCGCCAGCAGATTGCGCAAACCGAAGTCGGCGGCCAGCGTGCCCCAGCCGAGCATTGCCATGCCGAACTCGCCCTTGCGCGCCTTGCCGAAGTAAACGGATAAAGGCATCGTATCGACCTTCGCGCGAATACCAACGCGGTTCAGGAATTGCGCGACGGTCTGCACGACCTGCGCATCGTTGATGTAGCGATTGTTCGGGCCGTGCAAGGTCAGCGCAAAGCCGTTCGGATATCCCGCTTCCTTCAGCAGCCGCTTTGCGCCTTCGGGATCGTAGGGTTCCGGGCGCAGCTGCTCGTTGTAGCCGAACACGCCGGGCGCGACGATGTTGGCGGCCGGCATCGCCATGCCTTCCATCGTGTGCGCCACCAGCGCATCGCGGTTGATTGCTTTCGAAATCGCCAGGCGCACGCGCACGTCGCGCAGCGGATTGCGCGGCAACGGCCGGCCATCCAGGTCCGTCACGTCGGCCGGCGTCTTGTCGGACTGATCGAGCGTCCAGAAAATCGTGCGCCACGAAATCTTTTGCTCGACGCGAAAGCGTGCATCGTTCTTCAGGCGCGCCTGATCAGCGGTCGGCACGCTTTCGATCGCATCGACATCGCCGGCCAGCAGCGCGGCGATGCGCGGCGCGGGACTGGTGATGATGCGCAGGCTCACGCGTTCCCAATCCGATTTCTCACCCCAGTAGTCGTCATTGCGCCGCAGCTCGATGCGATCGCCGCGGCGGAAGCTGACGAAGCGATACGGGCCGGTACCGATCAGCGCCCGTCCGCTGTTGAAATCGTCGGTCGTCGCGTGCTCGGCCACCTTCTTCGACACGATGAAGATCGTGCTCATGTCTAGCGCGAGCGGACCGTAGGGCCGCGCGGTCTTCAAGCGCACGGTATAAGGGTCGACGATTTCCTTGGCGACGATTTGTTTCGTGTATCCGGTGAACGGGCCGGGGCTGTTCTTCAGCGTGGCAGGCCGGTCGAGCGAGAACACCACGTCTTCTGCAGTCAACGGCGAACCGTCATGGAAACGCACACCGCGCCGCAAATGGAATTCCCAGGTGGTCGGATCGATCGCGCGCCACGACACGGCAAGACCGGGAATCAATCTGCCGTCCGCATCCACGCTGACGAGCGTGTCGAAGAAGTGCGACGCGATCGCGATGTTCGGTGCGACGTTCAGATAATGGGGATCGAGCGAAGACACGTCGGCGGCCAATGCGATTTTCAGATCGGCCGCGCGTACCGGCAATGCCGTCATCGCGACGACGGTCGACAAGATCAGGGCCAGGAGAATACGCATTGCGGCGTGTGCTTCACAGTGATTCGATGGCGTTAATGTAAATGAGGGCGCGCAAGTTTGCTTGAACGAAAAACGTCCTTGCTTATGCAAACGCTTTGCGCATCGGCTACATTTGAACGCACGACATCACTTTCGCGATGTATGTTCAGGAGAAACATCATGCGACATCCATTCCGCCGCGCCGCCTTCGCCGCCAGCGCCGCCTTGATTCTTTCCGCCTGCGCGACGCAGGAATTGCTGCCGCCGGTCAGTCTGCTCGGCCAACAAGTCGAGGATACGGCCGCCACGCAAAGCATCCGCATCGGTCCCGACACGCGCTGGGCAAACATCGAAAGCGGCCAGATCGTGCGCTTCGTCATCGGCCCGCGTACCTTTACCTGGGCCTTCAACAATTCGCAGGAAGTCACTTCCTTCGATCTGAATCGCGTGACGCCGCCCGGCCTGCTCGATCATCGCGTCACCATTTATCTGACGCCCGATCCGAAATACACGCGGCGCTGACGGCTTCACACGCCGCATGACGGCAGTACCAGCAGGGGCAAGGCCGTCCACGCAACGCCGATGACGCCAAGTACCGCGCAGCCAAGGCGCATGCCGGACAGCAAGCGAGCAAGCACGAAATGTCTGCGCCGATACGTCGCCCGTATCAGCAGGCCGACTGCGCACGCGAGCGCGATGAGGCTCCACGCCAACAGCACAAGCTGCACCTGGTCGTCCGACATACTGCCGCACGCCGTCGCGGCAAAGACATAGGCGCCGAACAGATGCAGCGCCCATAGCAGCAAGGGCGCGCAAACGTCGAACGTCATTGCGAAGAGGCGTTCGCGCGGCATAGTCACCCCATCCACTGCGGCAGCAACTGAATTGTCATCGGCCCGACGATGCCTTGCAGCGACGTGCAATGCCAGATCAACGCCGTGTTGTCGAGCGAAGCGCGGCTGGCCATCTTCAGTCGGCCGCTCCACGAGCGAAACAGCAGATATGCTGCGGCGATCACCAGGATCGCCACATGAAAGCCTTGATATGCGAGCACGGTCGCCACTGCCGCACTCCAGGCCTGTGCCGTCGGATCGAGTCCTGCAGCGTGCTGTCCGCGCCATTCAATGACGAAGGCCGCGCACATTCCGATGGCTGCCAGCACTATGAACAAGCGCAGCAAGCGTTGTGGCTGTCGATGCATGTCGCAGCGCCGCGCGACTTCCAACATCACCGAACTTGCCAGCAGCAACATGCCGGCCGACAGCGACCATCCCAGCGCCGGAAGCCGTGCCCCCGGCGGCGGGCAAGTTGCACCGCTCATCGACGCGTGTGCGTAGGCAAACAGGAAGCAGGCAAAGATCAGCAGATCGACCGTCAGCATGATGCAAGTGCCCCACCACGCATGCGACGCAATGCCCCGCGCGCCGACAGGTAACCACGTGTGTTCGCCTATTCTCGCTTGCGGCGCCGGCGACGGGCGGTCGATCTGCCACAGCCATCCGCACACTGCGGCAACAGCCGCCACGCCGCAGACCGCAGCCGGCAGCACCGCGCCTATCGTCAGCAGCAAAAAGAAGGCGGCGGTTCCCGCAGCGGCAATCAGCGGCAGCCAGCTGTCGGTGGGCAAGGGCAGCACGTGCAGCGGCGTGGCTTGCACGGCGCTGGTCATCAAGGTCTCGCGGCCGCCAGTCGCCGTGCCGGGCAGCCAGTGCCGCCCCTGCTCTACTTCCTCGGCCAGGCCGGTTTGTTCCCACAGCGGATCGCGTGAGGCAATCTGCGGAATGCTGCGCATGCCGTAATCTTCATTGGGCAGCCATTCCAGCGTCGATGCGTGCCAGGGATTGCCGGCATGCTGCTTGGGCTTGCGCAACGTGCGCACCATGTCGATGAAGAACAGCGCGATACCGAGCGCCAGGATAAAAGCGCCGATCGTCGACAGCATGTTCAAACTGTTCCATCCCAGCGTGCCGTCATAGGTATAGACGCGGCGCGGCATGCCGAGCAGGCCGGAAATGTGCATCGGAAAGAAGGCCAGATTGAAGCCGATGAAGCTCAGCGCAAAACTCCAGCGACCCCAGCGCTCCGACATCGTGTTGCCATTAACGAGCGGCAGCCAATACGCCAGCGCCGCGAACATCGGGAACACCATGCCGCCTATCAGCACGTAGTGAAAATGCGCGACGATGAAATAGCTGTCGTGCACCTGCCAGTCGAACGGAACGACGGCAACCATCACGCCGGTCAGCCCGCCCAGCACGAAGATGAACAGGAAGCCGAGCAGGAACAGCGCCGGCGCCGTCAGGCGCGGACTGCCGCGCCACAGCGTGGCGATCCAGGCGAAGACCTGAATCGCGGTGGGAATCGCGACCGCCATGCTGGCCGCCGAGACGAAGCTCAGTTCCATCGTGCCGAGCCCGACGCTGAACATGTGATGCGCCCACAAACCGAAGCTGAAGAAACCCACGCCGAGCAGCGCGACGACGATGGCGCGATAGCCGACCAACGAAGTCTGCGCGATCGTCGGTATCATGGTCGACACCATGCCGGCCGCCGGCAGAAAGATGATGTAGACCTCCGGGTGGCCGAAGAACCAGAACAGGTGCTGCCATAGCACCGAGTCGCCGCCACGTTCCGCGATGAAGAACGGCCAGTCGAAGGCGCGTTCCAGTTCCAATAGCGCCGTGGCGGCGATCACCGCAGGAAACGCGAACACGATCATCACCGCGACCACCAGCATGGTCCACGCATAGATCGGCATGCGCGAGAGCGTCATGCCGGGTGCGCGCGTGAACAGAATGCCGACGATCAGTTCGATCGCCCCCGCAATCGCCGAGATCTCGATGAAGCCGATGCCGAGCAGCCAGAAATCGGCATTCACGTCCGGCGAATACTGCTTGCCGGATAGGGGCGGATACATGAACCAGCCGCCGTCCGGCGCGAGGCCGACGAACAAGGTGCAGAAGAAGGCCAGGCCGCCAATCGCATAGGCCCAGTACGCATAGGCCGACAGGCGCGGGAACGGCAGGTCGCGCGCACCCAGCATGTTGGGCAACAGAAATACCGCGATCGCTTCGACCACCGGAATGGCGAACAGGAACATCATCACCGTGCCATGCATCGTGAAGACCTGGTTGTAGGTCGATGCACCGAGCAGATCGTTGCCCGGCACCGCAAGCTGCATGCGCATCAACAGGCCAAGGATTCCGGCGAGCACGAAGAACAGCAGCGCCGTGCCGATGTAGAGCAAACCGATGTTGGTGTTGTTGACCGACTTGAAGAAGCGCCAGCCCTGCGGCGTGCGCCACACCGCTTCGAGCTTTTCGCGCTCGCCTTCCGGCCGGGGCAGGATGTTGGGCAAGCTGTCGGGTGAAGAGCTCATTGCAAATGCTCCAGGTAAGCAGACAGCGCCTGCAGGTCCGCATCGCCGATTTCGTCGAAGGAAGGCATGCGCACGCCGGGCTTCACGTGTTGCGTGCTGCGTATCCACGTGCGCAGCGCTTCGCCGTCATTGCGCAACGTGCCGGCGGCAAGGAACAGGCGGCTGCCGACATGCGTGAGGTCCGGCCCTAAAGCGCGGCCGGCTACCGACTCTTCCTTCACGCCACGTACCGCGTGGCATGCGCTGCAGCGGTATTCGAGAAACGCCTGCATGCCGCGCTGAAGCAATGCGCTGTCCGGTGCGCGCGCCGGCTTCGCCTGATTTGCGAGCCACGCGTCGAATGCTTCCGGCGATTCGGCAATCACGTGCAGTGCCATGCGCGCATGTTGGATGCCGCAATATTCAGCGCACTGTCCGCGATAGATGCCTGCGCGTTCGGCCTGCACGCGTATGCGGTTCGGGCGGCCCGGCACGGTATCCAGCTTGCCGGTCAATGCCGGCACCCAGAAACTGTGAATTACGTCCTCGCTGGTCAATGCGAGATAGACCGGACGACCGACCGGTAGATGAATTTCGTTTGCCAGCGCAATGTCGCGGCCGCTCGCCGGATCGCGATAGCGCACTTCCCACCACCACATGCGTGCGTTGATCGAAATGACGAGCGCATCCTGCGATATCGGCGATGTCAATTCGCGGCTGCGCAAGATGCCGTATGCCAGCAAGACGGTCAGCACGGCAAACGGAAAAGCGACGCCGAGGCCGGCCAGCCAGACCATTGGCTTTACCTTGCCGTGCTGCTTGCGCAGGCTCAGCGCCAACAGCAGCATCACGCCGACGAAGATCAAGGCCGCACCGCCGAACAGGAGCCACGCCATGTCGGCAATCAGCGCGGCGTCCGCGCCTGCCGTGTGCAGCATCGATTGCACCGGGCGCTCGTCGCGGCAGGCGTTCAGCAATGGTGTCATCACGAGCGCAGCCGTGCGTGGCATGCGGTGAGGTCGGCTCGCGCATCGCGTTTTCTTCATTGCAGGGTCCGCAGATAGGCGGCCATCGCACGCGCATCGCGCTCGGTCACGCCCATGTCCGGCATCGTGGTGTTCGGCACCAGGCTGCGCGGCGCCATGATCCACTGCGCCAGTCTGTCCGTCGTGTTCGGAATATGGCCGGCGATATAGCTGCGCCGTCCGAAGGCGTTTAGCGGCGGCCCCGCCTTGCCGCGCGCATCTTCGATGCCCGGAATGATGTGGCAGGCGCCGCATTGGTATTGCGCCAGCAGGCGTTGTCCGCGCGCAATATCGTCGCGCGCCAGTGCCGGGAAACTGCATGCGGCGGCCAGCATCAGCGCGACCGGCGCGATGGTCCGATGGCAGGGTCGATTCGGCGCGGCTTGCCTGGCATGCATCGTTCGTCCGTGAGTGTCGCACCGCTACGGTGCCTGACTTTACGACGAGCGCAGGTGCGGACTAGTTCCGGCACATGCTTCGCTTTGCCGGAAAGAGGAGATCGAGATGCACTGATGAACTTTGGCAATGGCGGCTGCCTAACTGGATCAGGATCGATCGAGCCTTCACTATCCGCATGCGCGCGCAAACCCGTCTCGTCATCAGTACCATCGCGATCACCCTTGCCGTGCTCGCGCTCGCCACCGCGCTGGTAGCGTACGCGTTCATGATGAGCGGCTTTTACAATATCGCCGCGACCAGGCAGCACTGGCAGTTCGTGTACGACTTTCTCGAAACCGGCATGCACCGTTCCGTGCGATTCCATGCGCGTAATGTCACCGTACCGCCGCTGGACGAACGCATGGCGCAGCAAGGCGCGCGCCTGTATGCCGCGCATTGCGCGGTCTGCCACGGCGCACCCGGTGTTGCGCCGGGCGGCATCGGGATGTCGATGCAACCGGTGCCGGGCCCGCTGGTCGATGCCGACAAGTGGCGCGAACGCGAGCTGTACTGGATCGTGCGCCACGGCATCAAGATGAGCGGGATGCCGGCATGGGAATACCGCTTGTCCGACGCGGAGATCTGGCAAATCGTTGCTTTTGTGCGTCGCCTGCCGCAGCTGTCACCTGCCGACTACGCCGCGCAGACAGAAGGAGAAGCGCCATGAACCGTGCGCTGCCGCTTCTCTTTCCTGCCCTCGGTCTAGCGCTCGGCGGTTGCAGCGACACCACACCGAACGCCGTCGGCGATCCGGCACGCGGCCGCATTGCGTTGACGCAATATGCCTGCCACGCCTGTCACGTCATCCCTGGCATCACGGGCTCCGACGTTCACGTCGGACCGCCGTTGGCTGGCCTGGCGAACCGGACGACGATTGCGGGCGATATTCCAAATACGCCGGAACACCTGGTTGCCTGGATCCGCGATCCGCAGGCAATGGACCCAGCCACCGCCATGCCGAACATGCGCGTGAGCGAACGGGATGCGCGTGACATCGCAGCTTATCTGCTGAGCGCACGATAGGCGCCGCATCGCGAAACTTGAAGGAAAGGCTTGAAAAGCGGGTTGACCTTCCCATCATGGTAAGGTCGATACTGCAAGCATCTTCTTTCGGTTTCCGTTGCCATGTCTACTGTTGCCCCGCCTGCTTCCGTCCATCGCCTGACGCTCGGCGTCGAAGGCATGACCTGCGCCTCCTGCGCGGCACGCGTGGAAAAAGCCATCGGCAAGGTAGCGGGCGTGACCAGCGCGAACGTCAACCTGGCGACCGAATCGGTCGCAATCGAAGCAAGCCCCGATGTCGACGCTAAGGCATTGCAGCAGGCGATCGAGAAAGCCGGCTATCAGCTGGCGCAACGTGAAGTCTCACTCGCAATCGACGGCATGACGTGCGCATCCTGCGCCGGCCGCGTGGAGCGCGCGCTGCGCAAGGTCGAAGGCGTGCTGGACGTCGGTGTCAATCTCGCCACCGACCAGGCGCAGGTAACACTCCTGCCCCGCACCGAAACGGCGGCGCTGATCGCCGCAATCGAAAAAACCGGGTATCACGCCGCGTTGCCGGCGCAGCAATCCGCTTCCACTGTGCAGCACCGGCCCGACTGGCTGCCCTTCGTATTCTCAGCGCTGCTGTCGCTGCCGTTGATCGCGCCGATGCTGCTGCAAATAGTCGGTATTGATTGGATGCTGTCTCCGTGGCTGCAATGGCTGCTGGCAACGCCGGTGCAATTCTGGCTCGGCGCGCGTTTCTATCGCGCCGGCTGGAACGCGCTGAAGGCGCGCACTGGCAACATGGATCTGCTGGTTGCCACCGGTACCAGTGCAGCCTACGGCTTGAGCGTCTACCTGCTGCTGGTGCGCGGTGTGGGCGCGATGACGCCCTTGTACTTCGAAGCCTCGGCCGTCGTCATCACGCTCGTTTTGCTCGGCAAGTTCCTGGAAGCGCGCGCCAAGAAGCACACTGCGTCCGCCATTCGCGCGCTGCAAGCCTTGCGGCCACAGACGGCGCGCGTCCGCCGCGGCGGCATCGACACCGATCTCGCAATCGATGCCGTGCGGGTCGGCGACATCGTCGTGGTGCGACCCGGCGAGCGCATCGCCGTCGACGGCACTGTGATCGAAGGCAGCAGTCATGTCGATGAATCCCTGCTGACCGGCGAAAGCCTGCCGGTCGCCAAGCAGGCCGGCGCACAAGTCACCGGCGCATCGATCAATGCCGAAGGCCTGCTGCTGATTCGCACCGATGCGATCGGCACCGAAACCGCACTGGCGCGCATCATTCGTCTGGTCGAAAACGCTCAGGCCGGCAAGGCGCCGATCCAGAAACTGGTGGACAAGGTCAGCGCAGTCTTCGTGCCTGTCGTGCTGCTGATCGCATTGATGACCTTGATCGGCTGGCTGCTGGCCGGCGCATCGAGCGAAAGTGCAATCATCAATGCCGTCAGCGTGCTGGTCATTGCCTGCCCCTGCGCGCTCGGCCTCGCCACGCCGACGGCCATCATGGCGGGCACCGGCGTGGCCGCGCGTTACGGCATCCTGATCAAGGATGCGGAGGCATTGGAAGTCGCACATCGGGTCGATACCGTCGTGTTCGACAAGACCGGCACACTGACCGAAGGAAAACCATCCGTCGCAGCACTGTTGCCGCAGTCGATCGATACACCGCAGCTGCTGCAGCTGGCCGCTTCGATTCAGCAAGGCAGCGAGCATCCGCTGGCGCGCGCCGTCGCCGAACGCGCGCAAAGCGAAGGCATTGCGCCATTACCCGTCAGCGAAGTGAAGGCGCTACCGGGGCGCGGCTTGTCGGCCATGGTAGACGGCCGCAGTCTGCAGCTGGGCAGCACGCGGCTGATGCACGAATCCGGTATTGCGCTCGATGCGCTGCTGCCGCAGGCAACAAATTGGGAAAGCAAGGGCCACACGATTTCCTGGGTGGCCGAAATTGCGCCAAACCGGCGACTGCTCGGCATGCTGACGTTCGGCGACCGTATCAAGCCAAGCGCGCCGGAAGGCATTGCGCGCCTGCATGCGGCTGGCCTGCGCACCGTGCTGCTGAGCGGCGACAATCACGGCGCGGCGCAGGCGGTCGGCCAGCAGCTCGGTATCGGGCAGGTGATCGCCGAAGTACTGCCGGCTGACAAGAGCGCGCACATCGAACAATTGAAGCGCGAAGGCCGCATCGTCGCCATGGTGGGCGATGGCATCAACGATGCGCCGGCGTTGGCGGCGGCGGATGTCGGCATCGCGATGGGCAGCGGCACCGACGTGGCAATGCATGCAGCCGGCATCACGCTGATGCGCGGCAATCCCGCGCTCGTCGCCGATGCGATCGGCATTTCACGGCGCAGCTACAACAAGATCCGGCAGAACCTGTTCTGGGCGTTCGTCTACAACGTGATCGGCATCCCGCTCGCCGCGTTCGGTGTGCTCAACCCGATGTTCGCCGGCGCGGCGATGGCCTTCAGCTCGGTTTCCGTGATCAGCAACGCCTTGCTGCTGCGGCGCTGGAAGGCGCAGGCCTAAGCGTACAGGCGACGAAGGAGAACATCATGAATATCGGACAGGCGGCAGCGGCATCGGGCATCTCCGCCAAGATGATCCGCCATTACGAAAGCATCGCGCTGATCCGGCAAAGCGCGCGCAGCGATGCGGGCTACCGCGTCTACACGGATAAAGATTTGCATACGTTGCGCTTTATCCGGCGTGCGCGTTCGCTGGGATTTTCGCTGGAGCAGATACGCGAATTGCTGTCGCTGTGGAACGATACGGAACGGGCGAGCGCCAATGTGAAGGCCATCGCACTGGAACACGTGGCCGAACTGGAAAAGCGCATCACGGAGTTGAGCGAAATGCGCGATACGCTGGCGCATCTGGCTCACTGCTGCCACGGCGATCAACGGCCCGATTGTCCGATACTGCAAAGCCTCGCCGAAAGAAACGAAGGAAACGATGGCGGTCACCGCAGCAACTGAAGGCGAGACCACAAGAACGGGATCACCCGCTCCTTTGTTGCTCTACCTTATACCGCCGCCTTGCTGATCACCGGATAACCGGCATCCTCGATGGCGGCCGACACGCGCTCCAGCGGCGCACTCGACTGCACATTCACGCGGCGCTGTACCAGATCGACATCGACCCTTGCCCCGGCATCGATCGCCTGCACCGCTTTCGTCACACTGGCCACACAATGGCCGCAACTCATTTCACCTACTTCGAGCTGATACATACCGCCTCCTTCACGAAACGTTGAAGACACAGTGTACGGCTTCCGGCAATGGGAAGGTCAAGCGGCATCGCGGTCGCGCTGCTCTCCCAGCCGGCGCTCGGCAAAACGCACGATCACCAGCGCCAGCAATGCGAACATGAAGAACACCAACAGCATCCACGCAATGCCCTGCAGCGTATCGATCGCGGTGCGATAAAGCTCCAGCAGCCAGCGCTCGGCCGTCAGCTCGGCGGGATGCGCGCCGCGATCCCAGCGCGCCGGCGCCAGATATTGCTCGTACTCGCGCACGCGAACGCCCGACGATATGCCGACCACCAGTATCGCGAACTTCATGTACTTGAGCCACGCTGCGCTGACCGCGTCAGCGATGATGCGATACAGGATCGCGTTGATCGGACGCGAGAAGGCGACAATCACCGCGAACGAAATACCGACCGAAATCAGCAATGTGACCAGCAGCAAGATGACGAACATGAAATTCTCCGAAGCAGTAAAGGACATTTTGTTAATTCCTTTGCACCCCTCGTGCAGCCTGCGCGACCCGCGTACGAAGGGAAATGCAACACAAACGTAAAATATCGTTTCCGACCAGAAATTGGCAAGGAAGCAGGATTTCCCTTGGGCTACAATGGTTTTGCCCGCCGTCCGAGTTTAAGGCGTGCATGGCGATTCCTCCTGCAGAATCGCGTCTCGCTTCATGAATTTTTTCTGACTGCGTTTGCATGCCACGACGGACTCACAAGCTGCCAGCCCATCCTCTGAAAGGGACTATCCCATGAAAGCCGCGTCGCCGCTCATGGTAGAAGCCCTGCTGGATCATCTGGTCGCCATTACCGGCCACCGTGACCACGAGCTGCTCGACACCTCGGTCATGACCGCGCTGCTGAACATGATCTGCGTGGACGAGGCGCGCGTGCTGGAGCTATTCCATTTCCGCGGCGATCTGTTCGTGCGTCCACGCGTGTGGATCGAAGACGGCAAGGTGCACAAGATCGACGAGGAGCATCCATCGGCCGAGCATACCGGAGTGCCGATCCTCCATTACCCGGCACTGATCGACTGCATCGCGCAGCGCAGCAGCCGGCTCGAAGAAACGCAGGAAGACGGCCGCCACACGATGTGGATGCCGATCTGGCAGAACGACAAGGTCTCCACCTGCATCGCAATCTCCAACAACACACCCTTCACGATGCAGATGCTGCATGTGATCGAAGGGATCCTCAGCGTCTACCGCAACTACCAGAGCCTGCTGGACTACAGCGAACGCGATTCGCTGACCGGGCTGCTGAACCGCAAGACTTTCGACGAAAAATTTTCGCGCATGGTTGCCGTGCGCCCCGGCGATTCCCCGGTGCCGAATCAGGAAGACGAACGTCGCCACACGAGCGCGGAGAAATCGCAATGGCTGGCAGTGGTCGACATCGATCACTTCAAGCGTGTCAACGACAGCTTCGGCCATCTGTACGGCGACGAAGTGCTGATCCTGGTCGCAAACATCCTGCGCGCCTCGTTCCGTTCGCATGACCGCGTGTTCCGTTTCGGCGGCGAGGAGTTCGTCATCCTGCTGCGCTCGGCAACGCTGGACAACGCACGCATGATCTTCGAGCGCTTCCGCACCAACGTCGAGAACTACAGCTTTCCGCAAGTCGGCAAGGTCACCGTCAGTGTCGGCTTTGCCAGCATCTCGCAGGAGACGCCGGTCGTCATCCTCGGCCATGCCGACCAGGCGCTGTATCACGCCAAGGAAAACGGTCGCAATCGCGTCTGCTACTACGACGAGCTGCGCGAAAGCGGCGTGATCCGCAGCGGCGCGCCATCCGACTCGGTCGAGTTCTTCTTTGACGAACCGGCGCCGAACTGACAGCGCATTGAACGCGTTGCGGCAACAAAAAAGGACAACCGCGGTTGTCCTTTTTTTGTTGTTCGTCGCAGGCTAGATTTCGATCTTGGTGCCGAGCTCGATCACACGGTTCGACGGAATCTGATAGTAGTCCGCCGCACCGCGCGCGTGGCGCGACATCGTGACGAAGATATGTTCTCGCCACAGCGCCATGCCGTGCTGCGGATTGGCGACCACCGTCTGGCGCGCAATAAAGAAGGACGTCTCCATCATCTCGAATTCCAATCCCTTTTCCTTCGCCAGTTCGAGCACGCGCGGGATGTCCGGCAGGTTCTTGAATCCGTAGCTGACGTCCATCTGGTAGCAGTTGTCGCTCAGATGATGGACTTGCACCTGCTCGTTCTCCGGCACGTAAGGCACTTCGAGAATGCGCACGGTCAGGAACACCACGCGTTCGTGCAGCACCTTGTTGTGCGACAGGTTGTGCAGCATCGCGTGCGGCACGCCGTCGGATTCGCCGCGCAGGAAGATCGCGGTGCCCGGCACGCGCGCGGGCGGCGACAGGAACAGCGAAGCCAGGAAATCTTCGAGCGGAATCGCGTGCTTCTCCAGATTCTCGAACACCAGCTCGCGGCCGCGCTTCCAGGTCAGCATCACGGTGAACAGGATGGTGCCCATCAGCAGCGGGAACCAGCCGCCATGGAACAGCTTCAGCATGTTGGCCGAGAACAGGCCGACGTCGATGGTGAGGAAAAAGCCGGTGGCGAGGATGCACAGTACGAGGTTGTATTTCCAGCCATAGCGGATCACGAAGAAGGTCAGCACCGTGGTTACCATCATCGTTCCGGTCACCGCGATGCCGTAGGCGGCGGCCAGATTGGACGAAGACCCGAAGCCGACTACGGCGAGGATCACCACCGACATCTGCAGCCAGTTCACCACCGGGATGTAGATCTGGCCGATGTGCGTGGCGGAAGTGAATTCGATCTTCATGCGCGGCAGCACGCCGAGCGCGATCGCCTGCTTGGTCATCGAGAACGTGCCGGAGATCGTCGCTTGCGAAGCGATGATCGTCGCCACCGTGGACAGAATCACCAGCGGATACACAGCCCATGGACCGAGCTGCTGGTAAAACGGATTGGCCAGCGCCTCCGGACGCGCCAACAGCAAGGCGCCCTGGCCCAGGTAGTTCAAGGCCAATGCAGGAAAGGCGACCAGGAACCAGGCCATCCGGATCGGCTTGGCGCCAAAGTGGCCCATGTCGGCGTACAAGGCTTCAGCGCCCGTAAAGGCCAGCACCACGGCACCGAGCGAAATGAAGGCCAGCAGTTTGTTGCCTTCCAGGAAGTGCAGCGCATTCAGCGGATTCAGCGCATTCAGAATCTCGGGCGTCTCGGCGATATTGATCACGCCCATCACGGCCAGGCTGACAAACCAGATCAGCATGATGGGGCCGAACCATTTGCCGATGCCCGAGGTGCCGCTCGCCTGCAGCGAATACAGGCCGACCAGGATGCCGACCGTCAGCGGCACCACGTAAGGATCGAAAGCGGGCGTCGCCACGCTCAAGCCTTCCACCGCCGACAGCACCGAGATCGCCGGCGTGATCACGCTGTCGCCGTAGAAGAGCGTAGCACCGAACAGGCCCATCGCCATCAAGGGAAAGGACCAGCGCGAATGGCGGCCGACCGAGGAAAGGGCCAGCGCGGTCAAGGCCATGATGCCGCCTTCGCCGCGGTTGTTGGCGCGCAGGACCAGCGTCACGTACTTGAGCGAAACAATGATGATCAAGCCCCAGACGATCAGCGACACCACGCCGAGCAGGTTGGGCGTCGTCAGCGGTAGGCCGTGCTCTTCGGAGAACACCTCTTTCATCGTGTAAAGAGGGCTGGTACCGATATCGCCGTAGACGATACCGATCGCGGCCAGGGTCAGAGCAGCCAGGCCGCTTTTTTTATCTGCAGAAGACAAGGATGACTCGCATTTGGTTGTGAAAAGGCAAGCGATACGGATTGTACCGATGCCCGTCCCTTTGCGCCAATGTTGCCTCCGGGCGCATTTTTGCGTGCGGCATGCACGGCGATATTTCTCGGGGTACGCCGGTATCGGTTATCCTTGCAGCCACTCAGCGGCAATGCAGGCCGCATCCGCATTCTCATCCCGCATTCCTCATTCGATATTCGCTATGGCAAATTACGTATACACCATGAACCGCGTGGGCAAGATCGTCCCGCCCAAACGCCAGATCCTGAAAGACATCTCCCTATCCTTCTTCCCTGGCGCCAAGATCGGCGTGCTGGGCCTGAACGGTTCCGGCAAGTCGACGCTGCTGAAGATCATGGCTGGCATCGACAAGGACATCATCGGCGAAGCCGTACCGATGCCGGGCCTGAACATCGGCTACCTGCCGCAGGAACCGCAGCTCGATCCCGAGCAGACCGTGCGACAAGCGGTGGAAAGCGGTCTGGGCGAAGTGTTTGAAGCGAAAGCCAAGCTCGACGCCGTCTACGCTGCCTATGCCGATCCCGACGCGGACTTCGATGCGCTGGCGGCAGAACAGGCGCGCCTCGAAGCGATCATTTCGACCTCGGCCGGCGACAACCCCGAACAGCAACTGGAAATGGCTGCCGATGCGTTGCGTCTGCCGCCCTGGGACGCGAAGATCGGTGTGCTGTCCGGCGGCGAGAAGCGTCGCGTCGCGCTGTGCCGCTTGCTGTTGTCGAAGCCCGACATGCTGCTGCTGGACGAACCGACCAACCACCTCGACGCGGAATCGGTCGACTGGCTGGAGCAGTTCCTGCTGCGCTTCCCCGGCACCGTGGTCGGCATCACGCATGATCGCTACTTCCTCGACAACGCCGCCGAATGGATCCTCGAACTCGATCGTGGCCACGGCATTCCGTGGAAAGGCAACTACAGCTCGTGGCTGGAGCAGAAGGAAGCGCGCCTGAAGCAGGAAGAAGCAAGCGAATCCGCGCGTCAGAAAGCATTGCAGAAAGAGCTCGAATGGGTGCGCCAGAATCCGAAAGGCCGCCAGGCAAAATCGAAGGCGCGTCTGGCCCGCTTCAATGAGCTGTCCGAATACGAATACCAGAAGCGCAACGAGACGCAGGAGATCTTCATTCCGGTGGCCGAGCGCCTCGGCAACGAAGTGATCGAATTCAAGAACGTATCGAAGGCTTTCGGAGACCGTCTGCTGATCGACAATCTTAGCTTCCGCATTCCGCCCGGCGCGATCGTCGGCATCATCGGTCCGAACGGCGCCGGCAAGTCGACGCTGTTCAAGCTGATCACTGGCAAGGAGCAGCCAGACAGCGGCGAAGTCGTGATCGGCAGCACGGCGAAGATTTCGCTGGTCGATCAATCGCGCGATGAACTCGACAGCAAGAAAACGGTGTTCGAGGATATTGCCAACGGCGCCGATACGCTGACTGTCGGCCGCTTCGAAATGCCGTCGCGCGCTTATCTTGGCCGCTTCAACTTCAAGGGCAGCGACCAGCAAAAGATCGTCGGCAATCTGTCCGGCGGCGAACGCGGCCGCCTGCATCTGGCGAAGACCTTGCTGAAGGGCGGCAACGTATTGCTGCTGGACGAACCGTCGAACGATCTCGACGTGGAAACCCTGCGCGCGCTGGAAGATGCGCTGCTCGAATTCGCCGGCAGCGTGATGGTGATTTCGCACGATCGCTGGTTCCTCGACCGCATCGCCACGCACATTCTCGCCTTCGAAGGCAATTCGCAAGTCGTCTTCTTCGACGGCAATTACCAGGAATACGAAGCGGACAAGAAGAAGCGTCTCGGCGAAGAAGGTGCGAAGCCGAAGCGCATTCGCTACAAACCGTTGACGACTTGATTATCGGCACATCAATCAGCACACAAAAAAAACGGCGCCATGGGCGCCGTTTTTTTCTTGGGCAGTACAAGGGATGTGCTTACTTCGACATCTGGTCTTTCGACATGCTGTCGTGCGACATCTCATCCTTCTTCATGCCGTCTTTTGCCATGTGGTCCTTCTTCATGGCGTCTTTCTTCTTCATGTTGTCCTTCGACATATGATCCTTGCTCATGCCGTCTTTCGACATGCTGTCCTTGGACATGCTGTCTTTTGCCATGCCGTCGTGCGACATCGCATCCTTGTTCATCGCGTCTTGTGCGAATGCAGCACCGGACATCAGGAGGGCGGCGGACAGGATTGCGGTGGTGATTTTTTTCATGATGTTTCCTCTCAAAGCTGTAAATAAAAAGAAAAGGTGCTGCTCAAACTTCAGGGCGGTTGCGCTTATGGCTCAACTGCCGCCGAACCAGTTGTACCCCTGGTCTTCCCAATAGCCTCCGGGGTAGGTATTCGTGACGAAGATCGCGTGGATATGCTTGGGATTTTTGTAACCGAGCTTGGTCGGCATGCGCAGCTTCATCGGATAGCCGTATTTCGTCGGCAAGGTCTTGCCGTCGTAAGTCAGCGTCATCAGCGTCTGCGGATGCAGCGCGGTCGCCATGTCGATGCTGGTGTAGTAGTCGTCGGCGCATTTGAAGCCGACATACTTTGCACTCAGATCCGCGCCGACGCGCTTCAGGAAAGTCGAGAACGGTACGCCGCCCCACTTGCCGATCGCGCTCCAGCCTTCCACGCAGATATGGCGCGTCACCTGATCGGCTTGCGGCATGGCCTGCAACTGACGCAGGCTCCACGGCGTCTTGTCGGCAATCAGGCCGCTCAGCTCCAGACGCCAGGTGTCGCCATCGACTTCCGGCGCCTCGTCTTCACCATAAAAGGCGTTGAACGGAAACGGCCGCGTGATCATCGACTCGGGATAGGTCGGCGCCAATTTGTTCGGATCGAACAACGCACCTTGCACACGATCGTTCCAGGTAGACACCTTGCCGAGCGCCGCTTCGACGCTTTCCTGATCGTCGATCGAACATCCGGTCAGCAGCGCCAGACCGCCCAGCGTGACGGTACGCTGCAGAAAACTGCGGCGCGAGGGCTGCGCAATCTTGCGGATAGCGTCGGACAGCATCAGTTCGCTGTCCTTGGAATAAGCGATTCTTTTCTTGATCATGATTCTGTCCTCAACGACCGCGAATCATCGCGAGCAGCGTGCGCGGCACCAGCGCAACCATCACGATGTGAACGATGAAAAACCCTACCAGCGTCGCCATGCAGAAAAAGTGCACACGGCGTGCGGCTTCATAGCCGCCCAGCAGCTCGCGCAGCAAGGGGAACTGCACGGATTTCCACAGCACGAGGCCGGACATCACGATCAGCACGATGTCGAGCATCACGAACAGGTAGGCGAAACGCTGCACCGCGTTGTAGTGACGCGGATCGGCGTGCGCGAGCTTGCCCTTCAATGCAGCAATGAAATCAGCGATGAACTGTCGCGGCGTGAGCGGAAAAAACTGACGCTTCAGACGTCCGGAGAAAATATTGACGCCGAGGTAGATCAGACCGTTGACGACCAGCAGCCACATCGCGGCAAAGTGCCACTGCAGTGCGCCGCCCAGCCAGCCGCCCAAGGTGATCCCGGGGGGAATGTGAAAGTCGAAAAACGGCGAGGCGTCGTAGATGCGCCAGCCACTGGTCACCAGCACGACAACCGCGAGCGCATTGGCCCAGTGAGTCAGGCGCAGCCAGACAGGATGAATGACGTCGTTGCGATCCATTACGAACTCCTTGAAGTGCATTGCGCCGTGCTGACCGCTTGCAGCACTCGTCCCTGATGCGGCTCCTGTACAAACGCGACCGCCTGCAGATGCTGCCTGTTCCAGGCCGAAGGCAAGGAAACCTCCTGATGCAAATGCGCGCTTCCGCTGTTCAGCGCAATCGGCCCGAACCACAGACGTACCGTGTTGTCATGATGCAGCGTGGCGCCGCTGTTCTCGCCGCGCAGCACATGCGAAGTCAGCTCGCTCTCGGTCAGCGCGACATACAGGTCGCCCGTGGTCGCCTGCGCATTGACCGATTTCACGTCGACGTCGAGCGCCGCCATGCCTTTGTCTGCAGGGCTCGTCTTCAGGCTGATAGTGACCGGGGCGGGACGGAGATTGATTTGGCGAATGGCGTTCGGCAAACCATCGTGCCAGGAACGCAGCTCGTTGCCGGCAACGAAGAATTGGGGGGTATAGACGACATGGTTGGCTTTACCGTCGAGCAGCGCACTTTGACGGTCGTCAAACTTCTCCTGCGCGAAGATATCTTTCCAGCCGATATTGTCCCAATAGGTGACGTGAAGGGACAAGGGCACGATCGACGCGCCCGGCGCCAGTTCATTCAGTTTGCTCAGCTGGCGATCCGCCGGGGGGCAGCTGGAACAGCCTTCGCTTGTATACAGTTCGACCAGTGCTGCCGTATTGGGGCCGCTTTTGACTTCGCAGGCATTCCCGGCATACGATGGCACCGCCGAACAGAGTGCGCACGCCAAGGCGGTCAATGCTAGAGGTTTCATGTTCAGATCACCGTTTTCAGTGGATGTGACCGATAATTCGCAGCATTTGCCGAATTGGTTACAGGCACGGTGACACAATTCACAAAAATAATTTGCACTTCTGGCGTAACCGCTCCCTCTGATGCAACGAATAGATAAGGCAAACATCCGATACGACGTCGAGCAGGCGGAAATCCGCTTGCGTGCCCTATTCCTGCAGGGCATCGCAGGCGACGAGGCGGCGTATCGGCAGTTTCTGCAGGCGACCGCCTCGCATCTGCGTGCCTTTCTGCGCCGACGCCTGTCCAGCTGGCCGGACGAGGTGGAGGACCTGGTGCAGGAATCGCTGCTGGCGATCCATAACCAGCGCGGCACCTACGATACTGCGGCGCCACTGACCGCGTGGATGATTGCCATCGCCAAGTACAAGCTGATCGATTGGCTACGGCGTCATGCGCGACGCGATTCGCTGAACGACCCGCTGGATGAGGACAACGAAGCGTTCACGACGGCAGACGGGGATGCTCATGAGGCGCAGCGTGATCTGCGCAAGGTGCTGGATTTGCTGCCGGAACAACAGCGCGCCGCGATTCTCCATACCAAGGTGGATGGCTGGTCGGTGCGCGAAACGGCGGTCGCGCTGAATATTTCGGAGGCGTCCGTGAAGGTGGCCGTTCATCGCGGCCTCAAGGCGCTGACGGTCAAACTGCGAAATGAATCATGAACACAGATGAATTGATCAACATGCTGGCAAGCGGCGATCCCCGCCCGCCCGCCATCCCGGTGCAGCGTATGCTGACGCTGGTGGCGTGCGGTGTGCTGGCGAGCGTAGCGCTGATGGCGACCTTCCTTGGCGTGCGCGCCGATTTGATGCAGGTTCTCGCGATGCCGGCGTTCTGGCTGAAGGTTCTTTTTGTGCTGGCGCTCGCGCTCATCGGCTGGCGGCTGACCGCACGGCTCTCGCATCCGGGGCTCTACGGTGCGGCATTGGCCGCACTGCTCGCCGTGCCGCTCGCGGTCATCTGGACCATGGCGGCGTGGTCGCTGATGGCAGCCGCACCAGGGGAACGCAGCGAATTGTTCTGGGGTTCGACCTGGCGCGTCTGTCCCTTCCTGATCGCCGGGCTGTCCTTGCCGATCCTGATCGCCGTGCTGCGCGCCATGCGTGAACTGGCACCAACGCGCTTGCGGCTTGCCGGCGCTGCGGCCGGCTTGAGCGCAGGCGCCGCCGCCGCGACGGTCTATTGCCTGCATTGCCCGGAGATGGCGCCGCCCTTTGTCGCCTTCTGGTATGTGATCGGCATCCTGCTTGCGACCGGCGCTGGCGCGTTGCTCGGACCGCGCCTGCTACGCTGGTAATCGGTTCCCCGAATGAAAAGGCCATGCTCTGCATGGCCTTTTTGTGCGGCGCCGGCGCGCCTCACGCCACCCAGTCGCGGCAGAACTGCATGAAAAATTCGAGACGCGCCGATACCAGCTTGTTCCTGCGCCGAATCAGATAGAAATGCCGCTGCAAGGGCGGCAGCGCCGTATGCAGTTCGACCAGCTTGCCGGCTTCCAGCAGATCGGCAACCACCAGCCGCGACAGGCAAGCCAGACCCAAACCCGCGGCCGCGGCATGCTTGATCGCTTCCGAATTGCTGAATTCGCCGGCGGACTGCACCGCATGCAGATGCGGCAGCAAGGCATGCTCCACCGCTTCGCGCGTGCCGGAACCGACTTCCCGCAGCAACCAGCGCGACTGCCGCAATTCCGCCAGCGCGACCTTCCTGCCATGCGCCGCCAGCGGATGATGCGGTGCGCAGACCACGCTGAGCTGGTCCGTCAGCCACGGCTCCGCATGCACTTCCGGCTCGTGGCACGGCCCTTCGATCAAACCGACATCGACTTCGAACGCCGCCACTGCTGCGGCCACGGAACGCGTGTTGGCAATTCTTACCTGCGGCGGCGTAAGCACCGGCTCTTGCGCGAAGTGCGCCAGCATGCGCGGCAGCAGATAGATGCCGATCGTCGTGCTGGCACCGATATGCAGGCCGAGCGCATCGGCGGCATCGGGTTGATGAAACTGTTCCTCGATCGTCGCTGCGGCGTCCAGCATTTGCCGCGCCTGCGGCAGCAGCATGCGGCCGTTGTCGTTCAACAGCAAACGCTTGCCGACGCGATCGAACAGATGGATGCCCAGCAGCGTTTCCAGTTCGTTCAGCGCCGCGCTGGCTGCCGACTGCGACAGCGCGACCGCGTTGGACGCTGCCATCGTGCTGCCGTAATCGGCGACGGCGAGAAAAATCTGCAATTGACGAAGCGTCAGACGCATAGTGGTAGGGGAAGATTATTTACCTGTTTTTCAGGTTGATTATAGCCATATAAATCGTTTTATTTGTTATGCGTGCTTGCCTAGACTCGCGGTATTCCTTGTTATCGGAGTCGCCATGCCAGCTTCCAGCCTCATCCTTACACGCAGCGTCCCGCGGCCGCTGCAATGGCTGCCAGGTCTCGTGGCGAGCGCCGCGATCGCGCTGGTGTCGCTTCTGCTCGGCGAATTGCCAGCCCTGCAGGCCCATGGACTAAGCGCATTGATCGTCGCCATTCTGCTCGGCATTGTTCTGGGTAACACGGTGTATCCGCGCGTCGCCGTGCAATGCGGACCGGGAGTCGCCTTGTCGAAGCAGACGCTGCTGCGCCTGGGCATCATGCTGTACGGTTTTCGGCTGACCTTTCATGACGTTGGCGCCGTCGGATTGAGCGGCATCGTGATTGACATGCTGACGCTGCTGTCCACCTTCGGCATGGCGCTGCTGCTGGGCCAACGTGTATTCGGACTGGACCGACACACAACGGTGCTGATCGGCGCCGGCAGCGCCATCTGCGGAGCCGCCGCTGTGATGGCCTCCGAGCCGGTGGTCAAGGCGCGCGCGGAACAGGTCACGATCGCGGTATCGACCGTCGTCGTATTCGGCACACTGGCAATCGCCATTTATCCGCTGCTGTATCAATGGAATCTGGCGTGGCGGATCGTGCCGCCGGACGCACATGGCTTCGGCATCTACATCGGTTCGACCGTGCATGAAGTGGCGCAAGTGCTGGCCGCCGCGCGCGCCATCGACGCCCACGCAGCCGACAGCGCGGTCATTGCCAAGCTGGTGCGCGTGATGATGCTGGCGCCCTTTCTGCTCGCACTGTCGTTCTGGATGCGCCCGAAGGCGACCGGTACTGCGACAGGCAAGGCGCGCGTGACGATCCCATGGTTCGCCTTTGCCTTCCTGCTCATGGTCGGATGGAATTCGCTCGCGCCGCTGCCTTCCGCGGTACGCGGCAGCGTCCTCGATCTGGATACGTTTCTGCTGGCCATGTCGATGGCGGCGCTCGGCCTGACCACGCATCTGTCGGCCATCCGGCGCGCAGGACTGAAGCCGCTGCTGCTGGCCGCGCTGCTGTTCGCCTGGCTGATCGTCGGTGGCGCGCTCATCAACCGCGGCATCACGGCGCTCGGCATCTGATGCAGGGCGGGCGGCGCGGCGGATGCTGCGCTTCGCTTATCATCACGCTTTGTCCGCCGCCTCGCCATGTATCAGCTCGCCACCCCCGTCAGCACCGAAATCGAGATCAAGAAAAGCCGCTTCATCGGCATGCTGTATCCGGTCGCCACACGCGCCGAGGCGGCGGCGATTCTGGCCGGACTGCGCGCTGCGCATCCGCAGGCGGTGCACTTCTGTTCGGCGCTGCTGTGCGAAGGCGATTCCGGTCTCGATGACGACGGCGAACCGTCAGGCACCGCCGCGCGGCCCATGTACAACGTGCTGGTGCACAAGGAATTGTTCAATGTGCTGGCGGTTGTGGTCCGCTATTGGGGCGGGATCAAGCTCGGCGCCGGTGGATTGACCCGCGCCTATGGTCAGGCGGTGT
>Ga0310811_10000205_pt1 | contig 85539 bp, 77 predicted proteins | sample YCmetagenome_FD_207642 | JGI IMG/M metagenome (GOLD analysis project Ga0310811, IMG submission 207642) | Soil microbial communities from experimental microcosm in Duke University, North Carolina, United States - YC | ecosystem: Engineered > Artificial ecosystem > Soil microcosm > Unclassified ... | reverse complement strand
GTCAGTTACTGCATTAAACATTGTTGTAAGTAGCAGGTCAGTTTCTGCTATCGGATCAATATTGTAATGAAAGGCAGCGAATTCAAAAACATCACCGCTGTAATCCTCGTTACCGAAATCCTTAAACCACCATTGGCCATTCCAAAAATAAATGCTTAAACTTGGCTTAGTATCGTGGTAAAATGGATTTAATACGGATTTACAACTTATGTTATTATCCTTTAATTTTAGGTGTGGTATAATATATTTATAAAATAGAAAGCCACGTTTGGTGGCATTGAGAATATCATTTTTACTAATCTCGCAATGTTTATTATTTGACATTTTAATTAATTATGAAGTGCTAATATTTCACTTCATGAAGTATAAAGTTTCTTAAGTGTAGATAATTGTACTTAAGTAAGCGCAATGGCTAATGCCGCAGATGATGCGTTAATATCTTATTTAAACTTACCTCCTGACTTTTTGGGTAATATCATAGTAGCTTTCAGTAGGTCGCATTTCTGAAAAAACACTTGCCGACCAACCCGGAAATAGGTTAGGGTGCCATTTTTTTGAAGTCTTGAAATGGTGGGTAATGACACATGGAGGAAGTTTGCAGCATCCGACCTTGTTAAAAGATTGTTGTCTTCGACTTTATTAACGGGGTTTATTGATGATTGGTTTAGGGCTTCAAAAACCCCATTTTTAGATTCTGTACGTACTAATTCGGCCAGTACCTTAATTGACTGCTCTATGAGGCTACTCCAATACTTTAGATCCGTTTTGTACTCCTCTTGATTTTGTAACATTTAATAATTCATTTTATAATAATTAGCAATTTGTAATGGAACCTACCATCCAGCACAAATAGATTTAAAAATCTTAAAATTTTACAAGCATTATTTTTAGATTTTTCATACATTACATCTAATGAGTTTAGATGATATAAACGAAAGAATTGGCAAGTCAATGGGTATGACTAACCTGTTAACGAGTGCCAACAGCATGAGCAGAATGCTTGATAAATCTATGGGAGTGTCAAACATCTTAGCCAGTGCCAACAAGATGAATACGATGGTTGATCGAATTATCGGCAATAATATTGGTATGGGTTATTTGCTCAGTGCGTCAAAGAAACAAACGGCGTACTTGGGAATTGGGAGTTTAGATTGGCTTGCAAAAGGTTCTGTATTACAACAAATATCTTTACCCAACAATATATTTAATTTAAGTAAAAGCTTAGGACAGGGTATTACAGGAATGTTGGCACAAGATATTGGTCGTCAAAACATTAATAAGGCACTAACCCAAGGGATAAGTAGCCTAATTGGGAATAGTAGCTTTAATAAACTTATAAATACCCAGCATAACATTCTAAATCAGTTAAGTGGGGTAGGGCTGGCAGGTATCAGCGCTAACCAGTATAGAAATACATTTAACACATTAGGTAGCTTGTCTGCAAGTGTGGCATGGCGTGGATTAGCTTCATCCGTTAATATGCCATCACTACCTTATTTGGAAGATATTGCTACCGAGGTCGAAGAAATCACTACTTCAGTTACTACGCAGCAATATATAACGACTAATGATTTAACAGGGATATATAATTTAATAAATGATATTAATAAAAAAATCGATTCTATTGATCGATCTGAATTTAAGACGTTTGGATTATGGTTATGCTTAATAGGTATATTTTTTACTATTTATCCTGTTATACAGCAAAAGTTAGATGCTTCCGATCCCAATAAGGCCGCTGCCACTCAACAGCAGGTTATGGATTTAAGGAATAAGTTATTAGCGGCTTATCACAATAACGTTAACTTGTATTCTCCAATTAGAATAACTAATAGGAAATGCAAGGTGTTTTTGAAGCCTCGTCTCAAATCGTGCCAGGTTATGATCGCAATGCCAAATTCGAAATTGTCAATAATTAACACCAGGGGAAAATGGGTAATGGTAACTTGTTTAGACCGAGATAGTCTGCCGGTAACAGGTTGGATTTTAAAAAAGTATTTAAGCAAAGCCACTTTAAAAGCCAATTGAGTTTTTAGTGCATACAAATTTCCATACAAAATCTCTTTTATGCATTTTTATCTTGTTTTGTTAACAGATAATTGACAATCTATAATACCGTAATATCTTATGAGACGCCGTACATGCTTTTATTAACATTGCTTAACTGATAAAGTAAACGAGGGTATCGTCGGGACCACAAAAACTTTGAAAGCCTCAAGTCATAAGTCTTGAGGTTTTTTGTTTATAAGCCATACTTGGTTAATTTTGCCAAAGCTAAATACTCAAAAATGTCTATATCTACCGAGAATGAAAGAATTGGTATGCAGCAAGCCAGCGATGTGGTAGCCATTACGCTCAAGAAGATGCGGGAATATGCCAGACCGGGTATCTCCACAAAAGAACTTGATGAATATGGAGGCGAATTGCTCGCACAGTTAGGTGCACGTTCAGCACCTTTGTTAACCTACAATTTCCCCGGGCATACATGTATAAGCGTTAATGAGCAGGTAGCGCACGGTATACCATCTGCTGATAATATCCTTAAAGAAGGCGACCTGGTAAATATTGACGTATCGGCAGAGCTGAATGGTTATTGGGCTGATAATGGCGGTTCCTTTGTATTAGGACAGGACATCCACGGTCATGGTAAACTGGTAGAAGCATCGAAAGAAATATTAAAAAAAGCCATCAGCAATATTAAGGGTGGTGTGAGGATATCAGAAATTGGCAGGCTGATAGAAACTGAAGCCAAAAAAGCCGGCTACACAGTAATAAAGAACCTGACCGGCCACGGTGTGGGTCGTAGCCTGCACGAGGAGCCGCATGAAATTGCAAACTATTGCGACCGCTATAACACTATGCGCTTTAAAAAGAATTCGGTGGTTGCAGTGGAAACATTTATTTCCACGCGTTCAACAATTGCCGAAACACAGGCTGATGGCTGGACACTACACGGCAATAAAGGTGGTTTTGTTGCACAGCATGAGCATACCATTATGGTAACAGGCGGCGAACCGGTAATATTTACAACGCAGAACGGGATCTGGGATTAATCAAAATTAATTTATCGCTTTTTATCCCTTAAAAGAAGAAGGCAGCCGAAAATTTTCGGCTGCCTTCTTCTTTATAAATTAAGAAAAGATCAGATCATTTAGTTATCCAAATTTTTGTACTTGTAGATTCAGTACCGCCAGTTTCTGCTTTCCAATTATCAAAATTATATTGCTTTTCATCACCAGGATAGGTGAAGCGTTGCAGACTACCATAATTTTGCGTGTAACCTGCAGGATTGTCTGTATCCTGCGGGGTTCCGTATCCGGTTCTTCTCATCAGTGCCCAGGCTACCCACGGCTGGCGGAACAGGTCTATCCATTCCTGCGCATAGATCAGGCTAAGGGCATTGGCATCACTCCAGGCAACTTTTGGATTGGTTAATACGGCGTTTAGTTCTGCATTGGTTGGTGTGCCTGAAGTTGGTTTGTTTACATCCCAAACACTTGACTGAAACGCCATATTTTTCCAGAAGGTAAGCGAAGCTGTTACACCATCGATGTAAGCTGTTTTGGCCGCTGCAAGGTTTGCACCAACACCAGCGCCTCTTGCATAGGCTTCAGCTTTTAAAAAATCAGTTTCAGCTGCTGACATGAAGATCTCGGGGCAAGGATTGGTCGATCCACCATCATTACCGTCGCGGCCCCAATAGTAATTGTAGTTTGAATATTCATTTCCGGCCAAAAGTTTTTGATCAGACCAATTCACATCCCTGCCGTTATCATACGGAAGGCCGCCATCGGCGATAGGTGTAACAGGATTTTGCGGATAAGGGATCCATCTTGGTATACCTTTGTCGCCGGTTGTATCTCCCTTGGGCTCAAAAAATATTTTAGCTCTCAGGTCAAATATTCCGCTGCCATCAGTGTTATTATTATCGCTAAATAATCTCCACAATGTGCTGCCCATTCTTGCGCGGCTTTCCTGGTTAAAAAATGATAACCTGCCGGCGAAGCTCAGGCCGCCGGTAACATTTTCACTGTAAAGGCCAACTACATCAGCTACAGGATCTGATAGCAGGTCGTTACCACCATTTCTGGTCAATGCATCGGCAATAATTGGTCCTGCGTCCGCATTGTCTTTATCATACATGGTAAGCGCGTAACGCAAACGAAGCGAATTGGCAAATTTTTTCCACTGGCCTATATCGCCTTTTAAAAGAAATTCGCTCGATCCAAATGAATATTGGTTTGAATTGGTATTAAAATGGTTAACGGCCCAGGTCAGGTCGGCTAAGCACGATAAATATATGGCCTGCTGCTTGTCGTAAGGCGCTTTAAGATCGGCAGTAGAACCCGAAAAGGCTTTTGCAGCTTTTGAATAGGGTATATCACCGTAAAGGTTCGATAATTCCAGCGCCTGGTAGGCCCTTAGAGTTTTTACCATAGCCTCAGCGTTGATAAAAGTAGCCGAATCAGGGCTTGTGGTCATCGTGGTGATCATTTGGTTCATGGCTACCAGGTTTTGGTAAAAACCGTTCCAGTTAGGCCCGCTGCCATAAGGATAATCAGATACGGCATATACAGCACCCAATTGTGTAATAGGGTATAGCCATCTGGCACCGGTATTATCCATTCCTTCGGCATTCGCGTCAAGGTTGGAGCCAATACCCAGATAGAGTTGTGGCAGTGTGGCAACTGTAGGCCTGTCAAAAGGGGTATTTTCCTTTACAAAATTCTTGGTACATGACGCAAGAACTACGGAAACAAAAACCGTAGTGGTTATTATTGCCGCCCATTTTTTTATATTATGATATTTTAACATAACGTTGTCTTTTTAATATTTTAAAAAAATCTATTAAAATCCTGCTTTTATCGAGAAGCCGTATGAACGTACACCCGGTAAACCACCAAACTGTATACCCTGTACGTTTCCTGTACCAACAATACTTTCAGGGTTTATCCTGTCAGGTAAAGTAGTGAACAGGTAAAACAGGTCACGCCCTATTAATGATACCGACATGCTCTGGAATACTTTGCTTTTCTGTACAAAGTCTTTTGGCAAGGCATAAGTAATAGATAATTCACGCAGTTTCCCCCATGAATCATTAAAAACAGAATTTGAACGTGGCAATGTAGCCTGAACTGTAGTCCATGACTGGAAGGCGCCAGCATATTTCCACCATGCGTTCACAACGTTGGTGTTTTGCACATAGGTACCACCCGGCCCTGGTGTAACGCCCTGCATAATTACACCCACATTGGCTTTTGTACCATCAGGATAAGTATATGGTAAACCATGGCCATCCCTTTCGTAAACGGTTTCGGGTAACATACCCTGTCCCATCATGGTCGCATAATCGCCCGACCATATCTGCCCGCCAACCTTAAAGTCGGTCAAAACATATATGCTGAAGTTTTTGTAACGGAAGTTTTGCGAGATACCACCTGTTATTTTTGGTGTGGCGTTACCGATTTTAACAACGTCGCTTGTAGTGGCATATTGCGAACCAATTACCGGCCCGTTTCCAGTATTAGTGCCATCGGCATATATCAGGTTTACTACTTTTTGTCCATTAACATATTTGTAATCGGTTCCGTAAATATCGCCATAATTGTCGCCAGGTTTAACCATCATGAAAACGCCATTAGACCCAAACCATGAACCTAATTGCAAAGCATCAATGCCTGGTTCTAACGATACAACTTTATTTTGGTTATGTGCCGCGTTCACGGTTACATCCCATGAAAAATCATTCGTCTTAATTACTTTTCCGCTCAGGGTTAACTCAATACCACGGTTACGCAAAGCGCCAGTATTTATCAGGGCATTGGTAATACCTGATGAAGCAGCTACAGGGATATTTAAGATCTGGTGATCAGAATAGGTGTTATAATAAGTAAAATTCACATTTAAGCGGTCATTAAAGAAGCCCAGATCAGTACCGATCTCAAATGATTTTGAACGTTGAGGTTCAATATTAGTAGGATAGGTAGTCGGTGTATTCAAACCGGTTGTAAAACCAGTAGTGCCGCTAGGACTGTAAACCAGACTGTTTTGATAAGGTAAGTAAGCATTTGCACTTTCTGCTTCGCTTATCCTTAATTTACCGTAGCTCAGCCAGTTTTTAATCGACTTCATGTCAAATGCATCGGTAAAAACGAAGCTCAAACTTGCCGAAGGATAAAAATAACTCCAGTTAGAAGGGCGAATGGTTGACGACCAATCGTTAGTACCCGACACATCCAAAAATAGGTAGTTTTTGTATGAAACGCTAGCCAGGCCATATACCGAGTTTATTTGCTGTACATATCTGTTCTCTATCGCGTTAAGTACTTGCGGAGTGTTGCCACCATAATTGTTCAGACTAAAAATATCCGGATAGTTGAATGGCCCGGGGTTATTTGCAGCTATATCATAAACATTGTTATAATAATGCCTTGCACCTAATGATAGGCTGGCGGTAATGTCTTTCACTAAATTTTCTTTATGGAAAACTAAACGGCCGTCAAGGTTATTGGTCGACGATCTGGCAAGGTCATAACCGTATGTTCCCTGTAATCCGGCAGCGTCTGTAGGGTTATTTTGAGTTATGAACTGGGTAGTATAGTAATCCAGTCCAAAGTTACCTACTGCCGTTAACCATGGTGTAATTTGCGCGTTAAGTGAAATAGAACCTACAAACTGGTTTTGGGTAATGTTGGTATTATCATTAAAAGTATTCCACCAGTAATATTGCTGGCCATATTCAAACGGCGAGTTGCCCAATATTGGATTTCTTGATCCATCAGGTAGTGTGGTTAAGCCTCTTTCAATAGGTTTGTAGTCAGCCGGTAAATTATAAACGGTCATGTAACCAACGCCAATATTACCGCCGCCGCCATTCTCGCCGTATATGTTCGGCGGGTTTAATTTATTCAGATTAATGTAGCTTGCAGTAGCGTCAATTTTCACTTTAGGGCTTACGTTGATTGATGAACCTATATTAAAAGTGTTAGTAGCGTTATTGCTGTTATAGGTAATCGCTTCATTGGTCGAGCGGGTGTATGATACACGCAGGGTTCCAATGTCACCACCACCTGAAACTGATACGCTGTGGGTTTGAGTGTTACCAGTACGGTAAAAGCTTTGGAAGATATTTGAATTACCGGTATATGGCCTGGTTGTGCCATCCCACCATACTAATGGCTGGCCCTCCATTTTAGGGCCCCACGATGCACCGTCGCCAGGAAACCCAATGTAGTTATAAAATGGGCCACCGGCGGCGCTGGTAACGCCAGGGCTAACATAAGCCCCTGGTATATTTCCCAAAGAGCCATAAGGGTCGCCGCCTATTTGTTCTTGCCTGTCTTTTCCATCGCTGGTTTTGTAAAAGAACGGATTGGCCGAATAAAGGTCTTCGGTCATACCGTTACCATATTCATCCTGTGTTTTAATATAACGATAAGGGTCGTTAGCACGATAAGTGTAGCTATAATCAACGCCGAAACCTTTCTTTTTTGTTCCTTTCTTAGTAACAATTACTAAAACACCGTTTGCGCCGCGCGCACCGTACAGTGCAGCTGCAGTTGGGCCCTTTAACGCGGTAACACTTTCTATATCATCAGGGTTTAAGCTGTTCAAAAACGAGCCGTTATCTACAGGCGGTTGCGAAACATCTACACCTCCGCCGCTTAATGATAAAGCGTCTTGAGCCGATTTCACAACGCCATTTCTCATTACCGGCTCATTATCAATTATAACGTTATCGATAACTATCAATGCTTGGTTATTACCCGCAAGGTTGCTGTTACCCCTAAGCACAATACGCGTTGAAGACCCTTCTACACCATTTGGCTGGGTGATGTTTAAGCCTGCTATTTTGCCCATTAAACCTGTGGCAATATTCGGCGGGTTAACTTTATCCATGTCGGCCCCTGAGATGCTTTGTGCTGCATAGCCTAATGATCTTTTTTCGCGTTTTATGCCCAAGGCGGTAACCACAACCTCGTTCATTGATGCTACAGATGGTGTTAATTTTATAAGCATAGGGCCTTCACTTACGGCTACCTCACGCGGTTCATAACCTATAAAGCTAAATACAAGCACAGCTTTATTATCGGGCACATTTATTTGAAAAGTACCTTCGGAATTGGTATTAGTACCGGCGTTCGTGCCCTTAATATGTACTGTAACGCCCTGTAACGGTACATTCTGGTCATCAACCACTTTACCTTTTACGGTAACAGGGGCTTGTTTTGAAAGTGCTGTATTTGTTTGGTCTTGCACCTTTGGTTTTAAAACAATAGTGTTCTGCACAATGGTGTATGATATTGGCAGGTTTTTAAAACAGGTTTCAAGAGTTTGCTCAAGGGAGTAATTCTTTACATCCAATGAGATCATAGGCGCCTGTTTAATCATTTTTGTGTTATACCAAAAGGTATAGCCGGTTTGTTTTTCGATTTTACTCAGGACTTTTTCAAGGGATGTGCTCTTCTCATTCAGCGTTATGTTTTGCGCGAAGCTTGCCGCGCTTAAATTCATACATGCCGCAACGATCATCAATATAGTTAGTTTCATAACTAATAGAGTTTTTCTAATCTGTGGGTACTTATACCGCAACGGATATATAGTAGAAATTTCCATACATTTGTTTGGTTTTGGGTTAAAAAATGGTTAGCTAAATATCATTATGTTTCCCAGCCTTCTAACGCCGGGAGTGCTGCAACACTTTCCGGCTTTTTTGCTGGTGCTAAGCTGTTGGCCCGGCCATTAGCATAGCGTTATCAGCTATTATCTTACAGTAATTTTCCTCCCTTCTTCTATTGTAAAATTTATACCGCTTAATTCTAATATTTTTAATACCTGCGATGCGTTTGAGTTACGTGATATTTTTCCGTGGTAAGTATAATTAGGTATTTGACCTTTAAATTCTACATTAATATCATACCACCGGGCAACCTGGCGCATAATGGTTTGTATGTCGGCCTCATCAAACTGGAAAAGGCCATTTTTCCAGGCTATTACTTCATTAATATCCGGCTTGTTATTTATGGTGTAGGATTGGTTGTTTTTCAATATCGCCTGCTGCCCGGGGCTTATCAATATAGCATCGTTTGCCGAAAATAGCTTTACGCTGCCTTCAAGTAAAGTGGTTTTAACAGTACCTTCATTGCTGTATGCATTAATGTTAAAATGTGTGCCGAGCACCTGTATAGTTTGAGTTGCTGTTTTTACATTAAATGGTTTGTTCTTGTTTTTAGCTACTTCAAAATAGGCTTCACCGGTTAGCTCAACCGTCCTGTCTTTACCAATAAATGCAGTAGGGAATTTTAATGAAGAGGCCGCGTTGAGCCAAACTTTGGTACCATCGGCCAGCACCAGTTGATATTGCCCACCCATTGGGGTTGTAATAGTATTGTATGAAACCTCGCTAACATTGGCATTTGTAGCTTTATATGATAGCAGGCTATCGTGTTTAACCACCCTGGCGCCAGCCTGTGTAGTAAGATTGCCGTTTTTAGCATTATTTAAAACCACCTGCGCCCCGTTAGCAAGCGTTAGAATTGCTTTATTGCCACCAGGCGCCAAATCATATTTATAGGGTTTATTATGGGCTACCTGTTGTACAGGCTTAGCGTGCTGCCTGTATAATAAATACATAGCTGCTGAAGCAAAAATTACTACCGCTGCGGCGCGCATCAGGTTTTTTATGTAAAAAGGGATCGTTGTTGATCTTTCTTTTTTAGCAATACGTTTGGCAATGCCTTCTTTTAATAATTCCTCCAAACCGGCTATTTCCGATACGTTCATATAGTTGGTGGCATTTGCTTCGTGGGCAAACAGATCATAGTATTGCTCAAGCAGTTGGATCTCATCGGGTGTGGCTACGCCGTCCAAATACTTCTTTTTTAGTTCCCTGAATTCTTTTGTCAATTGGAAAGACATGGTTTATAACGCTATAAACTATAAGTATATAAAACGAAAGTAATATCCCATGTTAAAAAAGTTTTTTTTAATACTATTGCATAGTAGCACTGTAAAATGCAAAAATTAGCGAGAGATTGCCTGGCAACCCCTCGCATTACTCATAACACTAAACCAGCCATATTAATATAATAATACAGGTTTGGAATCGGTGTTGTATTGCATGGATATTTTTAATACATGCGTAGTTACATAATATCAGTATACAGAATATTGTCAATATCCCATTTGGAAGTTTTTTTTGAATATTATCTTTCGCGGCTTGCTAATGTAATATAAAAAGGAAAAGGAATATAAGCAGCTTACTTAAGGTTGCACGTAAGCTGTACATTGAGGTTGTGAACTGGTTTTGTACTGTTTTTTGCGATATATTTAATACAGCGCTAATTTCTTTTGTTGATTTATCTTCTATAAACCTAAGCCTGAAAACCTCTCTGCGTTTTTCGGGCTGAAGGTTCATCCATTCATTAATGCAATCTTTCAGCTCAGTCACCTCGTAAACGGAGTCGGCAAACAATGGCGCATAAGTATCAGGCTCCAGCGGGGTCTCAAAAAACGGTTTCTTTTTATTTTTTTTATATAACATGTATACCTGGTAGCGGGTTGCACTAAGCAGGTAACAGCCTAAATTTTCAATGTTACGATTGTATCTTTTTATCCAGAGATCGGCAAAAATGTCTTGCACAATGTCCTCGGTCAATGAAGTGTCCCTTAGCCTTTTATATGACTCATTGTAAACTTTCTTCCAAAAACGTGTGTAGATCTCATTAAACGCACTTTCGTCACCCTTATTTAGAAGGCCCGCCAATTGGGAATCGGTAAGTGCAGTATAAGGCATGAATCAGTTTAAATTCGGTATGATAAATCTATGCAAAAAAATGTTTCATATTCACAAAAAAATATTTATGCAGGAAAATATTTCGTTATGGTTATTTAGTTTTAGTACAACTTCAACTATTGCATAATGGAGCAATATATAACTTAAGGTTTTCAAATCATATTTGCCCTGTAACTATATTAGGTTAACTGCGTCTTATGGTCATATGAAACTGATGCCGCTGTTCCTTTTAACTGTATTTACGCTAATACTATTCAATTTTGCTAATGCACAAACTACAGCCGGTAAAATTTCAGGATCAGTTTTAGACGAGGCTAAGAAACCGCTTTATGGGGCAACAGTAACTTTACTTATCGCAAAAGATTCGGCAGTAGTGGGCACACAACTTGCTAAAACTGATGGCAGTTTTTCTTTTCAAAACTTAAAAAATAATACCTACTTAATTGAGGCAAGCTATATAGGTTATAAAAATTACCGCAGCAATGCGGTGGTTGTCGGCCAGCAAAATACAGTTAATTTACCGGCGATGGTTTTATCGCCCAGCGGCAGAACATTGAATGAAGTAGCTGTAACCTCACAAAGATCATATATCCAACAAAAAGTTGACCGAACGGTAGTTAATGTAGGTGCGCTGATATCAAATACTGGCGCTAATGCTTTAGAAGTACTGGAAAAAACGCCGGGTGTGCAGGTGGATGCCGATGGCAACATTACCTTTAAAGGGAAGGGCGGCGTTACTGTAATGATTGATGATAAACCCACTTATCTTTCGGCTGCTAACCTGGCTACTTATCTGCGTTCGTTACCATCTTCATCGTTAGACCAGATAGAGCTGATGGATAACCCCCCGGCCAGGTATGATGCCGCGGGCAATGCAGGCGTTATCAATATTAAAACCAAAAAAAATAGCATCAGGGGATTTCATGCAGTGGCATCGGCTGATTTTGCACAAGGTTATTATGGCCGTATGAATGAAAGCTTAAACCTTAATTACCGTGTAAATAAAATTAACTTATTCGCCAACCTTGCCTATGATCAAGGCCGTAATTTCCGAAGGCTTGAGATAGACCGTACATACCTCGATGCAAATAATAATCCGACATCCTCATTAAAGGATATATCTTATTTCAGGCCGGTAAATCATAATACTAATATAAAGGCCGGACTGGATTATTTTGTATCGCCCAAAACAACCTGGGGAATAGTATTTACCGGCAACATATCACCCGACCATGATAACAGCCCTGTATACAGCTTACTTTACGGCCAAAACGGCGAGCTGGATTCGACCATCAATACCCAAAATACATCGAAAAACAGTTTTAACAGCAAAGGTATTAATGTGAACTATACCCATAAATTCGACAGCACTGGCAGAGAATTCACATTCGACCTGGATTATATAAACGATAAGGCCAATGGCAACCAGTTATTTGTAAATAATACCTTTTTACCCGACGGTACTTTGACAAATACATCAACACTGACTGATAACTTACCTTCTAACATAAATATTTACTCGGCAAAAGCCGATTATTCTTATCCGCTTAAGGGCAAAGCCAAGCTGGAAGCAGGTGTTAAAAGCAGTTATGTAAATACCGACAATGCTGCCAATTATTTTAATGTGGTTGATGGTGTAAGCACCATTGATTATAATAGTACCAATCGTTTTTTATATAAAGAGAATATAAACGCAGCCTACCTTAATTTCAATAAGGATTTCGGCAGGTTCTCGTTACAAACGGGCCTGCGGGCAGAAAACACCAATGGCAACGGGCACCAGCTGGGCAATGCCGAAAGGGCCGATTCATCATTTATTAATCATTATACCAACTTGTTTCCAACGGCTTATTTTTCCTATAACCTGGATACAGCAGGCCATAATGTACTCGTACTTTCGTACGGGCGCCGCATTGGCAGGCCAAATTACGGCAGCTTAAACCCCTTCACTTTTTTTGTAGATGAATTCACTTATTTCTCGGGCAACCCTTTCCTTAAATCACAGTTTACCGACAATTATAAACTGGCCTACAGCTACAAAAGCCTGTTTACCGTTGCTGTAACCTACAATTATACCACCGATGTTCAGGGGGAAACCATTCATAAAAACGGAGATGTATTCCTGAGTACCACCGGTAACATAGGGCAACAAAAAAACCTGGATTTCTCTGTAAATACTAATCTACAGCCCGCTAAATGGTGGTCGGTTAATTTATATGCCGAGGTATATAATAATACTTACGAAGGGCCATTTTATGATGGCTACCTTCACCAGTCGAAAAATACCTTTGCCGCAAACGGCAATAACCAGTTCACCATATCAAAAACCTGGAGTGCCGAATTAAGTGGTTTTTATGATGGCGGCGGTACGTATGGCCAATTTGTTACGCTTCCTAAAGGTATGCTGAATGCAGCTATCCAAAAAAAGATACTCAACAACAAAGCTTCCATAAAGTTAAACATGCGGGATATTTTTCACACCTTCAGTCCAAGCGGAACTATTACCCATATTGTTGATGCCAATGCAACATTCCACAATTTTGTTGATACGCGGGTAGCCACACTGGCATTTACCTACAGCTTTGGCAAATTAACCAATGTACCCGAAAAACGCGATACTGGCGGTGCCGATAGCGAGCAGGGCAGGGCACGTTGACATGATTGATCGATAAGGTCTTCCCATAAGATGGTCAGTAAAGAACCTTATGGCCTTAACATCGATTTTTGTACCTTAGCGCGACATCGCTGTTAATGACGCAACCAACCAAAACACCAATTGCCGAAAAAGAAAACCTGCACCCGCGCAATGCGCACCGGCAGGGTTATGATTTTAAGCAACTAATAAAGTCGACACCCGAACTTCGCCCGTTTGTGAAGATAAATGAGCATGGTGCCGAGTCGATAAACTTTAGTGATGCCGGGGCTGTAAAAATGCTGAACAAAAGTTTACTTAAGCAGTTTTATGGGGCGAAGGACTGGGACATTCCCGAAGGATACTTATGCCCGCCTATACCCGGTAGGGCCGATTATATACATTATATAGCCGATCTGTTAAGTGAAAATAATAGTGGAAATATCCCGACAGGCAAAAAAATAAAGATATTGGATATTGGCATGGGCGCTAACTGCATTTACCCGCTAATAGGCAGCAGCGTTTACGGCTGGCAGTTTGTGGGTACTGATATTGATCCCATTGCCATACGATCAGCCAAAGATATTATTGCAGGCAATCAGCAATTGAAGGGCCAAATATTATTACGGCAACAAACCAATAAGCATAATATATTTAAAGGTATCATAATACAGGATGAGGGCTTTGACGTTACCTTGTGTAACCCGCCATTCCATGCCTCATTGCAGGAAGCGCAACTGGCAACCATTAATAAATGGAATAAATTGAAGGCAGATGGCAAGCCGCCATCAACGCTGAACTTTGGCGGACAGAAGAAGGAACTATGGTACCCCGGCGGTGAGGCTGCATTTATTAAACTTATTATTGAGCAAAGCGCATTGGTTGCCAAACAATGCTTATGGTTCACTACCCTGGTATCGAAAAAAGATACGCTGCCCGGCGTTTACAGGGCACTAAAAAAAGTAGCTGCTGTTGATGTTCGTACTATCAGCATGTCGCAAGGGCAAAAAGTAAGCCGCATTGTGGCTTGGACCTTCCATAACGAAGCTGAACGCGCCGAATGGGCTGCTACCTGGTGGAAATAGCCGTTATTTACTCTGTAAAAAATCAATGCCTGGTCCTTTCCTGTACTAACCGGGGCATGTAAATTACATTTGTTAATTAATGCTTTGATTTACAAAATATTATGTAGATTTATTATTAATAAACAAACCCCAATTAGTTTAATTAAACCCAATTACAATGAAAAAGATCCTGTATTTGCTTACAGTTGTTGCATTATTTGCAGCCTGTAGAAATGAAACTAAAACTACTGCGACCGGTAAAGATTCAGTAGTGATGCCTTACAAAGCATCTTATTCTTCTTCCTTCGTAATATCCGACAGTACGAAAAACGCACAAGCGGTATTGCAGTCATTAAAAGACTGGGAGGACAATAAGCTAGCTAACGCTCCTGCTTATTTTGCCGATACTGTTACCATGGATTTTTGGGATGGAAACAGCTTTAAAGGTACCCGTGATAGTTTGGTAAAACTCGGCCAAAAAATACGCGATAGCTTAAGCAGCTCTAAAATAAAAATAGTGGCTTACGTTAGTTTACATAGTACCGATAAAAATGAAGATTGGGTTAATGTATGGTATAAACAAACAGATACCTACAAAAACGGTAAAGTAGATTCGTCATTCTTCCAGGATGATAACAAGATGGTGAAGGGGAAAATAGTTTTTGTTGGTGATAAACGCCAGCCATTAACAAAAGGTAAATAAGGGCCGCCTATCAATAAGGCCTAACCTGTTATCGTTATGCTGTTTAGCATAACAGATAAATAAACGAAAAACCAATTCTTTTAGGGATTGGTTTTTTTTTGTTTCGGATAGTTCATAAAATATTTCATAATACGGGTTAAACCATTCATTATTTCATGCAGTCATATCAATATAAAATTTACAACAACAACCTTAAATTTTGGTATCATGAAAACGAAAATACAAACCATAAAAGCCGACTTATACAATGTATTTGTAATGGGTAACGCTAACAATTTGCAAATGGCAAGGGTTTACTTTTTATTAACTATACCTGCTTTAACCGTATTATTTGCTATAGGCAATTTCAAATAAACAACGGCTATACTTCCCTTCAGGGAATCTACATATATGTACAGTCCCGGAGATGTTTCTTCCGGGGCTTTTTTGTTTTTGGGGATTGTTAAGTACTTTTAATCGGATTTAATTACATTGTCAGTCTTTTGCATACAAAGTTATACACCAAAACCCGTATAGCGCCAACGCCCAGCGGTTACCTGCACGTAGGCAATGTATTATCGTTTGCCATTACAGCGGCATTGGCACAAAAACATAGCGCTAAAATATTATTAAGGATAGATGATATTGACCAGGCGCGGGCGAATAAATTATACGTACAGGATATTTTTGATACCCTTAATTTTTTAGGGATTCCGTGGGATGAGGGCCCACGCGATGCCATTGATTTCGAACAAAATTATTCACAGGTACACCGCATGCCTAATTATCGTAAAGCTTTAGACGAGCTTCGCGACAGAGGTGCTGTTTATGCCTGCACCTGTTCGCGTAAGAAAATAAATACCTGTGAATGTTTTAACAAGCATATTCCCTTAGATACCCCTGAAGCCAGCTGGCGTTTGATAACTAATAATAATGTGGTTAGTATAAGGGACTACAGCGACAATGTAATACAAACCACTTTGCCCGAGGATATGCAAAATTTCATCGTTAAAAAGAAAGACGGTTTCCCGGCCTATCAGCTTACTTCGGTAATTGACGACCTGTATTATGGGGTTGATTTGATAGTGCGCGGCGAGGATCTATGGTCATCAACCTTAGCACAGCAGGTGCTGGCATCCGCGCTCGGAAGGGGCAATGAATTTAGTGCAATTACTTTCTGCCACCACCCGTTAATTACTGATGAAACCGGGCAAAAACTATCGAAATCTGCCGGGGCAACATCAGTGAAATATTTGCGCGAAAGCGGAAAACCGGCTACCGAAATTTTCGATCTTATCGCTTCAATAACCGGCGTAGCTAACATTGCCACCTGGCAGCAGCTTGGCAATGCAACAATTCTGTTGAACGCTAAAACAAACAAATAACCGTTAATTTATTTTACTATTTTCATCGCTCGAATTTATACCTATGATAAAAAGGATATGCCTGTTTATTTTGCTGCTTTTGCCCGGTTTATTAAAGGCGCAAAATAAACTTCCCGACAACATGTTTTTACGCAAATTACCAAACGGATTAGATGTATTGGTAATTGAAGATAACAGCGTACCGCTGGCCACCATCATGATCACCTGCAAAAATGGCGCTTATACCGAAACACCCAAGTTCAACGGCCTGAGCCATTTATATGAGCACATGTTTTTTAAGGCGAATAAAGAATATCACAGCGCCGAAGATTTTTTGCAACGCGTGAGCGAATTGGGCATGAAGTTTAACGGCTCAACATCGTACGAAAACGTGAACTACTATTTTACCCTGCCCAGCTCGAACCTGAGCGAAGGGCTTGATTTTATGAACTCGGCCATTCGTTACCCAAAGTTCGACCCCAAAGAAATGGCGCGTGAAAATGTGGTGGTTGACGCCGAATTCCAGCAGGATGAATCAGACCCCGGCTATGCTTTATCAAACGCGATGGACCACCATATGTGGGGCGATCTGTACAGCCGCAAAAACTCATTAGGCGACCACCAGGTTATCCGTTCGGCAACGCCGGCCATGATGGATTCCATCAAGAACAAATATTATTATCCTAACAACTGCCTGCTCACTGTTGCCGGCGATGTAAAGCATGAGGACATATTCCGCCGTGTACAAAATATATACGGTAGTTGGAAGCCGGCCCCTTTTGACCCGTTTAAAAAATGGCCTATTCCGGAATTTAAGCCGCTGAAAAATACGGATTATTTTGTAGTGGAATCCGGCCTGTCGCGCGTGCCATTGGTACTGATGGAATGGGAGGGCCCTGATACGCGGCACGATGTACATGCAACCTACGCCGCCGATGTTTTCTCGTTTATTGTTAACCAAAACTCATCAAAATTCAGCAAGGCTTTATTGCAATCGGGTTTGGCATTACAGGTGGAGATCAGCTATTTAACGTTGAGCCATACCGGGCCTATTACTTTGGAAATAGTACCTAATCCAGCCAAAATAAAGGAATGTATTGCCGAGGTAAAAAAACAAATTGAGCTGATGGACAGCGACGACTATTTTACCGATGAGCAGATAGTGATAGCCCGCCGCAAATTAGGCATAGAACGGACCATGGAAAAGGAAGTAACTTCGGATTTTACACAGGCTATGTCATTCTGGTGGGCATCAACAACCATTGATTATTATACCGGCTACGTTGACAACCTGAACAAAATAACCCGTGCCGACCTACAGGAATATGTACGCAAATACATCAAGAACCAGCCTTATTGTGCCGGGATGCTGATAAGTCCCGAGATGAAAGCCCAGGTACATCCTGAACAATTCTTTACCGCATCGAACTAAAATAACATGAAGAAACTACTGTTTGTAATAACCATACTGTGCCTTGCCGCAACCGGGGCAATGGCTCAGGCCCCGACAACGGCGTTTGATGTGGACGGCATTAAGGTGATATTTAAACCCACGGTAAAAGAGATATTGGATGTGCGGCTGTTTTTCCGTGGCGGTGTAACCAATTACAATGGCGACCAGGCAGGTATTGAAAACTTCGCGCTAAACGCTACTGTAGAATGCGGCACCCGCAAATATGCAGCTGATGCCTTTAGGGATACTGCCGATGTTTACAGCATTGGCATCCACGGCGAATCAACCTACGACTATGGCACCATTGAAATGGAATGTGTAACTGATTATTTAAACCAGGGATGGGAGCTGTTTACACAGGCGGTTGTCGACCCGGTATTTGATGATAACCAGGTGGAGTTGCTGCGCAATAAGATATTCGCCGAAATGCGCCAAAGGCAATCAGACCCGGATAATTACTCGGACCAGTTGATGATAAAAAACGCGTTCGCAAACACACCCTATGCTACCGAGCCCGACGGCACAGAAGAAACCATCAGTAAATTTTCAGCCGCCGATCTTAAAAGTTATTACCACAGTATATTGGATAAAAGCCGGTTATTTATTGTGGTGGCCGGCAAAATAAGTAAGAAAGAACTGGTAGCCAAAATACATGCCTCGTTTGCCGGGCTGCCTTCCAAACAGCTTTACCATACCCCGACTTACACTACTCCCGACTGGAAAGATTATAAGTTACTGGTTGAAAAACGCGATTTATCCACCAATTATGTCAATGCCATTATGAATTCGCCGCAGGTAAATAGCCCTGATTATATACCTTTCAGGCTGGGCATCTCAGTTGTTGGCGGCGCTTTGTTTAGCGACCTGCGTACCGATATGAATTTATCATACGATCCCGGCGCTGACGCGGTAATGCGGCAGATGCCCTATGCAACCATGTCGGCCAGCACCAGTCAGCCCAAAGAAGCGGTACATGAAATGGTGAGGATGCTCGACTATGTGCGGCATATCGGTGTTTCATCAAGCGACCTGAAGCATTTAAAAAGCAGTTATATCACCACAAATTATATCAAACAGCAAAGTACATCGGCAATAACCACAAGCCTTGGGGAAGCCGAAATTTTGGGTGGATGGGAATTAGCCGAACAATTGCCGGCAATGGTTAATAAGGTTACCATACAGCAAATTGATATTGCGCTGAACGAATACATACAGGGCCTGCGGTGGAGCTATCTCGGCAACCCGGCACAAGCGGATGAAGCGGCGGGCTCATTCCAGGAAAGGCTGCATTAGCCGTACTGTATCATTTAGCAAATGAGACACTTTGAGACACAAGACAAGAATTAAGACTTTAAGAAAAAAATAAAGCGCTGATTGTCACCATTATTTACATTTCAAAATTGCTCAAAATGCATCAAAATAAACCATTTTAAGCGCCAAAAGGGATAGAAAACTGCTTTTTAAGCCCTCTTTTTCCATAAAAAAACGTCAAAAAACAGCCTTTTTTATCAAAAAAGTGCTTAAAAATACCGGTTTTTATGCTTTTTTTAAGGTGGAAATAAAGCAAAGAAGCACAAATTGTCTCAAAGTGAGACAGCAATGAGACAATAAATCTCAATAGCATGCCCTGAAAATCTATTCAATTTAACGTACCTCGTTACCACTTAAACTATCCATAAAAATAAATCGTTTAGGATTGTTTATGGGGATGGTTTTGCAGTTAACATCTATCCACATAGCTTGCTGGGCATTATCGTTAAATGCGTTCCATTGCGCCAAACCCTGCCCGTTAGGATTGCCGGTTTTGATGAAGTTGGCAAAATAGCTTTCCATGGTGTTCGATACTTTATAATCGTCATCCGTCCAGGTGTAGGCGTTATTGGTTGATAAATTGCCCAAAGCGTATTCAATTTCCGAGGAATGCGTAGCACCCATCGCAGGCTCCTTAAACCCACCTACAGGCTGACGCACGCGGCCAAATATATAATTGTAAACCGGTTTGCCACTTGTTTTACTTTGCATATCGATAAATTTCCAGGTGCTGTAAACGATAAAGCGATCTGCCGATAGGTCGGTAGCAATATGTTTTACATCTGCATCATTAGCAGCGGGGTAAGCGGCAAAAACAGCGTCGGCATTGCCGTGGTATAGTTTGGTCAAAGCCTTTTTATAGTTATCCACCGTAGCTGAATCATTACCTATAATTCCATGGTAATCAGTCTCGGCCGAATTCCAGCCAGCCAGTAGGGGTACATGCATTTGTTTCCCCTCTGCAAAAATTGCATTGGGTTGCTCAGGAAAAAAGTATCCGTCGATAGTTTGCGGGAACTGTGCCGACTCGGATAATTTGAGCAAACTATCGGCAGGTATCTTTCGCAGGTCGGCCAATGAAGCGGCACCAATTTTCGCCGCGAATTTTAAACCGAAGCCTTCAGCAACGGCCAATGGCGGTAACTGCCTGCCTACCACCGCGCCGCTTTCGGCAATGGCGCCCCTGAACAATCCTTTTGACAAAGGCGAAGCCACCTGCGCGCTTACCGACATGGAACCCGCTGATTCACCGGCTATGGTCACCTTATTAGGGTCGCCGCCAAAGGCAGCAATATTTTTTTGTACCCATACCAATGCTGCGTGCTGATCCATCAAGCCATAATTGCCTGACGAATGGTGCGGCGATTCTTTGGTCAATTCAGGATGTGCCATACAACCGAAAATACCCAGGCGATAATTGATAGTGATCGCCACAACTCCCCGCTTTGCCATGTTCTCGCCATCGTACCGGTATTCAGAGCCATCGCCCGCACGGAAACCGCCGCCATAAAAATAAACCAGTACAGGTAAGGCCTCTTTGGGCGATTTAGCAGGTGTCCAAACATTCAGGTACAGGCAATCCTCGCTCTTGCCATTACTGCGAAACATCATATCGCTATATATTGGCTCCTGCATGGCTTGCGGGCCAAAATGGTCGGTATGTAAAATACCTTTCCAGTTTTTTGGCTGCTGCGGTTCTTTCCAGCGTAAATCGCCCACGGGTGGCTGTGCAAAGGGGATGCCTTTGAACGAATGTATACCGCTGGCTTCCACTACGCCCTGCACAATTCCATTGGCAGTTTTAACCTGTGGGCTATCTATCTTTTGCGCTATGGCAGTATAAGCAAAGCCAGTCACAGCTAATAATAGCGCGATAATTTTTTTCATGGTATGATGTTATTGTTGGGCTTGTTGATATTTGTAGTGCAGTTTTTTCAAAGTTTCTTCTGACGCCTCATCGGCTGATGCGCCGTAACCCGATACAAATATTCCTTTCAATCCTGATCTTGATGCCAGGGCATAAACGGTGGCTTCATCGGCCGGGTCGGATGGGCCTTCATAGCGGTAAAGGTCTACTATCTCAAATTCATCGGCGGCGTAGGCATTATCAACCGTTAAAAACTGGTTTTCCTTTAGGTTTAGGTCGAGGGTAAAGCCTCTTTCTTTTAGTTGTTTTATAGCCTCGGTAACGGTGGCATAATGAAATTGTTGCTGCATAGGTATTATGATTACAGATTATAAGGGGATGACGTAAATTTAGGCAATTACTTTTTTACATTTATGTTTAATTAACGCAATTTGAATGGGCAGGTTTGACAAATATGCACCGGGCGATATTTTAAAGCCTTACATTAAATATTTTGTTATCTCTGAAAGTGAGTATGAACACGCCTACAAGGTACTGCCTGATACTTCGTTGGTTATAGGTCTTCAGTATAAAGGTAAACTGGCGCAGGTGATAAACGGAAAGGAAGAGAACCTGTCGGTGATTGGGGTTACCGGCTTACAGGATGGTTACCGCCTGTTTAAGGGCTCGGCAAATATTGGTACGGTGCTGGTATATTTTAAAGAAACAGGCGCTGCTGCATTTTTTAACCAGCCTGTAAATGAACTGTTCGCGCAAAGCCTTGCGCTCGACCATTTCTTTGACCGTTCCCTGCTCAGGGAAATAAGTGAACAACTTGCAACTGCCGAAACCGACCTGCAGCGTATACAGGTGACAGAATTATTTCTCATCTCGCAACTGAAGGATGTTACCGGCGATATTTTAGTGACGGCCGCAATAATGCTGATCAGGCAATCAAAAGGGATGATGCGTATGAAAGACCTTGCCGAAAAACTCAATATCAGCCAAAGCCCGTTCGAAAAAAGATTTAGGAGGGTGGTGGGTGCATCGCCCAAAAAATTTGCTTCCATAGTAAGGCTGCAAACGGTTATTAACGAATTTCCATCAACACTGAGCATGACTGAAATTGGTTACAGGATAGGTTATTATGATCAGGCGCATTTTATAAAAGATTTTAAAAACTTCACCGGCGAAACACCTGAAAAATTTTTTCAACCTAAATAAAAACAAACGATTTTTTACAATTTGCCGCAATTGTATAAGCATATTTTTGATGTATAAAACTCAATAATATGTTTACGTTAGAACAAATAAAAGCAGCCCATTCCAAAGTGAAAAGCGGCGCTGATTTCCCCGACTATGTTAAAGAATTAAAAGTGTTAGGTGTATTAAGCTACGCCACTTACGTAAGCGATGGCCACACTTTGTTTAGCGGGGCAGATGGCTACAGCGTCCTCTCGCCTGCGAAATATGACAGCAAGCCCTTAGCCTGCAACAGCAATAAAACCGTATTTGCTAGCGAATTAAAAGCGCATCAGCAAGGCAAAACCGATTACCCAGCCTTTTGCGCCATGTGTGCCGAAACAGGTGTAGAAAAATGGATAACAGATATAAGCGAAATGACCTGTACCTATTACAGCAAAAGCGGCGAAGAATTACTGGTAGAGAAGATACCTGAATAAAAGCCCTATACTTTAAATCATTTAGAGGATTTTTACCCTCTTTTCGCGCAGCGAAGAGAGGGTCGACAAGCGATTTAGCGAAGTCGGGGTGAGTAAAAACGAAGATAGGTAAACGCCCCGCCCCGCTTAACTTAATAATGCTAAAACCTGAGTGTACAAAAAACTATATCTCCCTAACATCAGTAGCCGCTATCCAGCCTGCGCTACCGTTGGGGAGTTCAATTTCTATCCAGTTGGCATTGGTTTCCATTACGCTAACCTTAGTGCCTTCGTGCACCACAAACATGGCTTTGCCGGTGGCATCGGGCGAGCTTTTGGCGGTTACCGAACTACTGAAAACAATGGCCTGGTGATGATGGTTAAAATAATCCACCTGCCGGTTGGCAATGAAAATAACAACAGCACCAATGCATATCGAAATAATGCCGCTATAAAATGACAATTTTTTTATGCTGGTAGAATTGGTGAAAAGATACAACACCAGGATGCCGAAACCTGCTAATAAAAATAATACACTTAGCGCGGCAAGGGTGCCGGCTGAAAAACATAGTATAAAACTATGCCACCAACTGGTAACAAAAAACTCGGGTAGCGGTATAATCTTATCGGTTGTTTTTGAGTTGGCGAGTTTTATGTTGAAGTTGATATCCTCATCGCCGGGGTTTAGCTTGTGGGCCTTTTCAAAATACAGTATTGCCGAAGGGATGTCGTCAAGTTTATAATAGGCATTGCCTAGGTTAAAATAGATGATAGCCGATTGGTAGCCATCATTCAATATCTGCAGGTAGCTTTGCACAGCTTGCTGATACTGTCCTTTTGCATATTGCTGGTTACCTTTTGTAAAAAGCGCGGTGGTGGCATCGCTGCCATAAGAGAATATGGGCAGTGCCAAAAACAAAAGCAGGTATAGCCCGCTTTTCAGCCGGTTATATTTTATCTTCAATTTCATTGATAATATTTTTTGCCTTGTCGAACACCTGTTGCTGCGATATACCTGTTACCGGGGCGAAGCGCGCCATTTCGCAGAGGTCGATAGTATCGGCCAGTTGTTTGATGGTGCCCTCATCCAATGCCCTTGCTTTTAGTTGGGAAGTTATATTTTCCTGGTTCAGATCAGCAACTGGGATATTTAATTTATCGCTCAAATAGCCATACAGGCCGCGTGCAATCGCTTCATAAAATTCATTCTTATTTCCGGCCGACAAATGTTTAGCAGCAACCGCCAAATGTTTAGCGGCTACTTTATTGGCTTTGCGGCTCCGCAACCTAACCATGTCGCTATTTTGTTTATCATCCCAGCGGCGATAGAGCAGGGCACCGCCAAATGCCAACGGCCCTAATAGCATCAGTAGGTAAAAACCGGCAGAGCCATAAAAGCCTTCACCATCCTTGTACAAATCGGGCGAATCGGTTTTAATATAGCGTATGTCCTTGCCCAGCATTTTTATATCCTGCTGGCTGCCCATATTGTAAGCAGTGGGGTTGGCCTGCGGATCGCCTTTATTTACTTTTATGGCGAATGATTTGGCAGGCAGTGTCACATACCTTTTCGTAGCCGGATTGAAATATGAAAAGCCCGGCGGACTAAGCGTAAAATCGCCCTGGTGACGGGGGATAAGCAGGTAAGTATATTCCCTGCTGCCCGAAACACCAGCCGGGTTTACCGAGATGTTATCGGTTGTTTTCGGGTCGTATTTCTCAAAATCAGCAGGCGGATTAATGCTTGGTGCATTAATCAATGCCAGGTTACCTGTTCCTGTAATTTTAAGATTGTAATTAAATGTTTCGTTAGCTTTCAGCTCTTTTTTGTCGACGTTTGATTCAACTGAAAATGAGCCTACCGCACCGCTGAAACCGGCAGGTTTACCTGCCTCGGGTAATGGCATGGCATGGATAATAACAGGAGGGCTGCTTACCTTGTAATTCACATCCTTAAACCCGCCGCCGCCAAAAACCTGGTCGAAAATATCGCCTGAACTCGGCTCCTGTATACGCACGGCCAGTGTTAACGAAATGGGGTCGATGGTTAAATCGCCGGCATGTTCAGGGAACAGCACAGTTTGTTTTATGGTGGCAACGTTGAATTGCTGCCCTTTGTAATTCTCAACTTTCCATTGCACAGGCTGGCCGTTCTTCATTACATCCTGGTTCCAGAAACCATTCAGATCAGGGGCCTTATCCAATCCGCTGCCTAATATGGCCACGCGGGTGTATAGTTTATAATTTACAGTTAATTGTTCACCCTGATAAACGCGGGTTTTATCAACTTCTGCCCTGATGAACAATGATTTGGCAATATTTTTTGGATTACCAACAGATGCAGTACCAGGCGCACTTTGTTGTTGTTGCACTTGTTGTGCTTGCTGCCGCTGAACAGGTTGCCCTTTTACTACCGTTATTTTTAACGGGTTCGATTTAACCCCGCGCATATTCACATTTATGGTTGCGGGGCCTATGATAAAGGTGCCTTCTTTGGTGGCTTGCAAAATATAGCTATAGCCGGTAGTGTAAGTTGTATTGCCGTTTACCGATGTCATGCTTTGCGACATATTCGGGCCTGACAATACCTGGAAATTTGAAAAATCGGGCGGGTTAAAATTGTCGCCGTTGCCCTGTACGGTAAAATCCACCTCAAATTGTTCGCCGGTACCCACCCGTGCGCTGCTGACAGTAGCAGTAAATTTAACCTGCGCAAAAGCCATTGCCGACAACAGCAACAAAAATGATAATATGTAGTGCCTTTTTTTCATTTATATAATTAGAGATGCAAGAATCAAGAGCCAAGAATCAAGATATTCTGTTTGTGGCTATCTGCATAATTTTTATCTTGATTCTTGCATCTTGACTCCTGATTCTACTCCTCTACCAATCCTTATCAATATGCATTTTACCGGCTTTTGCCTTTTTATTTTTCAGTTTGTCCTGTGTATTCTTTTCATTATCGTTCAACGCGTCTAACATCCGTTGGGCGTCTTCTTTTGAAAGCTTATTAGGATTTTGCTGTTGCTGGTCCTGTTTGTCTTTATTTTGCTGGTCTTTATTCTGATTATTTTTATCCTGGTTTTTCTTGTCCTGGTTCTTTTTATCCTGATCCTGTTTATTCTGGTTCTGGTTGTTTTTGTTGTTCTGATTATTCTTGTCGTTCTTTTTGTTTTGCTGCTGCTGTTGTTTTAATTTTTCTTGTGCATAGGCGAGGTTATACCGGGTTTGATCGTCTTTAGGGTTAGCCAACAAAGCCTTTTCATAAGCATCAATACTTTCCTGGTACTTCTTCGATGCCATTAACGAATTACCCAAATTATGATATGCGCCGGCCTTTATCATATTATTAGTTGCCGATGAGCCAATATCGGTAAAATGCTGTGCAGCATCATCAAACTTTTTTTGTCTGAATAATGCATCGCCCAAATTAAAGTTACCCTCAACAGGCATGCCTTTTTTCTCTACCGATTTGCTGTATTCTGCAGCGGCATCCTCGTATTTTTTCTGGCTGTAAAGTTGGTTGCCTTTATGTATATGGCTTTTCGCATCCTGTGCATAAAGCCATTCACCGCTTAACAGCATCAATATAATTATAATCGCTCGCTTCATGGCTTTTTCACTTCAAACAATTTCAACCTGCTTAACCGTAAATTCTTACGGTTCGATATAAAAAACTCTACCACCAGCAATAAAAACGCTATCACAAAAAAGAACTGGAACCTGTCCTCAAAATCCTTGAATTGCTTGCTGTCATAGCCCTTTTGCTGCATTTTGTTTACCTGGTCCATCACAATGTTCAATCCGCTGCCCGCGTTACTGGCACGTACAAACACGCCGCCGCCTGCCGCTGCTATCTCCTTACACATATCCTCATTCAACTTACTGATTACCGTATGCCCCGCGCTATCCACATGGAAACCAGCCTGCTTACCATTCAAATAAACCGGGATAGGCGAACCCTGCGGCGAACCGAAACCAATAACATGTATTGTCACTTTTTTATCAGCGGCATTTTCAGCAGCTTTTACCGCATCGTCCTCGTGGTTCTCACCATCGGTCATTAGTATCATGGCCTTGGCGGTATTGTTCTTAAAATCGAGCGATTGCATACCCATATCAATGGCCGCGCCTATAGCTGTGCCCTGCGTGGGTACCATGCCGGTGCTTATTTCGTTCAAAAACAGTTTCGCTGCCGAATAATCGGTGGTCATGGGCAACTGCACATAAGGCTCGCCCGCGAATACTACTATGCCTATGCGGTCGTTATGTAAACCGCTGATGAGCTGATCGAGCGCACGTTTAGCATTCTCCAAACGGTTGGGCGCCAGATCTTGCGATAGCATACTATTAGAAACATCCAGCAGTATCATAATATCAGCCCCATCGCGCTTAATATCTTCCGTCCGGGTACCAATTTGCGGGTCGGCAAGGCCGATAATAATAAACCCGTAGGCAATGATGTACAGTATAAATTTCAGCGTTGGCCTGCGGAATGATACATCGGGCATAATGCGCACGATGATTTCTTTATCGCCCAAACGGGCAAGCGCCCGTTTTTTCCAGGTACGCACGCCCGCAAACCAAATGATGAGCAGCGGTACAGCTACCAATCCCCATAATATCCATATGTGCGCAAAACGTAGCATCAGGTTAAAGCTCCTTTAAAAATGGTGTTACTCAATATAAATTCAAGCGATAATAACAATATCGCCGCTATGGCAAAAGGTAAAAAGCGCTCCGTTCTTTTATGAAATTGGGTAACCGCTATCTTCACTTTCTCCAGCTTGTCTATCTGCTGATAAATGCCTTTCAACTCCTGGTTATTGTGCGCCCTGAAATATTTCCCGCCAGTAATGGCTGATATTTTGGTGAGCGTAGCCTCGTCAATTTGTACCGGCATATTCTGGTAATGTATATTGCCAAACTGGTCTTTGAACGGATACGGCGCCGAACCGTTAGTGCCGATCCCCACAGTGTACACCCTTATACCGAATTGTTTGGCAATTTCGGCAGCGGTAATTGGCGGGATGGAACCGGTATTATTTACCCCATCAGTAAGCAAAATAACCACCTTGCTTTTTGCTTCGCTATCTTTTAAACGGTTTACTGCCGTTGCCAATCCCATACCTATTGCGGTACCATCGTCTATCATGCCGTTTTGAATACCCTGGAACAAGTTAATGAGCACATCATGGTCGATAGTCAACGGGCATTGCGTAAAGCTTTCACCGCTGAATATCACCAGGCCGATACGGTCGTTAGGGCGGGCCTTAATAAAATCAATGGCGATCTGCTTGCCTGCCTCCAAACGGTTGGGCACGAAGTCTTCAGAAAGCATACTGCCCGAAATATCGCTGGCTATAACAATATCAATGCCTTCGGTAGTTTCATTTTCCCAGCTTAGGGCGGTTTGTGGCCTTGCCAGCGCTACTATCAGTAACGATAATGCCAGCGTTCTTAATACAATGCCGTAATGCCTGAAAATAGGGTATAAGTTTTTTTTGCCCGATGAAAATCCACCGGTACTCGACATGCTGAGCGTGCCCTGCAATACCTTGTTCTTCCAGATATACCAACCGATCATCAATGGGACGATGATGAACAGCCAAAAGAAACCGGGGTAGGCAAACTCTATTCCGTGGAACCAGCTCATTTCGGTAAATCCTCCTTATCAGCAGGTGCCTGTGGTTCCTGTTTGGTTTGCATTACGAAACTGATCGCATTCTCCATGCTGAACTCATTATCTTCGGGCAACGGTTTTTCCTTGGCGAATTTCACCAGATCGGCCAAAATTAAAGTGCGCCTCAATTTCTCGCGGGCATCGTTCGGTATCTGTGCCGATCTTAAAGCAGCGAATATCTCATCCGATGTTTGTTCCAAAGCATTAATATGATACCTGTTCTCAATGTATTCGCGCAACGTATCGCTTAATTCGCTATGGTATAGTTTTACCTCATCACTTTGCCAAAGTTTTTTATCGCGCAGGGCGGTTAATTTGTTAAGGGCGATGGTATGCGGCGGAACCGGCGGCGCTTTGCTTACAAATGGTACTTCTTTTTTGGGCCGTGTAGCAAAGTAGATGGTAATGCCTATGATGATCAAAATAGCCAATAGCGGGAACACCACCCATTGCCAATGATCTTTTAACCAATCGAGCCAGGTGTAAGTAACCGCTAAGGGCTGTTTAATATCATAAATGGCTTTGGTGGTATCAACAGCAACCGGTGTAAACTGCAGCATTAAACTATCGGTAGTGTACGATGCCGTTTTTGTTTTGAAAGTGAATGGCGGGATGGAATAAGTGCCCGGAGTAAACGATGTTACCGTGTAATTACGGGTAATGGTTTCGTTTTGTACATTGTCCTTATCAAAAATAGTATCAGGTTTGGCAACGCTTACAATTTGTATTTTGCCAATGCTATCGGCCAGTTGCGGAAAATCTATCTGATCCTTCGCCTGAATGTGCGCAATAAGGTGCAGGCGGGTTTGATCGCCCATGGGGATGGTCACTTTATCAAGCGTAGCTTCAACCTTTATATTTTGCGCGTTGGTTCTGTAGGCAAAACAGGCTAAAAATAATATCAGAACAAGTGTATAATTAAAATATCTTTTCATTGCTATCACCGCCTGCTTTCACGTTTTTTAAATAGTGTCATGAGTGGTTTTACCCACGACTCATGGGTGCCGATGCCGGTATAATCAACCCCCGATTTTTTGAAAGTATTGTTTAAATCATTATTGCGTTTTAATGCCGCCGCTTTGTAGGCATTGCGTACTTCTTTATTGCTGGTGTTTACCCATTGCAGTTCGCCGGTTTCTTCATCTACCATTGGTACCAAGCCCAGGTCGGGGAACTCTTCCTCGTGCCTGTCGTACAGCTTAAGGGCAACAATGTCGTGCTTTTTGTTGGCTATTTTAAGCTGATCTTCGAACGGGCCGGTCATAAAATCGGATATAATAAAAGCTGTACTGCGTTTTTTAATGGCGCTGGTAAAATAGCGTAATGCCTCGGCAACATTGGTGCCTTTGTTTTCGGGTGTAAAGTCTATTAGCTCGCGGATAATAGCCAGGATATGGCTACGCCCTTTTTTGGGTGGGATGAATTTTTCTATTTTATCGCTGAAAAATATTACCCCCACCTTATCATTATTTTGAATGGCCGAAAATGCCAGCACGGCGCAAAGCTCCGTAGCCAGATCCTGCTTTTGTTGTACCACGGTACCGAAGTTACCCGAGCCGCTTACATCAATCAGCAACATTACGGTAAGCTCGCGTTCTTCCTCAAAACTTTTAACATAAGGGTGATTAAAGCGCGCGGTAACGTTCCAGTCGATGGTGCGTATTTCATCGCCCACCTGGTATTCGCGCACCTCGCTAAAAGCCATACCACGCCCCTTGAAGGCCGAATGATATTCTCCCGAGAATAAGTGGTTACTTAACCCCCGGGTCTTTATCTCGATCTTCCGTACTTTTTTTAAAAGCTCTTTGGTATCCCTTGCCATAACCCCCTCTAAATCTCCCCCAAAGGGGAGACTTTTCATAATATAGTGTAAATTTTATTCCTCTTTATTTTTAAAATCCTCCCCTTTGGGGAGGGTTGGGTGGGGTTTAAGGTACCTCTACCGCGTTCAGTATCCCGGTTACAATATCTTCGGATGTTACATTTTCAGCCTCGGCTTCATAGCTTAATCCGATACGATGGCGCAATACATCGTGGCAAATGGCCCTTACATCTTCCGGTATCACATAGCCACGGCGTTTGATGAATGCGTAGGCTTTAGCGGCCAGCGCCAAATTTATACTTGCCCTTGGCGAAGCGCCGAAGCTTACCAGGCTCTTGTATTTTGACAGTTTATACTGCTCAGGGAAACGGGTAGCGAAAACAATATCGATAATATATTGCTCTATCTTCTCGTCCATATAAACCTCGCGCACTACCTTGCGGGCGTTGATAATATCATCAGTGCTGATAACCGCGTTTACCTTAGCAAAACCCTGGGGTGATATGTTTGAGCGGATAATGCGTTTTTCTTCTTCCTTGTTAGGATAACCGATCACTACCTTCAGCATAAAACGGTCAACTTGAGCTTCGGGAAGCGGATATGTACCTTCCTGCTCGATCGGGTTTTGGGTAGCCAGTACCAAAAAAGGCTGCGGTAGCGGGAACGTGTTATCGCCAATGGTTACCTGCCTTTCCTGCATCGATTCCAGCAACGCGCTCTGCACCTTCGCGGGGGCGCGGTTAATTTCATCCGCCAAAATAAAGTTAGAGAACAAAGGGCCCTTGCGAACAATGAATTCTTCCTTTTTCTGGTTATAGATCATGGTTCCCAGTAAGTCGGCAGGCAACAGGTCGGGCGTAAATTGTATACGGCTAAAACCCGCGTTTATGGCTTTAGCCAGTGTGTTAATAGCCAGTGTCTTTGCCAGTCCGGGCACACCTTCCAATAGAATGTGGCCGTCGGCCAGTAAACCTATCATCAGGCGTTCCACCATGTATTTTTGGCCTACTATCACCTTATCCATCTCCATTTTCAGCACATCGATAAAGGCGCTTTCCTTTTGTATCATTTCATTGATAGCGCGGATATCTGTTCCGTATGATGAACTTCCGGCTACCGTATCAGTTGTAACCGGTTGTGTACCACTATTTATTTCTTCCATGAGTATATAGTTGAGGGTGCGAAGTTAAAAAGACCTGCATGGTTTGTCAACTTATCTGCCCGGTATTTTTGTTAAAAATTGTTAAATTATAGCTTGAGTGATTATGGCAGGACCAACATTGCGCTGAATAAGAAGTGTCAGGAGAAATCAATCAGTTCATCTTTTTAAACGGATATTTTCCCTTGATATTTTGGTTAAGGTAGGTGCCTTTGGAAAATGCTTCCTTCATTTCGAGATAAACCTGCTCAGGTACATTTTTATAAGCGTATTTTTTGCCCGAAACGTAAACCACGTTCAGCGTATGATGCGGTGCATCGTAATTAAAAGCTGCTACAACAGATGAGGGCATTATACATTGTTTTATGAGGTAACAATATATATTACAAGGTGTTTTTGTATAGACGCAATACTTTGCGTCTCTTACATGTTCATCCGGAGACGCAAAGTATTGCGTCTCTACAGGGGGATCATCCTTTTAGATGCTGCCAAATTATATCATTGACATCAGTTGCAATGAGATTGCCTGCTGTTTTATTATTGGTGATGAGTATAGGTTTATATTTTTCCTCAACCCCAATTCGCCCATGCGAGCCTTTAATAAGCGTGGCATCAAGCGGTATCACATCCATTACATAGCGGAAGCCTGCTTTTTTGCGTAGCAGTTTATAGCCAGCCCGTAGTTTGGAACTCATGAACATCTCAACAGGATCATAACCGGGTTTTTTGTGGATGTCAACACACCGGGCATAATCCGGCGCTTTGGCATCATCCAGCCAAAAATAATAGGTGAACCAGCTTTGGGCACTGGCCATTAAAACCAGGTCGCCCGAGCGTTCGTGGCTGATGTGATATTTAGCCTGTTGTTCTTTATCAAGTATCAGCTCAATACCAGGGATGGTTTTTAAAAGAGCTTTTACCTGTTCAATAACTGATGGATCGTTGATATACACGTGGGCTATTTGGTGGTCGGCCACCACAAACGCTTTTGATGCGCCGGGGTCAAGTAATTCTAATCCCCTTTCTTCGCGGATAGCCAATAAACCATGCTGCCTTAACAGGCGGTTTAAATGGATAGGGTTGTTTACCGGTGCTATGCCATATTCAGACAGCAGGATAATTTTCGCGCCTTTCTTTTCATAAAAGGTGACCAGTTGTTCAACCACTTTATCTATCTCATTCAGTTCTTTGCTGATAACCGGCAGATCGGGCCCAAATTTTTGCAGGCAATAATCCAGGTGCGGCAGGTAAATGAGTGTAAGGGTAGGATCATGCAGGTCATCAGTTACCATAGCCGAATCAGCTATCCATTGAGTCGATTTAATATTTGCCCCCGGTCCCCAGAACTGGAACAGCGGGAATTGCCCCAGTTTATCCTGTAAAGTATCTCTTAATTCTGCCGGATGCGAATAGCAATCGGGCATTTTACGGCCATCTGCCAAATAATTAGGGCGGGGAGTTACCGAATAATCAGCGTTAGAATACATATTATACCACCAAAACATCATGGCGCTGGTGAATGATGGGTCTTCCTTTTTGGCCTTATCCCATATTTTTTCACCTTCGACGAGTTTGTTCGATTGCTTCCAGAATTTCACCTCGCAATCCGTACGGTCGTACCAGCCATTGCCTACTATGCCGTTATCCATGGGGAATTTCCCTGTTAAATAAGCCGATTGCACCGAGGTAGTAACCGCAGGCAGCATTGACTCAATAGTAGCCAGGTTATTTTGCGCAATATATTTTTGCAGGAACGGCGTGTGTTCGCCGATTACTGATTTGGAAAGGCCAACAATGTCGATGACTACGGTTTTGTTCATGGTATGTATTTCTTTATGTCATTTCGAACGTAGTGAGAAATCTTCAACGCCCTGCATGGTCCGCTTTGTATCTTGTATAAGATTTCTCACCTTCCCCTGGCAATTCCAACCCGCGCAGGTTCGAAATGACAAAATTTTTAACTTTTTAATCTATCCACAACCCACTCCAACTCCCTCACAATCGATCCATCCAACGGCGCTTTCAATTCATCCGGCAACACTTCCCATGTATAGGTTTCCACTTCCAGATGATCAGTAAACGGTTCATTCTTTTGTATGTCCAGCACCTGCACAATATCACTTTGGGTCGACTTCACCAACCCCATAGCCTCAACAAATATCGGCACATGAAAATGCGCACGCCATTCTGTTACAGCCGGATCATCACCATCGGCCAACGCCTGTGGTAAGTCGGGGTAACGGATAAGGCTGCCATCGCTGCATCGCGCAATAACCTGGTGCAAATAAGTTGGTTCGTTATATTTTGAAATAGCATCAATAATTTCAGTACGTTCACCAACATCAGGCATCGGTGCTTTTAATGCCGCGCTGATCTGTATCTTACCTACTTTAATTCCTTTGGTATTTAGTTCCTCTATAATTTCAGCATGTGGCTCATAACCAATAGCAAAATGGCAAACATCATAACATAAATTGATGTGTTGTTTGAGCTCATCTTCAGATAACGTTGTTTCAGCATTTAACAAGTTGTTCTCAAACCAATCTATAAATTCTCTGCCCGATTCTAAAAAACCATCGGGCTCGGGTTCGATATCCAAATGCATGGTAACGCCGGTCGACTGCTTTATTTTGTGCAATTCTTCAGCAACTTTTACAATGTTTTTTGTGGCGATGGATGTAGCTTGTTCCCTTTCCGTCGCGTTAGCAAACCACGGTTTATAGCTTAATGGCGAAGTGGATATACCGCCCTCCATATTCTCAGGCAATAGCTTAGCTAAAATATGAAATAGCCGCAGTGTGTAGTTTAAACGGTCATCCGTTGTCCAGTCAGGCGTATGCACTTGGTCTTTCACAACTGTATGGTGAAACCCGCCATAAGGGAAACCATTCATCGTGAAAACATAAGCATTGTTTTCTATTAGCCATTGCTGAAATTCTTGCAATTTAACTTCATCCTGCAGATCAATACTCGCAATATTGGATAGCCGTAAACCTATCCCCATCTGTGCATCAGGCGATAATGTTTTCTTTATTTGGGGGAAGTTTTTTTGCAGAGCGGTAAAATGTTCCGCCCAGGATTCTCCGGCGTATATGTTGGTGCAGTAGGTTAAGTGGGCGGTGGGTGTTTTCATTACAAAGTTTATTTTTTTACCTCTTTACCGCGCAGCGGAAGAGAGGTCGACCAGCGCAGCGTAGTCGGGTGAGTTAATACGTAGCGCATTAAACACCGCTCTGCTATTTTACTCACCCGGTCGTTGCTTCGCTCGACCACCCTCTCTTCGCCTGCGGCGGAAAGAGGGTTATAAAAAGGGTTTATTTCTGCACGGCAAACTGCATATCCAGCAGCAATTTACCCGCCTGTTTTAATATTTCATTATCAATCTCATGCACTTCCTCACCCTTGCCGATTTCGTTTAATAGCATAATAGTCAATTCACCGCCTAAATGTTCGCGGAACTCCTGTAACCCAAGCAATATCGGGCTATCAGCACCATCAACCTGTAATAGCGGATGGGTTATCTTAAAGCCAAGCTGCTGTAAAAGTTGTATGATGCGCTGACAATCGCCTGCCGGTAACCTGCCTGATAAATGTGAATAAACTGTATCCAAAGCTATACCCATGGCAACTGCTTCGCCATGGCGTATCTCGAAATTGGTCAGGTATTCCAATTTATGAGCGCTCCAATGGCCAAAATCAAGCGGGCGGGATGAACCGCTTTCAAACGGGTCGGCACCGGAAATATGCTCCAGATGTAATTTTGCACAACGCCAGATGAGCAGGTTCATTACGGTCAAATCGCGCTGGCCCAGCTCAACCATGTTGTATTCAATCCACTCAAAAAACTCCTGGTCTTTTATCAACGCTACCTTAATGGCTTCGGATATACCAGAGCGCCAGTCGCGATCGCTTAGTGTGGTTAAAAAAGTGTCATCATTAAACACAGCAACCGGTGGAGCGAAGGTGCCTAAGAAATTTTTCTTATCGAAATAATTGATGCCGTTCTTAACACCAATACCCGAATCATTTTGTGATAAAACTGTACTAGGGATACGAATATGTTTAACCCCACGGTGCGCTACCGTAGCGGCATAACCCACCATATCCAATACTGCCCCGCCGCCAATAGCAGCAATGTACGAATGGCGGTCGATACCATAAGTGTTTACGGCTTGTACAACCTGCTCAAAGTATTGTGTGCTGTTTTTTACCACTTCGCCACCCGGCACGATAATGATATCTTGTATTAATTGTACCGAATTGTATTGGGTGAAGTATTTTTTTATCTGGCCGATGAGTTCAGGATTTGTATTAGCCACTCCTTTATCCACCACAAATAATATTTTTTTAACAGCGCCGGATTTGGTTGCCAATAAAAAATCATTCAACAGCGGATTCTCAACAGCGAAAAGGCCCGATGTAAAAAAAACATTGTATTCGTATTTTATCGTAAATGATTGGTGCAAATGTTCCATTTAAACTATAACGCTGTTTTGTCAAAATAATTAAGTAACGGCGAAAATTTTCGCCAGCCACATGGATATGGGTAACAGGCATGCGATAACCAGCGCGGGCACCCAGGTACCAAAAGTAACCGCCCAGGCGGCATCCATCAATATTAATGATATTACACCTGCTTTAACCGCCGCGCCAATGTTTTTACCAATGGGTTGTTGTATGGCTTTTATCAGCGGCCTGAATATCATAACCGCAAAAGGCACAATAAAAATAAGTGATAACAATAGCTGCCCTGTTAGATTTGCAAAGTATAAAATAGCCGATATAACTATTATATATAGCAAGCCACCGATATATAAATTTTGTCTATTGCTGCCATGTACCTCGCCGCGACTGATCAGAGTAATGGAATAAATGTAGATAATTGGCACTATCCCCAACAGGTACCATTGATGCAGTGAAATAGACACAATGCTAATCCCCAGCAGTAAATTCAGCCCCCGACAGATACCCATATTAAGCGGGCCAAGTAATTTGTTATGTTTCCCCCACTTGTCATATAACAAAGCAAAAAAAGTAATGCCTATGGCGAGAAAACCCGATTCCTCGCCACAGATGCCTGCTAAAATTATTCCTGCCACCAACAAAATAAAACCAAATTGCTTTGCCTTCCTTAATGAAATAGCACCGCTCGGTATTGCCCGTTCCGGCCGCTCAACGGCATCAAGTTCTGCGTCAAACACATCGTTATAAACTATGCCGCCGGCATACAGGCAGGCGGTTGAAAGGCATAGCAGTACAATCTCGTGCCAATAGCTTATCGCCAAAAATCGAAAAGCCAAAGCACCTGAAATGGCAATGCCCGCCAGCACGTCGGCAACCGAAGTTACAACGTTAGCCGGGCGCACTATGCGCAGGTAAACAAATGCCTTTTTCAAATTAACTGATAATTATGGATGACTTATCAATACGCGGTTGCTGGCCGCCGCGTAAAATCGTGTTGCCTTCAAATTTTTCACTTTGGTCGATATTTTTCATGGTGGCGAAATCGGCTGTATCAATTTGCCCGCTTTGGCCGAAAGCTGTTATGGCGTTACCGTAGGTGATGAGTTCAATATCGGCATCACTCAAGCCGCGCATTTTCATTAAGGCGGCGGTTTTGGGAACGGCCAGAGGGTCGCTGATACCCCAATCGGCGGCGGAGTTTACCATGATGCGTTCGGGGCCGTATTGTTTGGCAACTTCCACCATACGCTCATTGCCCATTTTGGTGAAGGGATAAATAGTAAATGCTGCCCAAAATCCACGGTCTAAAACTTCTTTTACGGTTTCCTCATTGTTGTGATCGATGATAACCATGTAAGGGTCGATGCCATGTTCAATGGCAATATCCATACTGCGTTGCGTGCCTTTCTTTTTATCGCGATGCGGGGTGTGTATCTGCACAGGCAAGCCGGCCTCTTTAGCCAGTTCCAGTTGCAAGCGGTAATATTTTTCTTCAGCGGCGGTTTGGTCGTCAAAGCCTATTTCACCAATGCCAACTACGCCTTCTTTGTAAACAAATAAAGGTAGTAGCTCCATTACCTGTTCGGCTAAAGCTTCGTTGTTGGCCTCGCGGGAATTAAGCCCGATGGTACAATAATGCTTTATCCCAAATTGCGACGATCGGAACCTTTCCCAGCCTATTAAACTGCTGTAATAATCCCTGAAACTATCCAATCCCGTTCGCGGCTGGCCCAACCAGAATGCGGGCTCAATCAATGCCACGATGCCTGCATCGGCCATGGCCTGGTAATCATCGGTAGTGCGCGATGTCATATGCACATGCGGGTCGAAAAACTTCATCCCCTTTATGGCATCCAGGTTAAATGCAACCGGGTCGCCAAATTTTTCCTTCCTGTTCTCAATCGAATTACAACACATCTTTTCTGAGTTAAAAGTTGAAAGTTAAAAGTATAAAGTTGAAAACGGCTTTGCTGTGAGTTATTAAATATTAAACAATAAAACTATCCCAATTCGCTACCCCTATATCGCCTTTAAAAAGGTATTTTGCAGGTTGATAGGATGATTCTTTAACAGCTAACGCGATGGCATTTTTCTCTGTTACATCATTGTGGGTTAGCCCTATCAGTATGTCGTTAAATAGTTTTTCGTCAATAAATTTTCCTACTAACCGCCATAGCATCGGGTTAACCTTTCGGCCGGCGGCCCAGCGCTCTTTTGCATAATCGGCAAGCGTGTAGGCCAGTTCTTTATTGGCTCTTGCATCTAACCCTATAATTAACTGAACCTGCTTTTCGGTAAAAAAGGCCTTCAATACCATTTGGTTCCAGGCATTTTGTTCCAGGTTCTCAGCCGGGTAGGGATTGTGCAGCATGATGGCTTCCAACACCCCGGCAATATTACTTCGGATACCTTCGGCACATCTTTTAATCCACATTTCAGGGTAAGCTAATAAAGGTAGCGCCGAGTATAAAGCTACCAGTTCATTCATTTCTGCTGATAAAAACAGGTTCTCTATCGTGCGAAAATATTTGTCCCTATCAGTATCATCTAATTGAAGTAACAGCCAAAGCCGGCAAAGCCTGTCGACCGACCAGCCTATAACCGAAAAATCATTACGGATAGCGGCAAGTTTTTCTTTTTGTTTGTGGCTAAGTTGTATGATGGCTTTTCCTGTTTTTCGCGGGATAAGTATAAATGCAGTATTAAAATTAGCGGCGCCGTTTTGCGTGTCGCCCATTTTTTGCAGCCATTCTTGTGTTTCAGCAGTGGTATTGGTTACGATAAATTCCCAAAGCAAATCCTTCATCCCGACTACATCATACCCAAACATCTTACAAAATATTTATAGCAGCCAAATAGTTAATTATCAATGCCCCGGTAATGATCAGTAGACCAAAAAATTCGCGGGTTTGTTCAATGTAGGGCTTGGTGGCCTGCATTTCCTGTACAAGGCTCTCTTTTTTGTATTTGAATATCCAATCGCGCACGCCGTCTTTGGCGAAAAATAATATACCGGCATAAACCAGGTAAAATAGCATCAGTAAAATATAAACTGATGGATAATACCATTGAAAAACTGCCAGGCCGCAACAAATGGCGGCACTCATATATATAGGTACCCACAGCCAGGGATCTACGTCGTTTAAATTGAGGTAAGCAAATACCACGAACGACAGAAAGAATATGCAGTTAAGGATAATGAGTGTTATGTACATTTCGGCAGCATTAAGAAATCGATTGCATAGGCGAATTTAGTAATTTGTTTAAGAATAGCTAACAGTTTTGAATGCCCAAACCAAACGTAGCGAAGAAATGACAATTGATTTTTGTAGAGACGCAATACTTTGCGTCTCCTGTGTTATCAGTAATAGACGCGAGGTATCGCATCTCTACGTACGTTAGAACTTTTTTACCGTTTCAGTAATATGCGCCAGATGGTGTTTGCCATGCCATGCGTACAGCCCCAGCGCCAGTTTAAGCGTTAATGTTTTGCCCGATTCGGGATTGGTGAAGGTGCGGTTCCATTCGTTTTCAGTAAAGCTTTCCAGTAATGCCACCCAATGGATGTGTACGCCTTCTAGTATCCTTAATGACGATTCAACCGGCAGGCGGTAATCGGGCTGTAGCGCCCAATAAGCTTCTTCATAAGGTTTTACGGTAGGGTTGTTCTCGGTTAAGGCCAGTTTAAAACGAATAAGCGAATTTAAATGGCTATCAGCCACGTGGTGTACTACCTGGCGCAAAGTCCAGCCACCGGCACGATATTGGGTGTCAAGCTGCTTTTCATTCAGGCTGATAACCGCCTGGCGCATTTTGCCGGGCAGTACCTTAATGTCGTTTATCCAGCGGTGCAGGTCATCGGTAGTATAGGATGCCGGGGGCACGAATTTCCCGGTGGGGTATTTTATCAGTTCGTCTGTCATGGCATGTAAAAAAAGTTAAATTAGATATTATTTTACTGTTCAGCAAGCTTTAGGCTATTTTAGCGTTCTGTATATTTAAAATTAATGATAAAAAGATTAGCCGCTTTATTGCTTTTTCTGCATTTCTCCCTTGCTTATTCTCAAACTATAAAAACCGATGTACTGGTAATCGGTGGTGCGCCCGGCGGTGTGGCAGCGGCTATTCAATGCGCGAGGAGTAAAGTGAAGACAGTGCTGGTGCAACAGGAGAGAATGTTTACACAAAATGCCGATACAGTAAAAAATCTAAGTATTGATAATAACGCAAAATTTGTATCGATAAAAAAGGATGGTGACCGCTGGGACGTAGTTATTAGCGTTAATGGCAAAACCGAAATATTAAAACCAAGAGTTGTTGTTGACGCGACTGAAAACGGAACAGTTGTGAAGGCTGCCGGACTTAAATATACCGGGCTTGATGTATTGCAAACTGTAGCACAAGCAAAGGAATACCGTACATCAATTGCCACTGGTGATGTAAGTGTGAGGCATGATGCTTTAACTGTGAATAATTATCCGCCGTTGCCGGGATATGTGGTACCGATAAAAGCTTTAATTGTAAAAGGCGCTGATAATTTATTGTTCATTGGCGATCTGTTACCTGGTGCAAATAAATTAGAGGATCAATTAGCATTGGGCCAGGGTGCTGGCGTAACGGCCGCCTATTGTGCGTTTTTTAAAACCACCACAGCACATTTAAATGTTAGGGCGATTCAGGTAGAACTATTGGATTTTAAAGGACATTTGCTGCCTTTTGAAGATATAAGTACCGACCCATACTGGCGCGCCATACAGCAGGTTTGCGCTACGGGTATGTTAAGAGGGAAGCAAAAAATGATTGATGGTAAATCACAATTTTTATTTATGCCCGATTCGATTGTAACTACCGCCGAAGTTAAACCGGTACTCACAGAAATTTATACCCGCGCTTTTTTATGGTTTAATACCGCGAAACCGGGAAAGGAATTTACGGTGGGCAACCTACTGTCATTTATCAGCGAGCTTACGCTTACTGAGCCAGATAATTTGCAGCGGAAAATAGAAAAGGAATGGTTGGAGCAGTATAAATTTAAATCGCCGTTTGATATGGAACGGCCAATTACCCGACGGCAATTTGCGATTTTGGCTAACAAATATTTGAACCCGTTTGCGAGGACGGTAGATTTGGATGGCAGGGTGGTAAATTGAGATACAGTGCGGACAAGCGCTTATGTTTCCACAAGCTCAACATTACCCCCGGCTTTGTTTTTCACCATCCCATAAACCCATTCATCCAAAACAGCACCATTTTTAAAAATGCTGTTCTTTAATACACCTTCCATGGTATAACCGGCTTTTTCCAGCACCCGCATGGAGCGAGGGTTACTGCTCAATATCCCGGCCTGTATGCGCACAATATCCAGGGTTGAAAAAGCATAGTTGGTGATTAGCTTTACTGCTTCAGTGGCAATGCCCCTGCCCCAAAATTCCTCTCCCAGCCAGTAGCCGAGCAGGGGCGCTTTTCGGTAAATGTCGCTGCGCATTTCAAGGCCGATAACGCCTGCCAGTTTATCGTCAACGGCAATGACAAATATTAGCAGCGGTTTTTGCCGTAGCATCAGATCTATCCAGCTAATAGCATCATCCATGGTGTAGGGATGCGGGAACCTATCCATTAGAAAAGCGGATATGTTAGGGTTATCGGCATGTTTTTGTAACAATCCAGCATCATCAATCCGCCATTCGCGGAGCGAGAAATTTGTACCCTTTATTTCCATAGTTAAATTTACTAATATTGTGATTGAATTTTGTTGGCACTCAGTTCAACTACTTAACTAACCTCAATGAAAAAACTCCTTACCCTACTGTTTGTAGCATCTTGCATTCATACGTTCGCCCAAAAGCCTGACACCTTATCTATTGAAAAAATAATGAGCGATACCAAATGGATCGGTGAAATGCCATCGCGTGTCCGCTGGAGCGATGACAGCAGGAAGGTATACTTTATGCTGAGCCCCGACCATCAGGAAAGGGGCGTATATTATAGTATAACAACCGGCAATACCACGCCACAAAAAGTAAGTATTGATGAGCGTCGTGACGAGCCCGGCTATGGTACCTGGAATAAAAAGCACACCCTTAAAGTTTATGCTAAAAATGGCGACATATTTTTAGAGGATGCTAAAACCGGCAAAATACAACGGCTAACCAATACCACCGAGCGAAAGGGCGACCCTTATTTTAGCATGAAGGAGGATAAAATATTTTTTACCAAAGGCGATAACCTGTATGCATTGAAATTGGGCGGCACAGAACTGGACCAGCTAACCAATTTTGTAAGGTCGGCCTCGAAAAAAGAAAAGGAGGATGATGGTGATGACAATGTACAAACTAAATGGCTGAAAGCGGAACAACTGGAACTTTTCGACATTATAAAAGTAAAAGATAAAGACAAAAAGCTGGATGCTGCCGAGCGCAAAGAACTCACCCCTAAAAAATTAAAAGAACTGGTTACCGGCGGCAAAGATGTAGATAACGTGGTGCTTAGTCCGGATGGCCGTTATATTACCTACCGGCTTACCAAACAAGCCGAAGGCGATAAATTAGGCAACGTACCTGATTATGTAACTGCCAGCGGTTATACCGAAGATATTCCTAATCGTTCAAAAGTTGGCGGGCCGCAAGCTTCTTATGAATCGTTTGTTTATGATAGGCAGCGCGATACAGTATATAACATCGTTACTAAAAATATACCGGGTATAAAAGACCTGCCCGATTATGTAAAGGATTACCCCAAAGAACTTGCCGACCGCGCCAAGCTAAATGCCGACCGTGAAGTGGTAGTTTCCGGGCCGTTCTGGAGCGATGACAGCAGGTATGCCTTAACTATTGTTGACGCGTTGGACAACAAAGACCGCTGGATAATGAAACTGGATGCCACGACAGGTAACTTAAGCATCCTCGACCGCCAGCATAACGATGCCTGGATAAGCGGTGGTGCGCCTGGTATTGACGATAGCACCATCGGTTGGCTGGATAACACCCATTTTTATTACCAAAGCGAAGCCAGCGGCTACTCGCATATTTACGTGGCCGATATAACAACCGGCGAAAAAAAGCAGCTTACCAGTGGCAAATGGGAAGTGCAAAATTTGCAATTATCGAACGATAAAAAAACCTTTTATTTTAATGCCAATATCGAGCACCCGGGCAATTACCAGTTTTACCGTTTAGCAGTTACCGGCGGCGAACCTGTGAAGCTTACATCAATGAAAGGGCAGAACGAAGTGACCCTTTCGCCTGATGAAAAATGGCTGGCCATTCGTTATTCATATACCAACAAGCCCTGGGAACTGTATTTGCAGCCTAACAGGCCGGGTGCAAAAGCTATACAGGTAACCCACGGAACCACTGCGGAGTTTAACGCCTATCCTTGGCGCGATGCACCTATCGTTACATTTAAAAACCGCTATGGCAGCGATGTTTACGCGCGTTTATATGTGCCGAAGAATCCCGATCCATCAAAGCCTGCCGTAGTATTTGTACATGGCGCTGGTTATTTACAAAACGTAACTTACTCATGGAGCTATTATTCGCACGAATATATGTTTAATAATATGCTAACCGATAAAGGCTATACGGTGCTGGATATTGATTACTCGGGCAGCGCAGGTTACGGTCGCGACTGGCGCACGGCTATCTATCGCCATATGGGTGGCAAGGATTTGAGTGACCAGGTTGACGGTGTTAAATTTTTGGTTGATAATTATGGTGTTAATCCTAAGCATGTAGGTATTTACGGCGGCTCATATGGTGGCTTTATGACGCTGATGGCCATGTTTACCGCGCCTGATGTATTTACCTCGGGTGCCGCTATACGTTCGGTTACTGATTGGGCGCATTATAATCATGGTTATACTGATGATATCTTGAATGAGCCTTATAATGATGAAAAATCCTATCGCCTAAGCTCGCCTATATATTTTGCCGATGGATTGAAAGGCAACTTATTAATGCTACATGGCATGGTTGACCAAAATGTAAATTTCCAGGATATTGTACGCCTTACCCAGCGTTTGATCGAGCTGCACAAAGACAACTGGTGGCTGGCACCATACCCGGTTGAAGATCACGGCTTTGAACAACCCAGCAGCTGGACTGATGAATATAAACGTATCTATAAGCTGTTCGAGGAAACGTTGAGGCGCCCCCTCTAAATCTCCCCCGGTAGGGGAGACTTAAATAAAGGGCTGGGTTATTTATCAGCATTATATTTTTTAAAGCCCCCCCCTACCGGGGAGGGTTTGGGTGGGGCCTACTTATTCCCCGGGTTCGCGGTCTGATCAATAGCCGATAACAACGATGTTTTACCATTCGTGTCATACATCAGCTCCCATATCATAACACCGCCGGCATTTTGCATGGCCAGTGTTGTTTTCTTTTTTATGGTAGGGATGCCATTATAATATAGTACTGAGCCGCTTGGTTCGGTTAACCTATCAGTGTTTTGCGAACCTGAAAAACGGGCGATGATCTGCGCGTAAGTAAGCGTACTTACCGATGGCCCTTTAAAAGCGTAGCCATAAAACGGCACACCCAGGTTTAGTTTTTCCTTTGCTATACCGCGGGTATTCGTCCAAAAATCAAGGTCGTTAACTGCCATTGAGTAGGGCGAATGCGGCCCCGGGTCGCTTGGGTCCCAGGGGCCGGTATTGTCGTACGACATTACGTTCAGGTAATCAAAATAAGTAAGCGACTTATCGGTAAAATAATCTGTTTCCCAGGTGGCGACGGCGGCAGTTATCACCTTGCCCTTCAATTTTACTGCTGCAGAAAGTTCCTGCATAAATACCTCGTAATTTTTGTTAATGTAGTCGCCTTCCAGGTCAACGTCAATGCCATCAAACTGGTATTTATCAACCGATGCTATTAAATTGCTAATGAATTTATTGCGGGCGTTTTCTGTGGCATAAAAGTCCTTCGCTATAAAATCATTCCCTACCGAAACCAGTACTTTAGTGTTATTATTATGTGCTGATGCGATAAGGGTAGCCATGTTTTTGGTATTCGGCACGGTGCCATCCCCTGCGGTATCGCTAAAGGGAATGTTGAGATAATTTACTCTCGCGGTATTAAAGCCATTGGCCGCGCCCGAAGCTATATCATCACCTAACAAATAACCAACCACTCTAAAGTTTGCGGGGGCTTTGTAAATAGTGTCGGTATCTGGAGGTGGAATAATTATTCTTTTGCCATTATCATCTTTCTTACAACCTATCCATAGTAAGGGTAACGAGAACGCGAAAATTATTTTATAAATTGTTTTCATCGGATTAAAAATTAAGATACCGCTTATGCCTTTCGGTAAGTGTTTCATTTATAATCGCTAATATTGACGAAGTATAAAAGTATGAAAAAATCTGTACTCGTGTTGGCAATGATCTTGTTAGGATGCAGATCAGGAAAACATCATGACATCATCAAAATCAGTTTGGTAGATAGCAGTAGCCTGAAAGTAACAGGCATTGCCAATGATATTTTACAGGAAATAAACCGCGATACCATAGCTACGGTATGGCTAAGCCTCATCCCGGTTTACCGTATGCCTGCTGATACCGATATGAAGGACTTTCAGAAACCACAACCCGGTAAATATGTAGTGGAAGATAATGCTGTTGTATTTACGCCCGATACCCCTTTCGCAAAGCAATGTGCCTATTTTGTGCGCTATTACCGGCACGGCACAAGCAATAGTGAATGGGATGTTATAGAACAGCAAAAAAAATTAGGTAAAATACCCTACATTGATTTGATTTTTAAGCGCTAATCGCTTTGCAAGTACAAAAAAATGTAGTATATTTGCATCAAAATTAAATGGAGGGGGCGCGTTTGCCCCCTCTTTTAGTTTACCAATCTATCCCGGTGGTCTCAATAGCTGCCGCGAAGACAATACAGATTTATGAATATTGAAAAGAGAGTAGCGGAACTGGTTGAGGAAAAGATAGCGGAGATAGCGCGCCCTGATCTGTTTTTGGTTGACGTGAAAATGCACGCTAACGGAAAACTGGTGGTGTTGCTTGATGGTGATAAAGGAATAGGTATAAGTGATTGTGTGGCTGTGAGCAGGTATGTAGGTTTTAAGCTTGAAGAGGAAAACACAATAGAAACCCCATATAATTTAGAGGTTTCATCGCCCGGATTGGATACGCCGCTTACGCAATTAAGGCAATACATTAAAAACATAGGCCGCGAGCTGGCAATAAAACTAACCAGCGGCGAAAAAAAAGAGGGTAAGCTAACCGCGCTTACAGAGGATGCGGTTGTAATTGAAGAAAAAATAAAAGAAAAAGGGAAAAAGGCTTCAACAATTGAAAGCGTTATCCCCATTGAGCAAATAACAGAAACAAAAGTTTTAATATCATTCAAGTAGAAGATGAGCAATATTAATTTAATTGATTCTTTTCAGGAATTTAAAGATTTCAAAAACATTGATCGCCCAACTATGATGAGCGTTCTTGAGGACGTTTTCAGAAGCATGATCCGTAAAAAATACGGTAATGACGAAAATTGCGACGTAATTGTTAATACCGATAATGGTGACCTTGAAATATGGCGCACGCGTATAGTGATGGAGGATGGTTTTAGTGAGGATGATGACCTGGAAATTGAATTAGCCGAAGCAAAAACATTAGACCCTGACCTGGAAGTAGGTGATGAATACATTGAGCAGATAACACTGGAAAGCTTTGGCCGCCGTGCTATATTAGCAGCGCGCCAAACACTGGTTTCGAAGATCCTGGAACTGGAGAAAGATGAGATATTCAAAAAATATAAAGACCGTGTGGGTGAAATTGTAACCGGCGAAGTTTATCAGGTTTGGAAAAAAGAAACATTGGTGCTTGATGACGAAGGCAACGAATTATTACTGCCGAAATCAGAACAGATACCTGCCGATTACTTTAAAAAGGGCGATAATGTGAAGGCTGTAGTGAGCAAGGTGGATATGCTGAACAGCAACCCTAAGATCATTATCTCGCGTACAGCGCCCGAATTTTTACAACGTTTGTTTGAGCAGGAAGTCCCCGAAATTTTTGATGGCTTGATCACCATTAAGAAAATTGTACGCGAACCTGGTGAGCGCGCTAAAGTGGCCGTTGAATCATACGATGACCGTATTGACCCGGTTGGCGCCTGCGTTGGTATGAAGGGTTCGCGCATACATGGTATCGTTCGCGAATTAAAAAATGAAAATATCGACGTAATAAATTATACAAATAATTTACAGCTATATATCCAGCGTGCATTGTCGCCGGCCAAGATCACTTCTATTAAATTAGATGATGAAAAGAAAACCGCGGCGGTATATTTAAAACCCGACCAGGTTTCATTAGCTATCGGTCGTGGCGGGCATAACATTAAGCTGGCAGGTAAGTTAACCGGCTATGAGATAGATGTTTATCGTGAAGCCGATGAGCAGGATGAGGACGTGGATATTGAAGAATTCTCAGACGAAATTGAAAGCTGGATAATTGATGAATTTAAACGAATCGGTTTAGATACAGCAAAATCAGTACTTGCATTAACAGTGGGCGAATTGGTAAAACGTACCGATCTGGAAGAAGAAACTGTTAAAGAAGTGTTATCAATACTACAGGCTGAGTTTGAATAAGCACAATAAGCAAAATTAAAATCGTATTTTTGCAGAAAAATAAAGCAGAAGAAAGAAAATCTATTAAATGTCAGAAGACAAAAGCATAAATTTAATTAAAGCAGCAAAGGAGCTTAACATTGGTACGGGTACCATTGTCGACTTTTTAGCGACCAAGGGTTATAAGATTGAAAAATCGCCCATGGCCAAGCTAAACGGCGACATGTACAGTGCCTTGTTAAAGGAATTTGCTTTTGACAAAAGTATCAAGGAAGAGGCCAAACAAATAAATATTGGCAAGATACGGAAGGATGAACCCGGACAGCCTGAAAAGCCTGCCGATTTCCGCCGTTCGCGTGATTTTGAGAATGAGGAGATACTGATCAAAAACGCGGGCAATTATGCCCACCAGCCGGTAGTTGAAAAGCCAAAACCCGAGCCTGAAGTAAAAAAGGCCGAGGAAACAACTCAACCAACGTTACCGGGCGTAAAAGTTGTAGGCAACATTGACCTGAACAACCTTAACGCAAGGCCGCAGGTTACCGAGAAAAAAGAAACGCCCGAGGTTAAAAAGGAAGTGGCCCCTGAGCCAACCCCCGAACCTAAACAGCAGGCAGCCCCTGAAGAAAAACCTGAACCGGTAGCCGAGGTTAAAAAAGAAGAAATTACCCCGGAAGCCCCTAAGGCCGAAGCACCTGTTGAAGCGCAGCCTGCTGTTGAAGCACAGCCTGCTGATGAACCACAGGATGATGAGGTAATACGTGCCAAGGCCGAGCGTTTGACCGGCCCGAACATTATTGGTAAAATACAATTACCAAGCGCGCAGAAACGTAACCCTGTAGCTTCATCAAGCAACAGCGCTGCCGATCATAAGCGCAAACGTAAACGTAAAGAAGGCGGTGGCAACCAGCAGGGCGGGCAAAATCCGCCGGCAGGGCAGGCGCCAACAGGTACCATAAACCCTAATCGCCCTGATTTCAGGAACAGGCCGAATAATCCGCAAGGCGGTGGCCAGGGTGGTGGTAACCGACCTGATTTCAGAAACAACAGAAATGCACCTTCGCATAGTTCAACCCCTAAGGAAGAACCATCGGAAAAAGATATACAAGATCAAATAAAGGCTACACTTGCCCGTTTAAGCGGTGCAGGTAAGTCGGGTAAATTTGCACAGCGTGCAAAATTCCGCCGCCAGAAACGTGATGATGTAGCCGCCAGTGCCGAGGAATTGGCAATGGAAGAAGAACTGCAATCGAAAATATTGAAGGTTACAGAGTTTGTTACGGCAAACGAACTGGCTTCGATGATGGACGTTCCGGTAACACAGATCATTTCAACCTGTATGAGCTTGGGTATGTTCGTATCCATTAATCAAAGGCTTGATGCCGAAACGCTGGCTATTGTGGCCGATGAATTTGGTTACCAGGTTGAGTTTGTTAAACCACAGGACGAGGAAGCTAACCTTGATCAGCCTGATAATCCGGAAGATTTGATACCACGCGCGCCAATTGTGACCATTATGGGCCACGTTGACCACGGTAAAACATCGTTACTGGATTTTATACGTAAAACCAACGTTATAGGCGGTGAAGCGGGTGGTATAACCCAGCATATTGGTGCTTATGAGGTAACCCTGCCGGGCGATAAAGGTAAAATAACATTCCTGGATACACCGGGCCACGAGGCGTTCACCGCCATGCGTGCCAGGGGTGCACAGGTTACAGATATTGTAATTATAGTAATAGCTGCCGATGACAGCGTGATGCCGCAAACCCGCGAGGCTATAAACCACGCGCAGGCTGCCGGCGCGCCTATCATCTTCGCGTTCAATAAAATTGATAAGCCCGGCGCTAATGCCGATAAGGTGCGCGAGCAATTATCAACCATGAATATTTTGGTTGAAGAATGGGGCGGTAAATACCAATCGCAGGAAATTTCGGCCAAAACCGGCCTGGGTGTCGACCTGTTGTTGGAAAAAGTATTGCTTGAAGCAGAATTGCTCGAACTTAAAGCCAACCCGAATAAACGTGCCGTAGGTACGGTTATAGAGGCTGCTTTGGATAAGGGCCGTGGTATTGTTACCACTATTTTGGTACAGGCAGGCCGCTTAAAAGTGGGCGACCCTATATTAGCCGGTTGCTACAGCGGCCGTGTTAAGGCATTGACCAATGAACGCGGGCAAAGGGTTGAGTTTGCGGGCCCATCAACACCGGTACAGGTGCTGGGTATGCAGGGTGCACCAACTGCGGGCGATAAATTTAACGTGCTGGAAACAGAAACTGAGGCACGAGAAATTGCTAACAAACGCCTGCAATTGCAACGTGAGCAGGGTTTACGTACACAGAAACATATCACGCTTGATGAAATTGGCCGCCGCTTGGCAGTTGGTAACTTTAAGGAACTTAACATTATTGTTAAAGGCGACGTGGATGGTTCGATCGAAGCGTTATCAGATTCGTTGCTGAAACTTTCTACCGAACAGATACAGGTAAATATTATTTCGAAAGCGGTTGGACAAATCTCGGAATCAGACGTATTGCTGGCTTCGGCATCTGACGCTATCATTATCGGTTTCCAGGTAAGGCCATCAGGCGGCGCACGAAAACTGGCTGAAGCTGAGCAGATAGACATCAGGCTTTATTCAATTATTTATGACGCCATAAATGAGATAAAAGCCGCGATGGAAGGTATGCTTGCACCAACTTTTGAAGAGAAGATAGTAGCTAACGTTGAAATACGCGAAACCTTTAAGATAAGCAAGGTAGGTACCATTGCAGGTTGTATGGTGCTTGATGGTAAGATTACCCGTAACAGCAAAATACGTATCATCCGCGAGGGCGTGGTGATATACACCGGCGAACTGGCCTCACTGAAACGCTTTAAAGATGATGTGAAGGAAGTAAGCGCTAACTATGAGTGCGGTTTGAATATACAGAACTTTAACAACATTGAAGTGGGCGACATAGTTGAAGCTTACGAAAATGTAGAAGTGAAAAGGAAGTTATAATCTACAAAATCCACTAAAAATAGTTTTTTTAAATATATAGGCTGGCCGTATCGACCGGCCTATTTTATTTGAATAGATTATTTATATCAGCATAAGGTTTAGCCTCATTGGCAAAGGCAAATGTACCTTGCGCACGTATTTCTTCGGCGGCCCTGAAGAAAGCTCCGTAAGCTGCCCGTATAAGCGTTGAACCAAGGCTTACGCGCTTAACACCTATCTCTGCAAGCAATTCCAGCGAGAAGTTGCCACCTGAAAGCCCCATTACCACATTTACCGGGTGGGGCGCCACTGCTTTTACAACGGCTTCAATTTCTTCGCGTGTCTTTAAGCCGGGGGCAAATAATACATCAGCGCCGGCATCAGCAAAAGCTTCGAGGCGGCGAATGGTATCTTTCAGATCGGGACGGCCATGTATCAGGTTTTCAGCCCGTGCCGTAAGCGTAAATGCATAAGGCAAACTGCGCGCGGCAGCAACCGCAGCCTTTACACGCTCAACTGCTTGGTCAAATGAATAGATAGGATCATCAGGATTTCCTGAAGCATCCTCTATTGACCCGCCTGCCAGGCCAGCCGCTGCGGCAAGGCGAATGGTTTCGGCACAAGTTTCAGGGTTGTGGCCAAAGCCATTTTCCAGGTCGGCAGATACAGGTAAACTGGTGGCAGCTATAATGTCCCTTACATTTTGTAAGGTTTCCTCACGGGTTACGGAGGCATAGCCATCAGGTCTCCCGAGCGAAAATGCCAGCCCGGCGCTGGTAGTGGCCAACGCCTCGAAGCCCAGGCTTTCCAGTACTTTGGCCGAGCCTGCATCCCACGGATTGGGTGCAACAAAAATACCCGTACGCTGATGAAGGTTGCGGAAAATTTCGGCTTTGTTTTGTAATGAATTATTTGTCGGCATGATTATTTTTGTTTAGAGTGCGGCCATATAGTATCGGGCTTTAATGTAAAAATACTTATAAAACCATCACCTGTTAAATGCAAATAACAAAGCGCTGTCATTTTTTTTGCCCTGTACCATATCCTTAATTATCTCGGCAGCGATAACGCTGAAGGTGATGCCGTTGCCGCCAAACCCCAGGGCAAAATAAGTATTTGGCCGTTCGGGAATAGCGCCAATATAGGGCAGCCCGTCTTTGGTTGAGGCAAATGCGCCTGCCCAGCTAAAATCGGGTTTGAGAGGGATATGTGGCAACTTTTTTAAGAAGGCGTGTTGCAATTGTTTTGTTTTTCTGGCGATAACAGATGGTTTCATGTGCGGATGATGATAAGGGTCATCGCGACCGCCGATGAGGATACGGTTTTCGCTTACCACCCGGAAATACATATAGGGCTTTGCCGTTTCCCATATAAGGCTGTTGCGATGCCAGAAATATTTGTCGGGCAAGGGTTCGGAAACCAATGCATAGGTTGAATTAATATCCGCTATCTTTTTGGGTACATATTGCAGGCTTTCATAGCCGCAGGCAATCACCAGTTTCTTTGCTTTTACCTGCAGTCCGTTGTCCATGTGTAGGGTGATGCGCTTGTTGGTGTTTTCGATATGTTTGACCCCTGAATTATTAAATACCTGGTGGCCTTTAGCACAAAAGTCCCTGAACAAAGCATGCGTTAACAGATAAGCATCCACCTCGCCGCCATCCTCGCTTAACACTGCCGCCGGAGCCTCGAAGCCGAATGTTTTTTTTATATCGGCCTTTTCCAGCCAGTCTATTTTAAAACCATATTTTTTCCGCAGTTCATATTCTTGTTTCAGTTTATCAACATGGGTGTTAAAACTTGCATATTGCAGGCTTGGCACCAGGTGAAAATCGAATTCAGGTTTTAAGGTTTTGCAGAGATGCTCAATATCATAAATTGCTTTGCGACACAACTCATAACTTTTTACCGCGTTTGCTTCGCCTACATAATCGTGTAGTTCAGTAAGTGGTGTATCAATTTCATACTGCAGAAACGCCGTGCTGGCCGCGGTGCTGCCCATGGCCACATGTCGCCTGTCGAATACAGCAATGTTAAGCCCGGCGTTGCGCAGATGCCAGGCAGTTAACGCCGCGCTTATACCTGCGCCCATAATAGCCACATCAACCGATAAATTTTTATCGAGCGACGGATACTGGGCCACGATACCATTCTTCATTAACCAGTAAGGCTGCTGTTCGTATAGGTTCATCTATCGGTTTAGCGGTTGTGCCTTACTAATACCTTTAATATTTCGATTTGTTTTAGCTTAACAAGCCCTTTACCAGCGCTTTCCATTGCGGGCCGGATATTCCGGCGCGGGCTGTAAGTGCAACAATGGTATTGCGGATGGTATCATATATGCCGGTGCCATCGGTATTAGTGGTTTCATTGCGGCCATGGACGGCGGCGCTTACATGGTTCAGATAACGTTCGACTATAAAGGTACTGGTGGAATTGTGGCCATAGAAATGAGCAACCTCTTCGGTAGGGTGGCGGGGGTTGGTTACGGGCCTAACCGTTATGGCAATGTACTCCGATTCGGCATTTGCATCTTCTGCATCGTCGATATTTTCCACTTGTACCCAATCCAATCCATCGCCGGCCAATGTACCCGGTGCGGGCAGGTCGATGTAGAAATGGTCTTCTTTTTCAATCATGCGGTATAGGGGTTCGCCCTTAGCATCAGTAAGCGTAAACTTTGATGACCCCGGCCCGGCGAGGGTGTGCCAGTTGGATACATCTTTTAAACGGCTTTTAGCCAGCAGGAACAGTTCATGTGCTTTCTGCTGGTTTTCGCAATCAGCAAACTCAATTACATCGGTTTGGTTGCCTTCGTGTTGTTGGGGGATGTCGGTTAAGGGATCGTTCATGGTTTTCGATTTATTTTAATAACACACAAAGGGGTATAAGAGTTTTGTGATGCGAGCGTAGGAGTTGCCTGTAGGGACATAGGCATCGGGAAGGGAAAATGTAAAAAAATGTTAAATAATTTGCATATCTACGAAAGTTTCGTAGATTTACGAATAGTTAGTAAATAGACATGGAAAAATTATCGCAACAGGAAGAAGATATAATGCAGGTAGTGTGGAAACTGAACCGGGGTTTTATAAAGGACCTTTTGGAAGAACTGCCCGAGCCGAGGCCTCCATACACTACGCTGGCATCAACTGTAAAGAACCTGGAGAAGAAGGGTTTTTTGAAAAGTGAAAAGCTGGCCAACTCGTACCGTTACTCGCCGGCTATAAAGGCCGAGGATTATAAGCGAAAATTTATGAAGGGGTTTGTAAGCGATTATTTCGAAAACTCATACAAAGGAATGGTAGAGTTTTTTGCCAAAGAGGAAAAAATAAGCGCAGATGACCTGAAGGAAATACTTGACCTGATAGAAAAGCAAAATAAAAAATAACCTTTAAACCGGATCCTTATGCCTGTCATTATCCAATATCTTTTGAAATTATCGGTGAGCGCCGCGGTTATATACCTGTTTTATTACCTGGTTTTACGCCGCTTAACCTTTTACAGCCTTAACAGGTGGTACCTGTCGGGCTATACCTTGCTGTGCTTTGCTATACCATTTATCAACATAACGCAAATAGCCAATAAGGCCGATGAAAAGCTGCCGGCGTTAAACTACATCCCCGTGATGCAAAATATAAACAATTATGTTCCGAGGGCGATGAACGCGGCAGAAAATCATAATTATAACCTGTGGGACGCGATGATACTGTTGCTGCTTATGGGCTCATCATTATTGCTGGGAAAGCTGGCAGTGCAGATGTACTCATTTATCCGCTTAAAGCGAAAAGCCAAACTGATAAGCGATAAAGATAGCGCCATTTATCATATTGATGAGGAGATCATGCCATTTTCGTTCGGCAAATCTATCTACCTGAATAAAAATATGCACAGTGATAAGGAACTGGGTGAAATTATAATGCACGAATACGTGCATGTAAAGCAACTGCATTCGGCAGATATTTTAATTGCCGAACTGTTTTGTGTGCTGAACTGGTACAATCCGTTTGCCTGGTTCATCCGCCACAGCATCCGCCAAAACCTTGAATTTATTGCCGACGATAATGTAGTGCGTTCGGGGATAGATAAGAAGGCTTATCAATACCATTTGTTAAAAGTTGTTGGCGTGCCACAATACCGCTTAGCCAACCAGTTTAATTTTTCATCCTTAAAAAAACGTATCATTATGATGAACCGCAGACGATCAGCAAAAATACATTTGTTGAAATTTTTATTCATACTGCCGCTGCTGGCCACTACCCTTATGGCTTTCAGGAGCGAGATAGTTAATACCGTAAACAAGATCACTACCGGGCACGGGCTTACACTCACAGCCGTAAAAAACGCGCAAGTGCCGTTGAATATGCCCGTTACCACGCTAACGGGTAAAGTGAAAAAAGAGGACATGATTCGCACCAATAAAAAAGGTATTATAAAACCCGATACCGCCACCAGGAAAAGCACGGATGTAAAGGCTTACTTTGACGGCGATGTGTTAAAAACAGAAGAGATCAGCGATTCGTACTTGATAATTATACGAAATGGCGACCGGTTTGATAGTTATTCAAACCTTACCTCGGTTAGAGTAAAAAAAGGCGATAAGATAAAAAAAGGCGAACTTTTGGGTACGGTTGATGTAGATACGATCACCGGTATACCAAAACTGAAATACAGCAGGTATAGCGGGGCTGCCATAGTTTATGATTCAGACGGAGGTGATACCAGCAAAAAACTTTATAATGTTACTTATGATTCATACGGCGACAACGCGTATGTAGCCCGTTCATCAAAAAATGGCAGCTATAGCGTGGGTTCATCAGGTAATGATAAAGTATATGTGGTACGCGATAAGGGCGGGAAAAAACAGTACACAAGCCAGGTTTTTGTTACCTATTCGGATAATGGCCGGGGAGATACGATAAGGCTTATGGCGGATAAAGCAATTAAGGGGAAGAAAAGGACGGACCAGCACCGGGTTTTTATCGCTTATTCGGATAATGACAAGAGAGATTCGATAAGGTTTTTTGCGGATAAAGCAATGGTGATAACTCCCGACCGTGAATACCGTTACCCAGATGATGAAGTACGTTTTACCATCGACCCAAAACATATTGACGAACAGGAGATAGCCCGTATGGAAAAAGAATTTAGCGATAAGGGCTTTAAATTGAAGGTAAACAACCATATGAACAGCAGCGATGCAAGGTTGAATATCCAGGTTTCGGGCGAAAGGAAAAATAATTCCTCATCAGCCTCGGCGAGCTTTAGCGGCAGCGACCTGCACAAAAACAATTCACTTATCAGGGTAACAGGCAATACAAAAACGGGGGAGGTCTCGATTGAAACTTTACCTTCAGGCAGATAGGAAAATAGTTAATAGTCAATTATAGTTTTCGCAGGGCACGCAAAAGGCGGCCCTGCGATTTTTTTTATTAAGCGTTGAACAGGCTGCGCTTAATGCCCATTTCCAGCCCGCGTAACTCGGCCAGGCCCTTGAGCCTGCCAATTGCTGAGTAACCGTGATAGGTATTATGGCTAAAATCATCCAGTATTTTATGGCCATGATCGGGACGCACAGGTATGGCTATATCACTGCGACCGGCATCAAGGCGTTTTTTCTGTTCGAGGATGATGTTTTTCATTACCGCATACATATCGGTACTACCGTTTAAGTGCTCATCTTCATAAAAGCTACCATCGGCCTCGCGGCGTACATTGCGCAAGTGCAGGAAATGAAAATGCTGCCCTAAGCGTTCCACAATACCGGGCAGGTCGTTATCGCTACGGGCACCTAATGAGCCGGTACAAAACGTAAGGCCATTGCTGGGCGAGGGCGCGTAGTTTACTACATCGGTCAAATCTTTTTCGGTAGAAACTACTCTTGGCAAACCTAAGATCGGGAATGGTGGGTCGTCGGGATGGATACACATTTTTACGCCTGCTTCTTCAGCAGCGGGCATAATAGCTCGCAGAAAATAAGCGAGGTTCTGTTTTAGAGTTGCCGCGTCAACATCTGCGTATTTTTGCAGGTGGGCGTTAAATTCGGCAATGCTTAAAGATTTGTTGGTACCCGGCAGGCCCGCTAACAGGTTATTAATAAGTATTTGCTTTTCATTGGTGGTAAGGCTGTTTAAGAATGTTTTGGCCTTTTGCTGTTGTTCGGCATTATAATCAGTGTAAGCGCCTTCACGTTCAAGTATATATAAGTCGAACGCTGCTATGGCATTTACATCGCAGCGCAGCGCCGAAGCATTGTTTGCAAGGCGATAATCAAGGTCGGTGCGTGTCCAATCCAACACCGGCATAAAATTATAGCATACTGTTTTTATGCCGGCTTTGGCCAGGTTCTGAATGGTTTTGATATATAATTCAATATATTTATTGCGCTGGTTACCGGCGGTTTTGATACTTTCATGTACATTAACGCTCTCTACCACGTTCCAACTGAGGCCACCATTGCTGATCAACTGCTTGTATTTATTTATTTCATCGATAGTCCATTCCTCGCCAACAGGAATATGCGACAGGTGGGTAACTATACCAGTGGCCCCGGTTTGCCTTATGCGCTGGAGGGTAACAGCATCATTTGGGCCGAACCAACGGAAAGTTTGTGTTAAATGGTTAAGCATAACTGAGATTTACAGGCCGCTAAAATAAAATCTATTTAGATAAAAACCTGTGTTTTACAGCAATAAATAATACATAACAACTTTTTTGAAATTAACATTTGCGTAAACATAAAATCTGACTATATTTGCCATCCCAAACGGAGTGGTAGTTCAGCTGGTTAGAATACATGCCTGTCACGCATGGGGTCGCGGGTTCGAGTCCCGTCCATTCCGCTTAAAGCCTCGCAATTTTGCGAGGCTTTTTTGTTTTTTTACATTTTCGTTACTGCTGGGTTTAAACACACAAAAAATGTAGTCGGGGATGGAACATCCAGACTGATAATGAGACAATCTCATACAAAGTTACTTAGCCTCATAGGTTTTCCGTTCATATGGGTAGGATCTGGAACCGTAAGTAAATTTTCCGGGTACGATAAGCTGGAGTACTTGATCATTCAGCATTACTATTGTATCTGTTTCTGATTGACTATTAAGACTAATGCCGAGTAGTTTATCGTCAGTAGATAAATGCCATTGTCCATTGTAGATATTTTTATTATCAATAATGGTAACGGATCCGTCACCATCTAATGTTATGGTATCAACATCCCGGCTACTGTCGTCCCTTGTTAACCAGGTCGTCCCACTCTCTGGCAGTTCGACCTTACTCAATATCCATTTACGCGTAAGGTGTAACAAGTCGGTCACGTTTTGGGATTCCGAGGTCGTCGTATCAGTCCTGGCTGGGTTTGCAGAAGCATTTTTTTTACAGGAAACAACAGTCATGCTTAGCGTGATCATCATAATGCAAAACAGTAAAAAGAAGGTATGGTTCTTAATTGGCATTTTCATATGTAATCAGATCAGGTTTATGTGGTAAAGGTCGGAGAGAATATCACGAGTTCCAAGTTAAATTATGTTAAGATATGTTAATGTGTTTAACAAACTGGTGCACGCCAAAAGTGGATATGCCAAATCAAACCATAAATCGGTTACGCAGCATGTTAAAATCCTGACTAAGTTTGTCAAAAAGCGATAAATGTGCTTTAGCTTAACTTGAACTGTTGTTACTCTGATTATGGAGTTTGGCATCATCACGACTGTTAAGCTCAATAGATGTGAGTACGGTATCCGAACCAGTCACTTCGCATAAAGTTTCACAAATTGTAGTGCTTTGTTTATTTTCGCAGCATGCCGTCTCCCCAAAACATAAAAGTTGCGGGTGATGTAGTAGTATTTGGATACACTTCAAAAGAGGGATTATCTGTACTGCTCATTAACTTAATATCGAGCCTTTCAAAAAGATGTTTGGGCGTTGCCGGGTGGTCTTGTTGGCAACGATGATCTTTCCCTTGTTATTCAGGATGAGGGAAATGGCAGTGATATCGGAATGTTACTGCCGTCTTTCGTTGTTCTGACTGTTTCGACATAAGCAACCTTTTCACCATGGTTGATCTGTGCAATTATGTACCTCTCCTCGGGCAGCCGTTCCGGTGGAATAATCAGGCTGATCGGCTGTCCTATGGCTTTCAGTGCAGAGTAGCCGAACAACAACCCGGCGGCCAGATTAAAAGCCCGCAACCTATCCTCGCGGTCGGAAATATAAATAACGGCAGGCATGTTTTGGAATGTGCGCTCAATGTCTGGATCTGTCAGGCATCGGATACCAAATATAATCAGAACTTTTAAGAATATAGACGAAGGGGTGACCGGCATCACTATGTCGGCTGACGGCGGTCAATTGTCTGCCGCTATGGTTTGCTGATATTTGAGCTATGGCACAACAGCATAATGAATCGTCGGCCGGGATTTTTCTCCGGTCACTCGGAGCAGCCGGTACGGTCACGGGCTCCAAGCATTTATTAATTACGCCGGCGATGACGGTCATGGTCGACTGCGGGCTTTTTCAAGGTATCAAGGCCCTTCGGGAGCGTAACTGGGCCAAGCCACCGGTTGACCCGGCAAGTGTCGGCGCGATGGTTCTGACCCATGCCCATCTGGATCATTGCGGCTATATTCCACTATTTGTCAAAAACGGGTATTACGGGCCGATCTATATGAGCGGACCAACGCGGGACCTGGCAGAGATCATACTGAGGGACTGTGCAAAATTACAGGAGGAAGATGCCGCGCGCGCCAACCGCCACGGTTTTAGCAAACATCATCCTGCGCAACCACTCTATACAGTTGCGGATGTAGAGGCCGCCCTGCCATTATTTAAAGTCTGTGCTACGGAAACTAACATCAGCCTTCAGGAACAACTATCCTTTACGTTGTATCAAGCAGGCCACATTCCGGGAGCCTGTTCGGTTAAATTTGACTGCTATGGTAAAAAAGTGCTGTTCTCCGGGGATATCGGCCGCGAACGTTCCGAACTGCTGCCTGCCCCCGAGCCCTTGCAAGATGCTGATTTCGTAATAATGGAAACGACCTATGGGGATCGTTTGCATGTTGCAAGCGATACCGGCCAGGAAATGGCCATGGTAATCAACGATACACTCTTCCGTAAAGGTAATATACTGATCCCTTGTTTTGCCGTCGGTCGTGCCCAGGAAGTGATGCACCTGATCTATCGCTTAAAGCAACAAAATGCCATTCCGCGTGCTATTCCGGTTTACCTGGACAGCCCGATGGCCGCTGCTGCCGGTAAGGTGCTGCTGCATCATCCCCAATGGTTCAGGATCGATGGCAAAGAATGCGCACGCATGTTCAGCGGTGTAACCATCAATGAACATTATGAACAAACTAAAAAGATCATCCGCAGGCGAGGGAGTAAGATCATTCTGGCCGCCAGCGGTATGCTGACCGGAGGCCGGGTATTGGAATATCTGAAGCATTATCTTCCGGATAGCCGGAACATGATTTTACTGATTGGCTTTCAGGCGGAGGGCACGCGTGGGCGCGCCTTGCAGAACAATGCAGGGGAACTCAAGATACATGGTAATTATTACCCGGTCAGGACAGCTGTCAAAGAGATCGAAGGGTTGTCTGCTCATGCCGATCAACGGGAGTTGCTGAACTGGCTTCGTCAATTCGCAGCCGGCCGTCCGCGGGTTTTTCTGGTTCATGGCGAACCCGGGGCGCAAGATGCTTTCCGGGTTAAAGTTAAAGATGAACTCGGGCTTGATGCGTTCATCATGCTACCGGATGCACCGGTACTGCTGTTTGAGGTAACAGCAGCGGAAAAGACAAGCTAAAGGTCGACCCTTTATTTTCCTTGCTTTTGACACAAATCTCCCCACCAAGCTGGTGTACGTAATTCTTAACGATATGCAGCCCTAACCCGGTGCCCGCTACTTCTGACGCATTAGAGGCTCTGAAAAACGGCTCGAACAGCTTTTGTTGTTCCGCTGCCGGAATGCCGAACCCCCGGTCGCTGACTGAGATCATATACCCCTCAGTACCCGTTTCGGTTCTCAATATGATCCTGCCCTGTTCCGCGGAATATTTTACGGCATTTGATAACAGGTTGATCGCGCAATGCTTCAACAGGTGACGGTCAGAAAATATAACACGTTCTTTCCCGCTGTGCTGGTAAATCAATTCATGCGCCCCGGCGGTAAGTTGCATCTGGGCACATACCTCCTCCCCGAAGGTGACCAGGTCGAACGATCTTAATTCCGGCTGGAATGTACCAGCCTCGATACGCTCCAGGGATAAAAAATCGTTCAGGGTGTCGGTCATATCATTTACGGCCATCCGTATCTTTTGCAAATGGGCCAGGATCTTATCCTGGTCGAGGCGCTGGTAATACCGTTCGACCAGCGAAGCGGAAAGCTGAATCTGGCTAAGTGGTGAGCGAAACTCATGGGAAGCCATAGAAACGAGCCGGCTTTTCAACTGGCCCAGGTGCTGTTCCCTGGCCAGCAGGTTGGCGCTGCTTTTTTCCTGACTTAGGTCATGAACATGGCCGGTATAGTAAACCACATCATTGTCAGCCACTTCAGCCAGCGACAACAGTATCGGGAATAAGCTGCCGTCCTTTTTCCGGCCGGTAAGCTCCCGTTTGGCGCAATTCGCCAGGCCCCGGTCGTCCGCCTGCAGGGTGTCCAGAAGTTGGGCGATGCCGATACCCGGACGATCTTCGGGAGGAATGCCGAATAGGGTCCAAAAGGCCGGATTTGCCAATTGGATAATTCCTTTCTTGTCGACGATCAGGAGACCATCAGCGGCACGTTCAAATAATGCCTCAAGCATCGTTGTTCTGTTCATTTCTAAAAGGGTTAAGGTTATGGTCGAACCTCCGTTAACTGTGCTCAAAAAGAAAGCTGAATGGTTTGATCTTCTTTTTGGGCCGCAGGCCGAAGAGTTTAATACTTTTCTCAGCAATCAGCTGCACGGCTTCTTCAATGCTGTCCGTCACCAGGAACAGATGTATATCTGTAGGGCCAATAGTAGCCTGCTGTTGCATGGAATCGATATGCGCCGGTAATTCGCGATGATAAGCTTTACCTAAGATAATCACCGCGCCGCGATTGGCCGCTTCCATCAGACCGCCGCCGGTAAATATCGTAAAGCCCAACCTGGCGAAAGCGGCTGCCGCATCCCTGGTTAAGGCATAATAGGGTTGATTTTCAGCAAACCCTGACGAGCCGAAAATGGTAATACAGGGCCCGATAAAATACAGTGCCCGAAAACCGACGATCATTTCACGCAGGGTCTTAAATGCAAATGTCAGCTCTCTCCAGCGTGATTGGGACCCGTCCAGAAAGACAATTTCCGATTCATTCATATCCAAATATCGGCGATGCTATCTCGCTGTTTACTGACCAACAACAGCGAAAATACTGATCCTGGTCATTCTGTGGCGCGCGCGTTAATGTCATTTTTATAGCGCGGTCCTACGACCTCTTATCCTGTGTTAGCTATGTTAAAAAAATTGTTTCTATTATTGAGTTTGAGCTGCCTCGCAGCCTGTAAAAGGCAGCACATCACATATCCCCGGCGTATGACGATCGTACAAACAGTTTATGCTTCCGGCAAAGTGATGGCGGACAGTGAATATACCGTCGGTGCACTGATCTCCGGGACGGTCGTCCGTAAACTCGTTCGGGAAGGCGACCAGGTCTGTAAAGGACAGGTGATCTACGTTTTACGGCATACAGCGCCAGCAGCAAAAATGGATGCGGCCAACAGTGTTTTACGCAATGCCCGGGAGAACGTCTCGGTCAATTCCCGCATTTTGAATGACCTGAAGATCGCGGAGCAAAATGCCGACCTCAGATTTACCAATGATTCACTGCTATACAAGCGGTATCAAAATTTATGGGCCCAAAATATCGGCACCCAAGTAAACCTGGACAACGCACGGACACAGTACGACATTTCTTATAATCAAAAAAGATCGGCACGTGAAAAATACCGTTCTACGGTCAATGACCTTCAACTGGCCATGAAGAACGCGCGAAGCCAGGCAGCTGGGTCAAAAGCCGACCTGGACAACTATTTTATCCGGGCTGAAAGCAGCGGTACCGTTTACCAGTTGCTGAAAGAGCAGGGGGAAGCGGTCAAAATGAATGAACCGGTAGCGCTGCTGGGGCGATCAGGCGTGCGGATCATTCGTCTGTCGGTCGACCAGGAAGACATCCGCCAGGTCAAAGCCGGTCAAACGCTTTTGCTAAAAACAGACGCCAGCGGCGAGGATATTTACCAGGCCAAAATCAGCCAGATCTATCCGGTTATGAACGAAGCCGACCAAACCTTCCGGGTGGATGCGCTGTTCACCGGCGGAGCCGACCCGGCATATATCCACAGTTCTGTTGAAGCAAATATTATTATCGCTAAAAAAACTAAGTGCCTGACCATTCCGGTAGCGGTGTTGCTACCCGGTGACAGCATCCGTGTGCGGGAAAATGGCCGGGTCATCACCAAACCGGTTAGAACCGGTCTCCGGACCGCTGACGATGTGGAGATCACCGGCGGTGCGGACACCCAAACAGCGATCGTAGACCCCTTAAATCAGTAACCAACATGTCTGTCAATCTATTCATTGCACGAAGGCACCTGATGGCGAGTAAAAAGCAAACCCTGGTGGCGATGCTGGGCGTCACTTTCGGTATCGCCATGTTCATCCTGATGATCAGCTTTATGATTGGTGTGAACCAGTTTATGGAAAGCACCATGCTTTCTTTTACTCCTGATGTACACCTGTATAACGATATCAGTACCGATTATCGTTTTTCGGTCGCTGGCGACTACTTCAAGGGGCAGCCGGTATTAGTCAGCGTCGCCCATCCGAAACCGCGGCAGGTCAGGCTCAACCTAAAAAATGCTGCTGCTATAATGGCCGGGCTCCGGCAAGACCGGGCGGTTTCCGGGATCTCACCGATGGTCAGTACGCTGGTATTTTATAACTATGGTCCTGTCCAGATCAATGGCAATGTCAATGGGGTCAATATCGCAGACGAGGCGAAGATGTTCGGACTAAAAGACAAGATGATCAGCGGCACACCCGGCAACCTGCTGTCCGCCGATAAAGGTATTTTGATGGGCAGCGGGTTGGCGGAAAAATTAAACGTGCACCTGGGCGATCTGATCAGCCTGGCGACACCGAACGGCACGCTGATGCGTTTCCGGGTGGTCGGTCTGTTCCGCATCGGTATCAGCGCAATCGACAACGTACGCAGCTATGTCAGCCTGGCCAGCGGACAACAATTGCTGGGCAAGGATAAAAGCTATATCACCGATATCAGTGTCAAGCTGCATGATCACCAACGGGCCGCTATAACAGCGGCGGCATTTATCAGAAAGTATGGCTACAAAGCCGATGACTGGGAAACGGCCAATGCGTCTGTAAAGACCTCTAACCTTGTCCGGGACACGCTGACCTACGTGGTTAGCGTAACGCTGCTGATCGTTGCCGGCTTCGGCATTTATAACATCATGAGCATGACCATCAATAACAAGATGAAGGACATCGCTATTTTGAAGGCCCAGGGATTTGCCGGGCGGGATATTCTGCAGATCTTTTTGAGCCAGTCGGTGTTTATCGGTCTGTTGGGTGCGCTGAGCGGGATGCTCCTGGGTTTTCTTTTAGCTTATACGCTATCCAAAATACCATTTCCGCCTAATGAGTATGTTGCGCTGAAATATTTTCCGGTCGCTTTTGAGCCGGCACATTATTTTTTTGGATTATTATTCGGGTCTCTTACGCCGCTGGTGGCCGGCCTTATACCGTCACTCAAGGCTGCAAAGCTTGACCCGGTAACCATATTAAGAGGATGAAAGCAGCACTGACCGCCGAAAAGTTAAACAAGTATTTTCATGAACCTGAGGAATTCCGGGTGCTGCAGGATATTTCTTTCAGCATCAATGAGGGCGAATTCGTACCGATCATCGGCAAGTCCGGCTGCGGTAAATCAACCCTGCTTTATCTGCTCAGTACGCTGGATACAGATTATAAGGGTATGATCACCATCAATGGGCAGCAGGTGACTGGTCTTTCACAAAATGAATTGGCGGCTTTCCGGAACCGGCATATCGGCTTTGTATTTCAATTTCATTTCCTGCTGCCCGAGTTTACCGCCCTGGAAAATGTGATGCTTCCCGCCCTAAAACTGGGACGTTGGAGTAAAGCTGAGATCGAGGAACGGGCGTTGCAGCAATTACGTCAACTGGAGATGGAGCATTTTGCCCATCAACTGTCGGGGAAACTTTCGGGCGGCCAGCAGCAGCGTGTGGCTATTGCCCGGGCGCTGATCAATGAGCCCATGATCATCATGGCGGACGAGCCCACGGGTAATCTGGACAGCAGCAACACCAAGCTGGTGTTCGATATTTTCAGCCGGCTGGCCCACGAAAAAAATATTGCCGTACTGGCAGTGACACATGACCTCGACTTTGCTAAACAGGCGGATCATGTGATCGAAATGAAAGACGGTCATATTGTTTCCCCGAATGCCTGATATCAGCGAAGCTCCTGACGGCGGTCATTCTTCTGTGCCCGGACAATCACCACTTTTGTTGCATTAATCTACAACATCATGAAAAATATCCTTGTGTTAACCGACTTCAGTACCAATTCAGCGCATGCTGCCCGGTACGCGTATCAGCTGGCCAAACAGCTACATACAGGCATCCTGCTTTACCACACTGTTCAATCTATACCCATCGTCCCTAATTATGCCGGCGGTGGGTTTGTAACAGAGACAGAAAGCCTGTTCGCTGAAGAAAGCCGCGAACACTTGACACAACTGCGCGACCAATTAATGTCCGGTCAGGGAGAAGGCCCAATGATCGGGGTGCGCAATGGCGAAGGCGACCTGGGCGACAATATCCGGCAACTGCTAAACGACGAGGCCATCGAACTGATCGTCATGGGTGCCCCTGAAGGCAGCGTTGTTGAGCATCTGCTAATGGGAAGTGAAACCCGTGCGGTCATTAGGGCCAGCAGCAGGCCCGTTTTAGTCATACCGGCTAACGAGCAGGTTAGGCCTATTCATAAACTTGTGCTGGCTACCGATTATCGTTCGGAAGATCTCTGTGCCTTACGTTATTTAAGCAACTGGGTCGCCAACAACGGTGGCAACCTGGACGTGGTCCATATCCAAACAGCCGGCGAAGCGGCATTACTGAACGCGCAGCAAACGAAGGTCTTCGAGTTCTTTCTGGATAACCTTGAGCAAACCAACGTGCATTGTCATGACCTGCGCGGTAAAGCAATCCAGGAGCGCCTGAATCGCTTTTGCACCGAGAAAAAGGTAGATATGCTGGCGATGATCAATTATCACCACGATTTTTTCAGCCATTTATTCGGCACGAGTAAAACGTTTAGCGCGCTGCATCATTTACAGTTACCAATTCTGGTCTTCCCGGTGAGTTTTAGTGATGAAACGATCGGCCCTATGTAGCAAACACCGCTTATGATGTTCGTCGGTCAAGCGAAATAAATAGTTGGCAAATTTTTCCTAATTTTAGACATGCTGAGACACACCGGTGAACGAAGAAGCTTTGCGCATAACCTGCGTCTGGCTGTCCTGCTGTGCCTGAACGCCGGTTTTATCAATGCGGCGGGTTTTATGGCCTTCGCAGTACTGACGACGAACGTAACAGGACATGCGGCCTTGCTGGCGGTTAACCTTGCCACCGGGCAGTGGCGTGCAGCGCGTATGGTAGCTTTGTGGCTGCTGCTATTTTTGGCCGGCGCTTTTGCATCCAGCCTTTATATTGGCAAAGTCGGTCGCGACCGGTCTTTCGCCTATACCGCGCCAATTATCGTTATCCTCCTATTGGTGGTGCTGGTCGCAGCACTTGGCCCGCAATATCACCGCACGCTGCCCGAGACGGAGTATTTTGCGGGAAGTTTGCTTTTTGCCATGGGTATGCAAAACGCGCTGGTGTCAATGGTATCAGGCTCTGTGGTGCGCACCACGCACCTGACGGGTATGTTCACCGATTTGGGGATCGATCTTTCCGGCGCACTACTTTCCGGAAAGAGTTTAAGTGCGTTGCATAAACGCCGCATGCTGCTCCGGTTGACGATCATCGTATCCTTTTTGCTGGGCGGCATAGTCGGCGGCTCGGCCTTTCTGCTGCTCCGGTTCCGTGCATTTTATTTTCCGTCAGCGCTATTATTGCTTGTTTTGTTCTATGATTATTTCCGGGTCCGGGTAAAACAGGCGATCCGCAACCAACTGCGCTCGTAACGACATGCTTTTTCTGCGACGAAAGCAGTAACAAACAATCATTTTTCCGGTTGATCGGCATCATTTTTTAATAAACAGGTTCTGACTAATTTTCCCTTCAATATGAAAGGTATCATTATTTACGCCGGAAAATATGGTGCGACTGCCCAGTATGCCCAATGGTTAGCGGATACGTTGAAACTGCCGGCATTACCGGCGGAGAAGACAAGGACAGCGGATCTCTCCCGATGTGATGTCGTCATCTTAGGCAGTTCTGTGTATGTAGGCAAACTGGTTATCAGGCGCTGGCTGCGCGATCACGAAGCCACCCTGGCCGGTAAGGCCATCCTACTATTCATCGTTTGCGGTACTTCTGCTGATGACATAAACGCGCAGGACAAGATTGTCCAAAACAACCTGGGCACGGCAGTGCGCCAGGCCGCAAAAATATTTTTCCTGCCCGGCAGGTGTATTATCAGTAAAGTCAGTTGGAAAGATCGGCTGCTGCTGCATTTTGGGGCGATGCTGGCGAAAGAACCGACACAGAAAGCAGGCATGCGTTCGGGCTTTGACCGTATGGACCGTAAAGCATTGGATGAACTGGTTAGGGAAGTCAGCCGGTATTCTGTACATCCTTGAAACGGCCCAGAAGTTCTTCTACCTCGAAGGGTTTGACTTTGGAGTAAGAATGCCCATGAGGTAGGGCTCGCTGTATTTTTCGTTTTTCCAGGCGTACGGGCATCACAAAAAAGAATAGATTTTTCGGAAGCATACTGTCGCCGGGAAACTACACTTCAACAAAGTGATGCGGGTCATTTATCGTTGTGCGGGTCATCATTAGCCATTTCAGGGATTAATGAAATATTTGTAATGCAGCCGCGGAAAAACCGGCTTTATCGATTCTATTTTCATAAAAAGCAGATGAAAAAAATAAGCGCGGTATTTGACGGATTAAGATTTTCGGACAGCACACTGGCCTATGCGGTTCAACTGGCCGAGAGCAGTAAAGCCCTGTTGTCCGGTGTTTTCCTGGAGTCATTTTTCTATAACAGTTATGGACTGGCCGACGTGGTCGGGAAGCATGGGCTGTCACAGGTGAAAATGAAACACCTTTTGGAAAAGAATAAAGCTACCCGTGCCAAGGCTGCCGGTAAATTTGAACGAGCCTGTAAAAAAGCACAGTTGAATTATACCATTCATCACGATCAGAGTTTTTCGGCGCAGGAAGCATTAAAAGAAAGTATCTACAGCGATCTGCTGCTGATCGGTGCAGCAGAGAGTTTCAGCCATTTACCTGACCAGCCGCCCACCCGCTTTATTCGGGAGTTACTGGCCGCTACGCAATGCCCGGTTTTAATTATCCCGAAGGAATATCAGGATATAGAAACAGTGGTATTGCTCTATGATGGCAAGCCGGCTGCGGTTTACGCGATCAAGATGTTCAACTATATGATGCCCTGGCTGCGTGGCAAACCAACCGAAGTGGTCTCTGTTTTCGATACCGAAGACACCGCGGAACTGCCCGATGAGGACCTGGTGAGGGAATTTATGGCATGTCATTACCCGGCAGCAACCTACACCTTGTTGAACGGGGACCCGGAAGAAGAACTGCTGACCTACCTTAAAGGTAATGGCAAAAACAGCCTGGTCGTTTTAGGGGCTTACCAGCGCGGTGGTGTTTCCCGCTGGTTCAGATCCAGTATGGCTGACCGGTTGATGAAGGAACTCGATACGCCCTTATTTATCGCTCACCATTAATAACAAAATCATGGAAAAAATACTTGTGACGACAGACCAGTCCATCAATTCAAAGGCGGCCATCCGTTTGGCCATCAAACTGGCCAAACAACGCCAGGCAGAACTGATCATCCTGCATGTTTACCACCTTTTAAAACCGTTCAAATGGACAGCTGCCGCATTCGAGCAGTATACCACACAATTCAGGGAAAAGGCGATCGAAGAGTTAAAGGTTTTTATTGCTGAAATATATAACGGCATGGAGGGACCGGAGACCGGTTACCAATTGGCACTCGTATCCAACCCGGACGTGGTGGACGGGATCCGGGAATACGCGGACAAGCACGATTGCGCCTATATCTGCATCAGCACCCGCGGCGCGGGCACGCTGACCAAAATATTCGGCACGCACACGGCTAAACTGATCGGCAGTTCCACTGTACCGGTTTTATGCATACCGAGCACCTATCATTTAAAGGATTTGAAACATATTCTTTATGCCTCGGATATGACCGATTATGAAAATGAGTTAAAAAAGGTCGTTGATTTTGCCCGGCCTATTCAGGCCGGTGTAACGATGATGCATATTTCCTATCCCCACGAATTTGCCTATGACCGGGAACTGGCGGAAGCCACGCTGGAAAAAAGATCGGGTTATAAAGTGAGCCTGCTGACCCCCGAACGGGATATAACCCGGACCTTGCTGGAGGATATTGACCGGGCGATCAAATCGGTTAAACCTTCGTTACTGGTTTTGTTTAACCATCAGTCCAGGCCAGTTTTTGAAAAGCTGTTCGTCGCTTCCAACGCCGAGGAATATTCTTTTTATGGCAAGATCCCCTTACTGACCTTTAATAAACGGGAAGGAAAATAAATGAAATATCCGCTGGATCATCCTTTTTCATTGCCTGCGGATGAGGTGGTCAGGCTCTTAGACACCCACAGCGATAAGGGAATCTCCGGACCGGAGGCCAAACAGCGCAGCAAAGCCCACGGGCTCAATACTTACCCTGCACAACCGCCCAAAAGCCCCTGGCTGATCTTGCTGGCCCAGTTCAGGAGCCCGATCGTTTACCTGTTGATTTTTGGTGCGGTAGTTTCCCTGTACTTTAAGGACCTCCTGGAGACCCTGGCCATCCTGGCGGTCATTATCCTGAATGCGCTGATCGGTTTTTTCATGGAAATGCAGGCACGCAGGTCTATGAACGCACTGAAAAAGATGGAGGTGATCCTGGCCAACGTGATCCGTAATGGTGAAGTGCAGCAGGTGCCGGCTGAAGTCCTGGTGCCCGGCGACCTGGTCCCGCTGGAGGCCGGGGATATCATTCCGGCGGATGGCCGCTTAGTGTCCGTACACCGGTTGCAATGCGACGAATCTTCGCTTACCGGGGAATCTCTCCCGGTTGAGAAGGCGACAGAAGCGCTGCCGCAGGATACCGTTACCGGTGACCGGCACAACATGGTTTTCAAAGGCGCAGCGGTCATTAACGGGAACGGAAAAATGATCATCACGGGTATTGGTACCAATACGCAGTTAGGCGCGATCACCGACCTGGTGGAGCATTCGGCAGGGACGGTTACGCCGCTGGATATAAAGCTGAACAGGCTTAGCCGAAAGCTGATATGGGTGACCCTGGCGATGACGGCGATCTTTGCGGCGACGGGATTTATGCAGGGGAAAGCGCTGTTGAATATTATCGAGACCTCCATTGCGCTGGCAGTTGCCGCCATACCCGAAGGTTTGCCGATCGTCGCCACCGTGGCCTTAGCTTACGGCATGCTGCTGATGGGCAGGCGGAATGCCGTCGTTAAGCAATTATCATCAGTAGAAACGTTGGGTAGCACGGGCGTGATCCTGACCGATAAAACCGGCACGCTGACTGAAAACAAGATCCAGGCAGACACCTTTGCCTTCCCGGCGGAAAATGTCCACGTGCATATCGAAAATAACCGCTTGAAGTTCCCCGGTGGCCCGGTAAGGGAAAGTGCCGAAAACCTGGGAAAGCTCTTATTGACCGGGCTGCTTTGCAATAATGCCAGTGAAACAGCCGGAGACCCTGTGGAAGTGGCCTTGATGCAGATCGCCGCCGCGGCAGACCTGGATACGCAGGAGTTAAAGAGTCGGTATGAACGGATAGCCGAGGTCCCTTTCAGTTCGGAACTGATGATGATGGCAACGCTACATCGCACGGCATCGGGTTATTTTACCGCCGCCAAGGGATCGGTCGAACGGCTGCTCGACCGGTGCACAAAGCTACAATCGGGTAAACTGATCGAAAACCTGAATCCCGGATCCCGGGAGGCCCTGCTTTTAAAAGCCGAAAAAATGGCGGTCAGCGGGTTACGGGTACTCGCGTTCGCTTACGACACCGGAAAGACAGCTGATCCACAGGACTTCTTAAATGGCCTCACCTACATCGGGATGGCCGGTTTTCTTGACCCACCGCGGCTGGATATCAAGGGCGCTATATTTAACTGCCGTCAGGCGGGTATAAAAGTGGTGATGATCACGGGTGACCATCCGCAAACGGCGCTGAACATCGCCCGGAAGGTCGGCCTGATCGATGAAGCCGATAAGGCGGTGATCACCGGAAAGGAACTGCCCCCTGCAGGAGGACTGACACCGGCCTGGCGGCAGCGCATTTTGGCTACCGCAGTCTTTGCCAGGACCTCGCCCCGACAAAAACTGGAGATCGCGGAGGTGTTTCAGCAGGCGGGTGCGATTGTGGCAATGACCGGCGACGGGATCAATGATGCGCCGGCCTTAAAGAAAGCAGACATTGGGATAGCCATGGGTATCCGGGGAACCCAGGTGGCGAAAGAGACGGCCAACATCATCTTAAAGGATGATTCTTTTGCTTCCATTGCCCATGCGGTGGCGCATGGCCGGGAGATATTTCAGAACATAAAAAAGTTCGTGGTGTACCTGGTGTCCTGTAACCTGAGTGAGATTGCTATTGTGACGCTGTTAGAGGTAATCATGCCTGGCGCGACTTTGCTGCCGCTGCAGATCCTGTTCCTGAATATGGTGACCGATATCTTTCCGGCACTGGCACTGGGTTTAGGTACAGGTGACCTGACCGTCATGCTTCGGCCGCCAAGGGACCCGGCCAAAGCCATGATCACGGGCAGGGACTGGCTGCGCATGGCTTTGTATTCAGCGGCCATCACCGCTGCCGTGATCATCGCGGTTGTTTATGGCAAAGCCGTGCTGCACAGCGATGACCGCAGCTGTAATCATATCGCCTTTATAACACTGACCTTCGCGCAGTTATTCCATGTGTTCAATATGTCATCGCCGGGCTCTGGCTCTTTAAACAATGAAATTACCAGGAATAAATGGGTATGGATAGCAGTCGTGATTTGCAGCGGCCTCATCCTGCTGGTTTTCGCTGTGCCCGGTTTGCGGTTAGTTTTAGGGCTTTCGGTGCTTCCATTTAAATTATGGGTTATTACAATAATGATCAGTTTACTGCCATTAATTACTGTACAGGTTTATAAAGTCTTTCAGAAAAAATCATAATAAGCTCAAACAGCGAATTCGCTATTATTTATTTACAAATAAACTAGCTGAAAAAGTGCTTGGCATGTCTTTTGACTTTATTGTTATAGTTTAAAAATAAGATGATGAAAAGATATTTGTTGGTTGTACCTGCCTTATTAGTATTGATAAGCGCTTGTAATAGTAACGGTAGCAAGGACAGTGAAAAAATTGCCGACCAGAATAATGAACAAAAAGCGGATAGCAGTAAAGCTTTAGAGACTATTGAAGACGATAGTAAATTTGTTGTAAAGGCGACAAGTGGCGTTACTATGGAAACAGAGTTAGGTACTTATGCCGGAAAAAATGCGGTAACGCCAGGTGTAAAAATGTTTGGCGAAAATATGGTGAAGGATCACAGCAAAGATAAGGAGATGTTAACAAAGCTGGCTTCTGCAAAAAACATAACCATACCTGCCCGAACTGGAGAAGATTTTCAGCAAAACATCAACAAGATCACCAGTAAAAAGGGAATAGAATTCGACAAAGCTTATATGAGTTTCATGGTTAGTGATCATAAAGATGATATCAGTGAGTTCGAAAAAGAAGCCAAAGAAGGAAATGATGCTGATGTTAAGGCGTTCGCAGCAAAAGGACTACCTATACTCAAGCATCACTTAAGCATGGCGAAATCGCTGAATGATCAGCTAAATAAATAGCCAAACAACGGAAACTTCCACTTTTTTACCAGGGCACAGCGATTGGTTTAACACCTGTTAAAAAAAGCTTTTGGAATTACAATCTGAATCTATCATAAGTTGACGATTCTGTTTAAATCATTGCACTTTTACCAGGCCGCTTGTCACCTAACAACACCCCCCACGGCTTATAATTTTCAGTGCGATCAAACACGATCTTTAAGATCGAAAGCACCGGCATCGCTAAAAACATGCCTGACAAGCCCGCCATGACGCCGCCAAGGATGATCCCAACAATAGAAACAAGCGGGTTGATCTTAACCTGCGAGCCAACGATACGCGGCATTAAAATATTATTGTCCAGGAACTGCACGACCGTGATCGTTGCCAGCACGATCAGGACATCCGCCAGGCTCTCTGATGAGGCCAGGGTCAGCAGCACGCCCAGGATATTTCCGATCAGGGCGCCCAGGTAAGGGATAAGGTTCAGCAAAGCAAAGATGATCCCAATCAGCAAGGCATTCTGGATACCGAAGAGCCATAAACCGCCGCCCAAAAGAATGATGATATAGGTGATCTGTATCAGCAGGCCGATAAGATAGCTTTTGACCATTACTTCGGTTTGCCGGATAATCTCTTCGACTTGCGGGTGCTGGTCTTTCGGAAACCACATCAGGGTGAACCTGACAAAAAGGTTCCGGTACAGCATAATAAAATAGATATAAATAGGAAGCAGGCCGAGAAAGATGATGATGCCTGACAAAGATCCCGCTGCACCGCTCAAAACACCACCGAGTGAACTAAAGAGTTTTTTACTCTGCGTATTGATGAATTTCACCTGCTCTGCCGGGGAATAGCCAAAGGATCGGCTGATCCAGATGCTCAGGTCATCGAGATGTTTGGCTACCGTATGCTGGATCTTCGGAAAATCATCCAGCAGGGCGCTTACCTGGCTGGAGAACAGCCAGATGAGCAGGGCCACAATGATGGTGAATAATAGGATCGGCAAAAAGACGGCGATCACTTCAGGCACTTTGATCTTTCTGAAAAAGCGGAATACCGGCAAAAGCATCAGGCTGAAAAAGAAAGCCATTAACAAAGGCATGATGATCGTGTTCCCGGCTACTATGATCGTTCCCAGGACGAACAGGCCCATGAGTTCGATGGCCCGCTTTACGGTAACCGGCATTTCTTTTTTCATGGTCGCCATGCTTTTTGTAAGGCACGTTTTTTAATTACCCAATACAGTCCTTTCACATCCGTTTCCCATCGGGGGATTACCAGGACGAGTGTGGTCTCTTCCAATAAGTCGAGGATAGTTAAGGCTGACACTGCGTAGAACAGCGGATAGACCGGCTCAGGCAACCAATAGAAAAGGACCAGGAATATGCCCTGGAAAATGGTGACAAATTTAGCCAGGTAGGTGTGAAAGCTGCTGATCTTACGATAACGGATCAGCGCAAAACAGATCTGAGTGATAAAAAGCAGGACCTGCACCGCAACCAGCGGAAGTTCTTTCCACAGAAACTCCGGGTTCACCAGGGTGATACCGAAGATGGCCACCGCGATGGTCAGGTCGTCTGAAACAGAATCCAGGATCGATCCGAAGACGCTGGTCACTTTATATTTGCGGGCCAGGTAGCCATCGATCGCATCGGTCAGGAAACTAACGACCAGCAACCATTTAAAAACGGCCAGCTGGTTACTTAATAATAAGATCAAAAGCACTGGTGCGGCCAATAACCTGTAAAAGGTGATCGCATTGACCATATAATAACTGGGTTTATGCATCGGCTTGATCCGCATGGCTGTAGTTAATCATTATCCTGACCAGTGGCCTCTTTGACCGGGGAAGCCGTGCCCGTTCCGATTTCTGTATGCCTGATCTGTCCGCCTAAATAACCAGTGCGGACGATGAAACCAAAGCCAATTAATGATGCTGTCAACGCGAGTAGTGCGACCGGCTGGATTAAGGCAGTGCTTTTCAGCGTAACAAAAAGCCCGATGATTGCAATTCCGCCCATGATTATTAGACTGATCAACGAAATCAAAGCAGATTCTGCATGTTCTTCGATCACAGTCTTGGAGATTCCCTGTAAATGTTCGACCGTTTCTTCGGCACCTTCGCCAGTTGCATAAGCGATACCGGCGCCTATGGCGGAGATGATCAGCAAGTTATAGGCGGCAATCAAAGTCGTATTGCTTTTTCTCCATATTCCATGGATCAAAACAAAGGCACCCAGCGCAGCACCGATGATGGGCAGGTGGGTGATCAGCAAGTGGATGTGTGTCTGGTTCATGACATTTTTTATCGAATATCACTATTTGTTCGCCTAGTTCAAGTAACGGTCATCAGGTACATTTATGATCCTGGTCATTTATTTTCAGCAGGTAAATGAGCAATTTGAAGGTCTAAAAATACGCTATGCAAACAGTACTTATGCTGACCGATTTTTCGGAAAATGCCAATCACGCAGCTAAAGCCGACGCTAAGATCGTCCCTAAATTGAAAAATGATTGACCCCAATGGCGAATCAAAGCAAGATCCCATTCAAGAGAAAAAGTCATGGCAGCAAATAATTATGGCATACAGGGACTAAGTGACCCCGAAGTTATCAGGTCGAGATCGGCACATGGAAGAAACGACCTTTCTTTTAAGAAAACCAAAGGTTTTATTGATGCCCTGAGTGGCATTGCCAGAGAGCCTATGGTAGTGCTGTTGTTGGTTACTGCCTGTGTTTACTTTATTAGCGGTAAAACCGGTGACGGTATTTTCCTGGCTTCGGCAATTATACTTGTTGCCGGCATTTCTTTGTTCCAGGACTCCAGGAGCCGCAACGCGCTTGAAAAATTAAAGGACTTCGCGCAACCTCAATGCAAAGTGATCCGCAACGGCGCCGTGACAGCCGTAAAAAGCGAAGAGCTGGTCGTGGGCGACAGCCTGATGGTTGAAGAGGGTAATTTGATCATGGCTGATGGGGTCATTGTGCACGCTAACGATTTCTCCGTTAATGAAAGCGTGCTTACCGGGGAATCCCTGGCAGTTTATAAAGATAGCGAAGCGACGGATAATTTCATTTTTCATGGCACTACAGTTGCCAGCGGCCTGGCCATCGCCACCATAACCGCTGTCGGCAACCAAACCCGTTTAGGTAAGATCGGTAAAAGCCTGGAGGCGATAGCTGAAGAAAAAACGCCGCTGGAACTACAAATCAACAATTTTGTAAAAAAAATGGTGATCGCCGGACTGATTGTATTTGCTGGCGTATGGAGCATCAACTATTTCCATTCACCCAACCTGCTGGACAGCCTTATCAAAGCGCTGACGCTCGCGATGAGCATCTTGCCCGAAGAGATCCCGGTGGCATTTACCACATTTATGGCCCTGGGGGCGTGGCGGATGATGAAAATGGGCATTGTGGTTAAACAAATGAAAACAGTAGAAACTCTGGGCAGCGCGTCCGTCATATGCACGGATAAGACCGGTACCATTACAGAAAACAAAATGAGCCTGGCTAAAGTATATACGCTGAAAACAGATCGTGTTGCTGATGCCACTGAAAAGATGTCTGGCAGGCCGGAACTGGAACTGCTCAGGCTGGCGATGTGGGCGAGTGAACCAATTCCTTTCGACCCGATGGAAATAGCCCTTCATGACGCATATGCCGGTTCAGGCCTCCGGGATGAACGGCCCGATTTCCAGCTGATCCATGAATATCCCCTGAGCGGCCAGCCCCCCATGATGACGCATTTATTTGAGAACAGGGCCGGGAAACGCATTGTCGCGGCTAAAGGCGCGCCAGAAGCGTTGCTGGCTGTATGTGATTTAACAAACACCCAAAAGGCGCAAATCGCGGCAGCGATTGCCGCAATGGCTGCCGATGGATACCGGGTGCTGGCCGTTGGGGAAGCTGATTTTAATGGTGGTAACTTCCCGGCGAAGCAGCAGGATTTTCGTTTCGTGTTCAAAGGCCTGATCGCCTTTTATGACCCGCCCAAGAAAAACATTAAAGCGGTACTGCAAGGGTTCTACCAGGCCGGTATCAAGGTGAAAATCATTACAGGTGATAATGCGGCAACTACCGCCGCCATCGCCAGTCAAATTGAGTTTCGCGGGGGTAGCCGATCCTTAAGCGGAGAGGCGCTGATGCAGCTGTCTGATCAGGAACTTCAGGACGAAGTAGCAACTGTAAATATTTTTACCCGGATGTTTCCTGACGCCAAGCTAAGGATCATAAACGCGCTGAAAGCCAGGAACGAAATAGTGGCCATGACCGGCGACGGTGTAAATGACGGCCCGGCTTTAAAAGCGGCACACATTGGCATTGCTATGGGTAAAAAGGGCACGGAGATCGCCAAAGCAGCGGCGTCATTGATCTTATTGGAAGATGACCTGTCGAAGATGTTAGAGGCTGTTGCAATGGGCAGACGTATTTATACCAACCTTAAAAAGGCGATACAATACATTATTTCCATTCACATCCCCATCATACTGACCGTTTTTATCCCGCTGGCCCTGGGTTGGATCTACCCTAATATTTTCTCTCCGGTACACATTATTTTCCTGGAGCTGATCATGGGTCCCACCTGCTCCATCATCTATGAGAACGAGCCGATGGAAAAAAACACTATGCTGCAAAAGCCGCGCCCGTTCAGTACCACCTTTTTTAATTGGAAGGAGTTGGCAACCAGTGTACTGCAGGGGCTGGTGATCACCGCAGGAACACTGGCCACTTACCGGTATGCCGTAGATAACGGGTTCAATGAAGCAGTTACCCGGACCATGGTATTTGCCTGCCTGATTACGGCAAACATCTGGCTTACCCTCGTTAACCGTTCGTTCTATTACTCACTGTTCACCACAATCAGGTATAAAAACAATCTGGTATTATTAATTATCGGGATAACCATCGTGCTTTCTACTGCGTTGATCTATTTTGATCCTTTAGCAAACTTCTTTGGTTTCTCACAATTGCCGGTCGCTGAGCTTGGGATTAGCGCGCTCACCGGGTTTATTGCCGCGGTTTGGTTTGAACTCGTGAAATGGCGGAATCGCGCTATAGCAGCATCAGCTATTCCCGGCAAACGCTAACAAATCACTTCTGCCGGTGCGCTTCGTGATATTTTCACCCGCCAGTAAGATGATAATCTCGGGTATGACATTAACCAACGATGCATTCATACTGGCGGTTAACTGCGGATCTTCGGGGCTGAAGTGGATATAATCGGCGGACAGTGAAGCGACCTATTATTTATTTCAGTCCTATTTATGTATATCAAACGCATGGTCTGCCGGTACATCCTGGCCCGACCATATTTTTACGGCTGTCCACGGTTGTGGGGCCGCGCTCCAGAACTCATCTGTTTCGGGCAGGCCGAGTGGCAAAAAAACATTGGTGCAGATGTATAAGCTGCCGGTGGTGATGTATGGATCGGCTAATCCGGGTTGTTTGCCGTACAGGCCAATATTAAGCCAGCCGTCTTTTGTAAATGTTGAGGGGGATCCCAGCGTTTTTTTGATAAGGGCGGTGAGCGCTTCGCGCACCTGTGCCGGGCTTAATGATGCGGGCAGTTGTTTTTTGTAAGCTATGTTGGCCAGGTGATGAAATGCCCCTGCACGATAAACGATGGACCGGCCTAAAGCCGGGTAAGAGCCATCGGTATTTATCAGCCGCTCCAGTACCTGCGCGTAACGCTGGCCGATGAGCTTTACTGTTTCTGCCTGCCGGGTATAGGTATGGCGCTTTTCGTTCACTACATCGAGTATGGTGCTTAGGTAGGGTTGTATCACGATGCTGTTGTAGTAGTCGAGATGAAAATCCATGCCATCGGAATACATGCCATCGCCAACATACCAGTGCTGCGTAAATTCGCGGATGCCATAGTCAATCCTTACAGGGTCGTACGCTAAGCCATACTTACAGAAGAAGGTTTCGATCATGCCGCTGAATAATAGCCAATTACTGTACCCCGGTACTGTAGCGCGTGTTGACCTTAAAACAGTTGTTAGTTGTTGCTTTGCAGTTGTATCAAGATGCTCCCACAGCCATGGCGCGCGGACAAGGGCCAGCGCAACAAATGATGCATCGACCAGCGGCTGCCCGCCCGCCCATTGCAGGTAATCTTTAGCCGCGGGGTTTACCGAGTTGCTTATGCCCTGTAATGCCCACTTGCGGTACTGGTCGCGGAGTTTTATTTCAGCATTGCTGCCGCCTTCCAGTTGCAGCCAGGGGGCAATGCCGCTTAAGGTACGGCCAAATGCTTCGAGCCAGGCGACCTTTGGCCGGGTTTCCTTGTTATCTATCCTTTCCGACAGCTCAACGGGCATATTCAGCTTTAGCTTGTCGTTGGCAATGTTTTCCATTACAGGCCGGGCTATTTTATCCATATAGGTAAGCCATAATTGCCGGGTTGTTTTGGTGTTTGTACCGTTTTGCGCATTCGCTGATATGAACAGGCAAAGCGTTACCAGGTTTAAGAATAACTTTTTCATAGTAAAGGTAAATGTACAGATTTTGGGGGTGTAGTCTCAGACTACAGGTTTATGGTGTCCATAGATGGAATCTACGGGTAGCGGGTTGGGTAGGGATCTCTCAGTAAATTATTGAAAGGCATATTCAAAGTCTTTAAACTTTACATTTGTGCCAACGGTGTCAAAATGCGATCCGATGCCAAACCTGGTTGTATAAATAAACCCTGCCGCAAGTACCGATCCGTTATCGGGGACTGTTTTCTCAAAAACCAGTTTGTTTAATGGCCCGGGAATGTCTTTAATGCGCCTTGTAGCTAATGTTGAATCAAAAATTGTACGGGAATTGATCGTACCTGAATTAGTTCGGATGGTTACCGTGAAACTGATGGTATCATTATCATTTGAAAAATCTTCATTTGTGTATAGTACAAATCTGATTGTCTTTGTTGGAGGATGCATTGGTTGTGAGTGGCTCTCTTTTTTACACGACATTACGAAACACACGGTAGTAAAAATTGATAAAACGGTTAGAAATACTTTCATCTTTTTATTTTACAGTAAGTACGGGGAGGTGTTTTAGCTGGTTGCCTGGTAAGTAATGCAGATTAATATGTCCGGTGGTTTGTTGAAGATGCAATTGTCCGATATTGGCGTGAATACGCAGCAAAAGCTCAAAGCTTGACTTTTAATAAGATAGTGTAGTCGCAGACTACATGCATATTTGGGGCTGACCAAAAAGGTCCGTAGATGGAATCTACGGACAGCGGAGGGACGTATAAGCTAAAAGTAATTTCATTAAAGAAATATCTTTAATGGCGCAACTCCCCCTACCCAGCTTTTGCCAGCGGCAAGCTGATAAACAACGGCGGTTGTTTTAAGTATATTAAGTTTTCCTGCATGGATTCGAACCATGATCGACTGAACCAAAATCAGATGTGCTGACATTGCACCACAGGAAAATAAACCGAGGCCAGTACAAGATTCGAACTTGTAAACGTCCGCTTTGCAGGCGGCGCCCTTACCATTCGGGCAACTGGCCTAAGTATGGTGGAGAACCCGGGTAACGATCCCGGATATCCGGTTCTTCAAACCGGCGTATACACCATGTTTGCTAATTCTCCAATCAGAATACAGTGGAAATAAAAGGATTTGAACCTTTAACCGACACCGTATAAGGGTGCTGCTCTAACCGTTGAGCTATATTTCCATAAAACATTTCAGTAGGGTAACCCGGACTCGAACCGGGAACCTCCTGCTCCCAAAGCAGGTAATCTGACCAATTGATATACTACCCTGAAAAAATTCTCCAAAAACAAAAAATCCCCTTAGATGATCTAAGAGGATTCAAGTATCGTTTTATGTTAAGTCAATACATAGCTTATCCTCCCCGATAGGTCAGGCTGGGTATAAAGCATTGTATTGTTCTTGTATTCATGGCACAATGATAAACATTATTTTTATAAATCAAGAATTTCTTTAAAAATATTTTATTTTTTGCTGTTCCGGCATTGGGCGAGTTTAGATCTTCAACCTAAAAATATATTAAGCTCAACTTAACTAGGAGGGGAAAATTCAACCTATTAAACTGTAAAGCATTACTTATCTAATGAGATTGCTTTGTCATTCGCTCACACTGTCCTGCTTATTCCAATGACATAATTTCTTGATCGCTGTGTTTGCTGATATTTTTTTCTTGCAAATCCCAATTCCATTTATTTACTTTGTATCTCAAAGTACTTTATATGGAAGATAAAGACCTATACGACGAGATCAACTCCATCAAAAAAATAATGGAGCGCTCGACCAAGTTTATTTCGCTCAGCGGGTTGTCGGGCATATTAGCTGGCATTTATGCGCTGGCGGGGGCGGGTATGGCTTATATGCTGCTGAATGAAAGTGAGCTGCCTGCTGATATTGAGCTGATATTTTTTGCTATAGCGGTGGTAGTGCTTATCCTCTCCATATCTACAGGTATTTGGCTAACCATGCGCAATGCTGCCCGAAAAGGCCAAACGGTATGGAACCAAAGCAGCCGTGCTTTATTAAAAAATGGTTTATTGCCGTTATTAACCGGGGGCGCTTTTATCCTGGTATTGTTTGCACATGGATATTACCATATCATAGCGCCATCCTGCCTTATATTTTATGGCCTGGCTTTGACTGCGGCGAGCCAGTACACTTACGGCGATGTGTAACTGAAATTATTTTAGGTTTGCTGGCCATGGTGATACCGGGTTTCGACCTGTTGTTTTGGGCATTGGGTTTTGGGGTGATGCACATTTTATATGGCAGCATAATGTACTTTAAATACGAACGTGAAAATAACGCTAACTAATTTTGATAAGGCTTTTGAGAACCGTGTGCGCCTGCAGATCATGAGCGTGCTGGCTGCCAACGAGAGTTATGATTTTAACTCGTTAAAGGAACTGCTGGCCGTAACCGACGGCAACCTGGCCTCGCATTTAAAAGCGCTGGAGAAGGAGGAATATATTACCATGACCAAATCGTTTTTAGGGCGCAAGCCGAATACCAGCTACCGGGCATCGGCTGCGGGGATAGCGGCTTTTAAAAAGCATTTGGCAGCGCTTGAAAATTTAATTAAACAACAAAAGGGGTGATATTTTTTTGAATAACCACTTTGAAATACAAAGTACTTTTTATTAAATCAATATGTTAAACGAAGAAGAAAAACCCACCGGGTTTATGGGCTGGCTCAAGGAGTCGGTTACCGTTAAATTAATTTTTATTGGGATGCTGGTATTGGTATTGCTTATCCCGTCATCGTTAATAAACAATCTTATTACCGAACGCGCCGGGCGGCAGGATGAAGTGGTGAATGAAATAGCATACAACTTTGCAGGCAACCAGGTAATAAAGGGCCCTGTGCTGGTAATACCTTATAATGTGCAGGTAAACGAGGTGGGTAATGATGGCAAGATAGTAACAAAACAGGGCATACAGAACTTATACGTATCGCCAAACGCGCTGAGCATTAAAGCGGATGAACATTCGGACATCAGGCACCGGGGAATATTTGAGGCTGTGGTGTATAAAACCACGGTAAAAGTAACCGGTAATTTTACCAAAGCCGACCTGGCTGCATTAGGGCTTAACGCTAACCAGTTGCTGCTTGATAAAGCGAAACTGACGTTCGGTATATCAGACCTGAAAGGATTAAAAACCAACCCTGTTGTAAAGGCGGGAAGCATCATCGCGACAGCAACTCCTGCCTTTAATAACCAGGCGCTGTTTGCTGATGGCTTACAGGTAAACCTTGACCTATCCAAAGAAAATTTAGATAACCTGCCGTTCAGCTATTCGCTCGACCTTACCGGCACCGATGAACTGAGCTTTTTGCAACTGGGAAAAACTACCGATGTAGAATTGAAGGGCGATTGGGCAAGCCCGAGTTTTGACGGGCGCTTTTTGCCTGATAACAGCGATATTAACGATAAAGGATTTAAGGCGCACTGGCGAATGCTATATTACAATGGCGTGTTCCCGCAGCAATGGTCGGGTGCGGATTCGCTATTAAATAATGAAAAAAGGCAGGAGAATGCCATATTCGGGGTAAAGCTGCGCCTGCCGGTTGATGAATATCAAAAGACTACGCGCACCAGTAAATATGCCATATTGATTGTGCTGTTAACGTTTATCTCGCTGTTCCTTACCGAGCTTATCCGCAAACAAAAAATACATTCCTTCAACTATATATTGATCGGCGCGGCTATGATAGTTTATTACATCTTGCTGTTGTCGTTCTCGGAACAGATAGGATTTATGTGGGCCTACGTGGTAGCATCGGCAGCAACGGTGGGGCTGGTGACCACGTTCATCGCATCGTTGCTGAAGAATAAAAAGGCGGCGGGGTTGTTCGCGGTGATACTGTCGGTTTTTTACACGTTTATTTTCGTCATCATTCAGCTGGAAGACCTGGCGCTGCTGATAGGCAGTATTGCGTTGTTCATTATCATAGCGGTGCTGATGTATTTTTCGAGGAAGATAAACTGGGACAGGCAGTAGCGGGTGCTTGTTGGTGAGAACGATTACATAAAGATCCAAAAAGGGTGTCATGGAGGCTCTCGAAGCATGAGGGCAATGGCCTTTACGCTCACCCTTCGAGAGCCTCAGGGTGACACCTAACTACCTTCAAACTAAAAACAACTATGCAAACAAGCAGAAACTGGATAGAGTATTTCAAGGCGAATGCATTACACCAACGCGTTGACTGGAAATTAAAACCACAGTTAACCAAACAGGAAACCGACACCATACTGCGCTCGTTACAGGCGTGGCAATTGGGCGAAACATCGGAAGGGAAGAACCTCATTATGGCATCGACAAAGTATGCGGAACGCATTGGCGACCTGTACTATGTTAGCGCGGTAAGGCTTTTTATAAAGGAAGAACAGAAACACGGCAATAACCTGGGCCGGTACCTTGACGCGATGGGCCAGCCGCGGATACAAAAGGACTGGGGCGACACGCTTTTCCGCAGGATAAGGTATATGAACACCAGCATGGAGGCCTGGACACTTGCCGTAATAGTGGTTGAAAGTACAGCGCAAATATTTTACCAATCGCTTAAAGATGCTACGGGCTGCGCTTTATTAAAACAAATATGCACCGATATACTGATTGACGAAGCCTATCACATCACCTTTCAAACGGAACGGCTGGCTACTATATTTTATGGTCGGAATATGCTGGGCAAAAGTTTGCGCAGGCCTTTTTATAAACTGTTTTTCTTCTGCACATCGGCTTTGGTTTGGTTTGCGCACCGCAAAATATTTAGGGCGGGAGGTAACACATTTGGCAGTTATGTACGGAAGATGGACGGGAAATACCTGAAAACAATTGAGAGCATTACGGCGCCGGTGGCTATGCAGATGGTTTGAAAGCGAGCCAGGCTCCATACAATGGGTGTGTGCTGAGCGAGGAGAAAGCTTATACGCCATGTAATGCGAACAGTATGGCGCATAAGATTTCTCACCCGCGCCCAACCGCAACGCTGCGCTTGCGGATTCGAAATGACATATCCGTAAGTAGGATAACAAAAAATTAAAACTATGATACCAATAAAAACAAAACTCACCCGCCGCATAAGGCTTTGTATTTGGATAATGATAGCGGGACTTCTTATCAGTGGGCTAACGGCTTTTCCGATAGAAACGGAGCTGGGCTGGTTGGCGCAGTCGCCCCAATACCCGGGCAGTACGTGGCAACAGTGGCTTGCCGCGGTTTACCAGGCAGTGAAGTATATCAACCAAAATTATCCTTATTTAAGTTATGGTACCGACTGGCTGGCCTTCGCGCATATTATGTTGGGGGTATTGTTCCTTGGCCCGCTAAAAGACCCACTTAAAAATAGCTGGGTTATTGAATTTGGCATGATAGCGGCAATAGCTATCTTCCCTTTAGCGTTTATAGCAGGGGAGATAAGGGGGATTCCCATTTTCTGGCGGTTGATAGACTGTACGTTTGGCGTAGTGGCGCTGGCGGTGTTGCTGCCTTGTTACCGTATGATACGGAAAATTGAAAGAATGGAAAAAACAGGTTATGGAGTTTAGCACAAAGTATTTTGGGTTAACCGTGCTACTGTTTATTGTTGAGGTGGCCATTGGCTTTTTTTTCCACGATATTATAGTTCGGCCTTTTGTGGGCGATCTTTTAGTTGTGATATTGATATATTGCTTTGTAAAAACTTTTATTAATACAGCGGTAAAAACCACTGCCATTGCAGTTTTGTTGTTTGCTTATGTGGTTGAGGTGTCGCAATATTTTCATCTCATCAGGGTCATTGGTCTTGAATATTCAAAAGCGGCCCGGCTAATTATGGGCACATCATTTTCGTGGATGGATATGCTGATGTACACGCTGGGTATTATTTTAGTAGTTATATTGGAAAACAGGTTTGCCAGTTCAATAAAATTAAGGGCGGAAAGGTAATGGAATACTTCACAGCTAAAAACTCAATAGTGCGGAAGATTTGGGGCAGCCCTGATACGGTACTGTTTATTTTCGCGGGCGCGGCGGCAGAGTTCGCGGTGAATAAGGCCGTGGACTGGCTTTATTTTACGGGCCGCTTGCCTGCTGACCCATTGGGGAGGTTGTTTTCGACGGTGGTTTACTCGCACAGGATTATTTTTTCGGAAATGGATGCCGCGAACCGTGCCATCGACCAGATCACTGCCATACATAAAACCGTTGAACAAAACCGCCACGCCCAAATTCCCGACTGGGCTTATCGCGATGTTTTATTTATGCTGATCTATTATTCGGTAACTTCGTTCGAGGTATTGCAACATAAGCTTACTGCTGATGAAAAGGAGGAAATATTTGATGCCTTTTACCGCGTAGGGATGAGGATGGGACTTACCGGGCTGCCTGAAAGTTATAACGATTGGGTGACAGC